>Ga0315279_10000117_pt1 | contig 170223 bp, 209 predicted proteins | sample YL17G06_20_MG_FD_203694 | JGI IMG/M metagenome (GOLD analysis project Ga0315279, IMG submission 203694) | Sediment microbial communities from Yellowstone Lake, YNP, Wyoming, USA - YL17G06_20 | ecosystem: Environmental > Aquatic > Freshwater > Lake > Sediment | place: USA: Wyoming | collected... | reverse complement strand
AATTATTATCATCGCACTCGTCTCCTAAAGTGCAATTTGTACCATAACCATCACCATCTAAATCAATGCAGCCAAGCTGGCATTGAGAATCATTAATGTCAATTTTGCCGTTGCAATTGTCATCTATATTGTCGTCGCATATTTCAGTTGCTTCCAGGATTAATTGTAACTATCAGATTTGTATTCTGAACTATTGTGCTAGAGGAAATTTGCAAACTTCCTGTTGAATAAATCAAATTTCCTGAAATTCCTGCCTGCTGCTTAAATGGAAATATCGAGTAGACAGCTTTATAGCTAAAAAACAGGTATGAAAGCAGGCTTAAAGCAATCAAAGCAAGAAAAATTGCCCATGCATGAACTAAAATAAATTCCAAACCAAACTGAGCTTTTCCGCCTCTTTTTTTCATGTTTTAATCAAGAATAATAAATATATAAAACTATATGCCAGCTTCTTTCCTTAATATCTCTGCTTTATCAGTTTTTTCCCAGGTAAAATCAGAATCATTTCTTCCAAAATGCCCATAAACAGCTGTCTTTCTGTAAATTGGGCGTCTTAAATTCAGCTCCCTAAGAATTGCCCCTGGCTTTAATGGAAAATGTTTTTTGACAAGCTCAATAATTTTTTCTTCAGGTATTTTATTAGTTCCAAAACAGTCAACATTAACTCCTGTAGGTTCTGCAACACCAATAGCATAACTTAATTGCACCTCGCATTTATCAGCTATTCCACTTGCTACAATATTCTTAGCTATATATCTTGCAGCATAAGCAGCACTTCTGTCAACTTTACTAGGATCTTTTCCTGAAAAACATCCTCCCCCATGCCTTCCAACTCCTCCATAGCTATCAGCAATAATTTTTCTGCCTGTAACTCCTGTATCTCCTTCAGGCCCGCCAATAACAAAACTTCCTGTAGCATTAATATGAATTTTAGTTCTCTCGTCAATCATATTTCCACAAACAGGTTTAATCACTTTTTCAAAAATCTCTTTTCTTAGCTCTTCCTCAATTATTTCTTTAGTATGCTGTTGTGCAATTACAACTGCTTCTATTCTTCTTGGCTTGTCATTATCATACTCAACTGTAACTTGAGATTTTCCATCAGGGCCTAAATATTTTATGCTTCCATCTTTTCTTACTTCAGCCATTTTTTTAGTTAATTTATGAGCAAGAATTATAGGAAGAGGCATTAATTCTTCTGTCTCTCTGCAAGCATATCCGTACATCATTCCTTGGTCGCCGGCTCCTTGCTCATGGCTCTGAGTTTCTGTAATTCCTAAGCTTATATCAGGGCTTTGCCCGTGAATAGAAACCCAAACTCCTGCATCATCAGCATCAATTCCAAAAGCAGGATTTGTGTAGCCAATTTCTCTTAAAACATCTCTCGCAATTCTCTGAACATCAGCAAATCCTCTTGTTGTTACCTCTCCAGCAACATGTATGCTTCCAGTTGTAGTTAAGCACTCAATAGCAACTCTTGAATAAGCATCTTGAGCAAGCAGATTATCAAGAATAGCATCTGAAACTTGATCTGCGATTTTGTCCGGGTGACCCTCAGTAACAGATTCCGAAGTGATATATCTTTTTACCATTTTAATAAGAATAAAAAGGTAGGTTTAAAAATATATTTATATTGCAGTATCTATTGTAAATTTCTTATCGAATTAATGTTTTTATAAGGCAAATATTTTCTTTCTAGGAATAAATTTGCATTTGAATAAATAAAATTAGCTAGTTTTTCTCCTCTTGAACAAGAATATTGCACCATGTAGGTGTTTTTTCCTATTTTTCTCGTATTCGCATCTATCTCACAATTTTCTCTTATAGATTTTATTAAATCTTCACAAAAGAGTTTAGAACCAGAAGCAAGTGTTATCTCGAAATAAGGGCTTCTTTTTCTTTTAACATATCTAATATTCCCATCACCATCTATTACTCCTCTTATAAAATGTTTTAATTGGTCCTTTGGAATATGCGGAAATCTTATAGATAAAGACTTTTTTGGTTTTATACCTAAATCAATTAGTCTCTGGCATATTTTCTTGTTATTAACTATTAATCTATAAGATTTTGTTTTTCTTGAATATAGTAAAGGCCTTGTGCTTGATAAAATCTTACGTATATTTTCTAAATGATTTTTATCTTTTTCCGAGGCGGTTATTGTTAATGCTCGGTACGACCTCTTTGGATTCCAAGATATATTCCCATCGGAACAAATAAGTCCAAGAATATAAGAAGAATTCTCATTAAAGTTATCAAAAAAATTTTCATTTACTGTGTGTTTTTGAAACTTAAAACCTATTTCTTTAGCCCACCTATTAACTGTAGTTTTTCCTATTCCCGATCTCCTTGCAATCTCTCTCTGAGATAATTTAGATAAATTGCCTTTAATAAAAGATAAATACCTTTCTTTATTACCTAATGAGATTTTATTTCCCATAGTTCATTAATTAATTTTTTTCTTTAATTCTTCTTTCATATATCTTTCAATTCTCTTTGATACATTAATATCGTTACTTAAACAATATTTCTTAAATTTTTCCAAAATCTCTTCTTCGATAGATATGGTTAGTGGTTTCCTTGCCATTTGCTCCTCTTATGTTTAATAATTTATATTATATATAAGATAAATCAATATATAAATATTTGTATACTGCAACATACATATCAGAAACAAAAATCAAACTATCTCAATCTTGCCAAACTTGCCTGCTGTCAGTTGCCTTTCTCCCTGAAACTCATTAACAAATCCGTTTGTTATTTTTACCCTGTTATTGAGCTTAACTTTTTCTATATCCTCATTCCATAATGTAAGTTTTATCTCTCCACTCTCGTCACTAATTATGGCATTAGCTATTCTTAGTTCTCTGCCAAATTTGTTAAAAGTTCTTGGTTCTTCTATGGATTTAACCTCTGCTTCAATATTCACTCTTCCCTGTCCTGCTTGTAAATCAGAAATCTTTACCATTTTAACAATCCTCAGATTTTAAAACACTGAAAAATTTATTTTTCTTCATTTTAATAATTAACCGCAGCTTGCTGTTGCTGCTCCTGTTCCTGCAACATATCCAAATCCTGATGAAGGATTCTCGCTAGAAAATGTTTGTGAACATTCAGCAGGAGCCGTATTAAAAGCTGCACAAATTCCTGTCAAATAACTTGCGGAATCTCTTCCTGCATTTGACTGAACTCCATTAATCACAAGTGTTGGACTTCCTCCAACACCATAATTATCATTAAGTGCTTTATCTACATTAAATGGAGGGTATTGCCCGATCCAGGTGCTTTGATCATTATAATTAGCAGTAATCTTAAACTGAGTATCTGTAGAAGATATGCATGAACTTAATTTTGCACTATTAACACCAACTTCAGTCAAGCAAGAACTTGAATCACCTGCTTTCAAGAAGCATTTTAAGTATGGTAATAATTTATCAGATTGTTCTTTTTGTATGCAATATTGTCTTGTATTCTCATCAATTTCTTTTTTTTCATGCATTGCATAATCAACAAATCTTAATTTAAAGTCAATTTTATTTCCTAAAGCTTCAATAGCAGGAATTATTCCTTTTTCAGCCTGTGTTCCATATGGGCAGTAAGACATTACAAACAATTCAACAACAGGTTTGTCAGACTTAGGAACTTCTGTTGGCTGTGTTGATGTCTGAGATTGATTCTGAGTTAACTGCTGAGTAATTGGAAACACCCCAGAAATTAAGTATTTTCCATCTTTTGTCACAGGGAAAGTGGTTGCTGACCCGTTTAGTAATACATCCACTTCATAAAAACTTCCCTTGTCATTAACACCAACTAGTTGCAAATCAACACCTGCAGATTTTGCATAATCAATTAAATTTTGTGCAGCACTTGCTCCACTAATGACATTTCCTGTTAAGCCAGGAGAAACTGTAAGTATTAATAGCACTAAAGCAACAATGCTAACAACAATTGTAGAAACAATCCATGGATTTTCTCTCAACTTAGAAGTAAATTCTTCAATCTTTTCCTTATTTTGAATTTCTTTTTTCTCTTCAGCCATTAGAAGTTTTAAAAGAAAGTAGTTTAAAAACTTTATGGTGCTAAGATTTAACAAAGTGTCTAAAAAATGTCTTAAAAGAGAGAAACATAGAAAGCTATAAATAACTTCTTTCATATAAATTAATATGCCTTATGATATAATAATTGGAAGAGATGAGTCAGATAAAAAAAGATTTGAGAAAAAAGGATTAATCTTTCTTGGCAAAGGTTATGTAAAAATGGGGCAGTATACTTCTTTAAGCAACCCTATTTTAATGGATATAGCAAGAAGTCACGTTATTCTTGTTTCAGGAAAAAGAGGTTCAGGTAAATCCTATTCATTAGGTGTAATAGCAGAAGAGCTTTCGTGTCTTCCGCAGGAAGAAAGGAAAAATATTGCTGGCTTAATCTTCGATACTATGGGGATATTCTGGACAATGAAGTTTGAAAATGAAAAAGAGCGCGAATTGCTGGAAGAATGGAATCTTAAGCCTAAAAAAACTCCTGTCAGAATTTTCATTCCTTTTGGTTATTTTGAAGAATATGAAAAAAGAGGCTTGCCTATAGATGAAAAATTTTCAATCAATCCTGCTGAATTAGAAGCAGAAGACTGGATTTTAACTTTTAATCTTAATATTACAGAGCCAACAGCTGTTCTAATAGAAAGAACAATTACAAAAATGAAAGAAGGGCAGGAAAATTTCAGCATTGAAGACGCAATATATGAAATTGAAAAAGATAAAAGCTCAAACCAGGAAACAAAAAATTCTGTAATAGGATTATTCGAAGCTGCTTTATCATGGAAAGTTTTTTCTTCAGAAGCAACACAGGTTTCAAGTTTAGTTAAAGCAGGACAAACTACAATTCTTGATTTAAGCATGTATTCTTCAGTTGGAGCTTTTAATGTTAGAGCACTGGTTATTGGATTGGTATCAAGAAAACTATTCAAAGAAAGAATGCTGGCAAGAAAAACAGAAGAAATTCAGGCAGTCCAGCATGGAATTGACTATCTTGCTTTTAAACAAGAAAGAGAGATGCCTCTTGTCTGGCTCTTTATAGACGAGATTCACGAGTTTGCGCCATCAGAAGGAAAAACCCCTGCCACTGATGCTCTAATTCAGTTATTGAGAGAAGGAAGACAGCCAGGAATTTCTCTAGTAATGGCAACTCAACAGCCAGGAGCTCTGGCTAGAGACGCTATAACTCAAGCAGACATTATTATCTCTCATAGAGTTACTTCTTTGGTAGATATACGGGCTTTAAATGAAATAATGCAGTCTTATCTTCTTGAATCAATAAAAAGATATATGGATGAGTTGCCAGCACTAAAAGGTTCTGCTATTATCTTAGATGATAACTCAGAAAGAATTTATCCTTGCAGAATTCGCCCAAAATTCACCTGGCATGGAGGCGAGGCTCCTACTGCAATTAAAATCGAGAAAAGAATTTAAATTACTCGCAAGTCTATTCGCCACCTATACTTATAAGGAGCAATCTCCCCTGCTTTCTTAACTTTTTCTACAACAATTTTTTTCCCTGCCTTTTTACTCTCATGATAAACTCTTTCTAAAATATCAGAAACATCTTTTCCAAAATCATAATAAAAAATTTCAGTTCCTTTCTTGGCAGCTTTGAATGCAGAATTCAAAAAAGTTTCTTTTAATTGTGGCCTTGGCATGACAATCTTGTCAAATTTCTGTTTTAATCTGGGAACAATCTTTTTCACATCTCCTTGTATAATCCTAACATTATCTAACTTATTTAATCTAACATTCTCTTCAGCATATCTGCTTGCTATTCTATTTATCTCAACTGAAACAACCTTTGCTCCAGACAGTTTTGCAATAACAATAGAAAAAGGAGCAACTCCTGCAAATAGCACTAAAACATTATCCTTGCTTTTTATCTTGCTTGCAATTTCTAATCTTTCATTAGCTAATCTAGGAGAAAAATAGCATTTCTCCACATCCAATTTGAATTTACAGCCAGATTCATTATGAATAGTTTCTCTGGTTTTAATTCCAGCTAAAAATCTTGTTTTAAAAGTTCTTAATCTTCCCTTAACTTTCTCTGTTTTTTCAAGAACAGTCCTTATATTTTTGTGCTCTTTAAGCAACTTTTCTGCTATTTTTTTCTTCTCGCCTGCTTCTTTATCAAACTTCACTATTGCTATATTTCCTATAATATCGCAACTATTCATATTTAAGCTAGTAATTATTAATTTAAAAAATCTTCTAAAAACAGATAAGAAAGCTTTAAAAATATCAGTTTACTAATTAACTTAATAAAAAGATGGCAAAGCTACTAGGCTATATTCTTGGAATTTTAGGTTTAGTAATTGTAATTCTAAGTTTTAATCTAGAAAAATACAAGATTCCTGTTTTATCAAGCCTTAATTCTTCTTTTATAATGATTATAGGCTTAATCATTGTAGTTGTTGGTGTAGTCCTGTCTTTAAAAAAAGGAAAAGGAAAAACAAATCAGGTAGAAGAAGAAGTTCCTATATATCGCGGCAAAAAGATTGTAGGCTATAGAAGGCAGAAATAATTAAAGTTTTTTGTATAATTTCTTTATTGATTCTTCTAGATATTTAATTGTGTCTTGGGTGGTCTGGCTTGGATTAGAAATGCTCCTATATCTGTTTAATCTTTCTTCTATATCTGCTATTTGCATTTTAATTCGTCCTCTTCTTGCACTTGCATACTGGGCAAGTCCAAAATACTCATGAACTGTATGATCAAATAATGCAGCAGCTGCAGCAAGCAAAGCCCCAATTAAGTAAATATAGTTTGCATTTCCTAATTCGCTAGACCTGTCACCCCACATGCCAAGATATACTGCTATAAAAATTATCCATGCAAACTTTCTTCCGGCAGGGGAATCTACTGAATCATGAACAAAATAGCCTAAAATAAGGAAAGGCAATAAAACAGTTAGAGCTACAGCTAATATTCCATAAGGCAGAAGCACCCCCTGAATAAATTCTGATTCAGTTATATACCTAGAGCCTAGAATAGAAACAACAGCTGCAATAATGATTCTTGTGCCGTGATTTTCCTTAAAGATTGAAATCCTTCTTAAAATAGCAGAAATAAGAACAAATAACAAAATCAAAATTAATACTCTTGCAAAAAAAATCTGATTTAAAGCAATATCTCCTACAAATACTTCAAAAAAAGGATCAAATATGTCTCGAATCCACTGAATAATCTGAGTTGAAGCTGAGCTTAAATCGCCATACCAGTAAGCAGAAACTAAACTTGTAAATAAAACTAAGCTGAAAACTAAACTCACTGCCAATACACTCTTTTTCATACTAAACAAGAGAAAGCAGTATTAATAAATATTTCTCTTCAATTTTATTACTTGACTTGGGCGATAAAAAACAAAAAGATTTATAAATAACTATGAGCTAAAAACAGCATGAATAAAAGAGGAGATTGGAAAGTTTGGGCGGCAGGAGTAATACTAATTTTACTTGTTATCTTTATTTCTGTTGAAATAATTAATCAATCAAATATTCCTATCGGAGTAAAACTTAAAGACGCAAGCGGCATTCTTGGTGCATTTTATGATGGTGCGGTAGCGGTATTAAAAGTTGTTAAAGAAGTTGCTGTTCCAGTAGGACTAGATGAGAATCAGCAGATGGTTGCATTAGGAGTATTTGGTCTGCTGGTAATAATTGGAACAAGGGCTTTATACAAGAATGTTTTTAAGAGCGGGCCTTTAGCTTTTGTGGTTGCACTACTAGTTGGACTAATAGCAAGCAGGTCATTAAGCAACATAATAATTAAAGAATATATTTCTGGTTCAGCTGTTGCTTCTGCAGCATTCTTAGTAGGACTTCTTCCACTGCTTATGGTTTATGGTTTTATGAAAGAGTGGACTGGAGGAGCATTTGGAACAAAACTTATTATGTGGTGCTTGCTTGCATCAATATATCTTTTTGTTTTCGGATGGGCATTTAACTCGTGGATGATGGGATGGTTCTATTGTGGAGCTATTGTCTTAGCAGCAGCAGTTGACATATTCGGCCCATATCTGGCAAGCAAGGCAAAGGAACAAAAAAACTTAACAATAGGGAGATTTATTGGCATGACACACAAAGATCTTCAATCGTGGAGAGATATGCAAAAAGGAGCCACACAAGAAGGGGTTAATTTAAGTGAGTGGAACAGAGAGCGATAATTTTTATTCTAACAAATTTTAAAAACCCATTATTCTTATTCTTACTATGAAAAAGTCAGGTGTAGTGCTGGTTTTATTTTTATTATTCATAATGCCCTTAATCCTGCAGATAACTCTAGTTAAAGCTCAGGAAGAAAACATTCCTGGAATGCCTTCTGCACTAAATCCAGATAATGCAGAACAAAATTTAGAAAATCTTAAAAATAAAACACTATCGTCTTCTGAGTATATAAAACAAGAGTGGGATAAAATAATAAAAAACAATCCTTTCTTATCTGCAATCTTTAAAGTTCTAAATCCTATTCTAAAAACATTCATAGGTTATGAGTTTTCAATGGAAGTGGCTTTTTTTGTAGCGCTGGTAACAAGCTTGGTTGTCTTTGCTTTCGTGTTTGAAGGAACAAACTCGTTTTGGGGCGAGCAATTAGGTGCTCTGGCAATTTCGCTTCTTTTTATGATTATACTGGCTGCATCAGGATTTCAGAGAATGATTGTACCTAAAATAATGATAGTTTTGGATAATGTGTGGAAGATTATATCATTTATAGTCATAGGCTTGTTATTAATCGTCTTAATGGATTATGTAAAGAAAACCATAAAAAAGCGTAAGAAAGAAAAAGCTCTTGAAAATTTGCCTAAAACAGAAAGAAAAATTAATAGAGCAAGCAACAAACTAGAAGGTGTTATGAAAGGCATGGAAAATGTAAGAAAAGGCGCTGAAACCTTCAGAGGAGGTGAAGGAATCTAAACTGTTCTAAAATCTATATTCTTTCTTAAGCTCTTTAACTCTAATCTCTCCTCTGGCTTCTTTTCTTTTAATAATCCCTTGTTTTACCTTGGCAAAAATAAAGCTGAAAAGCCACATTAAAACCATAGATAAGAAAAAAGCAGCAATAAGCTGATAAAAGCCATCTTCAAGAAAGTTAAATAAATTAAAAAAAGCCAGTCCAACAATCTTAACAAGTTGTAAAAAACCAGCCAGCAAATTAAGAATAACTGCTATTAAAGCAATTTGCCATCCTTTTAAATTAGTTAATTCTAAAACACTGATAAAGAAAATTAAAAATAATATAAAAGAAGCAATAATAGCAACAAACTCCTGCAGTTTTGCCTTTTCAACCCCAAACAAAACTCTAGATAATATACTCCAGCCTTCAGGAACCTCTACATCCTGAACTAAAACATCATTGCTTTTTTCTTTAAAGCTTAAATTATCAATTATTCTTGCCTGATCAGTAAAAACATATAAAACATAGATAAGAGATGCCATGATTAGTGCCAAAAATAAAAACAGAAGTATCTCATTTTTTGTTTCCATCTTGCATCTAAAACAAAGTTTTTTGCTTTCTCTTCTCCTTTTCTTCATTTAGTTTGGAAAGCTGATTATTAACTCTTTCCTCGCTAAAATCCCTGGCAACAAGAATTTTTCTTACCTTCTTTTCATCAAGTTTAGGAAACTTGATTTCCATATTTTCTACTTCTGGCTTCTTGAATAATTCAAATATTTCGCTCCAGTCAAACTTATTCTCTTGTTTTTCTAATAAGTTTTCAACTGATTTAAAAATTTTAACAGGATAAATTTGCTTTTTTACTATCTCTAAAGCTTTTTTCTGCCCTATTCCTTTTATTCCGCCAGGATTATAGTCAGTTCCAGCAAGAATTCCTAAGCATATGAGCTGCTCATGATTTATTCCTAGTGAATTTAAAACCCTATCCAGTTCAATAATTTCAGGAGAAATATAAATTGTTCCAGAAACAGTTTTTCTTGTTCTTGCAAGAGTTAAATTCTGAATCAGTCTAGGAGTTTGGAATAGCAAGGAATCGTAATCTTGGCTTCCAACAGCATAGGCTTTTCCTTTTTTTGCAATATAGCTTGCCTGCGCCTCTCCCTCGCTTAAAGCCTGAATACAAGGAATTCCTAAAGCCTCAAGCAACTCTTTACTCTCATCTATTATTTCAGGAGTTAACTTCACAAATTGTTTTGCATATTTTCCCATCTCTTCTATATCTTCTTTTTCTTTAGCTCTTTCATATTTCTCTCTTGCTTCTTCCTTAGCTTGAGTTCTTCTTTCATTGGTTGCAAATTTCAGCTCAGGAGCTTTTCCATCAAAAACATAAACAAGCTTAATTCCTTCAGAAAGCAAATTAACACTTCTATAAAACAAACCAGATAAATGGCTTGTTATTTTTCCTTTAGAATCTTGCAAAGGGGTTCCGTCTGCCTGCCTAATTGAAGATAAAAACTGATAAATCACATTAAACGCATCTATAGCAATTGTCTTGCCTTTTAGTTCAGAAAAGCTGACCGCTTTTCTTGGCACTATCTCAGCTATATTCAAGCCCATAACAAGACAAGAAATAACAACTATAAAAAATTAACTAAAAAGGTGTTGCATTTTTTGCTTTTTCATATTTTCGAGCAAGGAAACTCTCATGAGGAAGATGATTTCCCTCTAACATGATGCATATAGTATCTTCAATCGCATCTCTACTGTTACCAAACTCATGATATAACCTTCCTATTTTACCAAGTATCTGTTTTTCAAGAGGTTCAAATGAACCAGCCATACTAATAGATTGAAAATATAATCTTTCAGCAATTCTATAAAGTTGATTTTCAGGAATCTCGTCTAGTGGTTTTCCTCTGATATTATCACCATACCAAACACTGACTAAAGCTGATAATGTTCCTCTATCCATTTGATTTAAAGAAAGATTGCCAAATCTTGCAACAACTTGCCTTGCTTTATTCATATCTTCAGGAGTTGGTTTTCCTTTTGTTCGTGCCATCTTAAATATATTCGTCAATTCCTCCTTTTCCAGCTTCCTGTTCTAATCTAACAGCATAAATTCTTTTTTGCTCTGGTTTATGTCTTTCATCTGGCTGTTTCCTTAAATCATTTCCACTAAGATAAGCTCCCAACATTACACTAAGTTCTGTTATCATTTTATTTTCATATTTGAATCAGTATTTAAATCTTACCATTTGTAACTACCAAATAGTTACATATAAACACTTGCCAATTTATATAAACTGCTTTTGTTTAAAAATTTTATGGAAACTTCAAAAAACTTGTTTTTTGATAGTCATCAGAAATCGAAGATTTCTGAGATCAAGTTTATTCCTATAGATTATGACTATTTTGACTTTCAAGGAAGAAATTATGTCAAAATTATAGGAAGAGACGATAAAGGAAAGCAAGTTTGCCTGATAGATAAATTTCAGCCCTATCTCTATGCCATATTAAAGCCAGGAATAGAAGAAAAACAAATTGAAAATCTAAAGAAAAAAATCTCTAAGATAAAGATAGAATCCCAGTCTCGGATAACAAAGGTAGAAAGAATAGAACTTCATAATAAGAACTTTCTTGGTAAGCCAGTAAAAGCATTAAAAATATTCGTAACAAACTTCAAAGATGCACATCCAGTAGCAGACAAGCTCGATTTCCCTGAAATAGAGGCAAGAAGAGAATATGATTTATCATTAATAACTAAATATATTATTGATTGCAAGCTACATCCATTGCAATGGCATAAAATTGATTGCGAGCTAATAAATAATAATGAATTCGGAGGTATAGAAAATCTAGATGTAGATTATTGTTTAAAAGTTAATAAAATAGAAAAAATTGAGCCAACTGATGAGCTAGAATTCAAGCCAAAAATTCTTGCTTTTGATATTGAAGCAGATGAGTTTGAAATAGGAAAAGGGGAGATAGTTATGATTTCTCTGGTTTCTGGCAATATAAAAAAGGTTTTGACATGGAAAAAATGCTCAAAGGCAGAGAGTTATGTAGAGTGCTTAAAAAACGAAGAAGAAATGATAGAAAAGTTCGTTTTCTATGTAAAACAAATCAAGCCAGATATTCTAGTAGGCTACTTTTCAGATGGTTTTGATTTGCAGTATTTAAGAGCAAGAGCAGAAAAAAATAAGATTAAGCTAAATTTAGGATTAGACAACTCCCAACCATTATTCGCAAGAGGCAGAATTCCTTCTTGCTATATAACAGGAATTGTTCATATTGATTTATTTAGATTCATAGAAACAGCATATTCTCAGTATCTGCAATCAGAAACTCTTTCTTTAAACGAAGTTGCCAGCGAACTGCTTGGAGAGGGAAAAAAAGATTTTAAACACAAGCACTCAGCGAAAGTAAAAGAAGAAGAATGGAAAGATTATTTTGAGTATAATCTCCAAGATTCAATGTTGACTTATAAGCTAACTGAAAAACTCTGGCCAGACATGCAGGAATTTTCTAAGGTCACACAAGAGCCATTGTTTGAAGTTGTGAGAAACGGAATGTCCCAATTGCTTGAAGATTATATTCTCCATAACATTCAAAGTTATAATGAAATTGCTGAAAAGCGCCCGATTCATTTGGAGATTGAAGAGAGAATGAAAAGAAGGTCTGTAGAAGGGGCATTTGTTCTGCAACCAAAGGCAGGACTTTATGAAAACCTTGCGATATTTGACTTTACAAGTATGCACACAAGCATCATAGTTTCATTCAACATATCAAAAGCAACTTTAACTGACAAAAAAGAAAAAGATTCGTACGAATCTCCTGAAATTGAATGGAACGGAGAGAAAACAAGGTTTTATTTTTCCAACAAAAAAGGGTTTTTGCCAGATATAGTTAAAAGACTAATAGAGAAGAGAAAAGAGGCTAAGCAGGAATACAAAAAAAATCCGGATCCAATAACAAAAGCAAGAAGCAATGCATTTAAAGTTCTATCTGCTGCTGTTCATGGATACATTGGTTTTTTTGGGGCAAGATACTATTCTCTTGAGTCCAGTGCATCAATTTTGGCATTTGTTAGAAAATTTAATAAAGAAACAATTGACAAGGTTAACAAGGAAGGTTATTCTGTTATCTACGGAGATACCGATTCTGTTGCTTTTACATTAAATAACAAAACAGAGCAGGAAACAAAAGAATTTCTAAAAAAATTAAATCAAGAATTGCCAGGAGTTATGGAGCTTGAACTAGAGGATTTTTATAAGAGAGGGCTATGGGTAACAAAAAGAACAGGAGAGTTTGGAGCAAAGAAGAAATATGCTTTAATAACTAAAGACAATAAACTGAAAATAAGAGGATTTGAAACAGTAAGAAGAGATTGGTGTCATCTTGCTCGTGAATTGCAAAGTAAAGTAATAGAGCTGATACTAAAAGAGGGCAATGAAAAAAAAGCTCTTGAACTTGTAAAAGAAACAATAAAGAGAATAAAAGAAAGAAAAGTAACTAAAGAAGAAATAATGATTAGAACACAGCTAAAAAAACCAATATCAGAATATAAGGCAATTACACCTCACGTTATTGCAGCTCAAAAAATGCAGGAGCAAGGAATGCCAATTGATATTGGCATGCTTCTAGAATACTTTATTGCAGAAACCAGAGAGACAAAAAAATTAGTGAGAGAAAAAGTCAAATTGCCTGATGAGAAAGGAGAATACAATATAAAATATTATTTAGAGCATCAGATAATTCCCGCAATAGAAAATATTTTCGAAGTTTTTAACACCAATATAAAAGAAATTGCTTCAGGGAAGAAACAGAAAAATCTTGGAGAGTTTTAAGCCGGAGGATATTTTCTAATAACTCTTGCTGATTTTCTAACAATTCTTATGCCAGGACTTTTTTCATAATTACTATACACTTGAACTGTATCTTGTATGCTTTTTCTTATAGCTTCTGTATCTCCAAGGTATTGCTCTAAAAAACTCCTGTAAGTCCTACCATATGCTTCTCTCATAGCAGTTATCAAAGTAATATCATTAATATTAAAATCAACAAAAGGTTCAAGGTAACTAATAACGTCTTTTAAGGTATTTCCATGTCTAGCACAATCTACAACATGTGCTTTTACTCGCTTTCTAGTCAGGATTTTTACTAATATTGATTTTTTTAGTTCTTTCCGCCATAAATTAGCTTGAGTAAATTCATTTTTAAACCTATCTGAAACCATAAACTATTTAACTGTTTATTTTTTCAATGAGCTATGAACCAAGAAGAAATCTCAAGCTACAAAAAAGCGGGAGAAATCGCAAAAGAAGCAATCAGGTATGCAAAATTAATAATAAAAAAAGGAGTTTCTCTTCTGGAAATAGCAGAAAAAATAGAAAACAAAATTGTTGAATTAGGAGGAAAGCCTGCTTTTCCTTTAAATTTGTGCATAAATGAAAAAGCTGCTCACTACACTCCTTCAGCTCAGGATACAACTCTGGCTTCAGGCTTACTGAAAATAGACTTAGGAGTTCATGTTCAAGGATGCATAGTAGATACTGCTTTCTCCTTAGACTTAGATGATAACGAAGAAAATAAAAAACTGATTAATGCAAGTGAAAAAGCTTTAAAAGAAGCAATTAAAATAGTAAAAAAAGATATAGAAATCTGGAAAATTGGAGATATTATACAAAAATCAATATCTTCTTTTTCATTATCTCCTATAAGAAACTTATCAGGGCACGAACTAGCCAGCTACAAAATTCATGCTGGCTTGACAATTCCTAACACAAATAATAATAACAGCACAAAACTTCCAGAAGGAGCGTATGCTGTTGAACCTTTTTCTACAACAGGAATAGGATTAGTTTATGATGGCAAGCCTTCTGGTGTTTATGAGCTAATAGAAAAAAAGCCAGTAAGAAATCCTGAAGCAAGAAAAGCTCTTGAATTCATTCAGGAAGAATATAAAACTCTTCCTTTTTGCGAGAGATGGGTAGAAAAAAAATTTGCTCATGCCTCCCTTGCTCTAAATTTTCTAGAGCAAGCAGGAATACTAAAACAATTCTCTCAGCTGATAGAAAAATCTCATGCAAAAGTTTCTCAGTCAGAAACTACTATTCTTGTTACAGATAAAACTGAGGTTTTAGTATAAATTTTAAAAAAGTCTTTATTTTATAACTGCTTTTATTTTCTTACACCTATCACATATCAGCCTTATCTTAAACTTACCATTACCAACATTATCTGCTCCACCAAACCTCTTCCATTCATGAAAACCAAAAAAACATTTTAAGTTCATTTTCCTATTTAACCCAAATAACCAGTATTGCTTTCTAACGCAGCTTTTGCTGATTTGAGATATTCTGTTTCAACTCTTTTATATTTCTCAATTGCTTCCTTGCTCACTGAAGCTTTAACTTTTTTCATTGCCTCTTCAAAATGTTTTTTAGAAACTTCCTTGGCACTTTTGTCTTTTCTCAAAGCAAGCATTGCAGCTTCTCTGCACAAGCTCTCAATATCAGCTCCTACATAGCCCTCACTTAAATCAGCCATTTTTTCAATATTCACATCTTTATCTAGGGGCATATTTTTAGTGTGAATCTTAAAAATCTCTAATCTTCCTTCTTTTCCAGGAGGAGAAACTAAAAGAAGCCTGTCAAATCTTCCTGGCCTCAAAATTGCTGGATCAAGCATATCTGGCCTGTTAGTTGCACCAATAATAACAACATTATTCAATTCCTCCAAGCCGTCCATTTCGGCAAGCAGCTGATTCAGCACTTGTTCTGTAACTCTTGTTCCAAGCTCTATGCCTCTTCTGCTAGCCAAAGCATCAAGCTCATCAAAAAAAATAATGCAAGGAGCAACTTGTCTTGCTCTTTCAAAAGTCTTTCTAACTCCTTCCTCACTTTTTCCAACCCACATGCTCAGCAATTCAGGCCCCTTCACTTGTATAAAGTTAGCTTCAGATTCATTCGCAACTGCTTTAGCAAGCAGAGTTTTTCCTATTCCTGGAGGCCCATAAAGCAAGATTCCTCTAGGTGGCCTTATTCCCATTCTTGTAAATGATTCAGGAAATTTAATAGGCCACTCAACTGCTTCAATAAGCTCTTGTTTAATATTATCTAAACCTCCAACATCATTCCATTTAACATTAGGAGTTTCAACTAAAACTTCTCTCATAGCACTAGGACGAACTGTTTTCAGAGATTCAAAAAAATCTTTTCTTGTAATCTTCAATGTTTCTAAAATTTCTCTTGGAATTTCCTCTTCCTTATCCATTTTTATTTTAGGAAGAACTTTTCTCAAAACATTCATAGCAGCTTCTTTAGCTAGAGAGGCTAAATCAGCTCCAACAAATCCATGAGTAATTCCAGCCAATTCATCTAAATTAACATCTTTGCTTAAAGGCATATTTCTTGTATGTATCTTAAGAATCTGCAGTCTTCCATTTTTGCCAGGAACATTTATTACAAGTTCTCTGTCAAATCTTCCTGGACGTCTTAATGCAGGGTCAATGGCATTTGGCCTGTTTGTTGCGCCAATAACAACAACTTTTCCTCTTGCTTGCAACCCATCCATTAAAGTTAAAAGCTGAGAAACAACTCTTCTCTCTACCTCCCCATAACTTTCCTCTCTTTTTGGAGCAATAGCATCAAGCTCGTCAATAAAAATAATACTAGGAGCTGTCTTTTCAGCTTCCTCAAACTTATCTCTTAAATTTTTCTCAGATTCTCCATAGAACTTAGACATTAACTCAGGCCCATTTATTAATACAAAATTTGCTTCAGATTCATTCGCAACTGCTTTAGCAAGCAGAGTTTTTCCTGTTCCTGGAGGCCCATGAAGCAAAACTCCCTTAGGAGCTTCTATTCCTAATCTTTCAAATATTTCAGGATGTTTTAAAGGCAACTCTACCATTTCTCTTATTTTCTTCAGCTCTTCATCCAACCCTCCAACATCTTCATAAGTAACATCAGGGATTTTTTCCTCACTTATATCAACTGCTTTTGGATTTAAAATAATCTCAGTATTCTCAGTTATAATACAAGGAAGATTAGGCTGAGTAGACACTATCAAAAATCTTGCCTGAACCCCTGAAAAACCAAAACCTCCAATTCCCATTCCTGAAAAAGCTTCAGCAAAAATATCTTCAAACATGTCTGCATCACTCATCAAATCTTTTCTTCTTGCAGCTCCTCCTAAAACAACAATGTCGCCTTTAACAACTGCTCTCCCTAATAACCCTTGCTTCAAAAGTTCAGGATCTGCCTGAATCATTATTCCTTTTTGTGCAGGAGCAATACTAACTTTTTTAGCTTCCTTTATTTCAGCCTTGCTTACATAAACAATCTCTCCAATTCCTGTCTTTGCGTTCCTTCTTATTATTCCGTCAACTCTTATTATTGCTTCACCAATATCAGCGGGATAAGCCCTGTCTACTATTGCAATTGTCTCCCTTCCGCCTTTTATAGAAATAACATCTCCTCTTTTCAACCCCAAATTTTTCATTATCTCTGGATCTATTCTGGCAATTCCTTTATATGCATCATCCTGCAATGCTTCTACTACCTTAAGTTTTATTTCAGCCATTTTTTAATCATTAAGCTACAACTTCAATTTCCTCCTCATTCTCAATTTCAACATGCCCTATTTTCTCTCTTATTTTTTTCTTTTCTTCAGGAGTTAATTTTCTTCCCAAACTCTTTTCCATTTGTCTAATTTTTAATTCACATACCATATTTACTCTTCTTCCTCCTCTCCAAACATTAAGCTTAATTTTTTTGCGTCATTAAATGCAACTCTTACAAAATCATTCATAATTGTCTCCTCGTCTTTAATAAATTCGGCTATTTCTTTTGGAATTGAAACAGCATAACTATTTCCTACAATCCTCATTTTAACCTTAAAAACCTTGCCTCTTAAATTTAAAAACCTATTATATTCTTCTTCATCCTGCGGATGAATAATCTTATTTCCGCACTTGTCACAGACTAAAGCTCTCATCTCAAAGCCATTCCTGATTAATTTTGCATGCTTCATCTTGATATTGCAGTTCTTGCATAAAATTGTGTTTGAAAATATGTCTGTCATGTTATTTTTTATCCATTAATTCTAGATAAATTAGAATTAAAAAGAAAATCATAAGTGCGAATAGAGCAGTAATAGGGGGGTTAAAAATCTTCCATAAAAAATATCCGCCAATAGCTAAGATAAAACCAATTAAAGCGTTTACTAAATGTTTACTATCAAATTTCTGTTTTTTTGCCATTTTTGCTTTTTATTTTCTAATTATAAGCTATATCTCTTGCGAGATATAGCGGGAAAGGAGGTATAGTTGTATACACTCATTGTATACACTTATAAGTATATATAAATCTTTCGTTATGTTACTGAACAAAATAGTAAGCCAAAGTTCCTTCACTAGAAACCTTTCTTCCACATAATCTTCTTATTTCTCTGAAACTCCTTGCCGCTATAAGATTTGCAAAATCATCTGAAATCTCTGTTCTGCCATCTCTTTCTGCAAATATTATTTTCTCTAAACCATCTGTGAAGCATGCAACAAAATCTCCTTTTTCCAACTCTAAACTGCCTGTTCTAACATATTCCATTGCCTCATCCTGCCCTGTTAGTGCTCCATATGCTAAATCTTCTTCAGGATTATTCCTGTACTCTCTTCGTATTATTCTTCTGCCTTCTTTATTCTGAAAAGTCCAGCCATATCTTCTCATAATATCTTCATCAATGCTTCCTTTGCTATTGGGCCCCTCGTTTGGAGTTTTGAACTTAAATTTTCCTTTCTTATCTGCAACAAAAACCCCAGAATCAGCTATAAATCCATGATAAAGCATATTTTCTTGAACAGCAGCAACAGAGCCTACACATCCAGGATAATCTCTATATAAAAAATTAATATCTGCTTCATCTCCGTATAAATATTTTCTAACTTTTCCTATATTGTAATTAGCATCATAAAAACAAAACCTCAAATCTGCTTCGCTTACTTTAAAAGAACCAAATGGCTCTAAATATATTAACATAGATGCTAAAAAAGCTTTTGAAGCATAGTTAGCAGGACTTGGCCTAGGATATAAAGCTAAAGTTCTTAACTTGTGCCAGAAATCAGAATTTGTTCCTGCAGCAGCATCTCCTGTTAACAAGTCTCTTGTTATGCCGTCGGCAGCAGCTAATAATGTTAAATCACCAAATTTCCAGCATCCGTAAAAATCTTCTCTAGGCAAAAGCATTCTTTTCAAGCTTGTGACTGTAAAACCTTTTGGATTTTTCATTCTCACGTTAAAAACTAATGATTTATAAATCTTTTTATTTTTGCTACTTTCCAGTTATTAATAAAAACATTTAAAAGGCAAGTTTGTATATGACTAATATGAAAGAAGAATTTAAAGAAACAGCAAAGAAAATCTGGAATTTTTTATGGAAAGATGAATCCTTGTTGTCATGGGTAGTTAGCTTAGTGCTAGCTTTCATAATTGTAAAATTTATTTTCTTTCCTGCTCTATCACTAGTTTTCGCTACATCAATGCCTCTAGTGGTTGTAGAATCATCAAGCATGCATCATCCAGGAAGTTTTATAGGTAATGCAATAGGTTTGCAGGATTCTTTCTCATTATGGTGGCAGGATAAAGGAAACTGGTATGAAAACAAAGGAATAAATGAAACTCAGGCTGAAAACTGGCCTTTACGAGGAGGTTTAGAAATAGGAGATATAGTTCTAGTTTCAGGAAGAGGCAAACCAGAAATTGGAGATGTTATAATTTTCAATGCTGATCAGCAACATCCAATTATTCACAGAATAATAGACATAAAAGGAATAAATAACGAGCTTTACTATTCAACAAAAGGTGATAATAATTCAGAGCAGCTAATAGCTGAAAAAGAAATTCCAAAAAATGCCTTAATCGGAAAAGCTATTTTAAAAATCCCTAAACTTGGCTGGATAAAACTCGCTTTTGTAAAATTATTCCAGACTCTCTTTTAAAATTGTTTTCTTTCAGTTTATAAATTCTTTATAATTAAATTATTATCAAAAACCCCCTTATTCTTTAATTCAATAATGCAGAACAACATTAGAAATATAACAATTAGAGATTTTTATTTAACAGCTTAGTTCATATATATTTTAACAATATTATTAGCAACCTTATTAAATAATCCTAGAAGTTTTCTCATTTTTCAGTGAACAGCAAAGTTTAAATATCACTGGAAACAAAAGCACTAATGGAATTTTGTCCAAAATGCGGTTCTGTGCTTGTTGAGAAAAATACAAGATACGGATGTGCAAGATGCAGTTATTCTGCAAAAGGGAAAATAAAAATAGAGGCGTCAGAAAAACTTAAAGAAAAACAAAAAGTTGGTATAATTAAAGATAAAGATACAGATGTTTTTCCTACAACAACAGCTGTCTGTTCAAAATGCGGGCACAGGGAAGCTTATTTCTGGAGTGCTCAGACAAGATCAGCAGATGAAACAGAAACAAAGTTCTACAGATGTACCAAGTGCAAGCATACCTGGCGGGAATACAGATAACTAATTTGCTATAATAAATAAGAGGCTTTTATTTCAAGATTTGCTTTTAAAGAAGCTGGAAGCGGTGCTTTCTTAAGTGCATTTAAAAAGCTTTCAGCAATTTCTCTACTAGGAAAATACAATGGTTTCTGACTGTCCTCTCTTGAAGGCAAATAAAAACCTATGCTGTTCCTTTGCCCTCCAGGGCAGTAAGTAGCAATACTAAAACTGCCTGCTTCATGTTCAGATAAAATACCTAGACTAAATAAATAATCAAGGTGTTTTGCTTGTCTCTCTCCATATGCAAACTTGCAGACAAGAACCATCCACTCTTGGGCGGAAATGTTATTTGCATTAGGATAAGGAAAAAGATTAGAATCTCCAAAAACACCTAGCTCAGAAAAATGGCTCTGGAAAAATCTTTTTGGGTAGCCCGCATATGCTTTAAACTTTTCACAATGTTCTCTAACTGTAAAATAAAGTTTGCTTACTTCGGTTTTGTTTTTATCACTTGTTTTCCTTTCAATTCTAGGACCAACCCAAAAACCAGGGAACATACGATCTTGTATACGATAATTACCTTGTTCATTTGTAGATAATAAACCAGCACACACCATCCTCTCAAGCATTTCTATTTCCATATACAAAGGTGCTTGCTTCAAAATCTGAGAAAGACTGAAAGACTATAAAAACTAAAATACGGCTTAAGAGAAGTTAAAGGCTTTTTCCATTTAACTATTTCATCAGCAAGCTTTTCCAGTTTATCATGCTTCATAAGCTGATGAATAAAGCAAGTATTTAAAAAAACCATTATAGTAGAAAATATAGTTCAAATAAGCTCTGAACGAACAAGCTGTGAAAATTGAGCTTATTCAAGCTAAAGATAAGCTAAAATAAAGATTGAATCCTTATATCAAAAAGTCCTTGAGTTTACCACACCTTAAAAGGTATGGTTTGTGTTGGACTTTTGGATGTTCAGAGAAATCTCTAATTTCTCTGACATTAAGAGATTCAAGTAGATTTTTAAATCTTGCATACTTAAACAAAATGTTTGGTTCCGTAGCTCAGCCTGGTTAGAGCACTTCACTCTTAATGAAGGTGTCGTGGGTTCAAATCCCATCGGGACCATTTTCCAAGGAAAATGGCAAAAATAGTTCTAATCTCGTGCGCAAGTAAAAAGCTTAAAGAAAAAGCCAGAGCTAAAGACTTGTATATAAGCAGCTTGTTCAAATCAAGTTTAGAATATGCCTACTCTTTAAATCCAGACAAAATCTTCATTCTCTCTGCAAAATACGGCTTACTAAATTTAAAACAAGAGATTGAACCTTATAATTCAACACTAAACAGTATGAAAGATGAAGAGGTTGAAGCCTGGGCAGAAAGAATTTTAGAACAGTTAAGACAAGAAGCAAACTTGCAAGAGGATGAATTTATTTTTTTAGCAGGAGAAAATTATAGAAAGCATCTAGTTCCAGAAATAAAAAACTATAAAATCCCCTTGCAAGGTTTAGGAATAGGAAAGCAACTAAAATTTCTAAAGGAGAGCTTAAAAAATGAGCAAAGAATGTGAAGAAATCCATCTTTTGTTTAATAATCTTAAAAGGCATAACTTTCCATTTAAGGAAGAAGAAATCCCTGAGAATGGAATCTATATCTTATTTGAAAAAGGGGAAAAAGCTCATAATGAAGATAGGATAGTCAGAATAGGCACTCATACTGGCAATAATCAATTGAGAAGCAGATTAAAACAGCATTTTTTAAATGAAAATAAAGACAGAAGCATCTTCAGGAAAAACATTGGTAGAACAATACTAAACAAAAATAAGAGCCCTTACCTTGAAAAATGGGAACTAGACTTAACTACAAAAGAAGCAAAAAATAAATTTTCATCATTGATAGATTTTGAAAAGCAAAAACAAATAGAAAAAGAAGTTAGTAGATACATACAAGAAAATTTTACTTTTGTAGTTTTTTCTGTACAAAATAAAGAAAAAAGACTGGAACTAGAATCAAAAATAATTTCTACAATATCGCTATGCAAGGAGTGCAAGCCCTCAGAAAACTGGTTTGGTTTATTTTCACCTAAAGAAAAAATAAGAAATTCTGGTTTGTGGCAAGTAAATGAACTTTTGAAAAATCCTCTATCTCTCGAAGAAATAAAGGAGCTAAAAAAATCCTAATAATGAAACTTTTTAATGAACAAGCAAGAAAGGAAATTGAGGAAGCAAAATCTTATCTTATAATTGTAGAGGGGAGAAAAGATGAACAAGCATTAAAAGAACTTGGCTTCAATAATATTTTTGTTATTAATGAAACTGGCAAGTCTTTATATGAGAAAATTGAGGAAGTGGAAGAAAAAGCAGGAAAAATGAAAGTATGTATACTGACAGATTTTGATAAAAAAGGAAAAAAGCTCTATTTACTCTTAAAATCAGAACTAAGCAGAAGAAAAGTAAGGCTTGATAATTCTTTAAGAGGAATACTGCTTAAACTAAATATAAGCCACATCGAAGGCTTATCAACTTTTATCAAAAATGAAAGAGAAAAATATAGATAAAATAATGCAAATTCTTGAGAAATATTATAAGTATAAAGAAAGAACAACCTTAAACAGAATGAGAAGCACGCCAGATGAATTCAAAATTCTAATTTCCTGCTTATTATCGTTAAGAACCCGGGACGAAAACACAGAAAAAGTTGTAAAAAAACTTTTTGCTGTAGTCAAAAAACCAGAAGATATTGCAGAAATGCCATCCAGAAAACTAGAAAAACTAATTTATTCATCAGGTTATTATAAAAACAAAGCAAAAACAATAAAACACGTCTCAAAAATTCTGCTTGATAAATATAAGGGAAAAGTCCCTTCAAGCAAAGAAAAATTGCTAGAAATAAAAGGAATTGGCCCAAAAACAGCGAACATAGTTTTAAGTTTTGCTTTTAATCAGCTTGTTATTCCTGTAGATGTGAATGTTTACAGAATAGCAAATAGACTAAGCTTAGTTAGAGAGAAAACAGCAGAAAAAACAGAAAAAGCTCTGGAAAAAATTCTGCCAAAAAAATACTGGCGGGAAATAAACGCCGTATTCATCTTGTTTGGAAAAACAATTTGCCTTCCTGTTTCACCAAAATGCTCAATTTGTCCTATAAATAAGTACTGCCCAAGAATTGGAGTAATAAAGTTCAGATAAAAACTAGCCAACAACTCTCTGTATTTCCTCAATATTGTCAGCTACATCCTGTCCTTTCTTTGTAAGCTTAATAAGCTTTATTCTTCCTTGCTTCTCAAATGTAACTAATCCGAGTTTCTCTAAAGTTTGGAGAATTTTGACTGCATGACTATAAGTGCAATCAACTTCTTTAGCCAGAATACTTCCGTATCTTGCTCTTGAAATTTTTTTCAAGGCAATCAGCATTAAGGCTGGCTTTCTTCTGAAAAAGATATCAAAATTATCTTTCATTTTTCTCCTTAGTTGTAAATCCCCTAGTCCTATCCTATATTTTCTAAACTATATATTAAACTATATATTTTTAAACCTTTCTATTTAGCTGCTTAAGAATTAAAAATAAGAGCATTACGAAAAATCTTTTCCTGTTATTTCCTTGTAAATAGAGAGATAGCCCTTAAAAAAAAGCTCAGTCTTTCCTGCAACCATTTCTATTTTCGTCTTTCCACTAGCAACAGATTCTTGCAAGTCTTTTTTTAAGTCAGCAGAATTTAAAATTCTTATAAACTCCTCTTTGTTCATCATTATTCTCAAATCAACGCCTTCGATAGAGCTTTTTCTTGTCACTGGCTTGTTATCAATTACTTCTGTGCTATAGATTTCATCTCCCAGAACAAACTCTATTTTCGGAGTGTTCCTAGATAAAGGAATATTGTGTAATTCGTAGGCTTTAATATTGTACAATACAAGATTTATCTGTTCTGCTCCGACTACTGTCTTATTTATATTTTTACTTACACTATAACTCACTGGCTTCTCAAATGGATTGAACAAAATAAAAAACCCAATCAAACCTATCAAAACAATAATAGCAATTGCGAAAATTAAAACTTTTATAATTTTCATTTTTATTGTAGCTAGAGGATATTTAGATTAATAAAGCTTAGCAAAGTTTAAATAACTTCTAAGCATAATAAGATTATGCTCGACATTAATCTAATAAGAAACAATCCTAAACTAGTAAAGGAAAATATAAAAAAGAAATTCCAAAATTACAAACTTGAGTTAGTTGATAAAGTTCTAAAACTGGATGAAGAATGGAGAAAATTAAAAGGAGAGCTAGATGATTTAAGGCACGAGAGAAATTCTATCTCTGAACAGATAAATCAGACAAAAAAACAAGGGAAAAAAGTTGATTCTATCATAAAAAGAGCAAAAGAAATTCCTGAAAAAATTGCAGAACTCGAACCCCAAGTAAATAGATTAGAAGAAGAGATAAGGCAGATTATGCTGAAAATTCCCAATATCATTTCTAAAGAAACACCTCTAGGAAAAAATTCTGCTGAAAACAAAGAAATAAAAAAAGTAGGAAAATCAATCAAATTTAAATTTCCTGTTAAAAATCACGTTGAACTGGCAGAAAAATTAGGAGTTGCAAACTTTGATGCTTCAGCTAGAGTTTCTGGAAACGGATTTTACTATCTAAAGAAAGAACTTGCTCTGCTTAATCAGGCATTAATTAGATTCGCAATTGATTTTATGAAGAAAAAAAGTTATGAATATATTGAAACACCCTTAATGTTAAATGAAAAATCTATTTTCGCTTCAATGGATAAGGCAACAATAGAAGATTCAGTATATTCCATTAAAGGAGAAGATTTAAATTTAATAGGCACTGCTGAACAATCTCTGCTTGCAATGCACTCTAATCAGACAATTCTGGAATCAGAGTTGCCTAAAAAGTATTTTTCGTATTCAATGTGTTTCAGAAAAGAAGTCGGCTCGCACGGAATAAATGAGAAAGGGTTATGGAGAACTCATCAGTTCAATAAAATAGAGCAGTTTATATTCTGCAAACCAGAAGACTCAATAAAACTATACCAAGAGTTATTAAAAAATTCAGAGGAGATTTTAAAAGCATTACACTTGCCATATAGAGTTCTTGAAATTTGTTCTGGAGATTTAGGAGACTGGAAATATAGAAGTGCCGACTTAGAAGTTTATAGGCCTACAACAAAAGAATATGGAGAAGTAATGTCCTTAAGCAATTGCACAGACTATCAAGCAAGAAAACTAGATATAAAATGTATCGATAAAAAAGGAAATAAAAGAGTTTTGCATACTTTAAATGATACTGTACTAGCAACATCAAGAATAATGGTAGCGATACTGGAAAACAACCAGCAAAAAGACGGCTCAATAAAAATTCCAAAAGTTTTATGGAAATATACCGGATTTAAGGAGATTAAAAAAAGAAATTAAAAATATCCCCAGGTTTGCAGTTTATCACTATCCTCTGCCCATTTTTGTCCGATATCGGTTCTGTAAAACATATTCATTAAAATTATATTTTTTGTTCTGTTGTATGCCTGAGCTCTTGCTTCCTCAACAGTACTGCCGCTCCCAGTCACAACTAAAGCATAACCAGTAACTCCTGCAAGATGCCAGTCATTTTCAACAATCTTCACATCTCCAAGATGCATTCCGTCTAAATTTGCTTTTTTGAACAATATTGAAGAATCTTTATATGTGATGCTTAAGTTTTTATCATCAAAAGGAAAAGGCGGAACAGCAATTACAACACCAACCTGAAATCCCTTTTTGGTTTTAAGTTCAAACTGCTCACCCTTTGCCAGTTTATATAAAAATTCTCCTATGGGTATAGTCATTCCTTCCATCTGGATACTAATGGTAGGATATCCAAATCTTGAGGTAAACTCAAGAGGATAAACTCCTTTTGCATTTACAATACAGTTTATATCAATATAACCTTTATATCCCGAAGCTGCAAGCTTATCTTTCATTCTTTCTAAAGTTTGCTTGAATAAAGGATGATTTGCATCATCCCAGAACATTAAAGTTCCCATCTCACCAGTAAAAGGCCCTATATCCCCAGGAAAAAGTCTTTTGTGCTCAAAATTTATATTAACAGGAAAAATAAAATCTTTCCCATTGAAAAAAGCACCGCAAGCAATTTCAACACCAGAAGCAAATTTTTGCAGCTGAAAATAAGGTATTTTCTTTGACCAGGATTTTTTATTATGTTCTAATACTTCTATCAAATCTAAGCCATCTTCCTCACTTCCGATAAATAATAAATCCTTGTCATATGCTGGAATATTTCCGCACGGCTTAAAAACAGATCTTCCAGGATTTTTTTTCAAGTACTCTACTGCTTTATCAAAATCATTAAAATAATCTGTTGTTAGAATGTTCATGCCAGCTTTCTTCATTTCATCCTGCCCGAACTTTCTATCTTCTTCAAGCTTGTCAGTATAAGCACTTCCTCCAATAACAAGTTTGCCCTTTTTTCTTAGCTTGTCTGCAGTTTCTCCAAAACCAATATCATCAAACACCACTATATCTGCCCAGTCAAGATGCTCCTCCCAATTGCTTACTTTATCTAAAATTCCATCGTAAACGTCCTTGTCTTCTTCTGCTTTTATATATGCTTTAACTTCATTTCCCTCTTTTTTTATCTGCCACGCTAAATCTCCGCTTAAACTTTCATTTGATACAAATAAAAACTTTTTTGATGTATGTCCTAGTATATTGTTTGTGTGATTATTCATTCTTTAATTTCTCTAATCTGCTTTTAAAAAATAAAAATAAACAAATTAATTAAATTTTTATCTAGAAATCAGATTAAAAGAATTTATAAACATTGCTTTTTTTATTTGTAATGCTATGGTGAAGAAAAAATTAAGAATTTTGGCTGCAGGAGACATTCACGGAGATACGAGAGTTGCTGAAGGGCTTGCAGAAAAAGCGAAAAAAGAAAATGTAGATTTGGTAATTATATCTGGAGATATAACTTTTGCAGAATCATCTACTGCTAATTTAATAGGCCCTTTTGTAAAAGCTGGAAAAAAAGTTTTATTAATTCCTGGAAATCATGAAACTCTTGCCACAGCTGATTTCCTAGCTGAAATGTATCCCAATACAACAAACATTCATGGTTACGCTATAAAGGTGGGGGATGTAGGAATCTTTGGTGCTGGCTCTGCAAATATTGGCTTATTTCAAATTCCAGACAATGAAATGTTTTCTATCTTAAAACAAGGATATGAAAAAATTAAAGGCTTGAACAAGAAAATAATGGTTACTCATGTTCATCCATCCAACAGCAAGATGGAAAAATTCACGCAGTTTTTTTCTGGAAGCAACGCGGTGACTAAAGCCATTAAAACTTTTAAGCCTGATATTGCAATCTGCTCTCACGTACATGAAGCAGAAGGCATAGAAGAGAAAATAGGCAGCACAAGAGTTATCAGTGTAGGCAAAAAAGGAAAAATTATAGAAATTTAGAAACAAGTCACAATACAAAGTTTTAAAAACCCTCCTTCAAGTCTATAATTAGAGTTACTAATTTCTTATTAAATTAAAATAGCAAGCAAGTGGGAGTTAAAATGACAAATGGAAATAATGGAAATGGAATGTATACTAATATTTGGGAAGCCACTAAACACAAACATTTCCCTGATTTTTACGCAGCACTAATTGAAGAAATTAAAGTCTCAAAAGTAAGAAGAGACCCAAATAAGTTTTATGCAGCAGGACTAAAAATTCTAAAGAGCTACGAAAAAAATACAGGTCCAACTACAATAAGAGAATTAAATTCTATAATGCCTTTAATCGCAGAATTCATGTACGGCCCAGATTTTGGAAAAGAAGTAAGAGCGCTTTCTAATATGCCTGCTCAAGCTAATCAAACAGAAACTAAAGGTTTAGAAATAACCACAAGAAAAGATGAAGACCCTGATGCAGACTTAGAAGAAGCATTAGCATAAAGATATAAAAACACCATTCATATTCTAGAATTATGAGAGCAAGAAACAAACAGCAGGAAGAGTATGTTCCCTTAGATAAAGATGATTTAAAACATGCTCTAGAAGTTCCTGTTACTAGCTTGACTGAAGAAGAGATAATAAAAGTAGAAAAGCCGGGAAAGGGCAAAAGAAAGATAAGCAAGCTGAAAACAAGAAATATAAAAGAGGAAGCTGAAAAAATCAATCAAGCAGAAATTCCAAAAAACTATACTTTAATTATTACAGAGAAACCTCAAGCAGCTTTAAAAATTGCTACTGCCCTAGGCAACTCAAAAAAATATTCTGAACACAATGTACCTTATTATGAGCTAGAAAGAGATAATAAAAAAATTGTTGTTGCTTGTGCTGTAGGACATCTGTTCACGCTAACAACAAAAGAAAAAGGTTGGCCTATTTTTAATATCAGCTGGCAAGCTGATTTTAGAAAAAATGTTTGGGCAAAAAAATACTACTCATTGCTGAAAAAACTTGTTGATAATGCACAGGAATTTATAATTGCCACAGATTATGATATTGAAGGAGAAGTTATAGGCTGGAATATTATAAGATTTATTTGCAAGCAGAAGGATGCAAAAAGAATGAAGTTCTCAACTTTAACTAAGCAAGAATTAGAAGAATCCTATAAAAATATTCAGCTAACTCTGAATTGGGGGCAGGCAATTGCAGGAGAGACAAGACACTTTCTTGACTGGATGTATGGTATTAATCTCTCTCGCGCATTAATGTCCTCTATTCAAAAAGCAGGTAGCTTTAAAATAATGTCAATAGGAAGAGTTCAAGGCCCAGCACTAAACTTAATTGTACAGAAAGAACTTGAAATAGAAAAATTCAAACCCTCCCCTTATTGGCAGATTTTTATCAAGCTAAAAAATCACAAGCCAGAGCTTAAGTATGAAAAGGATATAACAAAAAAATCTGATTTAGAGAAATTTAAAAATTTAGAAGGGAAAAAAGGAATAACATCAACTGAAAAAAACAAAAGAAAAATTCTGCCTCCATTTCCTTTTGATCTGACAAGTCTGCAGAGAGAAGCCTATAGATTACATGGAATAAATCCTGCAAAAACTCTGCAACTGGCTCAAAATCTTTATTTAGCTGGCTTAATCAGCTATCCAAGAACCTCTTCTCAAAAAATTCCTTTCAGCATAAATCCTAAATCAATACTAAATAAGCTTGCCAAGAGATTTAAAGAAATTTCTCTAGTTAAAAGAGCCAAGCCTATTGAAGGAAAAAAATCAGATCCTGCTCATCCTTCAATCTATCCAACAGGAGAATTTTCTAGCATGAGTGAAGATGAAGAAAAAATATATAATTTGATTGCAAAAAGATTTATTTCTTGCTTTTGCGAAGATTTAGAAATTGAAGACAAAAAAATTACATTCATAGTCGACAATCTAAAATTCAAAGCAGCAGGTTTGGAAATTCTAAATAAGGGCTGGATGAGTGTTTATCCTGCAATAATAAAAGAACTCAGACTAGAGGATATAAATGGAGAGCAAACAATAGAGAAAAGTAGGATAGAAGAGAAAATAACACAACCACCAAGAAGATATACTCCAGCTTCTATAATAACTGACTTAGAAAAAAGAAATTTAGGAACCAAAGCCACAAGAGCTAGCATAATTGAAACTCTCTACAATAGAAACTATGTAAAAGAGCAGTCAATTGCAGCAACCCCTCTTGGAATAAAACTTATATCAACTCTAGAAAAGTATTCTCCTGTAATCATAGACGAGAAACTGACAAGGCATTTTGAAAAAGAAATGGATGCTATACAAACAGCTAAGAAAAATCTTGCTGGTTTGCAGGAAACAACATTGAAAGAAGCAAGACAAACAATAGAAAAAATTTCTCAAGATATAAAAAACAACGAGGAGAAAATAGGAAAAGAACTTATTGAAGCTAATAAAGAAGTTTATAAGCAAGAAAGAGAAAATAATACGTTAATTCAATGTTTTAGATGCAAAAAAGGAAATCTAAGAATCTTGTTTAATAAAAAATTCAAAAGAGCTTTTGTTGCCTGCAGCAACTATCCAGAATGCAAAACTACTTTCTCGCTGCCTCCAGGCCTAATAAAGAAAGCTGACAAAACATGTGAATTTTGCGGTTTTCCTAAATTGCTAAGAATACAAAAAGGCAAACGTCCCTGGATATTCTGCTTTAATCCAGAATGTGAATCAAGGAAACAAGCTAAATAACTTTTTCTAGCTAAAAAACAATGCTTGTTAATGACTGTCTGACTCTAATTTGTTTTATGTCGCCTCTATCATCAATCCAAGCTCTTGCTGCTCGAGGAAAAGAATTATAATCAACAGTACTCATTGAATCGCAATAAGCTCCAGTGTCTTCGATAACAAGCAAATCTCCAATCATTGCTTTTCCTAAAAGACGAGGTTGCAGTCTTTCAGGATTTCCTGGAGCAGGAGTAAACATGCTTCCTGACTCGCACTCATGTCCAGAAACAATATACCTTCTTGTTTCTTTTCTTTGCGGAATAACTACTAATGGATGCTGTGCACCATATAGTACAGGTCTAAGAACTTCTGTCATTCCAGTATCAACTATAATAAAATTATAATCAGGGGTTCTCTTTATATCAATAATACTAGAAACAACACAACCAGCATTTGCAACTAAAAAAGTTCCAGGCTCTATTTCTAATTTTAATTTCTTGCCTGTTTTTCTGGCAAAATTCTTGAATGCATCTGCAACAGGCATTCCACACTCTTGCAAATCAGTTGTTCTTTCATAGCTCATTCTTCCTCTTTTAAAACCGCCACCAAGATTTAAGGTTTCTACTGGATGTTCTGCTTCTATTAATTGTTCAACACAAGCTAAACTTTTTCTTGCAACCCTCTGCCAAACTTTTGGGTCAGAACCAGAACCAATATGAGTATGAACTCTTTTTATTTTTAAATCATATTCTCTAGCAACATTAAGTATTTCTGGAATTTGTTCATACCAGATTCCAAAACTTGAACTTGGCCCGCCAGTATTTGTTCTCCTTGTTCCTCCGCTTCCTCTTCCAGGATTTATTCTTACTGAAACATCATGTCCAGGAAATGCAGAGCCAAAAAAATCAAGCTGTCTTAAAGAACATGCATTGAACTCGACTCCTCTAGCTATTAAATCTATTGTATTTTCGCTAATCTGTTGTGAAGTTAGTAATATCTCATTTGGAGGAATTCCAGCAGCTATAGCTCTTTGTGCTTCATATCCAGAAGAAGCATCAATACCAATGCCCATTGAGTGAAACAATGAAATAATATTTGCATCAGGATCTGCTTTCATAGCATATCTAACTTTTAATCTAAAAGCGTTTGGAAAAGCTAAAACTTCTGATGCATTTTTCTCGAGCACTTTCTGAGAAGTAACATGAGTAGGAGTCCCAAATCTTTTTGCAATCTCGAAAGCTTGCTCTTCTGTAATAGTTTTTAGAGGTTCTCTTATCATTTTACATATATCTTTCTAGTAACTCTTCTCTAGACAAAGGACTTAAATCAGCGGGAGATAAATTTAACATAGTATACGCGCCAATTCTACCTCTGGTGTTTAGTCTACTGCATGCTCTCGCACATGCCACAAGAATGCTTGCTGTTGCTTCAGGATTACTCGCCCACTCATTAGAATATTCTATTAGTGCTTTATTTCCATCTCCAGTCTCTCCAGAAGTTAAAACAAGACCAGCATGAGGATATGTAGAGTGCTCTCTCTCCATTTTGCCTTTAGAAATAAATACCACGTTGGTATCATAATCTGCGAAATATTTTGGCATAGTTTTTATTGTCCTTTTTATTTTGGCTTTATCAGCTCCTTTTTCTGCAACAACATAAACTAGTCTTGTATGTTTCTGCCTTGTTGATAATTCAGGCTTCCATCCTGCCCTTACCCTCTTGACTGCGTCTTCAACAGGCAATGTATATTGCCTTGCATCAACTACTCCAGAAATTTCTCTTACAGCATTAGAATGCCCCTGACTAACTCCTGGCCCCCAAAAAGTATATCCCTTAGAGCCTGGTAAAAATGCATTTCCTAAAACTCTTTCTAATGAAGAAGTTCCGGGGTCCCACCCTGCAGAAATAATTGAAGTGTTCCCAAATTTTCTAGCAGCCTTATCCATCTCTTCTAGATATTTAGGTATATCTGCATGAGTATCAAAACCATCTACAGTACTAACTCGGCGAGCATAATGCGGTCCCTGAACAGGTAAATCTTTTGCAGAACCTCCACAAAGAATTGCTACCACCTTATATCTTTTAGCAGCATCCCGAAGAAATTCATCCCCACAACTACAATTTAAAACCCTACTCGAACGAATAAAGTATCTTCTACGATCAATGTCAGAAGAAACTCTCTTAACATCTCTTGTTATTATTCCAGCAAACACCATATCAGGATTTTTTTGTAAAGCAGCATAAACTCCTCTTCCAACATTTCCCCAGCCAACAATCGCAATCCTTGTTTTTTCTGGCATAATCCTTACAGAAAATTTGGGTTTATAAATAAATCTATACTGAAAAGCATATAATAAATTAAACAGGACTAAACTCCTCTTTCTCCAGTGGAAATTCTCTGTAGCCTGTTTCAATAAGTTTATTTCCCTGCAATTCCCACTTCATGTTCAAAGGCAAACTAGAACACTCGCCTCTCACTTGAGTAATGCAAACATATTCGTAAGTATAAGTTCCTGCATTTAAATCTTTGTCGGTCTTGCTCAGTAAGCAAACTCCTGAATTTATAGCTTGAGAAAAGTCACAATTATAAGTGCACTCATAATCGTTGTTGCAAGATTCTTTAACATCGCCAGATAACTTATAACAATCACATTTAACACTTTCACTTGAACTTCCACCACTTCCACCGCCTTTACTTAAAGAAGAAATTTTCACACCTCCGCCAGCCTCGCTGCACTTTTCTAAAAAATCTTTATAGTCTTTTGTCTCTTGAAAGCTCGTATTATCTTGAAGTTTAGGAATTTCCTGACTGAATAAAGGTTTTGGCTTTTTTCTTGAGAAAATTTCAAAAGTACTAAAAACAGCTATAATTAAAACTAGTATTAAAAATAATACTAAAAACAGCCTCTTTTTCATATAAAGATTAGCAAAATTTAATATATAAACTTAATCTAAAATAAGTTTACTAGTTATCAACAATTCTTCCATAAAAAATTATTGCGGTCCAGAATCAACATAAAAATTCAACCCACTTTCTATTGCCCCAGAATAAGAATAAGGCATATTGGCAGAAGTAAATACTCTGCCCCTTGAAATTATAGAGCCACCATTCAAAAGATGCTGGTAAAGACTAAGATGATCTTTCTGGAAATTACTACGCTGTCCATCTTTCTCTGCATCTAATTTTTCTGGTTTGTCTTCATTACTCATTTTAATCCTCCAAAATAATGCTAATGACAAGGTATTTAAATAAGAGCCCCCCATATGGTGGGTACTAAAATGGAAAGAGCAATAGTAGAAGTGCTGAATAAGATTGGGTTAACTAATTCAGAAGCCAAAGTTTATCTTGCACTATTAAAATTAAAAAAACCTTCATCAAAAACCAGCATAATTTATGAATCAAAGATATCTTCTTCAAAAGTTTATGAAATATTAAACAAACTTAAAGATAAAGGGCTGGTTAGTACTATAACTAACGAAGGAATTAGCAATTTTATTGCAGCTTCACCCTCAAAATTAAAAGATTATCTTGAAAAAAAGAAGGAACTGATTTCATTGGAAGAAAAAGAAGTAAGCAACATCCTTCCAAATTTAGAAGAGATGTATAAATCACTAAAAGAAAATACAACTGCAGAGATATTTATTGGATGGAAGGGCATGGAAACAGCATATTCAACAATTTTAAATTCTATGACAAAAGGACAAAAAGCATATATTCTTGGGGCAAGTGAAGGCGAGGATAAAGAAAAAACTAAAGAATTCTTTCTTAAATATGCATCCTTATCAAAGTTAAAAGGAATAAAGGTAAAGATATTATTCAATGAAAATGCAAAAGGCTACGTATCAAAAACTGAAAAAGAATTAAGAATCAAATTCAATAAAAGATTTATATCAAAATCCACTCCAGTAGAAATTGCTTTTTCTGAGAATATTACTGCATTAATAATCTTAAAAGCCGAACCAATAATCTTGCTAATTAAAGATAAAGATACTGCTGAAGGTTTTAAGTTTTATTTTGAAGAATTATGGAAAACCGCAAAAATTTAAAATAATCCTCTCTTCCTAATCCCAGAATTAACAATTTCAAAATTCAGCTCTTTCTCAGGCAAACTTCTATGTTTTTTCAGTACCGCTCTTTTCTTTCCTCTTTCATTTTTTAGTTCAATCAAACATTTGCTCCAGTATTTTAACAAGTCTCCTCCAACCATGTTGACTGATTTTTCTTTTCCTGCTTTTAATTCTTTCTCACTTAAAAATTCAGAATAAACTTGATTGGTAACAATAACGGGAATCAATTTATTTCTTGCAATTTCAGCTAAAACTCTCAGCTGCTTAGCTAATTTCGAGTTTATTTCCCTGATTTTGTATTCGTTCTTACTTTTAATTGCCTCGCCAAGCTCTAATCTATACAGCATTGTCATGCCATCAACAACAATCAAACCAATGCTTCCTTTGCTCTTTATCTCCTTCAGCAATTCAGAAAAAGCTTTTTCCTGCTCATCAAAATTTGTCGGTTTCAATAAAAGAATATTATTTAAAACAGCATTATAATTGTCCCCAGCCAGCTGTTTAATTCTATCAACCGAAAAGCCACCTTCACTATCAATATAAATTACTTTATTGCCTTTTTTCGCCTGAGACACAGCCACAATAACGCAAAAATTAGTTTTCCCACTTCCAGCAGGCCCGTAAATAGTTGTGATAATATCTTTTTCATAACCTCCATAAAGCCATTTGTTCAAATCATAGCTTCCTGCAGAAATCTTAGTTTCAGGCATAATTATACCTAGATGCGTTAATATTTAATGATTTATATTCTTGAGAACAATAAGAACTATTTTGATGAATAGTTAGTCAACATAGGGGCAACAGATTGGTTAAATTCCTCAAGTTTGTCAAGAAGCTCGCTGGAATCTATTAAAAATTGAGCGCTTCTTCTGTCTCCAACTTGCCCAAGATAAATTTCTTTTCCTTTGGTGTATGATGATACTAACCACACATCATTTCCTCTTACTATAGGAAAATAAACTTCATCAAAAAGAGGTATTTCTTGTCGACTAGAACCAAGTCTTTTGGGAGGACTTGCCCAGCTTCTATGAATTTCTCTATTTATTTTTCTTGCTAAAAGATTATCTTGTCTAACTTCTGGCTCATCTCTATCATAAGGTTCATCAATATGCAAAACCTCAGATGTATCTAGCTCTACAGAATCTGCTGGATCTGTCATGAAAATTAAATTTATCCGCTATTTATAAACTTATTCCTTAAATATTTGAGCCTGGAACTTCCATAATTTGAAATGCTTGTTCTGCCATGTATCATTTGGCAAACCAGCTTTATTACATAAAGCTTCTAAAAACTGAATTCTGCTCATCTTATACTCACTAGCAACCTGAGGCAATAACAACCCCTGATACCCAAGATAGTTGCATGTTAGTCCATCTTTGCCAACAACAATCTCTTTACAATTGCATTCTTGAGGAATAGTCAGTATAGAAATCTCAATCTTCAATTTGTCTAACTCTTCTTTCTTCAAAGAATTAAACCTATAATCAGAAAACGCTGCTGATTTTGCAGCCTTAATAACAGCTTCTTGAATTGAATAGTTAGGATAAGGAAATCCAATACATCCTCTTAATCTTCCACTTGATGTCAAAGTTACAAAAACTCCTCTCGCCTGCTTGAACTGCTTTTCTTCTAATTTTTCTGGCTTCTTATTATTAAATTCCTGCTCAATACTCTCTCTAGCTAACTTCAGCAATTTTTTGCCATCCTCCAAACTATACTCTCCTACCATACATAATAGAATATAATAAACTTAATAAATATTATCAAGCTTCAAAAAAAGATGATTATTGCTTCAATCTATTTATTCATTCTTGCTTTACTTCTAGCCTTAATTGAGATAGAAATCGAAGGAAAGTTTGGATGGGCTGAGAAAATTCCAACATGGTATAAAAAAACAGGGATATCAAAAGCATTCTATTTACTAAATGGTAAAAAACCCTTAACAGGTTATCACTTATTTATGCTGTCATTTCTATTCTTAATATTTCATCTAGTTTTCTTTCTAGGATTAATTTGGACTTTACAAAAAGAATTATTTATTCTTGCTATTTTTTTTATCCTTTCTTGCAACTGGGATTTTCTCTGGTTTGTTCTCAATCCATATTATACAATAAAAAACTATAGAAAAGATAAAATCTGGTGGTTCTCTCAAAGCAAATGGGTTTTTAATATATTTCCAATCGATTATGTTTGTGCTTTTATCATAGCATCAATACTAATAATAACAACTGCCTTATATTCTAATAATTATTTAATAGTAATTGATTATCTTACTCTTTTAATAACATTGTTAGCCTTAACAATAATAACAATACTCTTATCTCCAATTTATCACAGATGGTACAAAGAGATGAGAAAAAAGGATGAGAGAAATCTTATAAGAATATTTCACTAATTACTTACCCTTCCTAAACTCAGAAACAATCTTGTCTGCTTCTTTTTCTATCTGAGAAATAGCATCTTCTAGTGCTTTTCTTACACTTTTTCCTTTTGTTTTAATCTTTAAAACAGGATTCTTGCTTGGATGCTCTCTTCTCCAAGCTGCAAATTCTACATTGGTGTCTTTAACAAGATAGGCTCTTAATATCTCAGCTATCGTCAGATTGCCTATTTCAATCTCAGCTTCATTCTTCTCCTCCCTCAAATACTTAACTTCCATTAAAACCTAGAATTAAAATTGGTTTTTAAAGTTATCTTTTTGCCTCTAAACTGAATAATTGTTTAAAATAAATAAAAAATAAAATTATATTATAACACCTATTGTCATTAATTATATTGTTTTACAGATTTATATTTAATAATAAAAAACTATAGCTATCTGTTAAAATATTAATTTTCTTCAAATTCAATATCGCTTCCTAGTAAATCAGAAGCGCCATCATTCTTCTCTTCCTTAGCTTTATCTTCGGTTTTATTTCTTCCCCAAACAACAGTATCAACTTTTTTCATTTCTTTCTCCTGGTTTTCCCTGAATTCCCTCATTTTTTTTAAATCAGCTATTGTTATATTCTTGGCTATTTCCTTGTCAAAGCTTAATACTCTGGCAGGGTTGGGAAGATTTAATCTTTCTTTTATTGCTTCTCTAGCTCTATTTTCTTCAACATTCTCTTTTCTAAGTTTTATTCCAAAATACTGCTCTATTTTGCTGATAATTCTGGAATAATCATCAGGCATTTCTTTGTTTTCAATCATTCTTATGACTGTCTCTGACTCCCCTACAGAATCAGCTAGCTGCTTTCTATCTATTTTTCTCTTCTTTCTCTCCATCATTATGCTCCAGTTAAAATTATCTATCAAGTTAACAGGAACATTTCTTTTTTTAGCCAATTTGAACTTTTCATCTAAAATCCTGGAGTAGTCCTTTGGCTTTCTTAAATTGTCAAGAGTTATATTTGCAATAAGATTTTTTGTTATTTTTGCTATTTTTTCAGTTTCTTCTCTTTCATCTTTCAGTCCAGCCATTCTATTTAATCTCTGCCTTACTGAAAATGGTTTCTCTGATTCCTGCAACTGGCTGGATGAAGGTTTTCTTATTATAGGAATATTTTCAACTAAAGAGCATTCTTCACAGACTTTAACTAGCTCATTTCCATAGACAGCATCTAACAATCTCACTTCTTCTTTGCTTCTATCGCACCTAAAACATCTATCCTCTTCCATCATCTTGTTATATAATTAGTGTTTAAAATCATTTCTATGTTTCAGTATATAAACAGATACAGTCAATTAATAAATAAAAACATACTATTGCTCATATCAAAACAAATATTTAACACTCCAAAATGAAAAAAGCAAAAATGATGTTCAAAAATTAATAGTTTCAACTAAAACAAGAAACTAGATATACTTCTCAATATCAGATTTATTGTTTAATTCACTAATTTTTATTGTTTCGTCTATAATTATAACAGGTAATTCTGTAATATTGTATTTTGCTTTTAACAATTCTATTGAAGGCAAGTCTAAATCGCCTGCCATTGATACAAGCAGGATTTTATCTCCGTACTGATTTTTTAAATCAGATAAAATATTTGAGATAACTGTCTGTCTTGCCCGCTCATCTAAACTGACTTTAGCATATTTATAGATATAAACAACATCATGATATGTTGCATTGCATCTTTGCTTTATCTGAATGCTGTTCATCCATATCATTGCTCTTAGTAAATCATACTTCATATGCTGCGTCTTAATATAATCTGTCAGCTCATTTGATTCTTCATACTTATCAAGCAGTCTCGCCTCATAAAAAACATTATCTGCAAAAATAGTATTTTCCTTTATAGCAAGATTGCAATCAGAAGTTCCAATAAAATCTGACAATAATCTTGCGTCCAAAATCTCTGCTTCCAATTGAGCAAAACTATTCTGTACTCTGCTCACTCTTGCATCTTCTATGAATATTCCCGCAAGAATACCAAAACTGAAGATAAACATTGCTACTAAAATCGTCTCCAGTACAATGTATTTTAATTTTACCATTTGTGTTCTCTCCTTATTGCCCTGTATATAGACTCAAACAACACAACAGGATATAAAGTTAAATACACGAGCATATAAAAAAGCCTGTTTAAAATTCTTTCTTTTTTTGTTATATGTTCTTGTCCCATGATATTGAACATCCAGCTAGAATATCCAAATGATATTATAAACAATATTGCCACCATTATCAGCATAACAGTAGGGCTTGAGTTTAATGCTTCAACTCTGAAAATAGTGCTTTGCATAGAAGCACTGTAGCTTGTGTATAAAGCACCTATAGCTATCTGTCTGTAAACAAGATAAAGCCCAAAAATAAAGCTGACTATGCTCATAAGAAAAGTGAATGAAACAAAAGGAATTACAACCAGTCCAAATTTTCCTTTTCTAAGGAAATCTTTTCTATACTTAGCTATTGTTTCAAGTCCTCCCTGCCCCCATCTCACCCTCTGCCTCCACCATCTCTTGAATTTACTGGGGACAGTCGTATACACCCTCGAAGCCAAGCTCATCCTAGTTTTGTATCCTAAACTTAAAATATGCCAAGTTAATTCAATATCCTCAGTTATACTGTTAACATCAAATCCTCCGGCTTCTTTTAATACGCTTTTTCTGTAAATGCTTAATGGTCCATTAGTAACATATACAGAATCAACAAAATCCAGTAGTTTCCTTGTCCATGCAAGAATAATATACTCAATCTCCTGAAGTCTTTCAAAAAAAGTATCCCTGTTTTTTAAGAAGACGCATGATGTTACAGCCCCTACCTCTTTATCATCAAAAAAACCAACCATTCTTTCTACTGCTTCTGGTTCAGGATAGGAATCAGCATCTACAACTGCTATTAACTCGCCTTTAGCAATAGCAATTCCCTTATTCAAACTATCTGCTTTTCCTGAATTTTTTTTATTCAAAAGCTTCAGCTTCGAATAATTCTTCTGCAGTTTTTTCACAATCCCGGCTGTATTGTCTTTACTTCCATCATTTATTACTATAACCTCTTCAATAGGATATTTAGAGTTGAAAATTGCTCTTACTGCTTCTTCAATACTGTCTTGCTCATTGTGTGCAGGAACAAGAAAACTTATTTTATATTTTTTTCTGGGTTTAGGATAATAAAAAATCTTACTGTAATTATTCGCTAACAACACAACAAAGAAACTAAAAAAGAAAATTGCCAAAAATAAGAATATTAAAAAAATTAAAGTTAAACTCTCCATTTAACCTCCTCCTTTATCTTTTAATTGCTCTTCCACCTCTTTTTTCTCTAGCTCTTCAAACTCCCCTTGCTTCTCTAAATGAAAATAATTGTAAAAGTCCTCGCTTAATTCCAGTTCTAAAGTATGCCCAAGTTTTTTCGCTTTTACCAATCCCAGCTCTCTGAATTTTTTTACATGCTCATATGCCTTATTGCCCCTTATTTTTATCAGAACCGACTGCTTTACAGGCTGTTTATAAGCAATAACTGCTAAAGTTTCCTGTTCTGCTCTTGTAAACTCGCTTGAGCCTGTTGCCAACTTATTCACCATATTAGCATGCTCCTCTTTTACATCCATTTTCCACATATCCTCTTTTGTCAGAATTTCTACGGCTGATTTGTCATTGTATTTTTCTTTCAGCTTTTCCATCAGCTCGCGAATAAGAATAGGATTAATATCTGTGAGCATTATCAGCTCTTGTATTGTAAGCCATTTGCCAGAAACAAACAAAGCAGCCTCAAGTTTCTTAATATTCTTAATCTCGCTTGCACTTTCAATTTCCTGCTCCACATCTTTTTTTTCTATATTTTCCATAAATAAAGATATAGCTTAAAGGTTTTAAAGGTTTTCTTATTCTAATTTAATAACACTATCAGAAGTTGTAATTCTACCTAAATCAGCTTCTCTCATTTTTCTCTTAAACTATTGTTGGCGGCGTTCTCTGCAAATATTCCTCACTAAAACTAACTTCTCCACTATCTAACAAATGCCTTTTTTCTGCAAACCATTGGGGTTCAGGTTTTCCAAACATAACTCTATTATATACATTTAATGCTTTTTGTAAAATTTGGGCATCATTACCCAGATTAGTATCTTCATGACCATCATAAATTCCTACATATACTCCTCCTGCAAAACCTAATGCAAAATATGCCAGAGTAGCATCCCATATTTCTTCTTGAGATTTACCCTGATTTTCTGGTCTTTTAGAAGCGGTCAATGCAGTGCATTTAACTGCATGAAATATTTCCTGATTAAACATTGGATGACTTTCATTAGTCAGTGAACTTAGACTGCAATAAGCTACTCTTAATGCAAGCCCCTCATATTCAGTCTTTCTTGGCATGATTTTTTTGATGTAATTTAATTATTTAAAGGTTTTTAAACCTCAAATCTCAGCAAAGCTCCTACTCCTCCTAGATTCCAAAACTGCTCGCCTTCTGGTGTTTCCACAGAAACTATCTCTACTTTAGCTGAAATATTCTCTGCTTTTTTCCTAAACTCATCTATCTCCTGCTTTTTTAATTTCTTGCTTAAAATTATAGTATCTACTGCTCCATATTTGAAAGCCTTTTCTACATCTGCTTTTTTATACGCAACTTTCTCTCCTTTTCCTAATCTCTCAAAAAAGTTTTCAAGCAACTTTTTTTCATAAGTAATTTCCTGTTCTGCAAGAAAGTCACTAGATGCTTCAACTAATAATTCAATTCCATGCTCATCAGCATAGCCAATATCTTTCAGGCCAATAACTTTTTCTTTTAAAGCTGTAACTAACTGCCCTTCTTTGAGAAAATCTTCTTTAGTAGGAACAGGCCCTCCAATAATTATTCCTTTTAACCTAGGCATGTTAAAATAAACATCTTTCATTGCTTCAGCAATTCTTCTATAAAATTCCTTTGCCATTCCTTCTCGAATTCGCTCAAAACGGGCAGCTGATTGCCCTCCTGTCTTGTATTTTCCTGGCACACCTGAAGTCATTTTTCTCAAAATTTTAATCTGCTTTCCTTCTAATAAAGCTAAAGTAGCCTCTCTCCTATCCATAGCAACTAGCCCATAAACATACTCTGCTTCTAGCATCTCTCTCAAAGGTTCGAGAACAAATTGCTTGTCGCATCTGTACATTCTAACTTTCAAAGCTTGAGGAGGCTCAACAATCCATAATTTCAAATCTTGCTGTCCTTCTTTCTCACTTACATTCCCGCAAAATATAGCCATTCCATTCTCAGAAGTTTGCTTATACAACTTTAACTCTCTAGAAATGCTTTCTAAAGCATCAACAACATTTTTTCTGTTTGTCTTGCTTTTTATATTACTTGCTGTAGATTTTTCAGTTTCTATCTGGCTGTTAATTGTGTTTATATTCTGTCCAGCAGGAACATAAACAGAAACAAGTTCGGTATGGCTGCCTCTAATCTTTTCCAGCTCTTCAATCAATTCTGCCAGCTCATATTTACTTATCATAGGTATGAATAATAAGCGAGATTTATAAAACTAGTGAAAGCTATATAAACTTCACATCAAATTTTCCTTCGATAATCTTTTTCGCATTAACAACTGCTTTAAAATCGCTAAGAACAGGTTTCAGTTTATTCAATTTATCTTTTTCTAAAGTCAAAATTATTTCGGCTTTCATGCTTTTTTGATGAATAGATTTTTCCTGCCTAACTTTACTTATAACATCCAAAAGCAATTCAAGATTTTCTTTATCATCTTTTTTCTCAGAAATTCTGAATTTCTCAGGCCAGCTAGACAAATGAATGCTTTTTTCTTTTTCCTGCTTTCTAAAATACTTCTGGTAAAGCTCTTCTGTAATAAAAGGTGTAAAAGGAGCCATCAGTTTCAAAATGCTAAGCAAAGAATAATATAAAGTATAGAAAACTGACTCTTTTTCTTCCTTACCTCCTTGATATACTCTATTTTTAACAATCTCAAGATAATTATCGCAAAAATAATGCCAGAAAAAATTATCTGTCTCGCTTTTTGCTCTTGCATATTCATAGCTCTCTAAACTTTCTGTAGAATTTTCTATTACCTCATTTAACTTAGCAAGAAAAATTCTGTCAGTCTCAACCAGCTTGCGAGGTTTGCTAATTTTACTAAGATTCATAAAAACAAACCTGGCTACATTAAAAATTTTAGTTATAAATTTTTTCCCAGCAACAACCTCTTTTTCCTGGTAATCTATGTCTTCTCCTAACTTGGAAGAAGCTGCCCAGTATCTTAAAGCATCTCCTCCATATTTTTCCATTACATCCTGAGGTGCAATAATATTTCCTTTGCTCTTGCTCATTTTCTCTCCTTCTAATGTAACAAACCCAGAAATCAAAACATTTTTGAAAGGATTTTTTTTATAGTGCAAGTTGCTTTTAAGAACAGTATTGAAAAGCCAGAATGTTATAATATCATGGGCTTGTGGCCTTAAATCCATAGGAAATAACTTTGCTTGCAACTCCTTAGGCATAAGCTCTATAGCTAATCTAGGACTCATTGAGCTAGTGAACCATGTATTTAAAATGTCTTTCTCTGGAATAAATTTGTTACTTCCACATTTGCACTTTCTTTTCGGCTTATCTTTTAATGGATCTACTGGCAAATCTTTTTCTTCTGCAATAATTGCCTCTCCGCAATTTTCACAGTACCAAACAGGAAAAGGAACTCCAAAATATCTCTGGTTTGAAATTAACCAGTCCCACTGTAATCCTTTAACCCAGTTGTCATATCTATGCTTCATATGCTTAGGATACCATTTTAGCTTGTTTCCCCAAGAAAGCATGTCTTTTTTCAAGTCGAGATATTTTACAAACCACTGCTTGCTTTTAATAAACTCAATTTCAGTCTCGCATCTCTCATGAACATTTACAAAATGCTTTATTTTTTCTTTTTTAATCAGCAAATTAGACTTTTCCAAGTCTTCAACAATAGCTTTTCTTGCTTCTTTTATACTCAATCCCTTATACTTTCCAGCAATCTCTGCCATCCTGCCATCTCTAGTTATTGCCTCTTTTATCTCAAGCTTATAGGCTTTCTGCCACTCCATATCGGTTTGGTCGCCAAAAGTACAGCACATAACTATTCCAGTTCCTTTCTCCTTGCTAGCTCTATCGTCTTCCATTATCGGAACTGAAAAATTAAACAAAGGCACTTTTGCTTGCTTTCCCTTAAACTTGGAAAATCTTTTATCTCCAGGATGATAAAAAATAGAAACACATGCAGGCAATAATTCTGGACGAGTAGTTGCAATAATCAAATCTTCATTTCCAACTTTAAACTTTACATAAACAAACTCGGAATCAATTTCCTTATCTTTAATTTCAACCTGAGAAACACCTGTTCTGCATTCAGGACAATACATAGCTGGAGCATCTTTTCTGTAAATCCTTCCTTTCTTATACAAGTCAAGAAAACTCCACTGACTTATTTTTCTGCAATATTTGTTTATTGTGGAATAATAAATATCAAAATCGCAGCTTATTCCGATGCTTTTCCAATCCTGTATAAATCCTGGCAGTTCTTCTTTCAAAAATTCCATACATAACTTGATAAACTGTTCTCTGGACATATCCCTAGCCTTGACACCTCTAGATTTTTCAACTAATCTCTCAGTAGGCAATCCATTATCATCTGTTCCAAATGGATAGAAAATATTGTAGCCTTTCATTCTCTTGTACCTTATAACAAAATCCTGCTGTGAATAAGAAAAAGCATGCCCAATATGCATTTTTCCTGAAACTGTGGGAGGAGGAGTGTCAATTGCAAAAATTTTCTTCTTGCTTTTCCTGTCAAAAGCATAAATCTTCTCTTTCTCCCAAAATTTTTTTATTAACTCTTCAGATTTCTTAAAATCGTGCTGCTCTTTATCCTGTCTACTTTCCATATTTCATTAAAAGCTAAGTTATTTAAAAAACTATTCTTTGTTATTACAACAATAAAACTTATAAACTCTTTAAGGCAACTATAATCATGGCAGATAAAATAACCATGCCTTCAGGCTTTGGAGGCTTGTTAAGATATGATGAAGAGTATGAAAGCAAGATTATGCTTAAACCAAAGCACATTGTTATTTTTCTAATTCTAATCTTAGTCTTCTATATTGGCTTGAAAATTTTCTTTCCTATAAAAGTTGCCTAAACGTCAAAATTTGAAAAATGTTTAACATAGACCCAAAAAAAATTTCTGGAATGATGAAACAGCTTGGCATGAAGCAAGAAGACATAGAAGCAGAAAGGGTTATTATTGAAGCAAAAGACAAGAATATAGTTATAGAAAACCCCTCTGTTCAGAAAATAATTATGCAAGGACAGGAAAGCTTTCAAGTAACAGGAGATGCAAAAGAAATAGAAAAAGGCACATCTAAAGAAGATATCAAACAAGTAATGGAAAAAACAGGGGCAAGTAGAGAGAGGGCAATTAAAGCTTTGGAGAAAGCTAAAGGAGATTTAGCTGAGGCAATTCTGAGCTTATAGTAAACTATATTAATTCTTTATACTTATATTTTTAAGACTAAGGAAACGAAAATGCAGGCAGAAGAAAAGTTTTTATCAAGCTTAGACAAAGCTAAAAAATCTCTGGAAATAGCAGATCATCTAGCATATATGACCTTCCCAATAGTAAGAGAAAACAAGCTTCTCCTTAAAATCTTAGAAGAACTATACAACTCAATAATCAGCGCTATCAATTCAATATTACAATACGAATACACATATAAAAGAATAAGGCTTTATACTAACGCAAAAGAAAACTTCAATACCTTCAGATCGATAGCTGGAAGATACAAGATAGACAAGGAACAGCTAGGTAAAATAATCAATATACTGACTCTAGCTGAGATACACAAGAATGCCAGCTTAGAATTTGCCAAGAATGATAAGATAGTTATAATGTCAGATAATTTGAAAACAGAAACCTTGACAATAGATAAAATAAAAGCCTATCTGCTGGAAACAAAAGACTTTCTAAGAAAATGCTCTTTAGTTATAACACATTGAGAGAAAAGTATAAATACTACTATAACTTAATGAATTTTGCGCCTTTTTTGTTCATAAAAGGGGATAGCCAGCCTGATGGAAAAGATTATTCAAGAGAAAACTAGCGCAGATCATCTACTGTATGTAAGCTTGAAGTATACAAAAACAACTGATGTAATGCTTAATCTTATAGAAAGATGGAGAAGTATGATAGAGCTAGCTGTAGAACAATTGCTGGAAAAAGCAAAAAAGCAAAGGCTGATAAAAAGCATTCCTGATGCTCCTAAGCTTAGAATTGACCAGACAAATGAGGTTTACAGAAAAAATCCTGTTATAATGGACACTATAGACTTATATGAATTTTTCAAAAGGGTAGACGGCTCTCAAAAGGTAAGAGAAAATGAGTTCAGAAAAAACGTCACATTAAGAATTCTTGACAGAGGTAACTGGATAGCTATAGATATGGATAAGTTAAAAGAATACAGCGAGCTTATTGAGAAATTCATAGGCGAACTCAAGCAGATTCTTTAAATCAATAAAAAATAAGCAATAAGTTAATAATAATCAATAAATAAAAATAGCAAAAAACAATAATAATTTAATTTTAAATAATTAAATAAGTTATTTATTAATAAAAGCTAAATTAATATATGAATAATAAAATTGTTATTAAGATAGTCTAGCATCTTATTTATTAACCAAATTAAGACTTATTATGCATAAGTTTAAATATTTAATAACTTAAAAAATATAGTAAAACAAAATGGCAAAAATTTATACAATTACGTCAGGAAAAGGAGGTGTAGGAAAAACAACAACTGCAGTTAATCTTGGAGCTGCACTAAACAAACTCAAGGAAGATGTTGTTATAGTAGACGCAAATCTTACTACCCCTAATCTAGGATTATATTTCGGAGCGCCAATTGTTCCGGTATCTTTAAACCATGTTCTTCAAGGCAAGGCAAAAATAGAAGACGCAATTTATGAACATGAATCTGGCACAAAAATAATTCCTGCTTCTCTTTCATTAAAAGATTTGAAAAAAGCCAATATAAGCTTAGTAAAAGACGCCTCAAAAAGGCTAAAGAAATTATCAAATCATATAATTTTTGATTCGGCTGCAGGATTAGGAAATGAAGCAAGAACTGCATTAGAAGCTGCGGACGAAGTCATTGTTGTAGTAAATCCCAATATATTATCAGTTACAGACGCACTAAAAGCCATTAAACTTGCTGAGGAGATGAACAAGCATGTTAGAGGCGCGATTGTTACTCGTGTAGAATTCAAAAAAACAGAAATGCCTCTTTCAAGAATAAAAGAAATGTTAGAGGTTCCAATTTTAGGAGTTATTCCAGAAGATGAAGCTATTTCAGAGTCTTTAGCAAGAAAAGATGCTGTCATCCATACCAAACCAAGAAGCAAATCCTCAAAAGCTTATCTAGATATAGCAGCCAAACTGTTGGGAAAGACAAAAAGACAAGCTAACTTCTTTGAAAGAATTTTGGAAAGTTTGGGTTTGAGATAAATTTAAATTCTTTTGTTTCTAGTAATTATCAGGGCTTGTGGTCTAGTGGCACGACGCTTCTTTCACGTAGAAGAGATCGGAGGTTCAATTCCTCCCGAGCCCATTTATATCTTTAATAACATAAATCCTTTTAAACAACAAATAAATCCAGCAAGAATGAATATTGAAAAACTTTTATCAATAAACTCAAAGTTGAAAAGAAGACTATTAAGTAATTTTGAAGATTCAAAGCCTGTTCTTTATGATGCATTAGGTAAAAGAATTGATGCACAGTTTATTGCAGCAGATATATTAGATGTTTTTCTTTTAGACCCTGAAAGACTTGCGAATAAAGATAAACCATACAAAACTAATTTTGAACATTCAGAGTTTATTGGAGAAGATGAAGCTAAAATTATTTTAGGTTATGATTATTTTACAAGAGCTGACGAATGGGATATTCCTACTATGTTAAAAGCATGCGAGGGAGGATATGGTGGTGCAAGAACAAATGCATATTGGTTAGGTCCGATTCATCCGATGGAAGAGAGTCATGTAGAAATACCTGTAGCATACTTTATTATACCAAAAAAAGAACAGCAAAGATTAATTATAAATCCTAATGATAGCAGATTTAAAGAGACACTAGAGGCTTTGAAAAAAACTGCTTAATTATCTAATCTCGCTTTCTAACTCTATCTCATTATCAGGCTGAATTAAAGCAATTTTATCTTCTTGCTCATTTACTGCAGCAAGAATCATTCCCTCACTTTTTATTCCTCTCATAACTCTTGGCTCTAAATTACAGAAAACAACGCATTTTTTTCCTTTTAATTTTTTAATAGAATAATGCTTTTTTAGTCCAGCAACAAGTGTCTTTTTTTCCTTACCTAAATCAACCTCGAGCTTATAGAGTTTATCGGCTCCTTCTATATCCTCAACTTTAATTACCTTGCCAACTCGCAAATCTAGCTTGCTCCACTCCGAGAAAGTGATTGTCTCCATAAAATATCAACTAAAGGGCATCTTATAATTCTTTCTAAAGATATAGCGCTTCCGCAACTAAGATTTAAGCATTTATATAAAAAACATTCGTGCTCTAAACCTTCTTCCTGTATACCAACATACATAAATTCTTGGACAGACTTGCAACATGGGCAATAACCAATAATCTTATTTTCTATTCCTACCTCATCCTCTTTTCTCATCAATTTACCCTTCTATATTTTCTTAAATAAAATCTTTGATTTCTTTATTTTTCCTATTTTCAGGGGTTTTTTAATCTCATCTAATTCAATCTTAAATCCAAAATCCTTAGCAATTTTATTGCAAGAGGAAGGAATAAAAGGATAAAGCAGAATAGCAATTATTTTTATTGAGTCAGCCAACTCATATAAAACTTTTTTATCCCCAGTTTCCCAGGGTTTTTTCTTCTGCACATACTCGTTACAAGCATCAATAAATTCAAATATTAATAATAGAGCTTTATCAACCTCAAAATTATCCATTAATTTCTCAATCTCTTTCAACTTTAGTTTACTAATTAGCTTATTATCTGTTTTTTCAATTCCGTGCTTCTCAATCAAGCTTGAAACCCTGCTTATTAAATTTCCCAGCTTGTTTGCCAACTCATTATTATTTCTTTCAATTAAGATTTCTTCACTGTAATTAGAATCACTAAATACAGAACACCTCAATAAAGAATATCTAATAACATCTTGTTCATATTTTTCAAGTAAATCAAGTGGTGAGATAACATTTCCTAAACTCTTGCTTATCTTGCTTCTGCTGCTAGTCAAATAGCCGTGAACCAGCAATTTTTCAGGAAGTTTATAGCCAGCAGATAATAATAAAGCCGGCCAGATTACAGAATGAAACCAGTTTATGCCCTTTCCTATAACATGAACATTTGCAGGCCAAAATTTTTCATCTTTTAATCCAGAAATATAATTAATCAGCGCATCAACCCATACATAAACTTTAAATTTTTTATCAATAGGAAAATCAATTCCCCACTCAACATTCTTTCTTGTTATGCATAAATCATTTAATCCCTCTTTAACCCTGCTTATTATCTCATTTGCTTTTTCTCTAGGAACAACATATCTAGGAATAATCTCAAGCAATTTCTTCTGGTACTTGCTTAATTTAAAAAAATAAGCTTCTTCTTTTCTGTACTCGGGTTCTTTATTATGTTCAGGACACTTGCCATTCACCAAGTCCTTTCCTGTTTTAAATGCCTCACATCCAGAACAATAATAACCCTCATAATTTGTCTTGTAAACATCCCCATTTTCTATAATTTTCTTAACAACTCTCTGAACTATTTTTCCATGTTTTTCAGCAGAAGTTCTGATAAAGTCTGAAAAAGAAATATTAAGCTTTCTGCATAATTCAAGAAATAAAGAAGAGTTTTTATCTACAAATCTTTTAATAGGAATTCCTGCTTTCTCAGCAGCTTGCACATTTTTCTGTGCATTTTCATCGACTCCTGTTAAAAAGAAAACATTTTCTCCTTTTAATCTTCTCCAACGAGCTATAGCATCAGCTAAAACTTTCTCAAATGCGTGCCCTATGTGAGGAGCAGCATTTACATAATCTATTGCGGTTGTGATATAAAATTTCTTTATCATCTTAAATTTCTCTGAAATTTAATGAAACAAAAATCTGATGATTTTTGTATACTAGTCTCCAATTAAACAAGAAAAGAACAATATAAAAAACTAACTAAATTATTGTGGAGTATACAAATAACTTCTATCTCCCCTACCCCAATGCTGCCAAGAATCATACCCCCAATAAATAGTTGCAGCACCTATAATCTTGTCCATTTCAGTCTTATTTAATGATCTGAATCTTATTCTTCTTCCATCCTGAGAGAATATAAGCGATCTCAGTCTTAATCTATCAATAAAATCATCCATCTTCTCAGTTGGGATTGGGAAAGGATTTATCCTAAATTGCTTCCATTCTTTATGTTCTTTTACAAACCTCATTGCTTCATAAAAGCCAAAAATAGCTGAGGCAGACCAGAATATAACAGAATGTTTTCTTTTTTCATGCTCCACTCCCTTATAGTCTGCATCACGGTCTGAAGAGTTATGCCCTACATCAACCCAATCTGAAAATTGATGAACATCTCCTCTTTTATGCATGGGTAATCTTGATAATGTAAACTCATATTGTCTTCCTCCTGTTCTCGAGCCAACAATTACTCTTAAATTTCTTCCATAAGGCTTTTTATCAACAATTTTCCCATAAAAATCACCTGCCCTCTTCACTACTTCAAGCTCTGCGCCTGTCGCTGCTCTTATCCATGTTGTTGCTCTTGCCTTATTATCAGACCCAATCCAATAAAAACCAATTGGCGGATTTTCAGGATCAGCCATGCTCATCACTGTTTTAATCAAAGTATAAGGCCAAACCCTATACTTTTCTAAGAACTCTCTTGTCAATCTACCAGGAACATCATCATTTCCAGCAACTTCTCTTAAAACTTTTTGAGAGTCAATCTTAACTAAATCATCTAAAGATTTTACTCCTTTATTTGATTCTCCACCACTGACTCTAAACTTGCCAGTAAAGATTGCAACTTTTCCCTTTTCTAATGAACTAACAACCTCAACAGCCTGTTTATAAGAATCGTAAGCAGGAACAAGAACACCTTTATTCAATAACCTTGCAAGAAAATCCTTATCCATCCTTGGAGGACATTCTATTCCTGCTTTCTCTAATACTTTTCTAACAATAGGTCTTCTAAATGTTCTCTCTATCATAAAAAATCAAAAGAGTGAGAATATATAAAAATTTATGAACTCTATTATATATAGCAAAATATGCGCTAGTGGTCTAGTGGTATGACTCGAGCTTCCCAAGCTCGTTGCCCGGGTTCAATTCCCGGCTGGCGCATTGTAAATTCTTTAAAAGCTATATTTTTAAATCTGCTTTTACAAATCATTGTATGAAAAAAGGTGCAGAGAACATCATTAAAGAAAGTTTGGAAGATTCAAGCATTACTAAAGAAAAGGAAGAGATTGTTCTTTCCCAAGTGAAAGATAAATTAGAAAAAGAAAGAACAATGAAGCTTTCTATTAAAGAAGGAAGTACAGCGTCTGTGATGTCTGGCTTGACAGGGGATTATGTAACTCCTTATGCTCTTGCTTTGAATGCGAGCAATGCACAAATTGGTTTTCTATCAGCATTTTCAGGACTAATCCCACCAATTTCACAAATATTTGGCTCAAGGGTGATGGAAAAATACTCAAGAAAGCAAATCATCTTTCTCTTTGTTACATTGCAAGCACTGATGTGGCTTCCTATAGCATTATTATCATTATTTTTCTGGAAAAATCTTCTTACTAATTACTTGCCGGCAATACTGATTATTTTCTATACTTTATATGCTGTGCTTGGAGCAATTGCAGGTCCATCTTGGTTTTCTCTTCTAGGAGATATAGTTCCTGAAAAAATAAGAGGCAAATATTTCGGCAGAAGAAACAAAATATGCGGATTTGTTACCCTAATATCAGCAATGATTGCAGCTTTTCTTCTTGATTATTTCAAAACAAAAGGTTTAATCCTGTTAGGATTCTCAATACTTTTTGTTTTAGCTTCTTTTTTTAGACTAATCTCTGCAACAACATTCAAAAAACATTACGAGCCAAAACTAAACTTAAATAAAGATTATTATTTTTCAATCTGGCAATTCATTAAAAAAGCTCCTACAAATAATTTTGGCAGATTTGTTCTTTTTGTTGCATCAATTTATATAGGAGTTACAATTGCAGGCCCATTTTTCTCAGTCTATATGCTAAAAGAACTGGGATTCTCATTCACAACTTACATGTTTGTAAATATTTCAGGTTCAATTTTCTCTTTATTATTTATGCCAATCTGGGGCAAGTTTTCTGATAAATATGGCAATAGAGAGTTATTAAAAATTGGTTCTATTTTTGTATCTCTGCTTCCAATTATGTGGGTTTTTTCTAAATCTTCTTTGTATATTATTCTAGTTCCTCAGTTAATATCAGGAATTGGCTGGGCAGCATTTAATCTTGCTGCATCAAACTTTATCTATGATTCTGTAACTCCGCAAAGAAGAGGCTTATGTGTTGCATATTACAACATTCTTGTAGGAGTGGGAATTTTTATTGGAGGTTCGGTCGGCGGATATCTTGCGCAATATCTATACTCAAGTTTAGTAAGCAAATTTATCTTAATATTCATAATTTCAGGACTAGTAAGAACTCTTGCTTCACTAATATTTATCCCTAAAATAAAGGAAATTAAACAAGTTAAGAAAATGGGTTCAAGCCCTCTAGCTTACTTGCACGAAATTAAGCCTGTAACAGGCGTGGCTTATCAGCTAATTGACGGCGTAAGGCAGGTCAATAAAAAAATAAGAAAAATAATAAAAAAATAATTTAGCTGGAATCAACTTTAAACAGCTCTTTCATAATTTCTTTTGCATATCTTTTAGCTATTCTCAAAGGTTCAGGAATTTTATGCGGTTCTCTTGTAAATTTTTTAGTTAACAAAGCAGAGGAGTCAACTGAAATCATATTTCCAGGGCTCACATATAAAGGATTAGCTCCTTCTTTTGTTTTAACAATTTTTCCTACTAGCCTACCATTCAGCAAGATGTCTTCTCCCTCAACTTCTCCGATAATCAACTCGTCAGCAACACCTATACTAGGAACTCCAGAAGCAAGAGAAAAATGGCTTGCTATACCCAAACCTCTAGGATGTATAATTCCATGCCCTCTAATAAAAAACACATCAGCATTTTCATTAAGCTTGTTAAAAACGGATATCATATTCGGCAACTCTCTGTAAGCTCTAAATCCAGGAATATAAGGAAATTTTACTTTGTCCTCAAAATATTCTTGCTCCAAAATCTCAAAATCACCAGATAAAACAATTATTGCAGAGATTATTCTATTTCTTACAAAAATGCTTTCTATTCCGCCGATCCTTTCAGCCAAGCTAAAATCAATCTTATCTTTAATTTTAAGCTCTTTAGCTAGTTTTAACTGTTCCTGCTCCAACTTCTTTAAGTCTATATTATATCTTCTAGCCACCTCTACAAATTTGTCCTCTTTTTCTTCCATAAACCAATTAGGAAGAGAATATTAATAAGGCTTTTGTTTACTATCAGAGCAGAGATACACAAAATATTTAAACCAATACAAGCAAGAAATTACATGTTTGAAAAAACCTGCAAAAAATGTGGAAGGAAAATAAAGAAAGAATTTGAGTTTTGCCCCTATTGTGGCTTTAACATAAAAAGATATGAGGATGAAAAAAATTACGGCTTGCTCGGCAAAAATGATGAGTTCAATCTTCCAAATCTAAACATAGGCATGCCTTTTGGCTTAGAAAGAGTTTTTTCTTCGCTTTTAAAACAAATAGATTTTCAATTTAAAGAGCTGGATAAGGAAATGGGAAAAGACTTTAAACTGGAGAAAAAACTTCCTGTTAAAAATAAAGGAATCTCTATTAGCATTTCAACAGAATCAGGCAAAAAGCCGGAAATTAGAGTAAGAGGTTTTGGGCCTGGATATGAAAACTTAATAAGTCAGGTAAAAGAAAATCCAATAAAAGCAATGCCGACTATAACAGAAGAGAAAGCAAGAAAACTTGCTAAGTTGCCAAGAGAGGAAGCAGAAACAAATGTTAGAAGACTATCGAACAAGATTGTTTATGAAATCGAACTGCCTGGAGTTTCAAGCTTAGACAACATAATAATTAACAAGCTAGAAAATAGCATAGAAATAAAGGCATTTACAAAAGATAAAGTTTATTTTAAGTTGCTTCCTGTTAAGTTGCCTATCTTGAATTATAAACTTGAAGACGAAAAACTAGTTCTAGAACTTTCTGTAAGATAAGTTATCAGCAATAAATAAAAAATAAAGCAAACACTAATAAAAAATAAAACAATATAAACAAGTGTCAAAATGAGTTGGTAGTTATTAACAATAAAACAATAAACAATCATCTCTAAACACTAACTTAGTTAATTAGTTATTATTAATATAATTATAAGAATCTAAACTCATTAAAAATGAGCCTGCTCAGATTTGAACTGAGGACCCCTGCCTTATCAGACTCACCTTCTGTCTAAATTTAATCAGAACAGAATGCAGTGCTCTAACCAGGCTGAGCTACAGGCTCATAAGCCTGTAAGTTGAGTTGAATTTATAAGCTTTTTGGAATCTAGAAATTTTTGATATTTAGCTAGATGTTTTGGATTTTTTGGTTTAATTAAACTCATGAATCTGTGAAGCATTTCTTCTCCTCTTATAGTAATCCTGAAAGTTTTCTGTCTATTGAATCTTTTATTATACAATTCAGAGTATAAGGTTGTTCTAAATCCTAGCTTTTTAAGCAGAATGTGTAGTTGTGAAGAAAGAGTAGGACAAATAGTAGCGATGTAAATCCTAGGATAAAGTTTATTATTTTTCTTTTCTAAATTAATACTTCCATCTGTGTCAAAAATTCCTCTAATTATTGCGATAATCGTATTTCTATTCTTAAGAAAAATCCTTGGAATAGCAATATCTAATTTTTTGCCTAAAGGTAGACCAAGATTTTGTTTAAATTTAATTAATTCATCATTCCAAATTTGAAATCCAAAAACTCTTGTTGAAGGCATCACCCTTAAACTTATATCAACATCAAAAAGTTTCTTGAAAAAAGGTTTTATTCTTTCAATATAGTGTTGCCTATCATCTTCAATATGTCCTCTTAATTGATAAATCCCTCTTAATCTTTTACCTTGTTTATAGAAGTTCATGCTTCCATCTCCAATATGCCAACCAACTTCTTCTGCCAGTTCTTCATTTATCTCGGGAATTTTCATTTTCGAGCAACTTTCCAAATAGAGTCAAAATAGTCTATAAAACCATTTGCAACTTCTTCAGATTGGACTAAAATACCCAGTGGCTTAACGGCATGCCAGATAGTTATAAGGATTGCATTATTTGTTATGCTTATATTGCCTGGAACTGGAAAGGTGACAAAACGCTCTTGGATTTTAGCCGGAGTTTTCTTAGGTTTTATCTTAGCATTTTGTTTATTGGTTATACCTCTCCAAATAATTTTCTTCTTCTTTAAAATAGGACTAAGAATTTTTTGATTATAATTTATACTTCCATAATAGAAATCATAAACTTTATCATCATAGATCGGATTATGCATATAAAAAAATCTTAATAAAGAATTTTTTTGAGCATTATTAAGGATAATCTCATGCGCTGTCATAATACCTTTAACACCAATAAATATTTCTGCACCTTGCTTATCTTCCTTTAATGAAGAAGATTTTAAGTAAGGCAGGATTTCCTTTAGTATTTTACTACCTTCTTCAATTTCTTTTGCCTTCTTTTCTAAATATTCATTTAATCTGCCTGGTTCAAGGGCTTGGAAATAGCGAGTATTTTCTTTTATAATAAAACTTGCCAATCCTTTTTCCACAAGCCTATCCAATACAGAATAGATTTTTGAGTTTGACACACTGGACTTTTTTATTATTGATCCAACACTTGAGGAACCCAAACTCAATAAGGCTAAATATACCCTAGATTCCCCGCTTGAAAGCCCCAATTTTATAAGCTTTTCTTCATACATTTAATTGCTAGAATAATGAGATATTTAAATCCTTCTATAGTATACCCCCTATAGGGGATATAAGATATAAAAAGCATGTAGCTGAAGATATAAAAAGCATGTAGCTGAAGATATTAAGGAGGTAAAAGAAAAATGAAAACTAAAATAACAGATATAATACAGAAAGCTCTTACGGCTACGGGTTTAGCTTGCCTTATAACAGGCTATGCATGGGGTCTTATTTATTGTTCAAAAACAGGGCCAATAACAACACAACCTACATTAGAAAGGGCGCAAGAGATTGACTATGGAGTAAAAATAAGAACAATTCCATTTTATTTAGCAGGCACGAGCGCTCTTATTGCCGGCAGCAAGGAAGTTGAAACTTATAAGAAGAGAGAATCAATTTAGTCAAGAAAACCTTTAAAAACCATATTTCTCTTGACTTTTTATGAATGCCTATAAATACATCAAACAAAATCTAAGAAAGAGCTTAAAAGAAAAGCTTATTGGATGGAGAAAATCCAATGCTATAATTAAATTAGACAAGCCTACAGATATAGGTAGAGCTAGAATTCTTGGTTATAAAGACAAAAAAGGATTTGTTGCAGTAAGAGTTAGATTAAAAAGAGGCGGGCATAAGAGGCATAGAGTTAACAAGGCCAGAAAATCAAGCAAGCAGACAGTAAGGAAAAGTCTTGTCATGAACTACAGATGGATTGCTGAACAAAGAGCAGCAAGAAAATATACTAATCTAGAAGTTTTAAATTCCTATCAAATAGCAAAAGATGGTGTAAATTATTTCTTTGAGGTTATTTTAATAGATCCAGAAAGACAGGAAATAAAAACAGATAAAACAATAAACTGGATTTGCAGAGCAGAAAATCGTGGCAGAGTATTTAGAGGATTGACCTCTGCTGGCAAGAAATCAAGAGGCTTAAGAGCTTAAAGTTAAAATATATTTCTGAGTAAATAAATGCTTAAATACTAAGAACAAGTCTTAAATTTCATGACAAATCCACCTGAATTTAGACCAATTCTTATGATAAAACCTGGAGGAATGCTTGTAAGAGATAAGTATCTTTATATTGAAGAACTTATTAAAACAGCAGAAGAAGGCTCTGGTCTTTGGAAACTAACGCAAGAATTAGCTCGACAAATACATTTGCAGCATCAGGGAAGAGATAGCAATACTAACTGGTTCGCAGCACAAGAAGCACTTGCTTACTATCTAACAGAAACGGGTAAAGATAAAAATTTCTTGTATCTTGAGTCAGATATCGCAAAAGAGATAACAGACATAGCTATAAAAATTCTTGATGCTATCCCTAGTGCTGAAAGAACAATAAATTCTTGGGTTGAAAGCCAGAAACAAGCAAGAACAGGGCTTGCAACAAAAATAAAAACATATCTTGATGCAGGAAGATTTGTTTACGAACCATCGCACTAATCATAGGCACAAGATATTAAAAGCTGTTTATATTAGTAATATAACCTTTAAACTTAAATATTACAAAAAAGATGGTAGTAGAAGCACTAGACCAGCAAGCATTATTAGTTTTTCAGAGATGGGTAAGTGAAGAGTGTTTTAAGTATGAAAAATCTGATTGTCACGGGCTTGTATATTTTCTTGAAAGACATGTTCGTGATGAAAGATGTAAAACTGGAGTTTTTCGCACACAAAATGAAGATTGGAGTATTGCCGAGAGTCTCCTAGCATTATGGTTGAGTCAGCAGAATACAAGAGGAGAATATACCAAGTACATACATGAAGAAATAAGGAAAAAGGCAGAAGCGTTTTATTATCAAAGGATGTGGTTTAGATGTGTGCCTGATTTAAAGGAAAGAGAGTGGAGAATGGCATGTATAAGTCTGGCACAAGAAATTTTTAACTTAAGAATATACTAGCGCGCTAAATATAAAAAGCCATCTAGTCTATTCATAATATGAAATATAAAGAGCTGGCTGAGTTATATGAAAAACTGGAGTCAACTTCAAGCAGATTAGAAAAAACAGAAATTTTAGCTAATTTCTTAAAAAAACTAAAACCAACAGAAAAAGAAATTCTTTATCTATTAAAGGGAAGAATTTTTCCTGATTATGATGCAAGAGAGACAGGCATCTCAAGTCAATTAGCAATCAAATCCTTAAGTAAACTGGGGGTAAATGAAAAAGATATTGTAAAAAAATGGAAATCCTTGGGAGATTTAGGCAAGGTAGCAGAAGAAATTTCAAAAAGCAAAAAACAGGCAACTCTATCAACAAGAGAGCTAACAGTTGAAAAAGTTCTTGATAACCTAAGAAAACTGCCTGATTTACAAGGAAAAGGAACAGTAGAAAAGAAAATGGCTTTAATTTCAGAACTTTTTGCTTCATCCTCCCCCTTAGAAGCAAGATATATCACAAGAACTCTGCTATCTGATTTAAGAACAGGAACAGGAGAAGGAGTTTTAAGAGATGCAATTGTTCTTGCATGTTTCGGCAAAGAAGACAAAGAAGCATATTCTTTAGTTCAGGAATCATACGACAAGACAAATGACTTAGCTTTAGTATTTGAAGAGGCGTGCAAAGGAAAAGCCTCTCTCAAGCACGCAGAAATAGTTCCAGGCAAACCAATAAAAGTTATGCTCGCGCAAAAAGCAGAAAGCATTCAGGAAGCATTTGAAACAGTCGGCAAACCTCTAGCCTGCGAATATAAATATGATGGATTTAGAATGCTTATCAATAAGGATGAAAAAGGAAATATCAAGATATTTACAAGAAGATTAGATGAAGTTACTGCGCAATTTCCTGAAGTCATAGATTATGTTAAAGAAAATGTCAAAGGAAAAACTTTTGTTATTGACTCAGAAGCAGTCGGATACGAGCCTAAAACTCACACCTATAAGCCATTTCAGGATATCTCACAGAGAATAAAAAGAAAATATCATATTGAAAAACTGGCGCAAGAAGTGCCAGTAGAGGTAAATGTTTTTGATATTCTCTACTATAATGGAAAAAATTTATTAAAAACCCCTTTTAAAGAGAGAAGAGAGCTTATAGAAAAAATAATAACAGAAAAAAAATTCCATCTTGTCCTGGCAAAACAAATTATAACTGACAAACAAGAAGAAGTAGAAAAGTTCTACAAACAGGCATTAAAAGACAAACAAGAAGGAGTTATGTTCAAAAATCTTGAGGCAGAATACAAGCCAGGAGCGCGAGTTGGCTATATGCTGAAATTCAAGCCTTCTGAAAACGAGCTTGATTTAGTTATTATAGGAGCTGAATATGGAACAGGCAAAAGAGCAGGCTGGCTGACAAGTTTTGATATCGCTTGTAGATATGATAACAAGCTACTTGAAATAGGAAAAGTTTCTACTGGCTTGAAAGAAAAATCAGAGCAGGGATTAAGCTATGAGGAAATGAGTAAAAAACTAAAGCCAATAATTACAAAAGCAGAGGGCAAACATGTTCTAGTTAAGCCAGAACTGGTAGTAACAGTTACCTATCAAAACATACAAAAATCTCCTACCTATTCTTCTGGTTTCGCTTTAAGATTTCCAAGATTTACGAGATTGAGGCCAGACAGAAGCAAAAATGATATTGCAACTATAGCTGAAGTCAGGAAAGAATCAGAAAAATAAAGATAAATGAGATAGCCCATAAAAGGGCTTAATATCTATAAAGTCTGATTTTTGTCTATAGAGAAAAAAAGACAAGTTTTATAAAGAGCAAAATTATCAAAAAGTAGAGGTGGTTAGGCATCTCAGCTATTTCTGAGAAAAATTGAAAATGACAGAAGGAACACAGGGACAACAAGGCGAACCCCTTATACAACAGAGGATGCAGAAACTATAGCAAGAACTGGAGTAATGTTAGGGCAAGCTGTAGAACAAATTAGAAGATTTGGATATTATACTGCTCCAAAGAAACTATTAATAGAGGGAATGACTAAATATAGGTTGATTTTCTTACCTATTTTAACTGTTCTTAGAGAGAGCGATAAAAGACTAAGAAGAAATGATTTAGAAATAGGTTGTTGATAATTTGATAATTCTTAAAATATCTCCCAGTAACAGTTAGATTATAAACCAAACATTTCAGAAGCAACTCGTTCTGTCTTGGGGCAGAAATAAATATTTATTTAAAAAGCCGAAATCTCTCGACGAAATAAACCGAAAGGTTTAAAAAGCCAACCCCTTTATAAACCCCTATGACTAAGGCGAGCTTAAAAGTGCAGAATATTGTTGCCACTACTTCATTAAATGTTCCTGTTTCTTTGACAAAATTGGCAAGAAGCCAGTCAAATACTGAGTATAATCCAGAAACATTTCCAGGACTCGTGTTAAGAATTAAAAAACCAAAATCAGCTGTTCTTGTGTTCAGCTCAGGCAATCTAGTATGCACAGGAACAAAAAGCATAGGGCAAGTAAAGCAGGTAATACAGCAGGTTATCAAACAGCTGAGAAAAATCAGCATCAAAGTTAAGGATAAACCAAGGATAAATGTGCAGAATATTGTTGCATCAGGCTCTATAAACATTATGCTAAATCTTAATTTGCTTGCATTGGAATTAGAAAATACTGAGTATGAGCCTGAACAATTTCCAGGACTAGTTTACAAGCTGATAAAGCCAACAGCAACCTTTCTTTTATTCACAAATGGCAAATTAGTATGCACAGGAACGAAAAACAAAGAACAGTTAGAAGAAAGCATGAAGCAACTAATTAGGAATGTAAAAGAAGCCAATAAAAGAATTAAAGGATAAATTATTAAAAATAATTTTCCAGAATTCATTACAATTAATTCATTTATTAACTATTTATATATCGATTAAATAAGGGGAGAGATGAGTTTTTATTTATTAATTTTCCCACAAACAAATTTACAGCATTAACTCTTGAGTAGCAAGATAATTTAATAAATAGAATATTTCTAAGAAATCCTGCTGAGGGGAAGTATATTTTGTTATATCTTGAATTTCATAACAATGAATTGAAATTCGAGAGACAGAAAACTAATATATAGTTTTCTGTATAGAAATTAATTTAAATATAAGTTTAAATAGATAAGCATGGAAAGAAAAACAGAGGACTTAATTTTAGAAGCCAGAAACTTTTTTGATTCTTACAAAAAAGAGATAGGCAAGAGTGCAAGAGAGGGTAAAAATATAATCTTCCTTGAGTTCAATGACTTATTAAGTTTCAATCATGAACTGGCTGAATTGCTAATTTCTCACCCTGAAGAAATACAGCAGGTTTTAGAGCTTGCACTTGAAGAATCAGGATTAGTAAATAATCCAAGAATCAGGCTCTTCAGCCTGCCAGAAACCTATTCTGAAAAAGTAAGAAATTTAAGAGCCAAACATCTAAACAAAATGATTCAAGTTGAGGGCCTAGTTAGACAAGCCTCTGAAGTCAGGCCTCAGGTAATAAATGCAAAGTTTGAATGTCCTTCTTGTGGCACAATACTTTCTGTTTTGCAGATAGAATCTAGGTTTAGAGAACCGTCAAGATGCAGCTGTGGGAGAAAAGGCGGTTTCAAGCTGGTAACAAAAGAGATGGTAGATGCACAAAGAATAGTAATAGAAGAATCTTCTGAATCTCTAATTGGAGGCGAACAGCCAAGAAGGATTTCTGTTTTCTTAAAAGAAGATTTAGTCGAGCCAAGAATGGAGGAAAAAACAACCCCTGGCTCAAAAGTAAGAATAGTTGGCACATTAAAAGAAATTCCTAAACTAAGCCAGTCAGGAGGCATATTAACAAGATATGATATAGCAATAGAAGCTAACAATATAGTTCCCTTAGAAGAAACATTTGAAGAACTTGATATAAGTGAGGAAGATGAAAGACAGATTAAAGAGCTTGCTGCTGATCCAAAAGTATTTGAAAAATTTATAGAAAGTATAGCTCCAAGCATATATGGTTATGAAGAAATAAAAAAAGCTTTAGTTTTGCAGCTATTTGGGGGAGTTAAAAAAGTAAAAGGCGACGGAACTCAAACAAGAGGCGACACCCATGTCTTATTAGTAGGAGATCCAGGAGTTGCAAAATCCCAAATGCTCAAGTTTATTTCAACTATTGCGCCAAAAGGAAGATATGTTGCAGGAAGAGGCACAACTGGAGCAGGATTGACAGCAACAGTAGTAAGAGATGAGTTTTTAAGAGGTTGGAGCTTAGAAGCAGGAGCAATGGTTCTTTCTAATAAAGGAATTGTCTGTATTGATGAGATAGAAAAAATGGATGAGCAGGAAAGAAGTGCAATGCATGAAGCTTTAGAACAGCAGACAGTAACAATAAGCAAGGCAAATGTTCAAGCCACATTAAGAGCTGAAACTTCTGTTCTGGCAGCAGCAAATCCAAAGTTTGGAAGATTTGACCCTTATCAAACAGTAGCAAGCCAAATTGATATTCCTCCTACTCTAATTAACAGGTTTGATGTAATTTTTGTTCTAAAAGATAATCCAGACAGAGCAAGAGATGAAGCCATAGCCACTCATGTTTTATTAGAGCACCAACGGCCAGAAATTAAAGCGCCAATTGAAAGAGACTTGTTTAGAAAATATATTGCCTATGCCAAACAAAAAATTATTCCTAATCTTACAGATGAAGTCGTACAGGAAATAAAAAAGTTCTATGTTGATTTGAGAAACACACCTCAATCTATAGAACAGCCCACTAGGCCTCTACCTATATCAGCCCGCCAGTTAGAAGCCTTAATCAGATTAAGCGAAGCTTCAGCTAAACTAAGACTAAGTAAAAAGGTGACAAAACAGGACGCAAAAGTTGCTATAGATTTGATGAGATACTATCTAATGCAAGTTGGTTATGATTATGAAACAAAAACTTTTGATATAGATAGAATAGCAACAGGACTAAGCACAAGCCAGAGAGGGAAAATTCTGCTTGTAAGAGAAACCTTGGCAAGGTTAGAATCAAGACTAGGCAAACTGATTCCAATAGAAGAAATTAAAAAAGAACTGGAAGGAAAAATGGGCGACAGAGATGTAGAAGAATCTATAGACAAGCTTACAATTTCCGGAGACATTTTCCATCCAAGAAAAGGATTTATCCAGAGGATGTAAAAATTAAAAAATGAGCCCGGAATCAATGCAAAGAGCAACAGCATATAAGCTAAGAATAGGAGATATACTTGCTGGAAAGCCAATTGTAGACGGGGAAAGATTAAATTTCCTTGAACTTGGCAACAAACAAATAATAAGGATAAATGTTGTAGCCAACATAATTGAAAGATATGATTCTGAGTCAGATAAAAAATATACAGCTCTAACTATAGATGATGCTTCAGGACAGATAAGAATAAAGATTTTTGGAGATGATGTAGAAAAATTTAGGGAAATGGGGCAAGGAAACACAGTTATGATTATAGGAATGCTAAGATTCTTCAGTAATGAAATTTATATTCAGCCAGAAATAATAAAAATTCAAGATCCAAGATATTTGCTAGTAAGAAAACTGGAGTTAGAAAAAGAAAAGCCAGTAGAAGTCAATAAAGAGGAAGTAAAAGCTACAAGAGATAAAATTATAGATATGATTAAAGAAGCAGAGGATTCAGGAGGTTTAGATACAGATAAAATAATTATGGAGCTAAAGACAAGTCCAGAAATAATAAATCAGGAAATAATAAAACTCTTGGAAGAGGGCTTAGTCTATGAGCCTCGCCCGGGTAAAATCAGGTATCTTGGATGAAAATCAGCAAATTAAAGCAGCAACTTGGGAAAAATCATTGACAAAAAAAACTCTGTCCCAGTATCTTGTTGCTCTTGCTAGTTCTTTTGTTTTATCAACCTCTTCTTGATTATTTCCATTCTTAAATAAAATTCCAACTCCTGCTGCATTCAAGCCAGTCTGCACATCAACAGCCTTATCTCCAACAACATAAACTCTTTCAAACCCTTTTAGAGTTAAATTAAAATCTCTTGCAGCCTGCTCTAGCATACCAATCCCTGGCTTTCTTGTTGTATCTTTGTCATCAACATAAATGCTGTCTAAGGGTATGCTGTATTTTTTTGCATACTCGCTTTGGATTTTAACAGAAAAATACCAGCCATCTATAACAGCTCCTTCCTGCCTTAATCTAGAATCAATCTCTTGATTTACTTCTTTAATCCTGGCTTCATTAAAAAAGCCTCTTGCTACTCCTGCCTGATTTGATGCAACTATAATTCTACAGCCATCTGGGTTAAATCCTGCACTCTTCAAATTTTTAATTGCATAAGAAACATGAGGATAAATTACTACTTTTTCTTTCCAGTCATCATATCTGCCTAGAAATCCTACATCACGATTAATTGTTCCATCCCTATCTAATGCTACTAAAATAGCCATGCAAGCAAGATTTATCCAGCATATATAAGGATTATTGTTATCAAGTGTATAAAACTCCTTGTTCACTTCAATATATTTATAAAGCCAAACCTCAAAGTAGAATTATGGAAAACTACGAAAAATTACTTGAAGAAGCTTACAAAAAAATAAAGCCAATAGAAAGCAAGGAAAGATTTGAAATTCCTAAAGTAGAAGGAATGATAGAGGGAAATAAAACTATAGTGACTAATTTTCTGCAGATTGCAAGCTATTTAAGAAGAAATCCTGAACATCTGGAAAAGTTCCTGCAAAAAGAACTGGCAGCTCCAAGCAAAATAGAAAATAACAGATTGATTTTTGTAAAAAAAATTCCTCCTAAAAAAATTGATGAAAGAATAGAAATCTATGTTCAAAAATATGTTGTCTGCAAAGAATGTGGAAAACCAGATACAGAATTGATTAAACAGGGAGTATATACTTTCATACACTGTTTAGCTTGCGGAGCTAAACATTCTATAGCCAAGATATAAAAGATAAATCTATTTTAAGATAGATTTAAAAAGCAAAAATATCTTTGAGATTAAAGAAAAATAAAATAAAGGAGGAAAAACAAAAAAATGACAGAAGCATATTGTGTAAAATGCAAAAAGAAAGTGCAGATGAAAGATGGAAAAGAGACAAAGACATCTAGAGGCACAAAAATGATGAAAGGAAAATGTCCTCACTGTGGAATAACTGTCTGCAGAATTGGTGGCTAATTCTTTTTGTAATTTTTATTTTTAGAAGGTTTTTTATATTTATTATAAAGTTAATTTTCCTTTAATAAGGAAATATTAATTAAAAATGCAGTAATAAGCGACATTAATAACGCTCAAACACAATAGGTAAACATTTCTTCTTACCGTTTATTTATTTTCTTAACATCATTATCTTTAAATATCAATATATTCTGAAATAATCATGCTAATAAAAATTCATAAAGTCTATAGATTAGTTGTAGCCATTTGTGATTCAGAACTGCTAGGAAAAACATTTGAGCAAGGTTCTAGAATACTGGACGTAAGAGAATCTTTCTACAATGGAGAAGAAAAAACAGAAAAAGAAATTATAGAGATGATGAAAGATTTGATAAGAGAAGATGCAACTTTCAATATTGCTGGAAAACAGTCAGTAAATTGCGCACTAAAAGCGGGAATAATCTCTAGAGAAGGCATAAAGCATGTTCAAGGAGTTCCTTTTGCTCTAGTTTTATTATAATGCATTAAAAAATAAAGTGCCATTCTAGATTCATCAATACAGATTCCATCACAACAATTAACCAAATCATCAGTACCTTTTCCACCACATCTTCTATCAGTTTCAATTGGCTTTCTAGATTTTAATAGTCCTATTTGGTCTTTATCCAAAAATCCTCTTGCTTGTTTTGAACCAATAACAACTCCCTGTTTTCCAACATATGCAAAAACCGAAGCATCCACATCATGCCGATACGCATTTTTTCCCAGCTCGCCACATAAATAAAGAACCCTTCTCCTCCAACCATCTCCTTCTTTGGTTAAAGCTTCGGTTGCTAAAGCTTGATGTAGCCATAAAATAAATTGATCAAATTCTTCACCTGGCCATTGTTCAGGATCTTTTGTAAATTTAGTTTCTCCAAGGCTTCTTCCATCAAAATCAATCTCTCTCAATACTTCATCCAAGGAAGAGTAAACTTTCCAATCAGCCATAAAAACACTGATTATCTATTATTTTAAGCATTTATTTTCTCTATAATATATATTTATAAATGCCTTTTCTATCTAGTTTTATGGAAAATAACAATCAGGAATTTGTAAGAGTCAGGCTGCCAAGGGGCAAGGAAGTTCTCGGCATTCTTGAGCAAAGAGTAGGCGGAACAAGAATGATAGTCAAATGCATAGATGGAAAATCAAGAAATTGCAGGGTGCCAGGAAGATTGAAAAGAAGATTATGGTTAAGAGAAGGTGATATAGTTATTGTAGAGCCATGGGAGTTTGATAATGAAAAAGGAGATATTCTTTTCAAATACAATCCTACACAAGTTCAATGGTTAAAAAATAAAGGCTATCTCAAAACAATCACAGATGAGTTCTAGAAAATGTTCTTTAGAACAGAAATAATAAAAAAAATCCTAAGAAATAGGAAAAAATTAGAGACTAAATTAAAAGTTAAAATTCAAGCTAAAGAATCCCGCATCGAGCTAGAAGGAGATGAGCTGAATACATATATAGCCGAAAAAGTTTTTGACGCTTTGGACAGCAACTTTTCTTTAAATATCGCCTTGCTGCTAGCAGAAGAAGAATATCTATTAGAAGATATACCAATAAAAAGACTGACAAACAAAAATCTCAAGACAGTAAGAGCAAGAATTATTGGCACAAAAGGAAAAACACTAAAACTGCTCTCAGAACTGTCAGACTGCTATTTAACCTTGCACGACAATACAATAAGCATAATAGGTTCAGCTGAAAAAATAAAAGAAACAGAAAATGCACTAAAAAGCCTGATACTAGGAAGCAAGCAGTCAAATGTTTTTAAGTACTTAGAAAAGCACAGAAAAAAACCAATAATAAATGATTTAGGTATAAAAGAATAAGTTTTAAAACCTCTATAATTCTAGAATTATTGAGTCCCGGTAGCTCAGCAGGGTAGATAAGTTTATAAGCATAATAAGACTATGCTTACTATGTATATTAAATTAAAAGAGGGAAAATTAAAAAAATTAATTGAAAATGCTGTTTCTAAAGCAGGTTCTTACAGGGAATTAGCAAAATTAATAAAAATCCCTCGCTCTACCCTAGCAGGATTCTGTAATGGAAATACAATATATGAAGAGAGATTAAAAACAATTTTAGACTTTCTTAAAATAAAAGATTATGAGAATTCAGTTTCAGAGAGATTGCCAAATAACTGGAAACAAATAGAAGGGGGCAAGAAATGCGTTATGTCTAAAAAGAAAAATGGAACTTTTAATAAAGAGATGAAAAAGTGGCAAAAATTGCAGTCAAAAAAGTTAAAGAAATGGCATAAGTATATGAAAAAGAATAATCCAGTAGAATATTATAATCTCCAATACTCAAGATTTAAAAAAATCGGAGGGTATAAGTTTGAAACTAACAAGGGTGAAAAAGTTAGAAATCTGCTCGAAAAAGATGCGGCAGATATCCTAAATAAATTAAAAATAAAATATCAATACGAACCCCTTATAAATGTAAATGGGAGATATTTTTTCCCAGATTTTCTTATAAACAATAATATAATAATTGAATGCACAGCATGGAAGGGATTTGAAAAGGCTTATAAATTAAAACAAAAGGTAGAGCTCTTAAGCAAGAAATATAAGGTTTATGTGGTCATTCCAAAAAATTTATATAGCTACTATGGGATTCTTCATAATCATTTAATCTTAGGATTAGATGATTTTGTCCCGGTAGCTCAGTCTTTTGCAAAAAAAGGAGCAACAGGTAGAGCACATGACTGTTAAAAGTCAATCTATCTTGGTAGACCTTCTGAAATCATGGGGTCGGAGGTTCGAGTCCTCCCCGGGACGTTTTTCACAACTTATTTATACTTCTTTGCACTAAAATAAATATGGGAAAAATAGAAAAATTATTCATCTTTAATGGTTCAGGAATGCTAATTGACTCTACTCTATCTGGATTCGCCTTACTAGCCGACTCTATAGGCAAAAAAGAGGCAATGTTAAAACATCAGGCACACTACTATAAAATTCGAACTAAAGGACCGTGGGGAAGTGAAGAGTTTGCTACAATGTTCAAAGGCGCAAGTCAAGAAACACTGATGAAAAACGCAAGAGAGATAGTAAAAAAGAATCTAATGAAAGGAGCCGAACAGCTTGTTAAGATATTAAAAGAAAAAAATTATTTTGTTGCTTTCTATTCTACAGATCCTCTAGAGATAGCCCTAGCACTGCAAGAAGAATTAAATCTAGATGATGCTTTTGGAACAGTATTTGAGTATAAAGAAAGAATAGCAACAGGTAAACTGAAAATAAAGTTTGATAGATATGATAGAGCAGAAAAGATAAAAAAACTTGTAGAAGAAAATAAACTTACTAGAGATAAAGTTTATATTATAGGCGACTCAGTCACAGCCCTACCTTCAAAACCTTATGGCAAACTTATAGCTTTTAACACAAAATATGAGCAATTGAAGAAAGAAGCAGACTTTATAATAAGTGAGAAAGAACTCTCAGGTATTTCAAAAATTATCCCCTTATTGTTAATGATTTTATGTTCCTCTTCACTAAAATTTTGAGTTTATGCCGCAATTCGTCTAGAAACATATTTAGAAACAAGTCTTATATCGCTATTGGTAACTGTACTTGAAGTTCTTCTTTTCATAGATAAATATCTTGTAATTAACATCCCTTTTAAATAACCTAAAAAATCTTTTGCAAATTTATTATTAGTTTGTTTAGCCATTCTTGCTAAATCATACAAATCATCAAAGCTATAATATTCAAATCTAGCTTCAGAAATAATGGTTATAAACATTCTACTAACTAATTCATCAATACTAAAAGAACAAAGCCCAACCTTTCTTCTTCTTGCCTCACTAACCAAACCGGCTTCAATATTTGCAATATTCATAAAAATAAAACACTCTTGAACTTAATAAATTTTAGCAAGCTTTTTATACTAGCATTTATCAGTAAACAGCAGAGAAATAAAATGACAATTCTTGAAGCACATATAGGTATTGAAGAGATACAAAAAGCAATGCAGGGCGTACATACCTTGCTCGTATTATTAAGAATTTCTGGAAAAGAATCAATTAATGAAAATAAAAAATTTGCAGCAGATAATTTGCCTTCTGGAGAATTAGCAAAATTATATTTTGATGTATTAATAAGACAAGAGTTTGTTCCTCAGGCAATTTCCTTTGCTTTGGATTATGATGAAGTTGCAAAAGCATGCAAATTGCCTTTATCTGGAATTGACTTAAACCCTTACTTATAATCAAAAAGTCGCTGAATTATTCTGCGGACCAAAGTCCGCAGCTTGTGCGACTTTGGAATGCTCAGAGAAATCTCTAATTTCTCTGACATCAAGAAACATTTTTATATCCCTATATCTTACTATAATTATGGATTTAGACAAAGCAATCAAAGAAAGGCATTCTGTAAGAAAATTTACAACTAAAACTCCTGACTGGAAAGAGATAATGAAAGCTCTTGATTTAGCAAGGCTCGCTCCTCTAGCAGGCAACATTCCTACAGTAAGATTTATTCTTGTGACAGAGCCAGAATTAATAGCCAAACTAACAGAGGCATGCCAGCAGGGCTTTATCGTAGAAGCAAAATATGTGTTAGTAGTTTGTTCAAGTATGGAGCAAACAACAAGAAGCTATGATGAGCGAGGCAAGAAATACTGCTCACAGCAAGCAGGAGCAGCAATAGAAAATCTGCTTCTTAAGCTAACAGAATTAGGATTAGCAACATGCTGGGTAGGGGCATTTTCAGATAATCAGGTAAAAAGAATTCTGCAGATTCCAGAACAAGTAGAAGTAGAAGCTTTATTTCCTATTGGCTACGAGATGCCTCCTAAAACAAAGCAAAGAAATAAGCCAGCTCTCGACACTATTCTTTACCTTAATACCTGGAAAAATAAGTATATGAAAGCAATAAGAAAGCCTTTTAACACTTAACTTATAAAATGGAAAAAGAAAGTTTAATTGATAGATTGTTTGAAAGATTTATATTGGGAATTAAACCAGTAAAAATTATAGTATGTAATGATGGACATACACAAGAAGAAAAAGATGAATCTTATAGATGGTTTAATGATTACACTCCAACAGCAAAAAGAATATACTTAGGAAGGCATGGTGGTGGGAAGCCTTGTTCTGCTTCTGTTCTTGAAGATTGCGAAAGATATGATGCAAGACAAAAACATTTTCTTGGAAGATTATATAATAGAGTTACTGGACATCCACTAGGAATAAGTCAATGAAAAACTGAATCATTACAACTTCTATTTAACTAAAATCTCCATTTCTTTCAAAGCCTCTATCCAATTTTTAACTCTTATAATGTTCTTGTGTTTAACATTTTGATTCCAAGGCTTGTCAAATAATACAACTTTAACTCCGGATTCGGCACAATCTAAAGCATATCTAATATCATCCTCTAGTATTATTTTGATTCCAAATTCCTTACAGATTTTTGCCTTAGTACTCATTTTAATATTTTTATGAAGATTTTCTGAATGAATTAATTCAAAATTCAAATCTCCAAGATGCCTTTTTAACCAATTCTCTGTTCTTTCTTTAAATATTAAAGGTCTTGATGTAATAATAAATATCTCGTTATTTTTAATTAGTTGTTTTATAACTTCAACAGCTTTTTCTGCTGGTTTAATATTATCAAAAAATTCAGATTTCTTAAATTCATGGTCTATTGCAATAGCTTCCTCTATAGAGATTTTCCATACATCAGGCCAATAATAAGTATGAAATTTATCTTTTTCAACAAGTTTTCCAGTTTTCATATGATAAAACTTAATAAGCTCATCAAGTTGCTCTGCAATTACTTCATCTATGTCTATTCCAATTTTCATAAACTTAATATTTAGAATCGGTATAAAAACCTATCTCGCTCGCTGAGGCTCGCTCGTTTTTCTAACTATGGAAGAAGCAAACCCCAGATTATTACGATAACTATAGCACCTAATATTAATAAAATTCCGATGATTGATGAAATAAATCCTAAAGATTTACCATCGTTCTTTTTGACTGCTTTAACTCCAAAATAAATTGCTAGACTCGAAGCTACAAGACCCAAAAGCAATGAGAATAAACCAATTATTATGGTTAAATTCATTCCACCTAAACTTGGATGAAAATCATAGTTCATAATAAATATCCAAGATAATGGAAAAGAAAGTATTAGTATCAAAGCAATAATTAAAAAGATAAATGCCAACTTTCCCTTTTTCATACCTAAACTATGATTTTTTAATATTTAATTCTTTCTATAATATAATAAAAAATCAGCCTTCCCCGAAGGGAAGGCTAGAATTAAAAGACTAAGGGAAAATATGATTAGTCAATCCTAAATAATGTTTTGTTTTTATATGGCATGTTGTTACCTGTACACTTGTATTCCCAAATCAGACATTTCTCTGCTTATTGGCTCGCTCTCAGCATAGCTTGGCTTTCCTAAAATGAATGGGCTTTTAACTCCAGTCATTATAGTAATAACTCTGACTTTTCCTGCAAATTCCTTGTTGATTCTTGCACCAATAATGACTTGAGCTTCAGAATTCAAATTTTCTGAAACCATCTGTCCTATTGTGCTGAACTCCTCTAGTTTCAAATCCTGTCCGCCAGTGATATGTATCAATGCTCCAGTAGCTCCTTTGTAATCCACATCCAGCAAAGGATGTGATAATGCCTGTTTAACTGCCTCTTCAACTCTGTTTGCTGTGTCACTCTCACCAATTCCAATAACTGCAACATCTCCATTTTTCATAATAGCTGAAACATCAGCATAGTCTAAGTTAATCAATGAAGGCAAGGTAATAGTTTCCACTATTCCTTTAATCATTGTACTGACTAGCTCATTTGCGACAGCAAATGCCTGTTCTATAGGAAGATTTCCAGCTATATCTACTAGTCTGTTGTTGTCAATAACAATCACTGTATCTGCTACCTCTCTTAACTCTTGTAATCCGAACTCTGCTTTGTCAATTCTTGCTTTCTCGCAGTCAAAAGGCATTGTAACTACTCCTATTACAACTGCTCCTGTTTCTTTAGCCAGCTGCGCTATTACAGGCGCTGCTCCTGTTCCTGTTCCTCCACCCTCTCCAGCAATAACAAAAACCATATCTGCTCCGCTTACAGACTTCTTTATATCAGAGATAGCTTCTTTAGCTGCCTCTCTTCCTCTTTGAGGATAGCCTCCACAGCCTAGTCCTCTTGTAAGTTCTTTTCCAATAAGGATTTTCTCATCAGCTTTTGTTATGCTCAGGTGTAAGGCATCAGTATTTGTTCCATAAACAGTTGCTCCTGAAATTCCTTTGTTGAAAAGCCATGTAATTGTATTACATCCAGCTCCTCCACACCCGAAAACCTTGATATTGGCCTTGCCAGCTTTCAGTTCATCGAAGTTAATGCTATGTGTAGCTGCATTTTCAATTGCCTCTTTTGCAAAATCTAACACCATTTTTGTTTTTAACCTCCTTTCAATCAACAGAACTTTAACCAAAAAGTTTAAATACTAGTTCTGCATTTATTTTTTATAAGAAAACACGGTGATTATATCTAACGCCAATTAGGTATAAGAAAATTCACCTCTTGCTTGCGATAAAACCTTGATTTGAACTCGCCAAAGTTTAAATCAATTAAAATTATCTATTTCTTCAACTTTATAAATCTTTTTATTCTCCAAAATATAGTTCATTTTTCAGTTAACTGGCATATCTAAAAACAAGATTTATGAAATCTAGCACTAAATGTCGACTTGTCTCTTGTAAATTCAATAATTATTAAGTCTCCGACTATTGATTTAGAACAAAAATCGCATGTGCTGTTTGGTACATTGCTAGGAAATTCAACAAAATTCCCTCGCTCATATTTTTCTATGCATTCTTCTAAAAAATCGTAATAAGCTTTACTAACCGTAACTGCCATTTTAAACTAACTTCTCTAATTTTCTGATTTTTTCCCAAGTTCTTTCCAGCTTTTTATTTGCTTCTTCAACAAGCAACCTCAAGAAATCATCATCAATTAACAATTTTCTATTATTCATTACCGGCAACTCCAATTTTTCAGTTGACATTAGCTCAAGAATTACTCTTTTTCCCTCAGCTATCATGCCGCTTCTTTTCCACCCTGCAAATCTTGCTTTGTTCAGCAAGATTTTTCCTGTTACTAGACTAGAACATGCAACATGCAAAATACAGGGTTCTTGCTTGAAATAAATTAGTTTCCTATACCTAATCTTACCTAGCTCTTCTTTTAGCTGGCTAAAACTTATTTTCTCATGACTTTTGAATAAAAAAACATTTTCAGTTTTTTCATCTAAGGCTTTAATCAGAATTGCTCTTCCTGAACAAGAACTAGTTGTATAATATTCTTTCCTGCTGTTAATCTTCTTGCACAAGCTGGAAATAGCTCTATCCCAGTTTCCTTTTCCTGATTTATCTTCTCTTGACAACTGCCTTGATTTTTGCTCTTGAAAACTCATATAAGAACTAGATTTTCCCTGCTTTTAATTTTTTCTCTAGACTGCCTGCTTTTATATATTCAAGAATTTTAAAAGTAGCTTCTAAAGATTTAGGCAATTTACCATCTATTAATTCCTTTACAACATAAACTCTTTTCACTTTTCCAAACCATCTTGTGTAGTAAATTTCTGCTAAAGTTCCGCCACCCCATCCTATACAAATTATCACATCAGAATTTTCACATAATGTTTCAGGCTGATTTCTCCATGTCCCGCAATTAATATTTTGCCCTAAACCTGTATTAATCCATTCATAGCCAAATTGCTTATCATCTAAAGGCACTATTTCCAAAACTTTCCTTCCATTACTAGATAAATAATTTTGAGCAAATAACTCTGAAGTCGAGCCTTTATCAGGAGCAATTATAATCTCATTTCCAGAGTCAGCAACAGATTTAGCTAATCTCGCAACAACTTCTTCATAATGTTCTTTGCTTATTTTTGCTCTTTCGCAATATTTTCCAACTTCACCAGGTCCAATTATTCCAATTCTCATCTTTCAAGTATTCTAGCTTTAATTCCCTCTCTCTCGCACAACTCAACAAATTTTATTCCATCTTCATTGCTGCCTACAATAGAACCAAAATGCATAGGAATAGCTAATTTGGGCTTGATTACAAATGCAGCCCTTGCTGCCTCTTCTGCATTCATAGTATAAGTTCCTCCAACTGGAAGTAAAGCAACATCAATCTTTCCTAATTTGCTCATTTCAGGAATCAAATCACTATCTCCTGCATGATAAATTCTCACTCCTTCTACTTCTAAAATATAACCATTCCAGTACTCAGATTTACCATGAAAGCTCTTGTTTATATTATAAGCAGGAACAGCAATAACTTTTACCTCTCCTATCTTGATTCCTTTTCCAGGCTCAATAACTTTTAAATCAATTTTTTTGTCAATATAAGTAAACTTGCTGCAGCAATCTCCAGAACATACTACAATCGTGCCATCTTTAACAATCTTCTTTAAATCTTCTATACTGCAGTGATCATAATGACTATGAGTAATCAATATCAAATCAGCTTTCTCTCCTCCAGAAATCTTAAAAGGGTCAATATAAATTGCTTTCTCATTGCTAATAAGAAAGCCAGAATGCCCCAGCCACTTTAAATCTATGTTACCTATTCTCATAGTTTTAAAAATAAGGCTAATTATTTAAAGTTAATGCTCAAAATACATTAAACAATATTAATCATTTTAATAATAAAACTCATCACTAGTCTCTTTATTAATCACTACTGAAATTCTTTTATTAAATTTTTAAATTCTTCTGAACTTTTTCAAGAATAAACTTAATTCTTTCTTCTATAGGCATAAAAGGGACTTTAATAATATTATAACTCAAATCAGAATAAGCTTTCAATATACACTCTCTAATCTTTTTCATCTGCTCTTTGCTTTCCTGTCTTAGCTTGTCTTTAACATAAAAATTTAAAGGTTCTAAGAAAAAAATTCCTGCATATCTGAATTTTCTTGCTTTCTCAAGCAAATCTTCTGGAACTTCAAGATTATCAAAAAGATAGTAAGCAATAGTATCTCCAAATCCTCTGTCAGAAAACACAGTTTTATTATCATTATCTAATTCTAAAATCTGCTTTTTCTGAAACTCAAATATTGCTTTCTGAAATTCTGTTCTTTCAATTCCTTTCACAGATTTTCCCTTAAATCTTAAATCATTATCTCCTACATACCTTGCTGCCTCTCTTAATATTTTAAACTTTTTTCCTAGTTCATTAATCACACTTGTCTTGCCTGCACTTGGCCCTCCAGAAATGACATATATTTTCATTTTAACATTTCTTTAGCTATAGAAAGCATTCTAGAGTCATATTCTCTTTTGCATAAAATCTGTATTCCTACCGGAATGCCTTCTATCTTTCCAGCAGGAATAGAGATTGCAGGAATTTCGGCTAAATTTGCAAGCACAGTTAGAGCATCACTTGCATACTCCTGTTCAAATGAAATTTTCTCTCCTAATTTCCAAGGCAAAACTGGAACAGTAGGCATAATAATACAATCAACATTCTTGAAAGCTTTATCAAATTGTTCTTTAATAAATTCCTTAACTGCAAGAGCTTTTCTATAATATCTTCCACCATATTCTGCTTTACTTATTTCACTTCCTCCTAAAATTCTTCTTAAAACTTCCTCTCCGCAACTCTCTTCAATCTTTTTTCCATATCTTCTTCCATCAAATTTTCTTGTCCCAGAAAAAAATTCAGTATAAACAATAGGATAATATGTTTGTACTGCTAAATCGATATGTTCTAATTTAATATTTTTAAGCTCCCATTTTTGTTTGTTCGAGATTTCTTTTATTTTTTTATCAATTAATTTTAATATTCTAGAATCAGCTTGAACAAGTGGGACTCCAATTTTTATTTTTCCTGATTTTTCCAGCTTTATTGGTTTGTTCTTGCAAGAAGTAGCGTCTCTCTCATCTTTTCCAGAAATGACATTCAATAACAAACTAACATCTTCAATATTTTTGCCAAAAACTCCTATTTGATCCAAGCTCATTGATAAATCAATTAAACCATATCTAGAAACTGTTCCATAGCTAGATTTAATTCCAATAATTCCACAATGACTCGCAGGATTCCTTATGCTTCCTCCTGTATCTGAACCTAAAGCTAAGTCACAAAATCCAGCAGCAACACTAGCTGCACTTCCACTTGAACTTCCGCCAGGAATTCTATCTAAAACAATAGGATTTTTTGTAGCTCCAAATGCAGAATTTTCTCCACTGCTTCCACAGGCAAATTCATCACAATTTGCCATCCCGATTATAACTCCTCCCTCTTTCTTTATTCTCTCAATTACTGTAGCATCATAACTTGCTTTATAATTCTCTAAAGTTTTAGAAGCACAACTAGCATTCAACCCTTTAACATTAATATTAGATTTTACAACAATAAACTTCCCATATAATTTTCCTCTCTTGTTTGCTCTCTCTAAATCTTTCTCAGCTTCATGATTGACTTGTAAAATTGCATTTATCTTCTTGCCATTCTTATTATCTTTCTCTATCGCCTTCAAATATTCTCTAAGTTTTTCTTTTTCATTCATTTTACTTTTAATAGATAATGAAAATTATATTTCTTAAAAAACTCTTCATCTTCTTTTTTTAATTTATTATATATTATTGAGATACCTACAACCTTTCCATTTAATTTTTCAATTAAAGAAATAATTGCTTTCCCGCTCTCGCCACTTTCAAAAAAATCATCTATAATTAATATCTTTTCGTTTTTCTTAATTGTTGGTTTAGCTATTTGTAAGGTCTTATATTTTTTTGAATAATCTTTAAATCTTTTACCAACAACAAAACTTTCAGGAACTCTGCCTTGCTTTATTATGCATACAAAGGGTTTTTTTAAATTATAGGCTACAGTAGGCCCAAATAACATACCTTTCATTTCGGGAGACATAATTTTATCAAATTTTTCCTTCCGAAAGGGTTTTGCTAATTCTGTAATAACTTTATTATAAAGTCTAGGATAAGCAGTAATCATATAGCCGCTATCTTTTTTCATCCTTTCTGTTAGTTCTGCTTTAAACTTATTTTGAATCTTCATGTCCATGCTCCTTTCTCAGCCTTAATGCAATCTCCTTCTGTCTCAGGAGCATTCTCAAACATAATTTTTCTAAACTCAAAATTAGATTGCTTCCCCTCTCCTTCTTTCCTCTCCATCTCATCTCTAGAAACAAATACTTCTTTCTCCTTAATTCCAGATTTATCTAAAGCCGCAATAAATCTGTCCATAACTCCTTTAGCTTGCTTTAATATTTCTTCATTATCCATAAAGAAAATAGAAATAAAGAATTTATAACTTTATCTATTTACCAACCGAAGATGTTACATTATACTAAAAAGCATAGCTTTATAAGCTCGTAATTTATGATAATTTTAGTATGTAGACTGAGAGCAATTGATTTCTATATCTAACAACGGAGGATAATACACAATGGGAAGATTCGGTGGTGAATTCAGCAGAGGCCCAAGAAGAGATTTTGGACCTAGAGAAATGCATAAAGCAGTTTGTTCTGAATGCAAGAAAGAATGTGAAGTTCCTTTCAAGCCAACAGAAGGCAAGCCGGTTTATTGCAAAGAATGTTACGCTAAAAGAAAGCCTAGATTCTAATCTAGCTTAAGTTAGCCCTAAATTTTATTTTTTTATTTTTTATCTTATTTCTAGTACTTTGACTTAAAGAGAATTATACTAGAACTAAGGAGTCAATCTGTCTCTATCTCTAGGAAACATTGTTGTTTCTTTTATGTTATCCAAGCCACAGATAACTTGAGTTAATCTTTCTAATCCTATACTCCAACCAGCATGGCTAGGAGCTCCATATCTAAAGCTATCTATATACGACTGAAAATTTTTAGGATTCAACTTCTTCATCTTCAATCTTTCAACAAGCAATTCAGGAATATGAATTCTCTGCCCTCCTGAAGCTATTTCAACACCGCCATATAATGCATCAAATCCTTCTGAAACTTTTGCATCTTTCTTTCCATCTTTAGGCATAATATAAAATGGTTTGATAGAAGCAGGCCATGAATAAGTGAATACAATATCTCCAGGATATAAATCACATAACTTTTTTTCTTGTTCTGGTGTAAAATCTTCTCCAATTTTTCCTTTCACTTTTTTCATAGCATCTTTATAATCTAAATAAACAGCTTTTGGAACCTTTAATTTCACCCCAAGTAAGTCCAGCTCTTTCTTGCACTTTTCAATAACATTTTTAACAATATGATGAACAACTTCCTCTAAATACTTCATTATACTGGTTTGATTGCAAAATGCAACTTCAATATCCATCTGTCTTATCTCATTTATATGCCTAGGAGTATTATGCTTTTCTGCTCTCCAAACAGGGGTTATTGTAAAAGTTTTTTCCATTGAACAAGCCAACATCTGCTTGTACAATTGTGGAGATTGCGCCAAGTAAGCTTTCTTCTCAAAATACTGAACAGGAAATAATTCTGTCCCACCTTCAGATGCAGCAGAAATAATGCAAGGATTCTGTATCTCGATAAAATCTCTTTGATTAAAAAACTCTCTAAATGCTCTAGCTATCTCTGTTTGTATCTTAAATATTGCCTGAGTCCTTTTTCTATGCATATCTAAAAACCTGTAATCCAGTCTTTTAGGCAATTCTGTTTTTGAAAAATCAGAAACATCAATGGGAAGTGGATGTTCTGCCACTGCTAGAATAGAAACTTTTTCAGGAACAATTTCAATTCCACCTGGAGCTTGCTTGCTCTTAATAGCCTTGCCTTCAATTTCTACAACACTTTCTCTGGATAAATCCAACTTGCTAAAATTCTTATTATCTTTGGTAGCAACAACTTGAATAATTCCAGAAATATCTCTAACAAGAATAAATCTTATCTTTCCCAAATCTCTGATTTCATGAACCCATCCTTTAATCAGAACTTTCTCTTCTTTCCCTTTCTCAATGATATCTTGTATATAGCCTCTTTCCATCTCTAAGCAAGAAATATGAGATTTATAAATTTATCAGATTTTTAGCATATTCTTAAATCCCGGAGTCCATTCATCAGTAATCATCAAAACAGAATCAACACTTCTTATAGAGTAGGGGAATTTCTTTTTTAAATTTTCAATCAAATTGTAATATTCTTGATAATTTTTAACAACAAGCTCTAATTCTATCCCCCAAATATTTCTGATAAAATATTGGATGTTTTGGAGACTTGAAATATAATCTAGAAGCTTCTTTTCATCTTCTTTTGTATATCTATCTAATTTAATAATTGATTTATATAATTCCAAGCCCAGTTTGTTTAAATTAACTCCTATTCTATATTGAATGATAATTCCCTTTTCCTGTAATTTTTTAAGTCTATTTTTCATAATTATTTCAGTAGAATTAACTCTTCTCGCTAAGTCCACTAAAGAAATTCTCGCATTATTAACAACCTCTTGAAGAATTAAATAATCAATTTTTTCTAATTCGTTATTAATAATCTCACCTGCAAACATTGTTGGTTCTTCTATTTTTCCCATAAAATACATCTTTAGATATTGCTTAACATCAACTAAAGAGTCACCATATTCCTCCAAAATAATCACATTAAATTTAGATATCAGTTCATTTTTAAAATTGAAGAATTCATAATCATTTTTACTAAAAACTCCAAAGATTAAATCCCAAGTCCCAGAACACTCGCCCATCCAATAAACTTTTCCAGATTTTCTTAGATACTCAAACATCCTCTGTTTTTCTTGCGGGATATTTCGTAATTTAATATATATTTTATAGAGTTTATAGCCCATTTTATGAGGATTGATAGCTGCACGAAAATTCTCAACAATTCCCTCTTGGATAAGATTATTTATTCTATACTCAACAGCTTGTCTTGATTTTCTGACTTTCTTAGCAAGTTGGGTTGCAGGAATCCTACAATTCTTATCCAATTCAGACAATATAATCAAATTTGCCTTATCTAGTTTTGTTCCATTTATTCCCATCATATTTAGCATAATTTATCCTTCATTTATAAATCTTATTGTTTATGCCCATTTTTATAAGCTAAGTTTAAAGAACACCTAATTTCCATTCAGTACTAACTGGAGTGTAACAAATGACAAACAATACAACCACTGAACTAGAAAGAAGATATGGAGCAAGAAGTTCAAGTGCAATAGAAAGATTCGGAGAATCTTATGTAAATGGACTAGCAGGCTGGCAATTTTCTCCAACAGAAATAAGAACAGCAAATCAAACTGGTCAGCTATTAACAATGGATTTAGACTTTCCTGGAAGCAGATGTAAATTAAATTGCACTTATTGTTTTGCCAAGGCAGGAGAAAAAACCGGAACTTACTATAGACAAGATAAAGGAGATGTTCCTCTCTCAATTGAAGAAATTAAAAGAGCAATTTTAGAAGCAAAAGCATTAGGATTACAAAGTGTAAAGATTATAGGATATCGAGAACCATTTGATAATCCTGGATTTTATGATTTTTTAGATTTTACATCCTCTCAAGACATCCACACTGTTGTATTCACATCAGCGTATACTTTAGGAGAAAGAGAGTTTGGCGGAGATATGAAAAAAGCTATTGACTTTCTAGCGAAAAGACCCATTTCACTAATGATAAAATTACACACTCTCAATAGAAATAATGAAGATAAGATAGTTAGATCAGAAGGATATTCTCAAACCAGAGATAGATATCTAAAGGCCTTATTAAATGATGGGAGATTCACTGGAACATCGCCAACAAGATTAGGCATAGAAAACGTAATTGCATCTTCAAATCCTCAAGAACTTCTAGAAATGTACGAATATTTTAAGATTTGGAAAAATGTTTTCATAGATATTGACCCACCAATACCAGTAGGCAGAACAGGCACATTAGAAGAGGCAGAAAAAGCAGGGCTACTACCACAAGAGAAATTAAAAGAGCTCTGTATCGATATTTACCAAATAAATGAAAAATTTGGAATTCCTTTTGATGGAATCTCTCCCTATTTTGGAGGACCTCCATGCAGCCAACTTCCAAATGGATTATATGTAACATTATCTGGAGCAGTCAATCCCTGTTGCGGAGGTATAGGAACATTAGGGAATGTTAGAAAAACTTCACTCAAAACTATTTTTGAGAATAATCCTTGGCGAGCAAAATTAAGAGAGAGGGTTTATCACTCATGCCCATTTAGAGAAGAAAGAAAGATTATGACTGCAAAATTTATTAAAGATGTAGAAAAAAGATTAAAAAGTTAAAAAAGAAAGGAGATTTATAAATTTAGCGAGAAAAGAAGATTTTTATACTCTCTTTAACTTTAGCAGGAATGAAAGAGAGGTCAATAATCCATATCTTTTTTTCAAGAATTCTAGGATTTCTTTTATTTCTAATCTTGTTAGGAATTGCAAACCTTCTAGTCAAATATATTCACAATTCAGTTTATATTGCTATAGTGAATTTTTTATTTGATAATCTTGTCCTGCTGATTATAATATTGTTTATCTCTTTGCTTGCAGACATATTCTGGAGATTTTGGTTTCCTTTCAACCTGCCTGCCCCAATATTAAGTGCAGTTTCAAGCATATATATGATAAAGTATATCTACAATCTCTGGATTTTAATTGACTCATTTGTCAATACAGGTATAACTTTTCAGATAGGCATTATTTATAAAATAGTTTTCTGGGTAGTTGTAATAGCAGGATATATCAACATATTAATAAGACTGGGAAGAATAAGAGGAGAGGCAGAAGAAAAGAAAAAAGAACAAGCTAAAACAGAGAAAATAGAATGGAGTGATGTAGGAAATGAGTTTAGACTGTTCCTGTACAATATAGGAAAAGCATTAAATAGCATATTTTCTAGAAAAAAGGCAGGCGAAGAAACAAAAGAGAAGAAGAAATGAGACTAATAATCCTAGGAATTCAGGGCTCTGGTAAAGGCGTTGAAAGCCAGTTAATAGAAGAGAGGTATAAAGTTAAGAAAATCTCTACAGGCGACCTGTTAAGAAAAGAGACAAGCAGACGAACAAATTTGGGAAAAGAAATCTCAAGTTATATTGATAAGGGCAATTTAGTTCCAGATGAGCTAATAAACAGAATACTTAAAAAACATCTTCCAAAAGACGATTTTATCCTTGACGGCTATCCCCGCAATCTTTTACAGGCAAAAATTTTAGATAAAATAGCAAAAATAGATGCTGCAATCTATCTTGAAATTCCAGAATCAGAGGTTTACAAAAGATTAGCATTAAGACTGCAATGCAAAAAATGCGGGAAAATATATGGAAAAAATATTCCTGCTCCAAAATCCTTAATCTGCACTTGCGGAAATAAACTCGATAAAAGGCAGGATGATATTAATATAGACTCAATTAAAAAGAGAATTGAGCTATTCAAAAAAGAAACTCTTCCAATTCTGGAGCATTATAAAGCAAAACTAATGAGAATAAATGGCAATCAGCCAGTTACGCCTGTTTTTAATGATATAAAGAAGGAATTAGATAAAATTATTTAATAATTCTCTCAAGAATATCCATAACCTCTTTGCCATTCACCTTTCCTTTAAACTTGTTCATTATCAATCCAACATAAGCATTCTTGCTTAATCCAGGTTTCTCCTTAACTATTTTAAGAATTTCCCCTTCTAAATTCTCAATCTTCTCTCTTCTTAATGCATCTTCTAAAGATTTTCCTGCTACTACCTCTTCCATAACATCTTTAATCTCATTTTCAGAAATTTTCTTTCCTACTGCCTGCAAAATTGTCTCTAAAACATCTAAAGTCAATTTTCTATCAACCTCTTTTTTCTCTTTCTTAAGCTTAACTGCAATATCACTAATCCATATAGTCAGCATTTTAGCAATCAAATCCGGCTTATTACAAACAACAATCAGTTCCTGAAAATCTTCCATCTTATTTTCTTTAATTAAAACACTAACTAGTTCTTCATTCAATCCTTTTCCTTTTAAATCATCTTTAATTTGGCTTCTTAATTTAGGCAGTTTGCTTTTTGCATCATTTATCATCTCTCTTGAAATATGCAGCAATGGCAAGTCAGTTTCAGGATACATTCTTGCCTGTCCTGGCAATGGTCTTAAAAAACTAGTAGAACCATCTTCATTTGCTTTTCTTACTTCTGCCTCACTTTTATTTTGCTTAATTAATTTTTCCTGTCTTTTAACTTCATTTTCAATTGTCTTCTCAATCAGTTTTGGTTCTTGCACCCCTTTAATCTCAATTCTTTTTCCTTGTTTCCCCTCAAAATTAACAGAAAGATTAACATCTTGCCTTATTGTTCCTAATCCCCTTTTTACTTTGCAAGCTCTTAAAATATCTCCAATATGTAGTGCAACTTCTTTAGCCTGCCTGCTTGTCTTAATATCAGGACTAGTAGCTATCTCAATAAGAGGTATAGCTAATCTATCTAATCTATAAACTGCTTTGTCTTTTTCCTGCTTAATTATTCTGCAAGCATCTTCTTCTAAACACAAACTTTGAATTCCTATTTTTCCTTGTTCTGTTTCAATATAGCCATTTCTAGCAATTAAAACAGTTCTCTGAAAACCTGAAGTATTGCTACCATCAATAACAGTTTTTCTCATTATTTGAGTATAAGGTAAAATCTCGCAATTGAGCAACAAAGCAATCTGTATTGCTATTTCAAGTGCTTCCTCGTTAATTTTATGAGGTGGCTCTTCATCCAACTCTACTAGACAGTTATTGTCATAATAGCCCTCGTAAATAAATTTTCTTTCTCTGCCAGCTTCAAATTTTGCTGCAACATCTACCTCTCCTGTTTCTCCAGCAACAGCATGCAGCTGCCTTTCTACAGTATAATCTGGAGTATCCTGCCTAAGAATAGACGGACAGTCACAGAAAAGTTTCCTAGTGTCAAGCTGCTGATGAATTTCTATTCCTGACTTTATTGTTATCTCTGCCATAAATAGAACAGGAAAAAGCATTATTTAAAATTAGTGCCTACCTTGTATTTTAGCAATTGTAGATTTAGGACAAACAGCAATTAAAGACGATTCTAACAAAGCATACTCAGAATCAGGAACATCTAAGTGAAACACAAGATTTCTTCTTGATCTTAGACTTGCTGCTTCTTCATCATTGCTTCGCAAGTAATTTAGCATAGAATTAATATCAGAAAAATCTATTCTTTTATCTGGGTTGCGGACATTGTACCCCAAATAATACATTCCAGATATTCTATTTTTATGAACTGTTAACTCTTTTGCCATTGCACATCAAAGACAGAAAAATCTGTATTTTTTTTAATAATAGGAATATCAGCAAGTTTTGGCTCTTTATCAGGATCATAATCAAAAGCTTCTGCTTTTGGTTCATAGCCATCGCACACTATAACTTTTCGTTTAAACCTGTCATTTGGAGGCCTTGGCCAGAATCCTGCATTTCTATCAAAGGCTAAAACAAGTTCCAAATCACTACCTCTAACATTTTGATTAGCATGATCTCCGCAAATTCCAACACAAATAATTTTGCCTTGATAAGAAAGTCTGTTTTTTGAACTGTCTCCTTTAGAATATAATAGTTCTGCTCGTTCTGCCCGCGCAAGTTCACCATTATCTCTTTCTTTCAAAAATTCTTGCTGTAATTGCCCGTTTAAAAATATTGGAGCAGAATGCACCATCCTTCCTTCAGAATCCTCAAATACTGCATAAGATAATGTTCCAGGAATAATCAAACTTTTTGATTTTTGGCTTATCAAAGATAATCTCTCAAATAATTCTGCTTTGTGTGCAAGAGAAGCATTTGTAAGATAGCTTCCAAGGGCATAGTCAGGACCAATAACTATATCAGATTCGCTTAAAGAAGCTTCAATTAATTTAGATAAAAAATTTTCTATCTCCGCAAAATCATTTGCAGCAGGATTAACTTTATGTAAAATAGCAGCAATTTTCATAATCTTCAAACTTGTTTTTACCTTTTAAATCTTTCTATCTGTAACTCCTAGCAAGTTACAATATAACTTGATAGAATATTTAAAAACAATAAAATCATGTCTTATTAAAGGAGGTAAAAAGTTATGGAGCTTAAAAAAATAGGAGTTTTAAGTGCAGCAAAAATAGCTGGTTTATTTGGAGTAATCTATGGCTTGATTTCAGCAATCCTGCTCTCAATTATTTACTCCAAGGCTGATGTGCTGGCTTCTTTAGGAATGCAGCTGCCAACAACAGTGACAAACTTAGGCTATAAAACATTCATAGCCCTGCCTATTATTAATGGTGTACTCTACTTTATTATAGGATTGATTGTAGCATTTATCTATAATTTGCTAGCAAGCTGGGTTGGAGGCGTAAAGCTAGAATTTAAAGAACAGCAGAAAAAGAAATAGTTTTTAATTTTATTAATTTATATTTTTAATTAAAAATTTTCTGTATTTCTCCGTTTTTATCTAGCTCAATAAACCTACTAGTTTTCCCTTGCAAATAACTAGAACACTGATTTTCTTGCTTATTATCTTCATCAGTTCTTGGAACATGGACAATATCTATTGAATAATCATTACAATCTCCTAAGCATTGCGAAGAAAAATTCAGGAATGAATTTTTCTTTTGTTGATATAATTCTGAAGAGCAATTTATAGCATCTTGCTGCTCTCTAACATAAACAGGAGTAAGGGCAGGATTTCCATGCTTGACATAAACTCCTTTTGAATTTTTTATCCAGTCATCTTCTGAAGGAACCATAACTTTCACTAAAAGAAGCATTCCTAAAATAAAAACTAAAATAATTATACCAGCAACACTAACCGCAGTAAAGTTCATTTATTCCTCCAGTCTCGAATTTATCTCTTCTGAAAAATTTTCTAACATTTTTTCTTTAATTTTATTTTTCCATTCCCGGTGTCCTAAAACCCAGCCCAATTTAACATAAGCGGTTTCAGAAAGCATGTCTTCAAGAAATATAATTCCTGTTTTCATCAGTTTTCTTCCTGGAGAATAAACTAGAGGATCTAATCTTCCATAAATAGTCTGTGCAGCAGCACAAATTATCAGTCCATTATCAATCGCTTTTTTTATAACAGGAAGCAGGTTTTTTCTTGCTTCATCAATAGCTAGATGTCCTAAGGCTGCAACCTCGATAACAATTCCAGAATATCTGGTTGATAAGTAATCTATAATCTCAAACTCCATTCCAGGATAGAACTTTACTAGTGCAATTTTGTCATTAAAATCATTGTCTAATTTGACTTTTCTTTTATTATCTCTTAATCTGTGCTTTCCAATAATCTCAATTCCATTAGCAGAAATCTTAGCAATTGGCTTATCATTTATTGCTTTAAATGCATCTCTTCTTGATGTGTGTAACTTGCGAACTTTAGTTCCTCTTATTGCAAAACAAAAATCATCATTCATAGAACCATGCCCAACAAGCATAACTTCAGCAATATCAGAACAAGCCATTTTAGCGGCACACTGTAAATTTAAAGCAGCATCACTGCTTGCTCTATCACTGCTTCTCTGACTATAAGTTAACACAACAGGCTTATTCAAATCCCTTAAGAAAAAAGATAAAGCAGCAGCAGTATAATGCAAAAAGTCAGTTCCATGGGTTACTATCACCCCCTTGCAATCTTCATCATTTAAACTCTCATAACAAGCTTTTGCAATTTCTTGCCAGTCTTTGTAGTCCATATTCTCGCTTGCTTTCATAAATGGAATTTTTATTTTTCTTATATTGCAAATCTCAAAAATTTCAGGATAAATCTTAAACAGCTCTTCTGGTTTAGTCAGCCAGGAAACTGCACCAGTTTCTGAATCAAGCCTTGAAGAAATTGTGCCCCCTGTCATAATCAAATCAACATTTGGCAGCTCTTTTCTAGCAACTATCTTAACCTCTTTTTTGGCTTTTTCTTTCTTACCAATAACTTCAATGTTAACAACATCTTCTTTTTTAACTCCAATATTATAGCCAGACTTCAGTTTGATAAGATAAATTTCAGGCTCATAGCTCTCTAGTAAAATTCCTTCTATAGTTTCTTTTACAGTGCTTATTTTTACTTTATCCCCGGGTTTTGCTTCCATGAAGTTCCTAGACTAAGAGAATATAAAAAGTTATTGATTAGAAACAATTAAAAACATAAATCAATTGAATTTTCTATGGCTCAAAAAAATATAAAAATTGGCTTGGAAATTCACGGCTATTTATCAACAAAGGAAAAGCTGTTTTGCAACTGTAAAGCAGTAAGGCACGCAGCAAAACAAGATATAAAGCCAAATACATTCATCTGCCCAATATGCACAGGACAGCCCGGATGCAAGCCAATGCTTCCAAATGAAGAAGCAATAAAAAAAATAATTCAAATTGGCTTAATTTTAGGCTGCAAAATTAATGAGAAGTTTGCATTCCAAAGAAAACACTATAGCTGGCCTGACTTGCCAAAAGGCTATCAAGATACAATTTCAGGAGCATACTCAATTCCTATCTGCGAGAATGGAAAATTCGAAGATATTAAAATAAATGAAGCACATTTAGAAGAAGACCCTGCTTCCTGGAATCCTGAAACAGGATGTATTGATTACAATAGAAGTGGGTTGCCACTAGTAGAGATTGTAACAGCTCCAGAATTCAAATCCTCAAGTGAAGTTGAATCCTGGCTTAACTCATTAGTTCTTGCTCTATCTTATATTAAAGCAGTTGATAGCAATGCGGGATTAAAAGCAGATGTTAATATTTCAATCAATAAAAAAGAAGGACAAGAGCGAGTTGAAGTCAAGAATATAACATCAATCCAGGATATAAAAAAAGCAATTGAGTATGAAATTAAAAGGCAGTCTATTGAAGGCACAAAAAGAGAAACAAGAAGATATGACTCAATCAAGAATATAACAATAAAAATGCGCGAGAAGGAGCAAGCAGAAGACTATAGATTTATTCCTGACCCAGATTTACCATTAATAAAATTAGAAAAGAAAAGAATAAGGCAGATAGAAAGCCAAATGCCAGAAACACCACAAGAAAAGCTCAATAAATTGATAAAAAAACATAAGCTTGAAAAATCTGATGCAGAAATTCTTTATAAAAATCTTGAACTTGTAGAATTTTTCGAGAAAGTTGCAGAAAAAATTAAGCCAAAAGAAGCAATTCACTGGATTACAATTGAGCTAAAAAGAGTATTAAACTATTCGAAGAAAACACTAGATGAGGTAGAGATAGAAGCAGAACATTTTATTGAGCTATTAGAAGCGGTAATAAAAAAAGAAATTACAGAATTAAAAGCAAAACAAATTCTCAATAGTTTTATTCCTAAATCTTATTCAATAAAAAGCAAGCTGAAGAAAGAGGGTAAGATAGAAAGTAAGGAAATAGAAGAAATATGCAAAAAAATCATTAAGCAGAATCAAAAAGCAGTTCAAGATTACTTGCAAGGAAATCAGCAATCAATTAACTTCTTAATCGGAGAAGTAATGAAAGCTTCAGATAGAAGAGCAGATTATAAAACTGCGAAAGAATTGCTATTAAAAATGCTGAAATAATTTAAATAAATCATTTTAACAATCCTTCTTCTTAATTTAAAACTATCAGCCCATTTCGCATAAGCGTTCCAGCCCTGAAAAATTTCGAGTATTATTTCCTTGCTAATCTCTCCGTTTCTAAATTTTTTGATTTTGAAAATAATCTTTCTAACATTTCTTTTTCTTAGTAATCTAAAATGCCAAAAATTCCTGAAACCAACAAAATCAATTCCTCTTGAGAGAGGAATAATCTTGGATTTTTGATAATGCAACTCAAGTTTTAATTTTTCTTTCAAAAATCGTTCAATCTCTCGTTTCCACTCTTCTAATTGTTCTTTATTTTTATGCAAGATAACAAAATCATCAACATATCTAATGTAATATTTTGCTTTTAGGATATTTTTTACAAAATAGTCTAACTCATTAAGATAAACATTAGCAAAGAATTGCGAAGTTAGATTTCCAAGAGGCATTCCTTTCTCAATTACACTCTCTCTCTCTCTGGCTTTCAAAGTTCGCATAATTTTTCAAGATTTTCTCAATAAGCCAAATAACTTTCTCGTCTTTTATCTTTCTCCTAATAACTTCAATAAGAATCTCATGATTAACTTCTTGAAAATAATGCTTAATGTCTGCTTTAAAACAAAATGCTTCTATTTTCAAATTATTAGTAACTTTTCTCTTAAACCTCTCAAATCGTTTAAGCGCGAATAAATTTCCTTTTCCGATTCTATTAGCACAAGAATCATAAATAAAACTTCTATCAAAAATTGGTTCAATTATATTTACGATAGCATGATGCACAATTCTGTCTCTGAAATCAGATTTGTTTATTTTGCGAGTTTTTGGGTCTCGCAGAATAAATGTTACAAGAGGTTTCGGCTTGTAGGTCTGATTTTCTAATTCTTCATGCAACTTTAAAAGATTATCTTGCAGATTGGCCTCAAACTCAATAACATATTCTTTTTTAGTCTTTCCTTTCCTTGCCCTAGCCCATGCTAAAATCAAGTTACTTACACTTATAACTTCAGCATAAATATTATCAAAAAGTTGCTGAGTGTTACTGCACCTTAAAAGGTGCAGTTTGTTTGCAACTTTAGGATGTTCAGAGAAATCTGACGTTGCAAAGCAACGTCTACATCCTTAAGGATGTAGTTTAATTTCTCTGACATTATAAGTTTTAGCCATTTTGATATTAATAAAATAAATCCTAACCATATTTGAGCTATTCTGCCGTTCTGATTGGCATTAGCCAAGTTCTCGTTGTTGCAGTTCAAGTTACTGTTACTGTTCAAATAAAGCCTGACAACGCCAGAACTCTGTAGCTTGTTAAATAAAAGTAAATCACCATTGCTTCATATTTCGCTCTGCTCACTTTCAGTTCCTTCATCGTGTCAGAAATTTTTGATTTCTGAACATCCCAAAGTCAGACATTCAATGACTTTGAGACTACTTAATGTCGCAATTGAATTTTATGGTTTTCAAAGAATATTGAAAACACTATTAACAAGCGTGTAGCCCAGCAATATTATCTGCAATAAGCGAATAATAAATAATATGGCTAGGAATTCTGATAAGAAAAACTGATTTTTAAATCTATTTATTTTCCTTTTAAAAGTGCTCCTGCTTGTCTTAGAACATTTGCTCTTGCTTCTAAAGCTGTCGTTTCTTGTCCTAATTTTGCTTCTAAGACTTCTTGCTCTATTCTCGTATTAAGAGCATACTCTGCAAAATTTTGCGATGCGCCTTCGGCGCTCTCTAACGCTACCCTGCCGTTCTGATTGGCATTAGCCAAGTACTCGTCGTAGCAGTTCAAGTTACTGCGACTGCCCAAATAAAGCCCGACAACGCCAAGATTATCTAAAGAAGGCTTATTTTGTGTAAGGGTATAAATTTTTCTGCTTCCTTGTGAATGCTTTGAAGGCAAACCGGTTCTAAATAATTCTGAATCACTTCCATCAAAATTTCCAGTTCCTTGTGAAATAATTTTTGCTGTTCTTAGTGATGTAAATGCAGTTGATTCAAAAGACAAACCATATTTTCCAATCGCAGACTTAACAGGAGCTAATTCTAAAACAACTACAGGAAGTCTATCTAACTCTCTTGCTTCCTGAGGCAATTGATTATAAAAATTAACAGCAACATCATGATTTTTACCTGAAAAATCTAAAACTGCCCCAAAATCATAATAAACACTGCCCGCTTCAGGCAATTTTCCCTGCGCAAACAAAACCTCTGAAGTTTCAGGGCGGATAACTCTTGCACCATATTCTCTTGCAACAGAATTTATTGCAGATATCCTAAAAAGATTAGAATGAGTCACTTGCCCATTGCTTCCCCTATATTCTGGAAGAATTTCTGCAGGAGTTCCCTTAAACCGGGCATTAACTTCTGAGATTACTTGCTTTCCAAGTCTGTCCCATCTCATTTGAGCATATTTTGGACTTTGAATTACGGACTGTCCTTTAAATTGAATCTTTACCATAACTTTCTTTAGAATATGGGCTTTATAAATCTTTCGGTTAAATGTTATTTGATAGTAGTAACAAAATCATAAGATTAGTATTAAATAATTAAAAAAGTCGGAAAACCATTATCATGCCGTAATTTCAGCCAGCTTATGTTTATCTAATGCCTTTCCAATTAATATGCTTTCTAACTCCAACAGTTTTCTTATTATTGGATTTTTTGAGTTTAAAGTATAAAGCTTAGTTTTGCCAAATTTTCTTGTTACTAAAACAAGTTCTTGCGATTCAATCTGGTTCCAGTACTTAAATAAAGCAGCTCTTGAAATTCCTGCCCCACCTATAATTTCTTTCTTAGTTACATCTGTCCCTTTATTTTCAATCAAAAAATCTATAATTCTGAATAGGGGAGTTTCTCCTAAAAACTTTATTAAAAGTGATTTTTCCATCTTCTTATTAAACAGAAAAAAATAGAAAAGTATATAAAGCTTACTATTCAAAGTATGTTTACATAGACTTTAAAAATGGTGATTTGGGCAGATGATGAGATAAAAGGAAAAATCCTCCATAAGCTAACTCGTTTAGGCAAATTCAGTCATAGCCACACCTCTATCGATAATCTTCCAAAAGGCTTCCCTCCAGAAACCAAGAGGAGAGTAAAAGAAATGACAAAAGATCTAAAGAAAGAGGGAATTTTATTCAGCAAGCCCACAAACTATGGCGAAGAAATTTCAATAAATCCCGAAAATAAAGAAAAAATAATTTACTATATAAATAAATTTCTTAACAAAACTGATTAAAGTTTGAGTAAAGCCAAATTTATTTCAGTCTTAATGCATTATGCTTGCAAGCTTCAACACAGGCACCGCAATTAATGCATTTATCCTTATACCAAACCAACTTGTTCTTTCTTTCTAGTGCCTGAACAGGACAAACCTCAACGCAACCATTGCAAGCCTTACTCGCAATTTGTCTTTCAATCTTATTATCTTTATTACTTAATCCAAATTGCTCGCCACAACCACAACTAGAACACTTACTATCTTTCCAGCAGCATTTCTTATAATCTATTTCTATTAAAAATAAAATAAACTTACTATTTATAAATCTATATAATTAAAGCTTCTTCCAGTTCCAAACAACAAAAACAATTATAGCTACAATAGCTCCAACTAAAAACCAAAACCATGCTCCTAATCCTCCAGAAACAGCAACACTTGCAGCCTTTTCTGCAGCTTCTGGCAAAGTTACTGCTTTCTCTCCAGCCAGATTAGCAACTCTATCAGCACTTAAAAATAAATTTCCTAGTTTTGAGTACAAAGCTATAAGAAAAGCAATAAACCCAGAAATTAAAACAACTGGAACAATGCCTTTTAACTTAGAATAAACACTTGCTTTTTTAGGTGAGATAACAATCAACTTATTAGCAACCTTATAAATATCAATCTTTTTTCCTTTCCTGCTCCAGAAAAACTTGTCTTTCTCTATTATTCCAGCTAATAATAATTTTTTCAGATTATATTCAACAGTATTAATTGGAATCTTCAGCTCCTTAGCAACCTCTCCTTCAGAAGCCTCATTCTCAGCAAGAAAATTAACTATCTTCCTGCAAGTAGAATTAGAAATAACATCTCCTAATTTCTTAGCTCTGTCATCGTCTAAAGAAAATAACAAATATTTTTCAGCCATTTTACTTCTTCTTTAAAACACCGCTTTGCCATACTATTACAGCGACTTGAAGCAAGAAAGCAAACCCAACACCCATAATAATTGCCAGTGCAAAAAACAAATTATAATTATAATAGTAAAGTAAATTCTTGACTAAAAGCAAGATAGCAATCAAAATTCCAAGTATAATGCTGATTCCAGCCAAAACTATCTGAAGGACTAAAGAAGCAGTTTTCAATCTCTTAGATTTAGTGAATTGCCTGACTATAGTAAAGATTATAAAAAAGATTCCTATAGGAGAAAACAACGAAGCAACAGCGCTGATTATAATTAGAATAAATGCGTATATTAGTACCGGCCACAAATCAAAACTGTTTTCAATTATCATCTTTCTTGTATCTTATCTGCAGAAATATAACTAGATTCATAATAACAAGAACTAAGACGGCAGTAATGAGAACAGAAACAACTACATAGTTTCCAAGAGCGCCATTCATTGCTGTAATAATTAAGAAAAGAATTCCGATTATAAGAGTCAACCCTAAAGAGAACAGCTCAATCACCCATCCAAAAATCCTTGCAGTCTTGTTTAAAGAAAGGAATAAAATTAAACTTCCAACTATAAACATTATTCCTAGTGGCGATAAAACCCAGGTTATAAAAACTACAAATCCTATAACTAATCCGTAAACAAAAACCTGCCACGCTTCAGGGCCAGCATTAACCTTTTTATTATCATCCGCTTTTTTTAAGAACAAATCGTCATCCATCTGGCTTCTCTGATAATTTGCAGATAATGAAGTCAAAAAGTATTTGTCTTTTTCAGGCTGCAATAAAGGCTCACCATTGTCATCTTCGCCTAAGTCTTCTATCTGGCGTTCTTTAACCCAGTTTCCATACTGAACATAAAAATTAGTAGATTCATATTTTGAATCTGCTAAAATATAAAGCTGAATTGGAATGTAGTCTCCATACCTGTATGGAATCATATAACTTACCCCTCCTGGCTGCTGGTCTATCAGCATATCGCTCCAACTAGTTCCAGCATAACTGCTGTCATTAGTCGTCCACAGCCCATCACTTCCTTTAACCCATACATTCCCTTCTTCATCTTTTCTTGTAGCTCCAATAGATTCCTGGCTTGCAGGCCCATACTTCTTCTCCTCTGGTTTAAAATCAATAGAAGATATCTTTAATGGAAAAACCAGCTTATCGCTTAAAAAAACAAGTTTGACAGGTGTCGGATTTCCTTCTCTTAAATCCTGAATAACTTCAGTAGCTCCCTGAGCTTCAGGTGAAATCTTAATTGCTGTAAAAAACCAGCCCTTGCTTATATAATGATTAAGAACATAAGCATACTTTTCAGGATACTGATAATCATTATCATTAAACCACTTGACTAACTCATTAGAATTTGTAGCAACTATAATATTAACATCATAATAATCAACTTGTTTGGATTCAACTACTACAACTCCTGAATCTCCCCCTGCCTTTGATGCTGCTAATATAGAGGCATAACCATAACCATAATCTCTCTTTGCCATTGCTAATCTTGCCATATTAGTAAAAACTTCCTCATTTGCCTTGGTTAGCTCTGGCTTAGTTGGAGTTGGAATTATCCAGACTAAATCTTTCGCATTGCCCTGGAACCCAGAAGTTAAAATCATTGTCTCTGTGTTATCCTCATAAAGGATAATTGCTCTTTGCTGTCCTGGTCTCACCCAGTAATCAGGGCCAGGAAAATACCCTCCATCAGCTCTAACAAAAGAAATCTGGCTTGTTATAGAAACTAAAACTAACAAACCAGCCAATAATATGAAATATTTATTTTTCATAAACTAATATAGAATAAGGGATTTATAAATCTCACGATTAGTTCAATCCTATTTGAAGCTAATACAAAAATTCTAAAACAACAGCTGCGATAAAAAGCAAGCTGAATATAAAAACAACAAACCAGTTAATAGGCAGAGAATATTCTGGATTTCTATTTCCTAATTTTTTTGCTTTGATATTCATCAAAAGAACAAGAATCCCTGTCAATCCGCCAGAAACAACTCCTCCTAAAGCTAAAATCTCAATAAAACTAGCCAGTTTAAATATAGAAATTAACAAAAACAAAATTAAAGGAAGAAAACTAGCCAGCAGCCATCCTCTAAATCTCCCCCATCCAAAATCAAACCTAAACATATCTCTTATTGCAAGACTAAGGCAAAAGAATGCAGTAAACATTGTTATTACAGCAAGCAAAGAGAAAAATCTTCCTAAAGAGAAAGTTGCTATATCAGAAACATTAGTAAAATTGCCTACAACAACAAAAGTAAATATAATGTAAATCAACAATGGAATCAGCATGCCTAGCATTATTGTTTTTTTGAAAAGTTTTTCTTTTGTAAGCAGAATTCTTCTTACTTCAGGCATTGCTGAAAATGCAAGAAATGAGAAAAGAATAACTCCAAAAGGCACGAACATAAACTCTTTATTAACATAAGATAAATTCTCTGTCCTTATTCCAGAAGAAAATACAATTAGAATAAGAAAAATAAAAGTAAACATAACAATCGCACTTATCTGGCTGTATTTCTTCAACGCCTTTAATCCTATATAAGTCAGGAAAGTCATAGCCAGCCAGAACAAAAGAGAAAAATAAAAAGAAAAATGAAAGTTTCCAAAAATAACATAGCTCAAACTCTGCCCCTCTCCCATTAGATAAGCAACTAATGCAGAATAAATCCCAAAAACCATTGCAAAAAACATCAGTGTTTTTCCTGTTCTTCCAAGATATTTGTGAGCATAACCAGTAAGCTGATGGTTTCCTTGTGTTCTTAGTATTACTTCTCCTAAATATAATTTGACAAAAAACATAAATATCGCTACAAATATCAAATAAGCTAATCCAGGCATAAATCCAGATTTAGATACAACATACGGAATTCCTAAAAATCCCGCTCCTATTGTTGTCCCAATCAATACAGCCAGTGCAGGAAAAAATTTATTTTTCATCATCATCTTTTTATACTATAGTAGAGGCACATTTTTAAATCTCTCGATACTAGTAAAATCAAGAAAACCTTGAGTTCGTGGTTTTCTGGATGATCCAAGATTTAAAGCATTAAATCTATGGACATAAAGGCTCGTAGGTCAATGGATAGACTTTCCGGCTTCGGAGAGCTTTCTTAGGAAGATGCCTCAGAAAGAACAAAGACACCGGACGATGAGGGTTCGAATCCTTCCGAGCCTATAATATTTAAACTAATAATGAGTATTGTTAAAAAAGAGAATTAAATAGCATAACCTTTAAAAAATAAAAATCACAAATAATAAAATGAAAAAATCTGATAATTTTTGCCTCATTAAATTTGAAACAAATTTAAGATGAAAAAACACATAATCTCTCTATATACACTAATAATAGTCCTTCTGGCCTCTCAAGTATTCACAATGTACACTCTGATAATAAGGACAAATCAGCTTTCCAATTCAATAAACTCTACTACAACCTCTATAAGGCTGGAAATAAGTAAAAATCAGCAGGAAACCCAAAGCAAGATAAATGACTTATCTTCTAGTTTATCCAGCACTCAATCTTCCCTCACAAATCAGCTTGCTGAAATAAAAGCAACAGCTTCTTCTGATTTCTCTGGGATAATAGAAAATTCAATTCCATCAGTAGTTACAATTATAACTGATGTATCTCAAGGAACAGGATTTATAATAAATCCTAATGGTTATATTGTTACAAATGCCCATGTTTTATACCAAGCCCATTACGCAAAAGCAATAACATCCACAAAAAATTCTCTAAATGCAGATCTTATAGGATACGATAATAATATGGATATAGCATTATTGAAAGTTTCAGGAACTTATAATGCCCTTGAACTAGGAAACTCTGATAATGTCAAGGTAGGAGAAAAAGTTATAGCAATTGGAAATCCATTAGGACTCTCATTTTCAGCAACAGAAGGCATTATCTCTGGATTGAACAGAGAAGGGGACAATGGATTATCAATATATATTCAAACAGATGTTGCATTAAATCCAGGAAATTCTGGCGGACCTTTAATAGATTCACAAGGAAAAGTTATAGGGATAAATAATTTCAAGATTTCAGGCTCAGAAAATCTTGGTTTTGCCTTAGAAAGCAATTATATTAAACAAACACTAAATGAAATTTCCCAGCAAGCCTTAAATCGAACAATTGTATAAATTTAAAAATCTGTTAGTATTACAAGTTTAATGAGAATTTTAATTAAAATTGGTAGCTCGTTATTAAGCAAAAATAACAGACTTAATCTTGAGTTATTACGCTTGAAAGTAAAAGAGGTTTCTAAATTGTTTAGTGAAGGCCATGAAATAATAATTGTAAGTTCGGGTGCGGTTGTTTCCGGCATGGAGATTGAAAACCTAAAAGAAAGACCGAAAGACACTCTAAAACTGCAATTATTATCTGGTGAAGGACAGATTTTATTAATGAAAGCTTATAAAGAATTATTCGATAAAGAAAATATAAAAATAGCACAAGTTCTTTTAACGCATCATAATCTCGACACTGATAAAGAAGGCAAAACAATAACTAGAATTATTAATGCATATCTAAAGCAAAAAGTAATTCCTATAATAAATGAGAATGATTTGATAAACAAAGAAGAATTGGATAATAATTATCTTTTTACTGATAACGATATTCTAGCAGCCATTATTGCCAACAAATTAGATGTCAATTTAACAGTAATACTCACAGATGTTGATGGATTATTTGATTCCAATCCAAGATTAAATAAAAATCCGCGATTAATTGAAGAGGTTAATGAAATTAATGAAAGAATAAAAAAGATAGCATCTTCAGAAACAAATAATCTTGGTAAGGGAGGAATGTACTCTAAAGTTCTTGCAGCAGAGATGATGAAGACAAAAAACATTAAGGTAATCGTTGCAAATGGCAATCTAAACTTAAGCGATATCATTAATAACAAAGTTAAAAGAACTATATTCAAATAAGAGATTTTAAATATCCTGCATAATTAAAATAAATATGGAAAAAGAAAAAGAGCTACCAGAACAACTAAGTGCAAAAAAATCCAATTTTCCTGAATGGATGTCCCAGATTCTGCAACTGGCAAAAATAATAGACAACAGATATGATGTTAAAAGCATGTTTGTGTGGATGCCTTATGGCTATGAGATGATGCTGAGAATAAAGCAGTTTTGGGATGAAGAATTCAAAAAAAATAATATTAAAGAAATGTATTTTCCTTTGCTTGTTCCGCTAAACTATGCAGAACAAAACGATTCGTGGTGGAAAGGATTTAAAGAACAGGGTTTTTGGGCAGGACAAAAAGACAAGACAGAATTTGTTTTAAGACCAACAGGAGAGCCTGCAATGTATCCTATGTTCTCTTTATGGATTAGAGGACTTGCTGATTTGCCATTAAGAATTTACGAAACAGTATTTTCTTATAGATATGAAACAAAGCAAACCCGTCCACTAATACGAGACAGGGAGATAGGCCCATGGTATGAAATTCATACCTGTCATGCAACATCAGAAGAAGCAGAAAAAGAAATTCAGCTGGCTAGGAAAATGAATAATGAGGTATGGAAAAAATTGGCAGTTCAACCTCTTCTTGTAAAAAAGCCTAAATGGGAGGTATTTCCAGGAGCAGAAGGAGCTCTAGAATATTATACATTAATGCCAAATGGAAAAGTTTTGGAAAACGGCTCTCTAAATAATTTAGGACAAGCATATGCAAAAAAATTTAATATAAAATTTCTTGACAAAGACGGAAAAGAAAGCTATGTCTGGCAAACCTGCACTGGTAATGGAGAAAGATATTTGGCAGCAGTAATCTCAACGCACGGAGATGATTCAGGTTTAATTATACCCCCAAACATTGCTCCAATACAAATTATAGTTATTCCTATTTATTCAGAAAAAAATAAAGCTAGAATAATAAAAAAAGCAAACGAGATAAAAACCAAGCTGAAAAACTTAAGAGTAGAAATCAATTTGAAAGAAGATTCTGTAGGAAGCAAGTTCTATGATTCAGAACTGAAAGGCATTCCTGTAAGAATTGAGATTGGAGACAAAGAATTTAAGGAGAAAAAACTAACATTATTTTCAAGAAATAACAAAAAAAGGTTTTCTGTCAAGGAAAAAAATATAGAAAAGGAAATTTCAAAACTTCTTGAAAAAATTCAGGAGCAAATGCTTGAAAAATCAAAAAAAGAATTAAAAGAAGCAATAATAGAAATCTCTGATGTAAAAGAAATTTCAAATCTAGTTAAAGCTGGCAAAATAGCTAAAATTTACTGGTGTGAATCAGGAAGCTGTTATGATAAAATAATGAAGCTAGGAGAGGGTTTAGACTTGTTTGGAAGCGAGCTTGAGAAAAGCAAGCAGGGAAAGTGCATAATCTGCTCTAAAAAGACAACAAACAAGGCTTATGTTAGTAATTCTTACTGAAAATCATCATTCTAAAATTAATAAATAGATTTAAAAACAAAAGCCTGCTATATTTTCAATAAAAATTATATTCAACAATAGGGAGCAATATAAAAAAGAAAGGTGCGATGTTTGGTCCTCATTTAATGCTTGATTGCTATAATTGCGACAACAAAAAACTAAAAAATAAAAGTTTTATTCTGGATTTTCTTAAAAAATTTCCTCTTGCATTAGGCATGCATATAATAAAAGAGCCGTTTATAGTTCCTTACTCCTCTAATCCTGAAACATGGGATAACGGCGGGATTTCAGCAATAGTTTTAATTGCAGAAAGCCATATAGCAATTCACACATTTCCAGATAATGATGGCTATATGAGCTTAGATATGTTTTCTTGCAAGGAGTTTGATATAGAAAAAGTTATTTCTGTAATAAGCGAGACTTTCAAGCCAAAGATGATTGAAAAAAATCTTATCATGAGAGGTACTCATTTTCCAAAAGAAAAATATCTTGTTTCCAAGATAGTTTTGAAGCAGAGAAAATCTTTGGAAATCAAATCTTGCTAAGAAAAGCATTTTCCCACAATTATCGGAAAGATAATTGTGGCATCTCCAAAAACTTTTACTGATTCTGCTTCTTTTTTTATCTTTCCCCATGAAACGGCCTCATCGGGCATTGCTCCTGCGTCACTACCGTCAAATTCCTGAGAATTATTTATGTAAACAGCATAATCAGCTCCGTTTCTAAGCATGTTGGCATTCAATATGGCATGCTTTACTATTCCAGAGCCAAGAATAATCACTCCAGATTTTTTCAACCCTATTGAAGTGTTATTAAACCAAGCAATATCTTGCATAATATCTACTTTAAAACTAGGATGCTTAAATTGAAAAAAATAAAGATTATCTCCAATTGCACCATCCATAATTGCAGGACAATAAACAGGAATTTTATTTTTCCAACACTGGTAATAAATAGAGCTTTTATCATTAATCCTCTCTCCCATTTTCCAGATTAGTTCACTTCCAGTTATAGTCTTTTTCTCGTTATAAAGTTCTTCAAGTAATTTTTGCATAAACCTCTCAAAAGCAACATACCTAGAGTTAGGAACAAAAATGTTTCCTATCCTGTTTATACCTTTATCTCTCAACTTGCTTCCTTGTGCACTAAATTCTCCAAGCTTAAAATCTCCTAAACACTTTATAATATCTTCTTCTATCCCTCCTGCTGTTGTCACAATAACATTAATCATTTTTTTTTCAGCAAGATATCTGAAAACATCTCTTAATCCACTAGAAACAAGATTTGAAGTATATCCTAAATAAACAAATGCTTTTTCTTTTCTCATTTTGTTTATTATTTCTATTGCTCTAGAAAGATTGCTCGCCTGAAATCCTATACTAGAAAAAGAATCAATAATCTTGCTCCAATCAACACCATCATCAAAATTATAACCTTGAATTTTCTTTCCAGAAATCTCTTTACTGGCTCTAAGTAAATTTTTCCTTGCAATATTTTCATTAAAAGATTTTTTAGCCATTTTTAAAACATAGATAAAATTAAGAAGAATTCAGTTTACAGGAATTTTATCTTTTAATCCCATAACTAAAATCATCATCTAATATTTATAAATCTATCCATAAAAAGAATTTCCATTATTTCTAGGCTTAAAAAAAGAGTGTTTTCCTATGTATTCTTGTTCTTCAGCTTCTGGATCTATATACTCGCAGTCAGCTCCAACTTCTCTTGCTGCTCTTGCTATTTCTATTGTTCCTCCAGTATTTTGTGCTTTCTTTTCCAGCATTTCTGTCATTTATTTCTCCCATAGTTCTCACCAAAGCAAAGGCATTATACTCGAAACAAAATCGAACAAATCAAAGCAGAAGTATAATGCCAAAATTAAATTTTGGCAAGAATTATACTTGCGACTAAGGAAATTCTCTTACTGCAATTATTTCCATAAGTCGCAAATTTCATATCATAATTAGAACAAGCTTATTTATAAATTTATCGCACTAATTTCTCAATTCTTTCCTTGAATTTTGGCAAGTCTTCCAAGTTAACTTTTGCTCCAGTAGCTTCAGAATGCCCTCCTCCACTAGCATCTAAGCCCTCTATTGCTTTCAAAGTTATATCTCTTGCATTTTTCCCTCTTATAGAAATATTTGTTTTAGTTCCTTTTATATAAGCAACCACTATAATTTTGTTGGGAAACTTGTAATAAAGTTCATTTGCTATATCGGCTGATAAGCTTAAATCCCCTCCGTACTGAAAATAAACCAATTTGCCCTTGGAAAAATTCACTGCTTTTTCTATTAACTGTTGATATTTTTTATCTACTTGCTTAAACCTAAACAAAAGATGATTTTTAGGCTCATCAATCAAAATTTCTGCAGGATTTTTAACTTTTAACAACAATCTCATCATCTTAACAACATTGCTTGTCCTGTCTTTTAACGCGAAATTCATAATTCTTGTAATCTTGCCAATATCACTTTCATATAAAGCCTCAAATGCTGTCTTAACTGAACTCAATAAATCAGGAAACTCCCTAGCAAATTCGTTTGCAAATTCTGGCATAAAATTATCTCCAATGCATCCGCAAACTGCCAGCCATAAGTCTTCTTTTCTTCCTGCGATTTTCCAAGCCAAATATGTTACTGGCTCAAAACTCTTTTGCTCATTTTTTGTGGTATTGTAATAATAAACTTCCTCGCTTAATTTTGCTTCGCTATTAGAGGTTTGAACAGGATTTTCTACATCAGAAAAATCTTTCTGATTTTTGGGATGATCAGAAATCTGAATAGGATTTTCTACATCGTGGTGGTCTATCCAGACAACAGGAATGTTTAGATTTCTGGATTCCTGCAGAAATTCCTCTGAAACTATCGGCTTGTCAAGAATGAAAACATAATCAGGATTCAGCTCATGAAGTTTTCTTGCATAGCTTACATTCAGTTCAGGAAAACTTTTGATTGCCACTCCTCTGCCTTTTCCATAAGCCCTCGCTAATAACAGAAAAGAACACAGCCCATCTGCATCATTACCAAAAAAGAAGAGAGGATCTCCTGCCTTTTCCAAATGCTCTCTTATCTCCTTAAGCTGATTTGCAGTTAGCATAATTCTTAACTAAATTAAACATTTATATAGCTTATGATGTCAGAGAAATCTCTAATTTCTCTGAGCATCCAGAAAACCACAATAACTCAAGGTTTTCTTGATTTTAACCCCCAGAAATCAATGAAAAAAGCAGAGAAAGATTTTTAAATCTCTGGTTCTTGCTTTTTTTATGAATAAATGGATTGAACTTTTACTCGGATTGATTCTAGTAATTGCAGCAATTGTTATAACCTGGTATTCTGTAGGATGGGGAGCATTCTGGAACTTCAGGCACGCTGGCTGGGAATTTCTTAAAGGAGGAGTTTTCTGGTTTGTGCTTGGAATTGGCTTGCTTCTAATCTTGCTTGGAATTTCTGATTTAAAAGAATAAAAGCAAGTCAAGGGAAAAAGCAATTGCTTCTCTAGTATACAAAACTATTAATATTTATTGTTTTTTATTTTAAAATGGAAAGCATGTTTAATTCTGAATTATGTGTAAGATGCAAGGGAAGAGGTTATTGTGGAAAACCCTGTCATATTCTTGCTAAGATTTTAGAATATCTTCCTAAAAACAAGACTCACTTTTCTGGCTCTAGTCCTCCAGAAATTTTTGTTGGCAGATACGGCTATCCTCAAGTCAATACAGGAATTCTCTCTCCTCAAGAGTATGGAGATACATCAAGTTACAGCATGCCAGAAGAGTGGCATGCTCAAAACCTCTCAATAAACCAGATTCTAAATTTCAGAAGTAAATTAATTTATGCTAGATTTAAGAGCAAAATAAAGCAGTCTAATTCAAGATTTCTGCAGATAATGCAGGAAATTTCCTTGGCATCTCGCCCAGTAAGCACAGAAATATTCTTGAAAAAAGCTCCTTCAATGAATCTTAATCTAGACAGGCATATTCCACTAATAGGAAATCCAGCTCCATTGAAATTCGCAAGATTAGAGGAAAATCCTAAAGTAGAGAAAAAAGTAGAATATCTTTCTCAAGATACAGACGTAAAAGCAGCTGATGCAATTAATGAACTATACAAAAGTAAAATACAAACAAGCAACATAATAAAAATTCTCTCTGCTGGCTTGTTAGGAAGAGCAACAACAAGAAAACTAGTACCAACAAGATGGGCAATTACAGCTACTGATGATACAATTTCAAAGTCTATTCTTGAGAAAATTCACTACTATCCTGAAATTTCTGAAATTTTAGTTTTTCACGGCTATTATGTTGGAAATCATTACGAATTCTTGTTACTGCCTGACAAGTTTTCATTTGAAGTTTTAGAAGCATACATGCCACATTCTGTCTGGAACCAGACAAGCAATGTAAACATATCACAGGATTATGAATCTTTTGCAGGAAGAAAAACCTATGCAAGCAATGTTACAGGCGCATATTACACAGCTCGATTAGCATTATCTGAGTATCTAGAATCAATAAAAAAACAAGCTTCTTGTATGGTAATGCGAGAAGAAAGAAAAGAATACAATGCTCCACTAGGAGTAGGAATTTTGAGAGAATTAGCAAGAAACGCCTTCAAGAGCAAGCCAGAAACATTTTCAACAGTCCAGGAAGCACTATCAAACTCACAGAAAAGACTTCTATTGCCAATTTCTTCATTCATGAATAAGTCATGGCTCTTAAAAGAATATGGAAAGCAAAAAAGATTAAATCAGTTTATCCAGCAGTCATAAAAGGCCCTTCTATACATGTTCTTCTTCCTTTTTCATCCGCACAGCTTCCACATACCCCTACTCCGCATCTTGTCATATAATCTATAGAAGAATAAACTTTTTTTGGACTGGAAACTTCTAATTCTAGAGGCAGAACAGCATCTACCATTGCTTTTGGCCCGCAATTGAAAAAATAGCTTCCTCTTGAAGCTTTAACACTTCCAAATAAATCACTAACCAATCCTTTTCTTCCTGAATCTCCGTTTTCAGTAATTGGAAAAACTTGCCCATATTTTTCAAGTTCTCTTAAGTGAAATAAATGTTGTTTGTCTTTTGCACCTAAAAAAGTTTGCAGATTTACTTTTTTAAACAAAGTTTTAGCTAATAAATACAAACCTGCAATTCCACATCCACCACCAACCAAAACTACATTACTTCCTTTAGGAATATCAACTCCTTGCCCATAAGGTCCTCTAACATAAAAACTATCTCCTTCCTTTAGCGTATTAATTTGTCTTGTGAATTCTCCTCTTTCTAAAATTCCTAAAGTCAAGGGATCATCATCCATTACTGAAAAAGGTTTTTCTCCAATTCCTGGAATCCAAGCAAAAACAAATTGTCCTGGTGTTGCTTGCATTGATTCATCAGTTCTAAATATTCTAATATCACAAGCAGCTTCTAATTTATCTTCAATTGTGACTTTTCTATAATCCATATCAACTTTTCTTAAAAAAATTGAAGCATTGTTTGTCCAGCCATTGCTTCTTATATCATCTACAAGCGCGGCAAGATATCCTTTCATTGTTTTATCATCCATTCCAGCTAATGCGGCGCTTCCAATTCCATAAACAACATTATCATGCCCAGCTACTTCTCCATATGCTTCAACATCTCTCACTGTTCTTATACCACCCATAACAATCATAGGAACATTTTTACCAACTGCCTGCCTTATATCTCTAACACATCTTAATCCTATTGGAATTATTCCTGTTCCTGATAATCCTCCTCCAACCTTATTAGTCAAAACAGGAAATCCGTCAACAGAATGATAACCAGGACCAACAGTATTTATAGCAGAGATTCCATAAGCTCCTGCAGCAACTGCTGATTGTGCAATTTCTCCAATATTTCCAGCATTAGGAGTTAATTTTGCAAAAACAGGTTTTTTTGTAATTCCAGTTACAGCTTTAGTTATTTCTTTAACAATCTTTGGATCTTGCCCTAGCTGCATACCATATCCTGTTGTATGAGGACAAGAAAGATTTAATTCAAATCCATCAACAAGATTTTCTAAAGTTTTTGCAACAAAAACAAACTCTTCTGCATTTTTGCCAAAAATAGAAGCTAAAACAAACTTATCATAAGGAATTTCTGCTTTTCTCATTTTTTTAGCAAATTCTTCTGCTCCTGGATTTGTCAAACCTACTGCATTCACGAAACATCCAGGATAATATTGAGCAAGTATAGGCTCTCTATTTCCATACTCTTTTCCTGGAATACGATTATTTACTTCATCTCTTTCTGGAACAGTTCTCGGTTTTGGCCCAATGCTTTTTGTAGTCCATATTCCCAGTTCAGGAATTTCTCTCAATAATTTTTCAGCACAAGCAACTTCAGTCATAACAATTCCTGAGGGAATTGTAAAAGGCATTACTCTCTTATGTCCTAATTCAATTTTTTCTAGTTTCATTTTAAATCCCTATAAGCATCAAATGCATAGTGTGAAGCATAATTGTTTCTTTCAATCTGAATATTAAAAATTCTCATCACATTATTTCCTGCCATGTCTTCTAATAAATCTGGGCTCATTCCCCTGTCAATTAATAATTTAGTAAATTTGGGCCATGATGCTAAACTTGGAATTCCTGAAAGATATTGAGGTTTTCCTTTGTCATCCAATGCTCCTGTCTTCTCTCTACCAAATCTGCTGTTGTAATTATTGGCTGAGTATTTGGCATATCAAAAACAGCGTCTAATCCTGAAGCTTTCGCGACTATTAAGCCATGCTCAATAGTCTCTTTATGTTTCCAATCCCAGTCTCTCAAGTGAACATGACAATCAATATACATTTTCCCTAAAAGGATAAAAGTTATATAAACTTATTTGAAACTTTTTTTCATTACTATAAATTGATGAAAAAAATTACAGAAAGTTTATATGTGATTATTATATAGAAAAATAATGGTATTACCAGAATACAAAAGACAATTCATTGCATTTTTATTAGAAAAAGGAATTATGCAAGTTTTTTCTGATAGAACAAAAGATAGAAAACTTAAAAGTGGGAGATTGTCTCCTTGGTTTGTTAATATCGGCGACTGTAACAATGGTCCAGCTTCGGACAATTTAGCTAATGCTTATGCAGATGCCATAATTAATTCTGGTATTGAAGTTGATAATCTTTACGGAATTCCTGACAAGGGAGTAAGTTTAGCAACTCCGATTGCAGTAGCAATGGCCAGAAAAGGAAAGTCGGTAGGATGGTGTTTTTCAAGAAAAGACGAAAAAACACATGGAGAAGCAACTGGACTCCCTCCAACAGAGAGATTAAAAAAGTTAATAGTGGGAATGTTACCTCAAGAAGGGCAGAGAATAGGACAATTAGATGATGTATTTACAACAGGCGATGCTAAGTATGAAGCCAGAACCTTCTTAGAAAGCCTAGGAAATTTTCAATATCCTTTACTTGCAATTGGGGTAGATAGACAAGAAGTTGCTCCAGATGGAAAAAGTGCAATCGAAGAATATGAAACAAAAACTAGAACAAAGGTTGTATCAATAGTAAATGCAACAGAAATATATCAACATTTAAAAGAAAATTCAACAACGCTACCAGAAATTCAATCAAAGAAACAAGAATTAATTGAAAAAAGATCTAGATTAGAAAATTCGGTTGCAGATTTAGCAGATTTAGATATGGAGATTGCACGATTAGATATTTTGGAATCTGCATTTAATCCAGGATCAATAAGTAGACTAGCTAACTATCTTAGAGTCTATGGAACAGAAGCAGCAAGAAGAAGCATAGTAGGAATAGAAGGTAAATTAGACCAAAAGATTGTCAGAACAGACAGGAGTGTAATTCCTGCATGCGACGTAGAAACTCTTGAAAAACTTGATGAAATCGTCACATCAACAGCAGATATAGATGAAATTGGAGGATATAAAGTTGGTTTTGAATTAGGATATGGTTATGGGCTCTCTAATGTAGTAAGAACAATAAGAAATCATTCTGATAAGCCAATAATAATGGATCACCAAAAAGCAGGAACTGATATTCCTGCAACAGGATTAAATTTTGCGCGAGTCTGCAAAAAGTCAGGGGTCGATACTGTTATAATATTTCCTCAAGCAGGACCAGAAACAGAAAGGTCTTGGATTTATCATGCTTTAGATCATGGCCTAAACGTTATAGTTGGCGGAAGAATGACTCATCCAGCATATGCGGTAAGTGAGGGTGGATTTATTACAGATGAGGGAGCTCTAGAAATGTACAGAATCGCTGCAAGAATTGGAATAACAAATTTCGTTGCTCCAGGAAATAAACCAGAAGTAATTCAACAAGTCAGGAAAGTAATTGAAGCAGAAGGAATTAATCCTATCTTTTATGGACCAGGATTGGGAATTGGACAGGGCGGAGATACTGCAAAGGCAAGAGAGGCTGCAGGTTCAAAATTTAATGCTATAGTCGGTACAGGAATTTATACAGCGGCAGATATGAAAGACGCCGCATTAAACCATGTTAAGCAATTATTATAATCTTTAAAATAATCCTCTCTTTCTTATTTCTTAATTTAGAGTGGTGAAGCTCACTTCAGCAGAAAAATCAAACTTGTCTCAATAATTGCAGCAATTATTAAGAGGGGAATAATCACAAACAAGAAAACTCTCAAAGAGTTTTTTAAGTCATAAACAAGCAGTTTCTTCTTCTCCCTTGCGAAAATAAATCTAGCCAATTTCAATCCTAGTCCTAAACTTATAACAAGCGCAGGTATTTCAAAAACTCCATGAGGTAGCAATCTTAACAAAGAGCTTAATCCTGAATTAGAGGCAGTTTTTATAGCGACAAATCCTAAAACATAGCCATTAAAAATAACTAATAGAAGAGGAATTATTCCTAAGATTAATCCCAAAATCATTCCTATAAAAGCTGTTGTAACATTATTCTTTAAAACAAAAAACAGCAGCTGCCAGAAATTCATTCCCTCTGTCTTTCTAAGCAGTTCTTCAATTATTTTTTTAATCAAGTCGACAAAAAATACAGGAAAAATATAGCCAATAATAAAAGAGAGGGCAAAAACAATAAAAATAATTAAAAAATAAATCTCGCTTTCTTTTAGATATCTCCAGCTTAAAGCATAATTCCCTTTTTTTTTACTCATTCTTCTTGCCATATCAACTAAACATCCTATTTAACACCATAACTTTTCTTTTATACTTGTTTTTTAAGTACAGTCCATAAATAATTCCTGTTAATAACCCTCCTAAATGGGCTGTATTCCCGATAGGAATTCCAGCAAGCAATGAAATAATCCACAAAACTCCTAAAAGAAAAATCATCGCAATCCACATAGGCATAGGAACAATAAAAAACACAAGGACTGGCAGTTTAGGAGTTAAAATCATTAACAAGCCACCTAGAGCAAATATAGCTCCTGAAGCTCCAACAGCATAAACATTCATTTCACTAGAAAAAATTAAAGCCAACAAAACAAATATTAGACTGGCTATTATCCCAGAAATCAAATAAAACCAGAAAAATCTTTTCCTTCCGATTATTTTTTCAACAAAATTACCTATAAATGCTAAAGACAACATGTTCACAAATATGTGTGTAAAACTACCGTGCATAAACACACTAGTCACTAAAGTCCACAAGTTTTTTCCTTGTAAAATATTAGAAGGTTTCAAAGCAACATAATCTAAAAAATTGCTATTCTGCAAAACTAACAAACTAACAACTACAAAAACAATTACATTTATTAAAATAATCCAGTTAGTTGCACTTAAACTGCTAAAAAAACCTTTTCTTTCGTATCTCATCTTTTCTTTTTATGCTTACTTTTCTTTTGCTTTTTAATCTTTTTCTTTTTCTTAGATTTTTTTACTTTCTTCTTCTTTTTCTTAGATTTTTTTACTTTCTTCTTAGCTCTTTCTATTTTTTTGGCTTTTTCTTCTTTAAGTTTTTCCAATTCACCCAAAACATTCTGCCTTTGCCTTTCCAAATGGTTTATTTCTCTAGCTAAGTCTTCCATTACTTTTTTCTTGTCAGCAAGGACATAAATCTCTCCACACTCCTGACAAGCAAAATTATGCAATAAAGCAGTTTCCTCTCCAACTTCTGTTTTGCACGTATTGCATAGATAAAACCTCTTCATTTCCCTGCTCTTTAACTGCTGATTTAAGCTTTCAATCTCTTTCTTAAGCTTATCAGCCAGCAGTTCCAAAGATTTTTCACTGTCTAGAGTCCAAAAATAAGTATACCATCCCTTTCTTCTGTCTTTTTTCCTCGTAAATGAAACTAGATTAAAATTTGCCAGTTTGTAAAGGATATTTCTAACCTGATTTATAGTCAGATTTATCTTCTTTGCTATCAAAAACTCATTTACATCTTTCTTTCCTATCAGCAAGCCGAGTATATCAGATGCCTGTTTTCCGGCTATCTCGCTCACTACATCATTAAGAAGTTTAATCTGCATTTAAGCCTTAAAAGCCTGATAAATAAATACCTTTCGGTTTTAACTGTAACCACTATATAATTTATGCAAAGCTATTTATATCAAAAAAAATTTTTCCTATTATGACTTTCTTATTCGGAAAAAGTAAGGAAAAAGAGGAAAAAATACCTGAATTACCCGAACTGCCTGAATTGCCACCTCTGCCAGATTTAGAAGCTTCTAATCTGCTGCCTGCTCCAAGAAAACCAGTCAGAAGTGAGTTGGCACAACTGCCTGCTTTTCCTACATCTTCTACAGGAGAGAGAATAAGCAATGAAGCAGTAAAGCGAGCCATATTCAATAGAGAAGAGGCATCAGATGAAGAAGAAATTTCTATGCCTTTGCCAATGGAGTCAAGAACAAGAGAAATCGATACTCCTATATTCAGAACATCTATGGTTAGGGAAATCAAGCCAAGCATAAAAGCCGAGCCAGTCTATGTAAGGATAGATAAATATCAGGAATCTTTATCCAATTTCCAGCTTGTAAAAAGAAAGTTGCTAGAAATAGAAAACTTACTAAGAGATATAAGAGATATAAAAGTAAGAGAAGAATCTCAGCTGGAAGCCTGGGAAAGGGAAATCCAGGATGCGAAAACCAAGCTAGATAGCATAGACAAAACAATTTTCAAGAAGCTGGAGGAGTGAAATGGAATCACTGCATATTAGATTTGAAACTCAAGAAGCTATTAGTTCTAAAAGAGAGCTGCTTTCTGCCGAGATAAATCTTTTAGAGCTTGTGAGAATAATCCAAAACTACTCAGAATTAAGAAAAAAAGAGCTGACAAGAAAGGCATTTTTAAGAGCCAGATTAAGAGAGCTGACAACCGATATGAAAAAATTAAGAGATGGGCTGCCAAAAACAAAAATGCCTGCGATGGAAGAAGCTGAAACAGAGAAAGTAATATCAGAGGAACTGAGAAAAGACAGATTAGAAGATGAGTTAAAAGAGATAAAGGAAAAACTAGCAAGATTAAGTTAATAGATGATTTTTAATCTAAATAAGCCAATATTTTTAAATCCTATAGATATCTAATTCTATGGTGTGGACAAGAAAAGCATTAATTAAAGCCTATATAGATTTTTTTAAAAGCAAGAATCATAAGCAAATTGAAAATGCTGGATTAATTCCAGAAAATGATCCTACTGTCCTTTTCACAACAGCAGGTATGCATCCTCTTGTTCCTTATATTCTAGGACAAAAACATACACAAAGCAAGAGACTTGTAAATGTTCAAAAGTGCATTCGAACTGTCGATATAGATGAAGTGGGGAATACATTTCATCATACATTTTTTGAAATGTTAGGAAACTGGAGTTTAGGAGATTACTTCAAGGAGGAGGCAATCCAGTATTCATTTGAATTTTTAACAAAAGTTCTCAAGATATCTAAAGAAAATCTTGCTGTTTCTTGTTTTGAAGGAGAAAAAAGAATTCCAAAAGATAGTGAGGCAGCGGAAATTTGGAAAAGCTTAGGAATAAAAGAAGAGAGAATTGCCTTTCTACCAAGAAAAAATAACTGGTGGGGTCCTGCAGGATTAACAGGGCCTTGCGGCCCAGATACAGAAATGTTTTATTGGACAGGCAAAGGAAAACCAAGAGGCAATCCTAAAACTAATGAATCAGAATGGCGAGAAATTTGGAATGATGTTTTTATGCAGTATATAAAAGATGAAAAAGGAAACTATCCGCAAGCAAAGCAAAAAAATGTTGATACTGGTATGGGTGTAGAAAGAACAATCACAATTCTCAATGGGTTGGAAGATAACTACTTATCTGATGCATTTCTTCCAATAATAAAACAGATAGAAAAACTATCTAACAAGAAGTATGGAAAAGATGAAAAAGAAACCAGAACAATGAGAATAATCGCAGATCACATAAAAGCTTCTGTCTTTATTCTGGCAGAAAAAATCTACCCAAGCAATACAGAACAAGGCTATGTTCTTAGACGATTAATAAGGAGAGCTATTCGATATGGAAAAACTCTTATGATGCAGAATAATTTCACAAAACAAATTGCTGAAGTTGTAATTTCAATTTACCCAGATTATTCTGAGCTAGAAAAAAACAAAGAGTTTATTCTGCAGGAAATAGAAAAAGAAGAAAATCGTTTCAGGCAAACTTTAGCTTCTGGATTAAGATTTGCAGAAAAAATATTTTCTCAGAAGACACCAATAAATAAGGAAAAGTTTGCTAAGTTAATGCAAGACCCAAATAAGAAGAACATAATAAGCGGGGTATTCAAGAGAAAAAGCGAAAATAAAGATTATTCCATAAAAAATCCTAAAATATCAGAGCAAGAAATAGATAAAGCATCTTTATCTGGAAAGGATATATTCTTACTATACCAAAGCTACGGATTCCCTCTTGAATTGATAGATGAATTAGCTATGTCAACTGGGCTACTATTCAGCCATGCAGAATTCAGAAAAGAATTAGAAAAGCACCAAGAATTAAGCAGAACAGCAACTCAAGGAAAGTTCAAATCAGGACTAGCAGATCATTCTCAAGAAACAACAAAACTGCATACAGCAACCCACTTACTAAATCAAGCATTGCGAGAAGTTCTTCATAAAAAAGATATCTATCAGAAAGGAAGCAACATAACAGCAGAAAGATTAAGATTTGACTTTAACTTTGATAGAAAACTGACAGATAGCGAGTTAAAAGAGATAGAAAATCTAGTTAACAAGAAAATAAAAGAAAAACTTCCAGTAAAGTGTCAAGAAATGAGTTTAGAACAAGCAAAAAAATTAGGGGCACAAGGAGTTTTTGAATCTAAGTATGGAGAAAAAGTAAAAGTTTACTCAATCAGTGATTTTTCTGTAGAAATTTGTGCAGGCCCTCATATCAAGAATACAGGCGAACTAGGAAAATTCAAAATAATCAAAGAAGAATCAATAGCAGCAGGAGCGAGAAGAATTAAGGCCATTTTAGAATAAGAATTTTGTTTTTATTTCAAGCTATTACTTAATAGAAAATTCAATTTTCCCTTAGCTTAACTCAGTTTTTTAGTTACTCGTCTAAAACATAAACCTTATCGTGCTCTCTGACTTCTTCATCCATTTTCATTCCAACTGCCTGTCCTTTCTTTGCTCTTTCAATTGGTTTGTGCTCTAACTGCATACTCTTAACTTTCTGTTTAAAGTTTGTTTTTGTTCCTTTTACTCTTATCAAGTCGCCTACACCTATCTCTCTCATCAGCTCTACCACTGCAACTCCTATGCTGTCAAAATAGTGAGTTATCTTTCCGGCTTCTATCCCCAAGTCTTCAAGCTCCTGTTTAACAACTTTCTCAATTTTCTTTACAACTTTTGCCTGAGTTTTTTTTGTTCTTGGCATTTTATAGTATATATTCAAGTATTTTTAAAACTAACTATCTTGCCCTTTTCCACATCCACTCAAAATAATTCCTGTAAGATTGGGCAATATCTTTATTTTTAATTAGTATTACAATTGGCTTTCCTTTTATCATGTGAATTGAAACATAATCATTAAAAATTGAAGTAGTTGCTTCTGTTTGAATATCAAGGGATTTGATTTTAACATTTTTTAGAAATTTTAATGATTCATGATGCCTATATTTCTTACCCATAATTATTCTACCTGGCATTTTTTGTTTTTCTGCCTTTTTTGCCAAAACAGGAGATTCTATTAAATCATCAAAGTTTAGATGGAAGTTTTGGTCCTGAGCCAGTTCTTAGAATACCTCAATCTCATATAATACATCCTAATGAAATTACAGATTGGAGCATAGATACCTTTCCTCATACAAATACAGTTTATTCAGATACAAATAGATTATTTACAACTGCAACATCATACGGCGCGCTATTAAACTTAATGAGGTCAAAATGGTAGAACTGAAATTGAGAGAGTAATTGTTTCAGCAGAGAAACGCATTCTATAAAATCCCTCGTCATTTGTAAAAAACTTATTGCAATCTTTACAAAAATATTTTTGAATTTTCCCTCGGTTATCTGTTTTTCTAAATCCTTTTTTAATAAAACTTGTACTCGAGCAATATTTACATTTAATCATAGAATAATTAGGCACCCGAAGTATATAAATCTTTCGGCACCCTAATTATCACTTGAAAGTTAAACTAAACAAATTCATAAAAAATAAAGAAAACTTACTCTTTTTCTATGATAATCTTATCTTTTTCTAATCTAACCACTATTTCTTTATCTAAAAGTTTGCTTTCTTCTGCAACCTTTTTAGGGATATTTATTCTATACTTGATATACTCAGTACTACCTATTTTTTTATCAAGAACTTTCATAATTTTCATATTCTTATTAGGCACCCTAAGTTTTTAAACATATCTAAAAAGCTGAATAAACAAAAACTTTAAGTGACTTTAACTTAACAACTCACTATTTGAGGTTCCAGAAAATAATAACCCCTGCTGCTAAAACTAAAATAGCAATATAATCTTTTATCTTAAGTTTCAGTCTTGGTGAAGAAGTTCTTTTACTGCTTGCTCTGAATGCTCTTGCCTCAATTGATATGCTTAAATCTAAAGATTTCTTGAATAAAATCATTAAAGTAGGAATAAGTATAGGAATAAATGTCTTGGCTGATTCAATTGGCTGACTAATTGAAAACCTAATTTTATGAGCCCTTGCTTTCTGAGCTTCAATAACATGATTAAACTCCTTTGTTATTACTGGAACAAATCTTATAGCTAAAGTTAACATAAAAGCAATCTCGTAAGGAACCTTTAGTTTTATCAAACTGGAAATTAAATCTCTTGGCGAGGTAGACATAGAGAAAATAATAGTTGATAAAATTATAATTAAAAACTTAATTGAGAATAGCAAACCGCCAATAATTCCTTGCCTTATATTCCACAATAGCAAAGAGAACAAAATAATATATGCAATTGTAAATCCTATCACAAAAATCTTAGAGCTTGTCCAAACAGATTTTAAGGGGAGTTTAGCCAAAAAAATGCAGATAATAACAAAGACAAATATTGAAAGGATAATAAAGCTGTTCTTAACTGCAAAAACAATAAATGTCAAGAAAATTACCCATAAGATTTTTGTTCTTGGGTCGAGCTTATGAATTATGCTCTCCCTATAGATGAAGTCATAAAACTGCATTTATAAAAAAGTTTATAAAGCTATATAAATATTGTTAAGTATGTTAAAGGGGTTTAGCACAAAACAGCTAGTTTTTATCGCATTAATGTCTGCATTCATGTTTGTTATAAATCTAATAATTGGTTCTGGTTTAATAGCAATAACTGGCATACCTCTGGCAAATGCGATTGTAACAGGAATTGTCTTTGGAACATTTATAATTCTAATGGTAAGAACTCTTCCAAAATTTGGAACATTTACTCTATTTTTACTAGTTTATTCACTTTTGGAAATTCCAACATCATTAGGAGGTGCTCCTGGCTTCTGGCCAAAAGTACCAATAAATGTTATCACAGGATTAGCAGGAGATATATTCTTACTATTATTTAACTATAAAAGATGGACGCACTTCATAGGCTTTTATATCTTAATAACAATTAACACTTTAGTTTTTGTTTATTTTCTAAGTTTATTTGGAATTCCAGGAGTTGATAAACTCATCTCTATGCTTTGGTGGATTCTTCCTCTCTACTGGATTTTAGGAACAATCGGCATTTTCATTGGAGAATTTATTTATGGGAGAATTAAAAAAAATAAAACATATCTTCAAATAAAAGATTAAAATGTTAAAATCATTCAAGACTAAAGAGTTGATATTTTTAACCTTAGTAGGAGCACTGCTCTTTGTTTTAGATATATATAACCATAACTGTTGGCATTGATGCTATAACAGGAACTCCTGGCAGCGGCTGGATGATAAATAGCATTTATTGGTTTGCAATTGCAGTAATAGGAGCGCTAACAGTTAAGAAGTTTGGTTCAGCAACAATACTTGGGTTTGTTTACGCTTTACTTGCAACACCTACTCCTTTATTTGGACCGCCAGGAATTTATAAGATAGTTCTTGGAATTTCATTAGGATTAGTTGTAGATATAATTGCATTAATTTTCAGATACAGAAACATCGCATATTATATTGCACCGGTAATTGGAAACATTCTCTCAGTATTCGAACTTATACTTGCATACAAACTACTTGGATTGCCAGGAGCAGAACAAATAATTGCAATTCTTCCATATATGCTATTAATATTAAGCGTAGAAGCATTAATTGGTGGATGGCTTGGTATTAAGATTTATAACAAGATTAAAGATAAAAGAATAATCAGGCAAATCCAATCCTAAGATTTTTATATACCGATTTATACAGGTATATATGTGGGTTGCCAAATTTCAGTTTGATGGTTCTAATATCTTATATGGAAAAACCGCCAAAAAGTTCAATGGAACAGTAATAGGAAATTACTTATTTGTTTATGAAAAGAATAAAGTTCCTTATGTAACTTCTTATGGAAGATTTATCGGGAAAGAAGAGAATAGAAAAAAGGCAATAAAGTTCTTAAAAAAAGACAAGCACGTTATTAGTATAGAAGAAAGCAAAGACTTCTTTTTGATATTAGTAAAAGAAGATAAAAACTTCAAGTCATTTTATAGTCCTGCATTTTTTCATCTTTCACCTACAAATATTTCAAATCAAGGAATTTACACTTTTCATATAGCTTCATGGAACAGAAAAGACATAGAATCTCTATTAAAAAATGCAGAGAAATATCCTGGCTTCAAGCTTATAAGTTTAAAGCAAGAGAAAATACAGAACATGGTTGTTACATCTGTCTTGCCAAATCTAACTGAAAAACAAAAGCAAGTCTATGACTTGGCTGTTGAAAAAGGATATTATGACTATCCTAAAAAAATAGAACTAAAGCAGCTTGCAAAAATCCTGAATATCTCGTATTCAACATTTCAACAACATCTAAAATATGCAGAAAAAAAGATAAGTCAGCATATAACCGGAAGATATAATACCGATTATAATCGGTAAAAATAATAAAATCTTAGCTTTTCCTAAAATTCTATGTTAAAGAAATTTTCAACCAAAGACTTAGTATTTCTAGCATTAATGGGCTCGGCATGGTTTGTCCTAGACTTTCTTATAGGACAATGGATTAATGCTCTTACAGGCATTTTTCTAGCAGGTGCTTTTCTTGGTTCAATCGTAGCAGGTTTTTTTGTAGTAATTATGATAAAAATTCGTCCAAAATTTGGAACATTTACTATTGCATTATTGATTTTTGGACTACTTGCTTTTCCAACAGGTTCATCTGGTCCTGCAGGGTTTTGGCCAAAAATCCTGATTAATGCATTGACAGGATTTCTTGGTGACCTCTTTATTTTAGCTATGAAATATAAAAACTGGGCTGTTTTTGTTGCATTCTATCTTTTATCAGCAGGATTACTTTACGGGTTAACAGGAGCAATGGTTCTAATGGGAATCCCAGAAGCAGGAAAAACACTTGCACTTCTGCATTTCGTGGTTCTTGGATACTGGATAATTGGCTCAATCGGCTTATGGCTAGGATTCAGGGTATATAACAGAATCAAAGACAAGAATATAGTCAAGCAACTTTCTTCATAAAATGCTTAATATCCTTGATCTCGCCATTTTCAAGATAAATAACTCTATTGCAGTATTTCTCAACTAATTGCAGATTATGGGATATAAGAATAATTGTATGCCCTTTTTTCTGCAATTCTTTAATATAATCCATTAATCTCTCTGCATTCCTGTAATCGACTCCTGTATCTGGCTCATCAATAATAATTATTTTTGGCTTCATTGCCAAGACAGAAGCAATTGTAACTCTTCTTTTCTGCCCCACTGATAAAGAATGAGGGTCTTCTTCAGCAAACTCCTCAAGATTAATAACATCTAAGGCCTCTTCTGTTCTCTCTCTAACCTCTTTTCTGTTTAAATTAAGATTTTTGGGCCCAAATGCGATTTCCTTAAAGACATTATCTTCAAATAGCTGATAATTTGGATTCTGAAAAACATATCCAATATCTCTAGTTCTTTGATAAACATCTTTCTTGCTAATCTCCTCCTTATTAAGAAGAATCGAACCGCTTCCGCTCAAAAGCCCAATAATGTTTAAAGCCAAAGTAGACTTTCCGCTTCCATTCAATCCAACTATCCCAAGAAAATCTCCTTTGTAAATCTGAAGATTAATATTATTCAGTGCTCTAACTTTATTAGGATAATGAAAGTTCATATTCTTAATTTCAAGAATAACATCTCCTTTTACTGCCTTTTTGTTTTTTATCCTATCAATAGTTCTGGAAAAAGATTGTGGAGGGTTTAATATTTTCAAAAACTCCTTATTCTTAAACATTTTTCAGGGCTAGTTATTTTAAGGCATCTTCCTTCATCCATAAGCATTATTCTATCAGAAAAACCCTTAACAAAATCTATATTATGCTCTATTAGAACAATTGTTGTCTCTTTTTTCAGTTCTTTAAGTATTTTCAAAAAATCATTAACAGCAGCAGGATCTAAATTAGCAGTGGGCTCATCTAAAATTAAGATTTGTGGTTTCATTGCAAGAACGCTTGCAAGAGCAACTTTTTGCTTCTGCCCAGAACTTAATTCCTCAATGCTTCTGTTCCTTAACTCATTTATTCCAAGCTTCTCTAGAGTTTCATTAACTCTTTTTTCTATTTCTTTCCATGGCATATTCAAATTTTCCAGGCCGAAAGAAATTTCGTCCTCAACATTTAGAGCAAACAACTGAGACTCAGGACTCTGAAACAATATCTGAACTTTTTGAGCAAGTTCAGCTTGTGAAATCTTATCAATATTCTGATTATTTATCTTTACTTTCCCTTCTAACTTGCCACCTAAAGATTTTGGAATTAATCCTGCTAAAATTAAAGCTAAGGTAGATTTCCCACATCCACTAGGCCCAACAATAGAAAAAAATTCATTTTCATAAACATCAAAAGAAACATCATTTAAAACAAGACTTTTTTCAGAAGGATAGCTATAATTTAAATCTTCAACTTCTACTATCTTTTCCATTTTCACTCAACCAGTATCCCGGGCTTTCCTGGCATTGCCCTTATCTTCTTCCCGGTATCAGAAGCTTGCTTAATATTCTTCACTTCAATCTCCATGTTAATCTTTTCTTTGATCTCTTTAACATTATCAAAATAAACTTCAACTTCACTAGGAATGGCAAAAATTATCACTTTTTTCTTGTCTTTTAACTCGCTTCTAGTCTCTAATATCTTCAATATGTTCTTTATATCTTCAATTAGCTTGATAATTTTTTTCTCCTGCTCTTCTAACTTGATATCAATCTTTCCAGCAACAGGCCATTTTTCTAAACTAATGAAAGACTTATTTCCAAATTTATGCCATAATTCTTCTGCAATATGCGGACAAAATGGACTTATAATTTTCAAGAAAGTTTCAAAATCTTTTTTGTTTACTCCTTGCTCAAAATAATCAAAAAGCTCTCTAATTCTCATTATGGCAATATTGTATCTGAATTCTTCTATATCACTAGAAACTTCATTAATTGCTTTATTCAGCTTGCTTTCAACTAATTTGCTAGATTTACTAAAATTATTAAAATTCATAATTTTATTTATGAACCTGAAACTGCTTTCTATTCCATTATCATTCCATTGAGTATCTTTATCTGGAGAAGCTTGAGACACTAAAAATAATCTTGCTGCATCTATTCCATATTTCTTACTTACTTCTTCTGGCAGAACAACGTTTCCTCTTGATTTTGACATAACATATCCATCACTTCCATGCAACATTCCCTGATTAAATAATCTAGTAAATGGTTCATCTATCTTTAACATTCCCATATCTCTCAATGCCTTAGTAAAGAATCTTGCATAAATCAAATGCATACAGGCATGTTCTGCTCCTCCTATATACTGATCAACTGGCATCCAATATCCAACTTTTTTCTTATCGAATGCTTGCTTCTTGTTCTTGCTATCACAATATCTTAGAAAATACCAGCTACTATCAAAAAAAGTATCCATAGTATCGGTTTCTCTCCTTGCCTTTGACTTGCATTTAGGGCATTTTACATTAACAAATTCTTTGCTCGTTGTTAAAGGATTTCCTATTCCAAATTTGACTTTTTCTGGCAATTTTACAGGCAAATCTTTTTCTGGAACTGCAACTATGCCGCACTTCTCACAATAAATTATTGGAATCGGAGTTCCCCAATATCTCTGCCTGGAAACAAGCCAGTCTCTGAACTTATAATTAATAGTTCTCTTTCCATGCCCAATTTCCACAGTATAATCTGCAACTGCTTCTTTAGCTCTCTCAGCATCCATCCCAGTGAATTTACCTGCATTCACCATTTTTCCTACACTTAAATCAGTATATGCAGACTTCATTGTCTTTGGGTCAAGTTTTCTATCAGGAGGTTCAATAACAGGATAAAAACCCAGATTATATTTCTTAGCAAACTCAAAATCTCTCTGATCATGTGTAGGAGTACACTTTACAATCCCTGTTCCATAATCCATAATCGCAAAATTGGCAATAAAAAGAGGCATTCTCCTGTTGTTTAGATGATTAATCACATACCTTCCAATAAAAAAACCCTCTTTTTGCTTTTCCTCATTTGTAGGATCTTCAATTCTTGCTCGCTTACATTTTTCTATAAATTTTTTAGTTTCTACTTGGTATTTTGTACCTTTAACTAAATCTAAAACAATAGGATGTTCTGGAGCAATTACCATAAACGAAGCACCATAAGTTGTGTGAGGCATAGTAGTAAAAGTTGAAAGTTTCAAATTCATTCCTTCTACCTGCCAATACTCGATAAGTCCTTTGCTTTTTCCAATCCAGTTTTCCTGCATTAATTTTATTCTCTCATGCCATTGCAATTTTGGAATATATTTTAATAATTCCTCAGAATACTTAGTTGTTCGAATAAACCATTGCTCCAGATGTCTAATCTCAACATCAGTATCTTCATGTCTCCAGCATTTCCCTGAATGAACTTGTTCATTTGCAAGAACACTATTACAATCAGGACAGAAATTTACAGCAGCCTTTTTCCTATACACAAGTCCTTTTTCAAGAAATTTCAAGAAGAAATATTGATTCCACTTGTAATATTCCGAGTTGCAAGTCACTACTTTTCTTGTCCAATCATAACTTAATCCTAAAGCTTTTTGCTGCTTGACAAAGTTTTCCATTGATTTTTCTGTATATTTCTTAGGATGTTCTCCTGCTTTTATTGCAGCATTTTCAGCAGGCAAACCAAAAGCATCATATCCCATTGGATAAAGAACATTAAATCCATGCATTCGCTTAAATCTAGCATAAACATCTCCAATTGTATAATTTAATGCATGCCCCATATGCAATCCAGAGCTAGATGGATAAGGAAACATCTCAAGATTATAGAATTTCTTTGTCTTTCCTTCTTTAACCTCAAAAATCTTCTTTTTCTCCCATTCTCTCTGCCACTTCTTCTCTATAGCCTTAAAATTCACTTGAACCATTTTTTACCTAAGAATTTAATATTTTTAAAAGATTGCTTTCTTCTTTCTGATACGCATCAAAAACTAAAAAAGGAAAAACCCCCTCCCACTTAACAACAACCTCTCTCTTATCTAACCCTCTTGCTTGTCTTACTTGCTCTGGACTTGTACACCTTACTCCATCAACAATATACTCAAATCTACCATCTACATAAACCAAGTACACTTCTAATTTATTATTATTTTGTTGAGCCATTTTTTATTAAAAAGAGATTTAATAATGGCTCTTATAAGAGAGCCAAGACTAACACTAATACTAGAATCAAGTTTGTGTACGTTAGTCTATCCATATCTAACCTATTATTAATAAGTTTAAATATCTTTCTTAAAATAAATCTTTTTCAAATTCAATAACATATTCTTTCCTTGTTTTTCCTTTTCTTGCTTTTTGCCAAGCTAAAAATAAGTTGCCAATATTATAGATTTGTGCATAAAGATTATTAATTTCCATATTAACTATAATGCCTTGACAAAAGCCATTCCGAACGCCTCGTTGTTGCTGTAGTTCAAGTTCCTGTTCCTGAAGACAAGGCAAGACTCATTCTCAGACCTATCAAACCCAAGGCGCTTATAGCCAATTTACTTCATGAAAAGTAAATTTCATGCCGAGAATCTTGCTCGTACAAAGCAGAAATTAATCTGCCCACCAGAGTTCCTCGTGAGGAACTCTTGAATTTTATGGCGTAAAATAAAGTCAAATATGCCCTAGTAAATCGGCGTGTGGCCTTTTAACTATTTTTAAAAATAGTGTCAAGGCAATCTCTATAAAAATATGTGCTTTAAAAATTATTGCTCTGTTTTGATAGAATCAACTATTCTTCTTTCCAAATCTCCAGTTATTCCTTGATTATGAAGAATTCTTCTTAAAACTTTTAAGTGTGCAGGAGTATATAAAAAAACCTTTTCAGTTTTTTGCAAAGCGCCTTCGGCGCTTCCTCTTAACACCCCGAACGCCTCGCCGTCGCTGCAGTCCAAGTACCTGAGCCTGAAGACAAGGCAAGACCCATTCCCAGACCTACCAAACCCAATATAATTTACTATTGTACCATTCGCAGAATCAACAGCATTAACAGGGATTTGCCAAGCAGGAACACTATCTCCATTGACTTTTTCTTTAAAATATGGCTTTCTCATATCTTGCCAAAAGAATTTTGCTTCATCAGAATCTCTATGAATCCTATACTCTCCTCTTTGAGGAAGAATAATTGCTCTTCTCTTTGCTGGATTTAATCTCTTGTCCTGATTTGCAATTGCTTCCCATTCTCTGTAAATAGATTTGTCGCTGTCTAGAACAGGATACTGATTGGCTCTGTGAGCTTCAACCATTGCTTTTAACATTCCTTGCTTTGAAAGTGCTGGAGAAATTCTTGCAATTATAACAGGAGAATCTTTAGCGCAAACAGGAGCATGACAGGTTCTTGTGTAATTTTGAGTTTTTCCACGCAATCTTACATAAGAAGCGTCTCTTACACTTTCAGGAGAATTTATACCAGCTGCTCTTAAAGCAGGAACTTGATTATCAAAAGAGCCGTAAACTACATAAAGCTTTCCAAGCCCTTTAACACATTCAACAAATCTTGCTTTATTCATGCTTTTCTTTAGAAAACGGGCTTTATAAATATTTCGATTAATGTTATTTCTTTATAGAAGTTACAGAAATCCAATAATTTATAATACTCTTAAAAGCAGAAGCCATACAGATTTTTCTTAATTAACTTTAAATATATCCTTCTCAATATATACTTATGAAAGCAAGACAAACAAAAAAATCAAAGAATGAAGGCAAAAAGCTAGTTGTAAAAGCAGTTTTTTCAGGCGAGCTAGTTTATAGCAACAAAAAAGAAGCCTTCACTCTCTACCAGCAATCAAGATTCGGAGAGCAAAAAGAAGGAAAAATCTATTACTCAGTTGTTGAAGCTCTCTACTTACTAGAAAAAGGAAAGCTGGAATTAGTTGAAGCAAAAAAGAAACTAAACTTTGACAAATTGCTAGCAATAGCAAGACAGCAGGATTCAAGAATAGGTACAAAATACCAAGTTTTCAAAGATATGCGCGATAGAGGATATGTAGTAAAAACCGCTTTAAAATTCGGAGCAGAATTTCGAGTTTATGACAAAGGCCAGCATCCTGGACAAGAACACGCCAAATGGATTCTCTATCCAGTAAAAGAAGCTGATAGCCTAACATGGCACGATTTTTCTGCGAAAAATCGTGTTGCCCATTCTACTAAAAAGAACTTGTTAATAGGAATTGTAGATGAAGAAAACGATGTTACTTACTATCAAGTTTCCTGGATTAAACCCTAACCCTAAATACTAAGCAGAATAACTATTCCAATAGTGCTTAAGATAAAGCTCAATAAAGCAATAAACCATATCTTGACTTTTTTCATTCCAGCAAGAATTATATCTCCAAACTCATCAGGAATGGGAGAAACAATTATAATTCCGATAAAAATATATGTTAAATAATGTTTTATTTTCCTGCTTAATGTATGATTCATAATACTTTCTGCTGCTTTTACAGGTTTCATTTTTTCTAAAGATTTTTCCAAAGAAATAATTTCGTCTTTAAATGAAAACCTGATTAAAGTGAAGATAAGGAGATTAGAAATCATCGCTCCTAGCCCTGCTATAATTCCTGATAAAATAATATTCTCAGGCTCAAGAACAAGAAAAAAACCAACTGAAAATGGAGCAGTAAATCCAAAAGGAAATAAAAGCCCAGCAATAAAAATCCCAAGATATCTCAAATCTCCAAGATTAGAAACAAAACCAGAAACATCAGGATTTCTAAATAAAAGATAAGCAAGCGCTATTGCTAAAATCAGCAATGTCAGCTTGGGATACTTAAACCTATATAACATTTTAAGAAAAAGAATTTCAATTATAAAAACCTATCTATAAAACTACAACAAAGTTTATAATCTTTCTCAAGCTTAAGTTCTTATGGAGCCAAATAAAAATCCTATGGAGATAAGAAGCAAAATAATCAGCTTGTTAAAAATAAGAGGCCCAGCTCTTCCAGTTCATATCACAAAAGAAACAGGATTAAATATGATTTTCGCAGGTGCATTTTTATCAGAGCTCGCATCAGACAGAACAATAATTATAAGCAACATGAAAGTCGGCGGCTCTCCTCTTTACTTTCTTCCAGGACAGGAGCAAATGCTTGAAAATTTTATTCAGCATCTGCCAGGAAAAGAAAAAGAAGCTTTCTCGCTTTTAAAAGAAAAAAAACTCTTAGAAGACAAAAAACTGGAGCCGGCAATAAGAGTTGCTATAAGAAATATGAAAGATTTTGCCTTTCCTCTGCTTTTAAATTCTCCTGAACAGATCCTCTTCTGGCGTTTTTATTCTGTTTCAGAAGAAGAAGCCAAACTAATGGTGGAAAAGATAATAGAAAGCAGAAAACCAGTTGAGCCTATAGCAACTAAAATTGAGCCAAAACCAGGAGTAGTTTCAGAAATCAAAATCAAGCCAGCAACAGAAATCAAGCAAGTAGCAAAAACTAAGCCAGCAGAAATAAAGGCGGAAATTAAAGCTGTGAAAAAAGAAATAGAAAAACCTCTAATAATAATTAAGGAAAAGCCAATTAAAACCAAGGAAAAATCAGATTTTGTAAAAAAAATTGTCTCTTTCTTAGAATCAGAAAATATAGAGCTAATAGAAGAAAAAGAACTTAAGAAAAAAGAAGTTTTAGGTATAATAAGAATAAACTCAGATATAGGAAAGATTCGTTTTCTACTAATAGCTAAGGAAAAGAAAACAATAACAGAAAATGATTTAACTCTAGCCTTGCAAAAATCTCAGTCACTAAAAATGCCTGCATTTCTGCTTTCATCAGGCTCGCTGGATAAAAAAGCCTCAAGTTATCTGGAACAATATGCTAGTTTAATCAAATTCAGAAGAATCTAGTGCAGAATAACAAACTTTAAATATCCTCTAAAACAAGCATAAGAATGGGTAGAATTAAGTCATCTCTAGCAAAAAGAACAGCAGAAAAACTAATGCAAGAGCAGGAGTTTAGTGAGAGTTTTGAAGAAAATAAGAAAATTTTAGGCGAAACTATGCCCAGCAAGAGAATGAGAAATATAATTGCAGGGTATATTTCAAGATTAAGGAAAAGAGCTATCGCGAAAGAGCTGATGCTAAGCAAACCTAAATAAAAGCTTAGAAACATAAACAACAACGGAGGTAAAAATGACAGAGCCAGAGCAAAAGAAACGAGATGAAAACGTTATCTTCATTGGAAGCAAGCCTTTTATGAACTACGTGACAGGTGTAGTGATGCAGTTTACAAAGCAGGGAAACAGCCAAGTAATAGTGAAGGCGAGGGGAAAGTTCATATCTAGAGCAGTAGATGTGGCAGAAGTAACAACTAAGAGATTTCTAAACGAGCAGAATATAAAAGTGACTGACATAAAGATAGACAGTGAAGAATTTGAGAATAAAGAAGGGAGAAAAGTTAATGTCTCTACAATTGAGATAACCCTTGGGAAAAATAAGCAAATTTAGAACTTTCTTTTTTATTTTTTGAGCTTTTTATTAATTTGTTCTAGAAGCTGTTTTATTCTTCTTAACTCGTCACTCTTCTTCCTATTAATAATTAAATTAACAACAGCAAAAATAATATAAGCAATTATTAATCCTCCAATTGCCTGAAAAATGCTAGTCAAGGTTGAAACTCTGCTTATCAGGTTTTCTATTAAAGCAATATCAGTTATATTTTCTATAACCATATGATACTAAGAATTTTTATATTTAAAAAACCTTTTAAATCACTTAAAACTGATAATTTCGGCTGTGTAGCTTAGTGGCTAAAGCGCCGCTCTCATAAGGCGGAGATCGGGAGTTCAATCCTCTTCACAGCCATATATTGTTTTAGTCTTCCAATTTGCTTAGGATTAATAAAACCAATCTTTTTTACGAACTTTTTTAAATTATCTTTTCCATTTATTTGAAGTCTAAAAACGTCCTGATTTGTTGAATGCTGAATTAATTTTCTCTTTGCTTTATAAAAATGACAGGAAATATTTTTTGAATTAAGAAAATTACTGATTTCTTTCAATAAATCTTTTGCAATTCCATTTGCTTCAACTCTTGGTATAGCCATTTTCAGGCAGCATCAAAAACTTTTCTTGCCTCATCTAAGAATTCTGGCTTGATTTTTTCTTTTATTGCAAGCCAAACAGCATCTCTTTTTAGAGGCAGAATTTTCTTTCTGATAGCATATCCTAGCATAAGAATATTTGTAGAAGTTATGTTTCCTGTAATTTTCTCAGAAATCCTGTCAGCATCTAAGCTGTAAACTTTTCTTCTAGCTTTAAGCTCTCTTAAAACCTTTTTTAGGCTATCTAGTCTAAAAACCTTTTTATTAGTAATAATTATTGTTTTTTTATTAGCATAACTACATGCTCTTAAAGCTTCTAAGGCATCTAAAGCAATAATTAAATCTGCTTGCCCTTTCAAAACAAGTGGCGAGTAAATTTTCTTTCCAAACTTTACATTTATCTGCAAACTGCCTCCTCTCTGAGCCAAGCCGTGTAATTCAGCTTGTTTGATATCATAATTAGAAAGAAACGCAGCTCTTGCTATTATGTCAGCTAGAGTCAAAACTCCCTGCCCGCCATAACCTGCTATAATGATGTTAAAATTTTCTTTCTGCTTCATCTTTCCTCCTTCACTTTTATATTTTCAGGAAATAACTGCATACAAGAAGCACAACCCCAGCATAAATTCCTGTCTATAATCCATTTTCCTTTTTCCTTTCTTATTGCCGGACAAGAAAAATTCTCCAGCTCGCCAAGCTCTTTTCCTTGTTTGATAATCTCATACACTTGCAATTTTACGCCTTTTTTTGCAGCATCTCTGACAAAAACCAGTCTGCATACACCCTTAGCAACAAGAACAGAAACACCTTTTTTGTTATAAGCATCCTTCAAATCATTCTCCAACTGCTTGATATTATAAACATTGCTTATTTTAACAAAATCTGCCTTGCATGCTCTTGCAATGTCTTCAACTAAAAGTTGCTTTGTCTCCTCTCTTGCATTAAAACCTGTTCCTGGGTTTGGCTGATGTCCTGTCATTGCGGTATATCTATTGTCTAGAATAATAAGCAAAACATCTGCTTTATTATAAACAAAATTTATCAAAGCAGGAATTCCTGCATGAAAAAAAGTTGAATCTCCTATAAAAACAATGGGTTTGCTTCCAGTTATCTTGGAAATGCCATGAGCAATTCCGCTTCCAGCACCCATAGCAAGATTAAAATCTCCGATACTAAAAGGAGGATAATTTCCAAGCATATAACAGCCAATATCAGAAGCATAAACTTTTCCTGGCAGAATTTTTTTTACAGCATAAAAAACATTTCTATGCGGACATCCTGCACAGAAAATAGGCAATCTTTTAGCAACATTTTCCTGTTTCTTTTCACCAGCATCAGTTTTTATATTCAATATCTTTCCTAAAGCATCAATTATGTTTTCTGTTCTTAACTCGCCTGCTTCATTCAGCAGATTTTTGCCGTAAATCTCTTTTCTATATATTTTTCTTACCTCATCTTCAAGTATAGAATCTAGTTCTTCAACAACAAATATTTTTTCCTTGTTTTCAACAAATTTCTTAACTTTTTCCTTAGGAAAAGGATAGCCAAATCCTATTTTCAGCAAAGGAAGATTAATTCCAAGTTGATTAAAAGCTTCTTTTACATAATTATAAGCAACTCCAGAAACTATAATTCCTACTTTCCCTTCGCTTTTTTCTTCTAGATTAAACTCGCTTTTTTCTGCCTCTCTTTCTAGCTCTTTCAGCTTGTTCAGTATTTTAATATGCCTCTCAACAGTCATATCTCCGCCTAAAACAAAATGCTTGTCAAAGTTCGCTTTTTCAATCTGCTTTTTTATTGCTTCAGTATTTATCTTGTTAATATCAACAATATTCCTAGAATGAGAAACTCTTGTTGTTAATCTTACTAAAACAGGAATTTTATAATCCCAAGCAAGCTTGAAAGCTTGCTTTGTCATTTCTAATGCTTCCTTGCTGTCAGCAGGCTCAAGCATAGGTATCTTGCTTATTCTTGAAAACCATCTAGAATCCTGCTCTGTCTGAACTGAAGAAAAACAGCCAGGATCATCTGCAACCACAACAACTAATGGGCATGAAAAATAAGCTAGTGGCATCAAGCTGTCCAGAGCAACATTCAAGCCATAGTGCTTCATTGAAACAATAGACTTAACTCCAGAAAAAGCAGCTCCAGCAGCTGCCTCTAAAGCAACTTTCTCATTAGTAGAATACTCAAAATAAACCCCATAATCCTTGGCAGTCTTAGCTAGAATGTCTCCGATTTCTGAAGCAGGAGTTCCAGGATAAGTGCTTGCAAATCCTATTCCTGACTCTAGAGCACCCTGTACAACAGCCTCATTTCCAAAAAGAAGTTTTTTCATTTCAATAAATCTTCAGATTCGCCTCTATTTCTTAATAAAAAATTTAACATTTATAAACTTAGTGAAAGTAAAGGTTTAAATAGTCATATCAGTTGATATTACTATATTTTAACTAAAATGGAAGCAATAGTAAAAAATAAAGGCTATCAAGAAACAAATGATATAGCTAGAAGCCCAACATTGCAAACAGTTCTGATGGTGGAAAAGTTCATAAAAGATAATTCTGGCGAGTATAAAAAAACAGAGTTATTCAAAAACCTGCCAAAAAAAGTAATGTGGCAGACATTTCAGGTGATAATGGAGTATTTAGAAAGTATAAACAAAATAGCTTATGACAGCAAGGGCTATGTAGTTTACATATGGAATCCTGAATTCTATAATAAAATAAAAAACAGGCCTGCTATAAAATTATGAAGCCTAAAAAAGTTATTTTTGTTGACGAAGAACTTGAAAAATTATTTGAGGGGCTACCAGAAGAAGATGCTTTAAAAAAAGGGCTGATAAAAGCAATAAGAGACATACAAGAAAACGCTTTTTGCGGAAGAAATGTCAAGAAAAGTTTAATCCCATTAGAATTGATTAGAAAATACAACATTAATAATCTCTGGATTTATAATCTTCCAGATGCGTGGAGAATGCTTTATGTAATTACATCTGCTGAAGAGATAGAGATAATAGCAGTAGTTTTAAACTGGATGAACCATAAAGATTATGAAAGATTATTTAAATTCTGACTTGCTGGAAAAAATATGGAACTACTAGATTTAGAAAGCAGTTTTGAAGAAATCAAAAGCTTGCCTATTGCTGACTATCTGGTTTTGCCTATAAATGCCAATTTGGACAATTTCAAGGAAAAAATTCTCAAGCTAAGATTTCCTTTATGGCTTAAGTTAAATACATCTGAACATAAAGCTAACTTAGAAGCATTAAAAAAAGCAAGTGATTTTGAAGAACTAGTAAAAGTTTACAAGCAAATGCAGAAAAAATTTCCAGGAAAGAAATTTGTATTGCAGGAAAATGAAGAAGGAATAGAGATAATAGCAGGAATAAAGCATGACAAAACTTTCGGAAAAGTTTTGCTACTAGGAACAGGAGGCAGTTTAGCTGAACTTATTCAAGATACAGAATTCAGAGTTCTGCCATTAGAGAAAGAGGAAATCCTTGCTACAATACAGCAGCTTAAAATTTTCAAAATTCTGGAGCAAAAAAAGGCAAATATTGACAAGCTCATAAATTTAATAAAAAAGTTCTCTGAACTTGAGATAGAAGAGGCTGACTTAAATCCAATAATAGTTAATGAGAAAGAAGCATTAGTTGTTGATGCCAGGATTTCTATTTAACTCTTAGATGTTCTATATTCCAAGCAAACATTAATGCTATCCCAAATAAAGTAAATGCCTGTCCCTTATCTTTCATTAAAGCGATTATTCCAAATATTAAGAAAACAAACATAAAAAAGTACTCACTCAATATTATTTCCTTTTTCATTTTTAAAAAAGGCCTTGCCTCCATAAGAATTAAAAGTGTGAAGAATTTATAAATACTGACTAGATAGCTTTTCCTAAAATCTCCAAGTCAGAAACATCCTCAAAATTAATTATTCCTTCCTGCCTAAGAAGCTCTCTAGCTTGTAAAAAGCTTTTTCCTCCAACAAAACAGGAAAAAACATTCCTGTATTTTTTCAAGATGCTTGCTGTTTCTAGAGGCTGAGTCATTTCCTGAGGCGAAACTATGATGATATAAAAATCAGCTGCTTTATACATATTCAAGATTTTTAGAACCTTATCATATCTCTCAGCTAAAGCATCTCCTAGTATATCAAGAGGGTTTCTTCTGCTATAGCCAGAAGGTAAAAAAGAATCTAACTGCTCTAAAATCTGTTCAGGAATCTCGACAATCTCAACTCCCGCCTTAGCTAGAGAATCTACAGCCAAAACTCCTAAACCTCCTGCATTTGTAACTATGCATGCTCTTTTTTCTAATCTTAATTTTGAAAAAATTCTTGCAAGATAAAACATTTCCTCTAAGCTATTAATTTCAATTGCTCCTGCCTGCTTAAAAGCTCCTGAATATATTCTAGAATCTGAAGCTAAAGATGCTGTGTGGGTTTTGGCAGCTTCCTGCCCTTCCTTGCTCTTACCAGCTTTCAAGACAATAATCTTCTTTTTTCCAGCAAACTTTTTACATATTTCAATAAAGTCTTTACCACTATTTTCTTTTAAACTCTCTACATACAAAGCAATTACCTCTGTTCTTATGTCATTTCCAAGATAATCTAAAGCGTCAGTAAAATCTAGCTGCAACATGTTTCCTAAACTTAAAAATGCGGAAATGCCTAAATGCTCTTCCAAGCATTTATCTAAAATAGCTGTCCCTAGTGCTCCTGATTGGCTAATAAAAGCAACATTTCCTTTTTCAGGAATCTCTCTGAAAAATGATGCATTCATATTTTTGTAAGGATTTATTATTCCAAGAACATTAGGCCCTATAATTTTAATCTTGAACTTTTCAGCAATTTTTCTTATTTTCTCACTTAGCTCAAAATTGCCTGCTTCAGAAAATCCTGCTGAAATTATTACAACATTTTTTATCTCTTTTTTTCCGCATTTTTCAAGAATATCTGGAACAAACTCAGCTTTCACAGCAATTACTGCTAAGTCTACAACAAAAGGTATAGCAAGAACATCAGGATAGCTCTTAAATCCCTCGACATAATCAGCATTAGGATTTACAGGAAAAATATTCAGTCCAGATTTAAGCAAATTCCTAAATATAGAATTTCCTACTTTACTTCTATCTCTGCTCGCACCTACAACTACTATCTTTTTTGCCTCAAAAAAACTTTTCATTTTTCTCTTATTTTTTCTGCCAGTTTATTTAACTCATCAATATCAACTTTCGGTCCTAATTGCGTAGAAATATAACCTTCATAGTGCTCAAAAAACTTTTTTTCAGGAGCCCAAATCTCCTTAAACTTTTTTCCTAAACCGTAAATAGGATACAACTTAACATGAGCATGATTAACTCCCAATCCTTCCATTACAAATGCTGTTCTTTTTATATTTAATTTTTTATCAAGCAATTTGGCAACTTTCTTAGCAGCAATCATTAACTTGTAATAATCGGCATCATCCATATCAATAGCATAAGAATCAAAGTGTTTTTTAGGGATAACAAGAGTCATTCCTTTTGTATTTGGGTTTATATCCAAAAAAGCCAAATGTTCTTTATCCTCCCATATTTTAGCAGCAGGTATCTCTGCATTAACAATCTTGCAAAATATGCAATCTTTCATAAAAACAAGAAAATCATTAGCTTTATAATTTTTTCCAAAGCTCTCTTTTTCCTTCTTTTAAAAACTTGTCAAGAATTAGCAGCTCATCATAAATTCCCTCAATCAAATCATAATTTCTTGCTTCTTCAAGACTAACCCACTCATATTCTGTCAGAGCACTGCATAATTTGATATCATCAGAAACGGGATATGCAAACAAGCTAATAATTAGGCAAGGAATGTTGTCTGGCCTGCTATAAACCATGCTTGTCACGTATCCAATATTATCAATTCCCAAACCAACCTCTTCTTTAATCTCTTTTTTCAGCAAATTCTCAAAAACATTATACCAGTGATGCTTTGTGTCTTTATCTCTCAAAGCATAATCCAAAACTTCGAGCTTTCCTCCAGGAACTGTCCATCTTCCAGGAAAAGCTTTTTCCCAATCAGCCCTTTTTGTAATCAAATATTTATTATTCTTAACTAAAATTCCCGTAACAACAACGTAATGTACTAGATTCTTATTATAATCCATATTCTCCACCATAATAAAGCTTATATAAACAATTGCTCAAAAAAGTTGACTAAAATGCTAGATGAAGGAAAAATATTGAGCTTATTTGCCTTTGAATACAAGCTAAAGTTTAGTGAAATAGAAAAAGCCTTAGGAACAAGGTCAAATAAGCTTGCTTACTATCTGAAAAATCTTGTAAAAAAACAACTGCTTGATAAGCAAGGCAATTGCTATAGGTTAAGTGAATCTGCAGAATATCTTATTCCTTACTTATCTGAAAAAAACTCTGTACTATCAGTGCTGCTTGTTCATCTTGGCAACAGAAAATCATGTTTTCTTCATCTAAGACAAAAACGGCCTTTCAAAGACAAACTTTCTCTGCCAGGAGGAAGAATATTAACAGGAGAGTCTATAAAACAGGCGACAAAAAGGCTAATGAAAGAAAAGTTTAATATTTCTGCTGAACTAGGTAAGATAAACTCACTCTCTCTAGAACATTTAAAAAAGAATAAAAAAATATTATATACTTATATTTTAATTTTTGTGAATGCGAAAACAAAAGATAAGATTAATCTAACAAATATAGAAAAAAATAAGAAAAAGATAATAACTTCAGACTATCTGCTTCTTAAAAGAGATATTGACAAAAAAATAGATATAAAAACTATCAACACCCTAAAAATTTAGGGCCCATAGTCCAGCGGCAGAATGCATCCATGGCGTGGATGAGGCTCGGGTTCGACTCCCGATGGGTCCATGTTTGTTTGCCGCAGTCGAGGAGCTTCGCAGCATCGGCGAGAAAGCCCGCAGCAAGAGCAAATCAAACATTAGATTAGAATCAAATCCATCTTATTTGTCTCTATAAACCACAAAATAATAAATTATTGCGCCGATTATATGCACAAATATCAGAACCAAAATCCAGGCAATCTTTTCCCCATCGCTTTTAAACTTTCTCTTTAAACAATCAATCAGCATTAATAACCAGAATACAAAAATAAAAATTCCTAATGCAATTCCAATTAAGACAAAAAATGCAAATAATATTGGAGCAATTAATAATCCACTCATTTTACTTATAAGATTTAATCTCTATATTTAAATATTCTGGCTAGTTAAAAAATCTAATATTGCCAGAAAATCAAAAAAACAAATGCCACCACACCTCAAAAGGTGTGGTTTGAGACAGGCATTTGTTTTTAGGACCTCAAAATCGCAAGATTTTGATGGCTTCAAGAACGTAAGTTCTTGATAGTGCTCAAGACTTCAAAGTTCCCTGAACTTTGACAGCCTTCAGAAACTCACGTTTCTGAGGTTTTACAATCTTGACACAGTCAGAATTTTGCAATTCTGATGTGCTCAGAAAAATCTGATAGTTGTTAAGCAACTATCTGCTGTCTAAAGACAGCAGTTTATTTTTCTGACATCAAAAAGTTTGTGATACATGCAATAGAAAAACCATGGATTATTAATAATAAAATAAATCCTGACTCTAAGGCTATTCCGAGCATCCTGTCAGCATAATGCAAGTACCTGTTCCAGTTCCTGCTGCTATTAAGCTCAGACCTATTGTCAAGACTTCTGAACCACAGGATACCTATAGCCCATCTTAAACCAAGTTTAAGAGCCAGAAAATATTGGATTTCTGGAATTTACCTCATGAAAAGGATTCATGTCAAGGATTTCGCTTGAACATAGCAAAAGTTAATCTGCACACTGAAGCTTCATATTTCATTACTTACTTAATGTTGCTCCTGTATTTTATGGCGTAAAATAAAGTCAAATATGCCTTAGTAAACTGGCGTGTAGCCCTAACTTATATTTCATCGATAAACTCGATATAGTCAGGACAAAAGATAAATAAAACTGCCAATTAAAAACTTATCGCTTCTGAATAAAAAAGATTTATCATGCAGAATTTTGCGAAGCGCCTTCGGCGCTATCAAATACCCCGAGCATCCTGTCAGCACAACGCAAGGACCTGTCCCAGCCCCTGCCGCCAATAAGCTCAGACCTATAGCCAAGACTACTGAACCACATTTGATAAGCATAATCTCTTCCAATTTTTTTAGAATAATTTTTAGAATCTAAACGAACTACAAATTTCTCTATTGTTTCAGGAGAGTTAATAAGCCATTGCCCTGAATTTTTTGCTCTATTGCTTCTTTCTGAATCTGTTCCCTTTCCGCCAAAAAAGAATAAACCATACTTATTTGAGCCAAAATCACTGCAAGGAATAACTAAATCATCATTTTTATCTAAATCTTCAGGATTAATTTCTAAACCAGAAGCAATTGCCTTATCTATCTCGTCTTGAGCGCAACCTTCTAAAGTATATTCTCTACATTGTAAATGAGCCAAAACAGCTTCTTCTGGATGCAAATAAGGTAATCCTATTTTTGTAAAAACATTATTTGCTGTCTGTCTATATAAAACTCCTTCTTTAACCCAATTCCCATTCCTAGAAACATCATCTTCATATCCTCTTTCTTCTCTAACTTGCTGATTTAACCAAATAGCAGGCACTTTAAATCTTCCGCCCTGAGCACTTTCAATTGCAAGTTTTCCTTTATCAAATCGAGCATTTGCTATTGCTATTAAACATCTCCTAGGAACTTCAGCATAAACCTTAACTTCTTCTGCCATGCCTACCTCAAAAAGAACTTATTTATAAATCTTTCGGTTTTGTTACTATTATATAATTAAAGAAATATCCGAGATTACTTTACTCCCTGCTCGTGTTTTAGCCACTTTAAAATATTTATTATCCCATAAACTAAAGTTGCTGTTATTAATATTTCTATTTTTCATGCTCATAACACTGCTGTTGGATAGCTTATTATTCCTACTATAATCTATATTTGTGTTCTTATCAGTTAATCATATTTTTAAATTTTGCCACCAAGAACCCTCGTCTCAACAATCTTTCCAGCTTTCTCAAATTCAATCTCATTATTAATCAGCTTTCTTAAAATCTCTTTCAACTCAGAAATCTTAACTCTTATCTGTTTAGTATCATCTCTATTTCTGATTGTAACATCTTTTCCTTTAATGCTGTCTCCATCAATAGTAATGCAGTATGGTGTGCCTTGCTCATCATTCCTGGAGTAGCGCCTTCCAACACTTCCAGAAGCATCATAAGAAACATTAAACTCTTTCTTCAAATCAAGAAAAACTTCTCTTGCTATTTTAATCATCTCGTTATTATTTACAAGAGGAAAAACAGCAACTTTTACTGGTGCAAGAAAAGCAGGCAATTTAAGAACAACATTGTCTCTTTTTTTATCATAACTATAAGCATTGCAAATAATAGCAAGGAAAACTCTCTCAATTCCAAATGTTGGCTCAATAACTTTTGGAATAACTTTTTTCTTGCTTGCCTCATCAAATATCTCCATTTTCTCGCCTGAAAATTTAGCATGCTGAGTTAAATCATACTGTCCTCTATTAGCAATTCCTGCAATCTCCTTACTTCCAAACGGATACTCAAAATCCAAGTCAAAAGTAGCAGAACTATAATGACTTAACTCGGTTTTCATATGCTCTCTAACTTTTATTTTCTCAAGCAAACCAAGTTGTCTAAAATATAAAATTTGTTCAGCAAGCCAGTAGGCATGCCATTCGTCTAATCTCTTTTCGCTCAGCATCTTCTTTATAGTTGTCTCTTTTAATATTTCTTTTCCTTGTGATTGTGTCTCAGCATCCAGCAAATTCAGCTTTAGATTCAAATGTTCACTATCAAGCAACTCGCATTTTTTTTCATCAGGATGAATAAAAAACTCAAATTCTCCTATATTAAACTCTCTGCTTCTGAACAGAAAATCTCTAGGAGCAATCTCATTTCTAAAGCATCTTCCAATTTGAGCAATTCCAAATGGTAACTTGACTCTTCCAGAATCATAAATCTGTTTGAAATCTAAAAACATTCCTTGTGCAGTTTCTCCTCTTAAGTAAGCTTCCACAGGATTTAGCGCTCCAATTGAAGTCTTAAATAGCAAGCTAAACTCTCCCTGAACCTCATACTCTCCATTGCAATCACACCTAACTTTTCCTATCTCTCTCTTATCAATCTTTGTTGCTTTTTTGCACTTCTTGCATACAACAGCAACATCTTTAAAACTAGAAACATGTCCAGAAGCCTCCCAAGTTTTAGGATGGCTTATAATAGAAGCTTCAATTCCAACCATGTTCTCCTTGCTCTGAACAAAAAACTGCCAGAAATTCTGTTTTATATTGCTGAATAACTCAGCTCCTAAAGGCCCAAAATCCCAGAAACCAGAAAACCCTCCATAAATCTCACTTGATTTGAAAACAAAACCTTTTCTCTTGCAAAAACTAGCTAATTCGTCAATTGTCAGCTCTTTTATTTGCTTTTTATCTTGCTTTTTTTCCTGGTTTTCTGTCATAATTTTATTTTGATTAGCTTTGTTTTTAATTCTTTCTATAAACTCTTTTGCTTTTTGTTCAGCTTCTTTTCTTGTCTTGCCTAGATATGCAACAGTTTTCGAAATAACTTTCTTTCCCTGTCTTTTTGATTCTCTTAAATAAAAATATTCCTTGCCTTTAAGTTTCTTTTTTACTATATACATTTTATTTCTTAATCTGATTTATGTTCTCTACTGTAATCCAGGCAGACATCGCACCAAATCCTTTTTTATTTATATCAAAAGGTTCAATTTTCTGCGGCTTTCTTAAAAATATAAGCATGCAATATTTTTTATCTTTAAACAGCTCAAAAAACTTAGAAATATCTTCTATACCATCTTCTTTTCCATACTTATTTAGTATTTCTCTGACTCTTTCTGAATTTAAATCTGAAACTTGTATTACCTTTTCTACCTCAGCTTTCAAACTTACAGGACATCCAGAATCCTTAAAATAAACAAAATCATCTTGTTTTATCTTATCCCATGGAGAATACTTGTTCTTATACCACCTTGACTCAATTTTTTTCTCTCCACTAAGGATTTTTGGCAATAAACCCCAGGACTTCTTCATTATAGCTACATGTTCCATAACTTACCCACTACAATTAGCTTTATAAATCTTTCTTTGGACACTACTCACTTAAATGCCATCTAAATAAATATTCTTGATCTCTTTACTTTTCAAAATATCCTTGCCGCCCTTTAAAGCTATTTTACCTTCTTCTAATACATATACTTTATTTGCAATTCCGATAGCTTGTTTTGCATTTTGCTCAATTAAAACTATACCTATACCTTCCTTGTTTATTCTTCTGATTATACTAAAAATATCCTTTGTCATTTTAGGAGATAACCCTAATGAAGGCTCATCGAGTAAAAGCAAAGAAGGGTTTTGCATTAACGCCCTAGAGATTGCTAATATTTGTTGTTGCCCCCCAGATAATGTAAATGCATACTCGTTTTGTTTCTCTTTCAGAAATGGAAATTTATTAAAAACATCTTGTATATTTTTTTCAACCAAATCTTCATCATTAAAAACAAAAGCCCCCATCTCAAGATTTTCTTTAACAGTTAAGTCAGAAAAAACTTGCCTTCCTTGTGGAACATAACTTATTCCCTCGTAAATTAATTCATAAGTTGGTAATTTAGTTATATTTTTGTCTTTGAAGATTATTTTTCCCGAATAAATGTCGCGCAAGTGGAAAATACTCTTTAAAAAAGTTGATTTTCCAGAGCCATTCGGTCCTATAATTGCTACTATTTCATTTGGCTTAATATCTAGGCTTATATCATGAAGAACTTCCATTTTATCATACCCTGCTTTTAGATTTTGAATTTTTAGCATTTTTATTCTCCCAAATAAGCTTCTATAACTTTAGGATTATTTTTTATCTGGCCTGGACTTCCTTGAGCAATAATCTTGCCCTCATCCATAACAATAATCCTGTCAGCAATTTTTAATGTAAAATTCATATTATGCTCTATAAGAAAAATTGTCTCCCCCTGTTTTTTTAAGGTTATCAAGATATTAGCTACCTCTTTTCTTTAACCAATCTTTGTGCTTTAATAAATCTTACTAGATAAAGAGCGGGGAGGGAGACTCGAACTCCCGAATATCCGCTTTCAGCACATGGCTGCAGGTTCGTCTTAATGAATCGGACGCCGTAGCCACTGGGCCACCCCCGCATAAATTTGTATAGAACTCTTATTTATTAAACTTTCTCATTCTTCATAAATATTCTTCCTGTGCCCAACTTCAATTACAAAAATAGTATTTTTATCCTGTCTTATATCTAATATTGCCCTATGTTCCCCAATTCTTAAAATAAAATAAGGTGTTCCCTGCTTTCTCTTCACAAAATGGAAAGGTCTGATTTTTATCCTTTCTAATACGCTTATTACTCTTTCCTGAACATTTCTTTCTAATTTATAAAGCAGTTTTTCTGCTGTCTGAGAAAATTCAACATTATACATTCATCCTCATCCTCTTTTTTACACGCTCTAGACTTATTGTTTTTCCCTGTTCTATTTCTAATCTTGATTTTTCAATACGCCTTTTTGTTCCTTCAGAAAATTGCATTCTATCTTCTACTAAATCCCAGATGATATTCTCATAACTTTCTTTTTCGTGCATTTTCATTCTAGCCAATTTCTCTAAAAGATTTTTGCTTACTTGAATTGTTGTTTCCATAGTGACTATATAACTCGCTATAGGTATTTAAACCTTTCTTTTTTTCTTCAGTTTCATTTTTTTACTTTAATACTTTATAAATAAATAATCTTATATTGCTTATTATCCAGAAAAAGAAAATAGGAGTCCATAAACAGATATGAGCTTTTCCGAACAAATAATAACTTCCTGCAAAAACAGGAAAAGCAATATAAGATGCGGGAACTAGAGCAACAGCGAGCATAAAACCAAAATTTCTATAAAAGTAGTTAAATGTTATGTCTATCTTGTTTATATTGTTCTTAGTTAAGGCTAAAGATTCTATAACAAACGTAAGAGATATAATAATCCACCAAGCATAAGAAATAGTTCTAATTTCAGCAAAAGCAACCTTTTCATAAACGAGTGTGTAAAAGCCTAAGATTCCCAAAGGAACTCCAAAAACAAAAAAAGTTATTGTGCCATTCTTGTGAAAAGGAAAGTACACAAAGAAGGTATAAGCTATAATAAAAGTCAACGCAACAAAAATCTTCAATGCTAGAACATCAAATATGAGAAGAAAAATCAAGATAATTTCAAAGAAAACACATGATGGCCCGTAAATTGCTGTCTCATCAAATCCTTTTTTAAAATTATACAAAGACAAACTTCTTTTTAATTTTGTTACGTAACTCATTTTTTCATTTTCCTGATAAATTTGTTCACTAAATTCTCCTGCAAATGCAAAGCATGATGCGGACAAACCTCAATGCAACAAAAACATCTGATACATTTCTTGTTATCAATTTCAGGAAAAGGATTCAAGGTTATCGCCTTTTTAGGACAGTGCCTGCTACAAACCCCGCATTTAACACATTTTTCTCTATCACAAACGACTTTTTCTTTTTTAGCCATGCTGATTAAAAATGTCTTAGCAATAACTCTCTTAAATCTGTTGGGCTTCTCAAAATTTAAATTAGGAACCTGCCTTAAATCTCCTACTAGTTGAGCATCATAACTTCCTAAACCTCTATTAACAGCATCTTCTATTGCAAAAATTTCACTAGGATGATACCCCATTAACTTGCTTGCAACAATATCCAAAGCAACTGCATTCCTACTAGCAAGAATTAAATTAACTTCTTTTGCTTTTCCAGCACTTGGGCCCTCTCCTTCCATGGCAATAACAGCATCCATAATATTCAGTTGAGGTTTAATATGGGAATAAATATCAACTAACAAATGAGAAAATTTTTTTTCTCCTGCTGCTTCTTTATGTAACATTTGCTTGACTCCGCCAGGAATACATCCATACAAATTTTTTATTGCCCCTGTCATCTTAGTTAAAGTATGAGTTTTAAGCTTAGGGACATTTATTATCAAGTCAGCTTTTTTAATAAGCTCAGGAAGATAAAAATGTTTCAGAACTTTGGCATGAGAATCATAAACTTTCATTAATTTCTGCTCTTCAAAAACAATTGGCTTAAACTGCCAGTAATTTGCTTTTCTTAAATTATTTTCAGTGTCTGTAGAAGAACTTTCTCCTATTTTTGCATTTTTAAACTCTTTCAATAATGCCTTAACAATGCTAGGATGAGTTATTATTGCATCTAAATTCTCTTTATAAAATCCAAGGACATTTGGCTTGATTAAAACTTTCTTATTTTTATACTTATAAACAGGAAAATCCAAAAGTTTCAGTATTTTTTGAATAGCACCATCAACCTCTTTCTGATCATAGCTTTTGCAATTGACAATCACCACTTTTTCCATTTTCAGATAAATCAAACTTAACTTTTAAATCTTCTCAAAAAAAATCTTCAGCAAATCAAGTTCAAGCTCAAATAAATACATCAATAGTAAGTATAAATCCAAAAAAGCATATATTTATAAGTATATATACATAAATGATAAGTAATGGGAAGGGCTTTAAAAGAGGTAGATGTAAGTGAGCTTCAAGCTAGAATTGTTAGCTGTGAGGAAAATAAAGCCAGGATTCTTAGTCATATTAACAAATTAAAGGAAAAAGTTCTCTCAAGAAAAATAAGTTACTCTCAATACGAGGAAGCTCTGGAAAAAAAATTAGACAAGAAAACACTTGGAGAGTGGTTTGATTTTTACAATGATTATATAAAAGAGTGCAAGCTCAAGATAAAAAAACAGGAAAGCAAAAAGACAAGGAAAAAAGTTTTAACTTCTTTTCTATTAGTTTTTGTTCTTGCCTCTTTATTCATTATTGGTTTTTATTTAAGGCCTGCTATTATAGGTTTTATAATTCAGCAGCCAAGCAATGAATTTACACAGCAAGTTAATATTGAATTTAATCAGACATCAGATTACGAGTTTACACCTGACTATCAAGGGCTATTAAATTCTCTGAAAATTTCTGGTTTAATTGAAGGCACAGAACAAAGCCAGGTAAAAATTTATCTTGATAATCTTTTAATTCTAGATTCCTTCAAACTACAGCAAAATCAGGAAATCCAACAGCCACAACAGCCAGCTTCAAGAACAAGCCCGCTAACTGGTATGGCAATAGGAGAGTCAGTGCAAGAGGCTGCCGAAACAAATCAAAGCCCTTCCCAGGAGCAGCCTCTTGCTGAAAATACAACTCAGGAAACAATTCAAGGAACAAGCCAGGAAATTACAGTACAAGAAACAAATCAAACAATTCAGGAAAATAATACTCAATCACAGGAGGCTCAAAATATAAGCCCTTCCCAAGAGCCTCCTGTTTCTGAGAACATAACTCAGCCATCAGAAAACATAAATCAGCCAACTCAAGAACCAGTAATCCCAGCAGTCCCAGAAACCCCAACAATCCCAGAAATCCCTCCAGAAACACCAACAGAAAATATAACTCCAATAACACCAGAAATAACTCCAGAAATTCCAGCAAACATAACAAAAAAAATAATAGAATTTTCAGATATCTGCGAGCAAACCTGTAATCTATCTGGATTAAACCTAAACAAATCTTCTTATTCATTAAGAATAGAAATAACAAATGCAAGATTTATGCTAGGAAAAATAACATACAGCCTAACTAGCCCTCCAGAAGAAATTCCAGTTAACATCACTCCAACCAATATCACTCCTACAAATATCACAAACATAACAGAAATAAATATTACAGAGGAAAACATAACACAAGGAGTAATTCAAGAGCAAATAGAAATTAACAAGCCAGTAAAATGGAAAACAAAAATTAAAGCATCAAGCTTGGATGAAGCAATACAAAAACTTCCAAAATATTCTTCCATATTTTCAGCAAATCAAGTCCAAGATGAGTTTGAAATAGACTATCAAACTCCTGCACCTCAAGCACTAGAAGAGCAGATTTCAGGAACAAAAAAAAGAGTTACATTAACAGCTCCAGAACTAAACTACACAGATGTTCTTGCTTATACCAATATTCCAGAAATAGCTACAATTCAGGAAAAAGATAAAATAAAAATTTACTGGATTGAAAACTCAAGTTACATTGATTTTACAGCAAAAGACACAGATAATAATGACTTATTAGATTATGTTGAATGGATAGCTCCTCATTTAAGCAACCAAACATTTGAAATAATAATAGAAATCAGCAAGGCAGAGCATCTTTCAAGCAACAGAACTTTTATTTCTGATATTTATGAGCAAGTAAAATCCCTAGATAACATCTGGAGTCCTGCTATCAGTAATAAAGAATATGTAAGAGTAACTTTTAATCAAAATCTTACCTCAGGCAATGACATAACTATCTATCCAAGAACAACAAAAGGCAATCCAAAAATAGAAGTTTATGAAAAAGACAGCAATGAAGAAATAGCAGAATTTTCTAAGCTAAATGACAATCAGTACAACACAATTTTCTTAACAAATCTGCAGGGAGAGCAGGATACATTTGACTTGCAAATTCAAGGAGGAAGCATAGAAATCGAGCATATTATTGACCCTTGGGCAAACCCATCAGCTACAACAGATTTGCAGGCTCAGCAGTGTACAGGAGGAGGAAAATTATGGGGTTATGGTAATTTTTCTGGAGTATGTAATGGAACCTATCCATCTGCTACTTGCGGGGCAGGAGCAGACTTGATAAGCTGCAATGACAGCGCATATGAAACAAGAAATTCTAATACATCCCATTTCGCAGGAATAAACATAACTGTTTATAATGCATCAATAGCAGATTGTAGTGCTATAAACAAAGTTTATGTATGCCATCAGATGTTTGTAAGTGGTGCTTATGCAAATTGTGCCTTGCAGGTTTCTTTAGATGGAACGTCTGCTGGATTTACAAATGCTACTATGACTTGTCCTCCAACATCAAACCCTGCTGGAATTACCTGCTATGATGTAACTGCAAATGTAAGCTGGGCATGTGCTAATCTCTTTGGTGCAAGCGCAAAAGCAGGTATAAGGTTTTATGGCAAAGCCAGTTCATCTACAAGAACTCTTTCTGTAGATGCTTTATTCCTTAATGTAAGCTATAATGAGTCAACAAAACCCTGGTTTACAGGAAGTCCTCAATATCCTGCAAATATAACAGTAGGTATAAGGCAGGGTTTTGGAGTTGATTATAATGCAACAGATAACAGAGAATTTGACAGCTTTATAGTAAATGAAACAACAAAATTTACAATAAATAGCTCTGGCTGGCTTTCAAACAATACAGCACTAGTAAATGGAACATGGTACATTAATGTAACTATAAACGATACATCAGGCAATGCAAACTCGTCATTATTCAAATTAATGGTTGATGGAGATGCGCCTCTGCTAACACAAAATGCTCCTGCAAATCAAACTTATTCATCAGGAGTTGTAACTTTTAATTTAACAGCAAATCAAAATTTAGGTTTTTGTGCATTAAGCTTGAATTCATTTACAAGTAATCAGTCAATAACTGTAACAGGATTTACTGCAAATTATACTAATAATAGCATGACACAAGGAAGCTACAGAGTAAAATTTTGGTGTAATGATACTTACAATAATGTAAATAGCACAGAATACAAGGATTTTGCAGTTGACATAAATGCCCCTAACTTAAACATAACATTTCCTCTTAACAGGACAAACTGGAGTGTGCATGCTCTAGGAATTAATTACTCGAGAAATGATACAGTTTATCTAGAATCCTGTTGGTATACTAATACATCAGGGCAAGTGAACTATTCTCTATCTGCATGCGCAAATATAAGCTCAATTACTTTCTGGAATAATGGAACTCATAATGTAACCATATATGCAAATGATTCAGGAGGACATATAAATGCAAGCTCAATTACTTTTTACATAGATACAGGCAATCCAAATGTAAACATAACTTTTCCTATTAACATGACAAATTATTCTACAAATAATTTAGAAGTTAATTTTTCAAGAACAGATGGCATTACAGGATTAGATTCCTGCTGGTATACTAACACATCAGGAGTTGTAAATTATTCTCTAGCTGCATGTGCAAATGTAACTCTAAGAACATGGATAGAAGGAATAAATAATGTTACTGTTTATGTAAATGATTCTGCAGGAAATACTAATAAAAGCTATATTACTTTCTATGTAGACACAGTTGCTCCAAATATAACTATAGATACTCCTGCAAATCAAACCTATAATAATTCAAGAGTTGTTAGTTTTAATTTAACTGCAAGCGAAATATTAAGCTCTTGTGTTCTTGCTTTTGATAACTTCTTGAATAACCAGTCAATTACAGTAACAGGAGTTAGTGCAAATTATACTAATAATAGCATGAGTGATGGAGAATATAGAGTAAAATTCTGGTGTAATGATACAGCCAACAATCATAATGATACAGAGTTTAAAGATTTTAAAGTTGATGCAACTAATCCTCCTTTAACAATTAACTCTCCATCAAACACAACCTATGTTACAACAAATGTTGATTTTAATCTTACATCTAATGAAACACTAAGTTTTTGTGTATTAAGCTTGGATAATTTTCTAAATAATCAGTCAATTACAGTAGTAGGAGTTAGTGCAAATTATACTAACTCGAGCATGAAAAGTGGAGAATATAGAGTAAATTTCTGGTGTAATGACAGTTATGATAACAGAAATGGAACAGAATACAAGGATTTTCAAGTAGCAATATCAAATACAGCACCTCAAATAACTTATATCCAGAACTCAAGCCTGACAGGAGTAACAGTAACTCCAACAACAAACTCGTATACAGAAATAGAACTCAAGTTAACAGTTTATGATGAAGATGGAGCCAGCAATATAAATACAACAAGTGTAAAAGCAAATTTCACAAGAACTAATCAGGAGCTAAGAAACAATGACTCCTGCCAGCTTGTAGCAGGAGAAGATTTGGAAAAATCTTATAATTTTTCCTGTACCATAAGCATGTGGTATTTTGATACTAATGGTACTTGGAATATAGGTACTTATGCAGAAGATTTATTAGCAGAAAAAGCTCAAAATATCTCAACAGTTTTTGATTATGGAAGCTTGACAGCATTTGAAATCTATCCTTCATGGGTTTTATGGGCAAATGTAACTCCTCTTGATAGTGATAAAACTTCCTTGCAAAATACAACTTTAAACAATACAGGAAATTCAATTATAAATCCAGGAAACATCTCAATTAATGCCACAAATCTTAGAGGAGTAACTGACAATACAAAATTCTTTGATATAGGCAATATCACAGTAAGCTGGAATAATACCGCAAGCAAGATACCTCCTGGTGCATGCCAGCCAGGAAATAATACAGCAAATGCAACAAGCACCAATATATCTATAGCTAATTTAACAGTAGGTAATCTCTCTCTGAATGACGGAACAGCTCAGGAAAACTTATACTATTGCATATTAAGAGTTCCCCAGCTTGTTTCTCAAATATACGCATCAAATGAAACAGGAAAATATGGTGCATGGAAAATAACAATTAATCTTGTCTTCTTGTTTGCTCCTAAACTCAGAAAAAGAAAGAAAAAGCTGAAAGATGACAAGCTGATGAAAGCTCTTAGCTTAATAACAGATGAACTAAAAGAAGAATATTCATTAAACAAGAAACAGGTAACAGAGCTGATAATTGACAAGCTGAAAGAAAAATACAAGCTGACAGAAAAAGAGCTTAATGAACTTGCAAGAACAGAAACCAAGATTCCTGGAACAATTTTCTCAAAAAATCTAGGCGCACTAGAATCCCTAGTCAAGTATATGAAAGAAAATCTTAATCTAAGCTATCATCAGATAGCTGTCTATCTGAACAGAGATGACAGGACAATCTGGACTGCTTATAATAAAGCAAGCAAGAAGCAAAAACAAGCTATCAAAGCCAAGGAAACATCAATTTTCCTGCCTCTAGAAATATTCAAAAACAGAAATCTAACGATTTTAGAAAATATTATCATTTATCTTAAAGAACTAGGATTAAAAAACAAGCAGATAGCAGAATTAATAGAAAGAAATCAGAGAAACATATCAACAATTTACTACAGAATAAGACAAAAAATTAAAAGAAAGATTTATAAATAATAAGAATATAGATTAATAAACATGGACGTAAAAAAAGGGGTTTATATTGCAGCTTTCTCGCTAGTCTTATTATTACTAGCAAGCTCTTTTGCCTCAGCAGGATTTTTTGACTGGTTCAAAAAATCAATAACAGGACAGGCAACAAAGTACACTAATTTTTCTATTACTGTAGTAGGAATAAATCCTGTAAAAATCTATGTAAATAACAGCACTCTAACTTCAGTTACTCCAACAGCAGACGGCATGACTTTATTGCAATTTAATGTGACAGTTACTGATCCTGATGGAGCAAGCGATATAAACAGCAGCAGTGTAAATGCTTCAATTAACTATACAACAACTTTCAGGATAAATACAACTGCTGCAGGAACAAATACTGCTTGCAAGCAGCTTGGCACTGATGGAGATACTACAAGAAACTTTACCTGCGGAGTAGAGTTATGGTATTTTGACCCTAATGGCACCTGGACAATAAATGTAACTGCAAATGATGTAGGCAATACTACTTACATAAATCAGACAAACTGCACATTTGACTATGGTGTCGTAACAGGATTTGAAATTTCTCCTGACTGGGTTTTCTGGCCTTCTTTAACTCCAGGAGATACTAATAAAACTTCTCTTCAAAATACAACAATAAACAACACAGGAAATGCCCCTATCTATCCCACAAATATTTCAATTAATTCAACAAATCTAAGAGGAGCAACTGACAACACAAAGTTCTTTGATGTGGCAAACTTCACAATAAGCTGGAATAATACCGCAAGCAAGGTTCCTCCTGGCGCATGCCAGCCAGGAAATGTAACAGTAAATGCAACAGACACTAATCTAACTATAGCAAATTTAACAATCGGCAATCACTCTTTAGGAACAGGTGTAGGACAGGAAATACTCTACTATTGTATATTAAGAGTCCCTCAAGTTCCATCTCAAATATATGCATCAAATGAGACAGGAAAATATGGTGCATGGAAAATAAACGGATACACATAAAATGATAAGCAAAACAAAATTTATTCCAGGAGTTTGTATTCTCTTAGTTATACTATTAAGCCTTAATGTTCTTGGTTTTGGAGTCGCGTCTTTAAATCCTCCTTTTACACTAGCTCCAGGAGAATCGAAAACAAATTACTTATGGTTGCAGAATATGGTTGGAGAAGATGATATAACTATAAAAGCAGAGATAGTAAAAGGGCAGGATATAGCAAGTCTAATAGGTAGTGATACATTTCTTGTTAAAGCTCACACAAAAGACACTCAAGTACCTATACAGATAACTGTAGATAAGGATACCCCACTAAACACAAGTTATGGTGTTTCAATGCTTTTTTCAGAAGTGACAAGCGGCAGTGGAGAGGGAGTCAGTTTAGGAACAGGCATAGGCAAAAGCTTTACAGTTCTTGTAATATCTGAAGAAAAACAAACGCCTTTAAATGCAACAAGCAGTTTAATCTGGATAATAGCTGTTGCAATAATAATCATAATAGCTGTTATTGTAGTTCTTGTTAGAAGAGCAAAACAGCAAGAAACTTAATTCTGTTTGCTATTCTAAACAAATCAAGACAAAGATAATTTAATAAATAACAATATAAAGGAGCAGGATTTGTTTTTTATTTACTGATTTATTAATTTTTCATTAAAATCTCTATTTTCCTTAAAATTTACCGCTTGATAAATTTTAAATAGTTAGCTAAACTGCAATATAAATGAAAAAAGAGTTGATTTTAGTCTGGCTTTTTATATTAATACTGCCTCTGATAAATGCGCAGATTACAGGAGATGCTATAACAGGACAGATTACGGGCATGACAAACTTTTCTTTATATATTCTGCCTACACTCCCATCAATAGCTATAATCTCTCCTTTAAACATGACTTACTTAACTAATATTTCTTTGCTGTTAAACTATACTGCAACCCTCGCAGACTTTATATGGTATAATCTTGATTTAGGAAGCAATACAACAATAACCTCTCCTCTATACTTCAACACTTCACAAGGAGAGCATATTCTCTACTTGTATGCTAATAATTCTAATGGAGAAGTGCCGACAAATGTAAACTTCACTGCCAATTCAACAAGATTTATTTTTTATTTTACAAACTACAGTGATGTTTTCAAAGGAAATTCAACTAACTTTAGTGAATATACTTACGATAATATTCAAAATCTAAGCAACATCATTCTAGAAAATATTCAGTATGGAAAAATACTTTTCTTGCAAGCAGTTAATTTGACAAATGATGCAAACCCTTCTGACAATCTGCTAGATTTAGACAACTATACAAACTTTTCTTCAAACAGAATAGATTTAAATTCTGTGGCACTGCCAAACCTTAATGTGCCTGCAACTTTATGGTTCTATAATTTAACTCTTTCCAACCCAAGAGTGATGAGGGATGGACAAGCTTGCCCATCAAGCATATGCATAATAGAAAGCTATTTGGCAGGAACACTAAAAGTCAATGTTACTGGCTTTTCAACCTATTATGTAGTAGAAGAAACTCCAACAACTAGTGTAAGAAGAGATACTGGTGAAGGCGGAGCGAAGCTAGTTACAAACTTCAGTTTAAGCTTGGAAAAAATAGAAGTTTATTTAAAGCAAGGTGAGACAAAAAAGCAGGAATTAACAATAACAAATACAGGCAATTATAAAATAAAACTGAATATAAGTGCCCCGAAAATAGAATACTTTATGAAAATCAGCGAAAAAGCTCTTGAGCTGAATGCTGGCGAGAAAAAAACAATAGTTCTAGAATTCGCACTGAAAGAAGACATACTTCCAAACATATATATAGGAAAGCTCATGATTGAGTCAGGAGGGATAAAAAAAGAGGTTTTAATTGCAATGGAGATTGTAAGCAAAAAACCTTTATTCGATGTAAAAGCAGAAATCCCAAAAGAATTTCAGCAAATAGTTCCTGGAGGATATGTTATAGCAAATATAGAATTATTCAATGTAGGAAGAATAGGGCATGTGGATGTTAAAGTAGAGTATGAAATAAGAGATGAAGATAACAAGCTAATCTTAGCAGAATCTGAAACTGTTGGAGTAGAAACTCGCGCAAGCTTTTGGAAAGAATTTAATCTTGCCCAAGATACTAGATATGGAACTTATATCTTATATGTCAAAGCAGTTTACAATGGAAATACTGCATCTGCATCTGCCTGGTTTGAAATAATAGGAGAGCTGCCTCTAAAAACAGAAAGAATGCTTTATTTTATTGTTATTTCTATTATATTTATCTTAGCTATTATACTCCTTGAATTAAGAAGTTTAAGAAAAGAAATAAAAGAAAAAATAGATGAGAATGTTCTTGCTAAAGAAAAGTTGATAAAATTGAAAGGAGGTAAAAAATGAATATGAATATAGCTGGTTTGGTAACGACTCCTATGAGCAGCTCTGTAAACACTTTTATTGGTGTATTTGACCTTATAGTTGCTATAGCAACTATTTTAGTCGGCGTAATAGTAATAAGCAGGTTTAAAGGCAAATTAAAATCCGCAATTGTATTCTTAATTTCAGCAGTAATAGTTATACTTGTTAGAGAATTTCTATATCTTGCTGGAATTATATACCCTGGCTTTGTTGTGGGAATTATGCGTATAGTAACAGTTTTGCTTATACTTCTAGCAATGCTATCTATGAAAAGCATGATTTCAGATATAGATGGCAGATACAAAAAATAATAAAAAGAACAAGTTGCCTGTCATCTAATTGTCTTATTTACAATATTATGAATCTCAGGATATTTTTCAGGATCGACTATCTCTCCATGCAGAAATTTAAAGCTTAGTTCATCGCAGCTTCCTTCTATATAATAATTTGTTGCATAACTAAGATACTGGCTCGAGTTTTTCACAATCCCGTCTCCTGTCTCATCTCCCATATTGCAGCCAATTCCTATAATATTATAAGTGGGCACTAGCTCGCTTGGCTCATTGTTCAGCTTGTTTATGAAAATGCTGTTCTTATTCATGTCATTGCAAGCTGGTTCTGAACCAAATAATGAGCAATAAGAACTGATTTTTTCATCTACTCCATGATTAGGAACATCAATTAAAATTATCTTATCTATCTCTTTTGCCCCAAAAATCTGCATATATCTTCTTGTTACCAATCCTCCCATGCTATGCGCAACAACAATTACTTTATCCTTGCCTGTTCTATGCTTTACTGTATTAATTATATCTCTCATTCTTATCGAGTAAGTGTCAATGCTGTCTGTCTTTGACTGAACAGTCATTTTACTGGACTCTGTCTTATAAACATCAAAAAAATAGCTTGCAGTGCACTCTACTGGGGCATTAGCTCTTCCCCATAACCCTTTGTCTTCTGTTTCAGGGCTTATCACTATATTTCCTGCATCTAAATAGCCCTCACTTTCAAGCATTTTTTTTAGATTATCAAAAATGTCAAAACTGTAATCTGCTGACAAACCTTTATTAAAGCTATGTCCGTGCAAAAAAACAACAGGGTAGTATTTTCCTGAACAGTTTTCATCACAGCACTTATTGCACTTGCTTGAAAAGCAGCATATCTGTGGAGGTTCAGGAAGAGAAATTTCAGAAACTGATTCATTAAAATAAACTAGCTTTATTTTTGTTAAGTTTTCATTAAGAAAATCCTCATTCAACGAGCAGCTAGAGCCAGTAGAGCTGCTTTCATTTATTGTTTTTGCATCTATTGAAATGTTTTTAACAAGATTTTCTGCATAGGATAAATCCAGTTTTGTTTTGAATTTGAGTATTGCCTGATTTAAACTTGACACTCCAGAATTCAACTCACTACATGCTTGCTCACTTATATTTTCTCTTGGCACTGCTTTCAGTATTTGTCTTGAATCATCTAAGCTGCCTATCAAGCGATTATATAAAGAAATATTAGAAACTGCATAAGTCTCCCACTTGTTCTCAGCTTCTCTCAAGGTTTTAGATTTACTTTCTGCTTCAGAAATCTTGTCACTAATTATCTGAAACTCCTGGCTATTCCATAAATCTATTAAATTTCCAAATGATTTATTAAGCTCATAAAAAGATAAAGAAGAATTTACCAGCCAGAATAAAAAGTCTTCATTAGAAAACGAGCCATTTATAGAATAAACATTTTTGCTTAATACATCAAGCCTCTTAGATAAGACAGAAACATTGCCTCCAAGCAAGGCAAGCTTGTTTCTAACACTTTCTTTAACTGCTTGATCCTGCTCAACAGCTACATAATTAACAGTTATAAGAATTTTCCTCTTGCTTTCCCTACCACTAGTATAGCATAATAAAGTCCTTTTGCTCTTACAACTAACTTCAAACCTGTTAAGAATCTGGCTCTGATTTGTATGCTCTCTATTAAGAGTATAAGTTTTGTACTTTGAGAATAAAGAAGTAAGATTAAAGCTTCCTGCATCTATAATGTTGTTGTTGCTTATGTCAGAAAACTTATACTCGCACTCTGACATGCAGTAAGGATTCATAAGAGCTGAAATCTTAAAAGTTACATTCTCTGTAAGATTACCAGAAAAAAATATATTTTCTCTATCTGCATCAACTCTTACAAGAACATCGCTGCCAAGAATAAAATTTGTATATAAATATAATTGAAATGACACTAATAAAACCACAATTAAAAGCAGCAAAATGAAAACTATTAAAAAACCCTTGCCACCCTCTCCAGCCCTCTTTCTCTTTATTAGTGTTAGAATAGAATAAACTAGCAGTGTAATAATTAGAGCAGCGCCCCATGCCATCCAAGATTGCTGAAAATCTGAAAGAAAGTTTATATAGTTTGAAAACGGCGAGCCATACTGAATAAAGAAAAATATAAATAAAAAAGAGGGAAGAAATCCCAAGATAAGTGAAAATAAAAATCTGAAAATAAATCCTCTTTTATTCATTTTACTCTAAATTTTTCTAAACGCTCCCACACGGATTTGAACCGTGGACCTACTGCTTTCTTTTTCTGCCCTCTTAAAGGAGAGTAGAGCGGTAGAGTTTTTGTTCTCTGCGCTTAGAAGGCAGTCGCTCTATCCAGGCTGAGCTATGGGAGCTTTAAATAAAAGTCAAAGTTAACTTTTAAATATTCTCTTTTCCTTGCTATGACATGAAGATTCCATTAGTATTTTTAGGAACAGGGCAGGCCATTCCTACTATAAAAAGGAACCATACAGGCATTTTGCTTAGCTATAAGGCTGAAAATATACTGGTTGATTGTGGCGAAGGCATACAAAGGCAGTTCAGAAAAGCAAAAATCAACCCATGCAAACTTACTAAAATTCTTATAACACATTGGCATGGCGATCATGTTTTAGGCTTGCCCGGACTGCTTCAGACATTAGCATTAAATGGTTACAATCGAACTCTAGAAGTTTATGTCCCAAAAGCCACATCTCATTTTATGGACTTAATTTTCAGATTATTTGTATTTCAAGGAAAGATAAAATACCAAATTAAGGAAGTAGAAGGCAAGTTCTTTGAAAATTCAGACTTCAAACTGGAAGCAGAGAAAATGAAGCATGGAACAAACTGCAATGCATATTCGTTCATAGAGAAAGAAAAAATAAGAATTGATAAAAGCAAGCTAAGGAAATACAAAATAAAAGGAAAAATCATCTCAATATTGCAGCAAGGCAAAGATATTGTATGGCAAGGAAAGAAAACACATGCAAAAGATATAACATATAAACAGCCACAAAGAAAAATTACATTTATTTTTGATACAGGAATGAATTATAATGCAATAAAAATAGCAAAAGATTCTGATTTACTAATTTGCGAATCTACATATATTAAAGCAGATGCAGATAAAGCAGAAGAACGCGACCACTTAACAGCAGAGCAGGCTGCAGAAATAGCAAAAAAAGCAAAAGTCGAGAAATTAATTTTAACTCATCTCTCACAGCGATATGAACATAAAGAAAAACTTATTTTGCAAGAAGCAAAAAAAATCTTCAAAAATGTTTCTATAGCTGAAGACTTGGATACTGTGGAAATATAGTTCTAACTAACTACGAAATCAAAGAAGCAAGCCGGTGCGAAAATAAATTCGGACAAACGCTTACTCTTTTTTCTCTACACTTGATGCAGGAGAAATAAAAATTATAGTATCTCCTCTCAAAAAAGTCAATCCTATATTCCTCTTAACCTCTCCGCCTTCCATTTCCTTGGCATTATCCAGAACAATGTTGACATGTATGTCAAATGCCAAAAGCTTTCCGACAAGCTGTCTGTCGTTTTTCAGATACACTAAGATTTCCTTTCCTTTGCTATTATTTAGCAAATCAAGTGGTCTTTCAATCCCATTAACCATACTTCTTTCTTGCTAGTTTAGTTTTTAAAGCTTTCTGCAAGCCAGAACCTAATTTCAGGCAAATCTTTTTAAACCATCTCTGCAATAAAACTCTATGAAAACAGGTAAGAAAATATCAGGCGGACTATACCACAAAGCAAGGAAAAAGAAAAAATATGAGCTAATCGGACAGCCAAGAGTAGTCAAACTTGGAACAGAAAAAAGAAAAATAATCAAAACAAGAGGCGGCAATAGAAAAGTAGTCCTGCTCTCTACCAATATGGCTAATTTAATTAACCCAAAAACAGGAAAATCTGAAAAAGTAAAGATAAAAAATGTTGTAGAAACCCCTAGTAATCGCTTTTTAGCCAGACAAAACATTCTAATGAAGTCTGCAATAATAGAAACAGACAAAGGAAGAGCAAAAATAACTAACCGCCCTAGCCAGGAAGGCTCTGTTCAAGCCATACTAATCTCAAGTCCAAATAAAGAGTAACTAATAAGAAGTAACGAAAGCTTTATAAATAAACAAAGGCATAGTTTTATAAAGCTTATCACTTGGGTTCTAAAAATGCCATATATAAAAAAATGTCCGGAGTGCAATAGCATTAATCTTGTTTATGATGAACAAAGAGGAGAGGTTATTTGCCAGGATTGTGGACTAGTTGTTGAAGAAAAGATGGTAGATACAGGGCAAGAGCTCCATGGACAGTTTGACAAAGCAGAAAAAAAGGGAAGAGGAGGAGCTCCTTTATCAATGCAGAAATTCGACAAGGGATTAACAACTAATGTCGGAGAAATCTCAGATATTTATAAACTAGAAGCAGGACAGACAAGAAAATTTCTAAGATTAAAAAAATGGCAGGAAAGAGTATCTACATCAATAGAAAGAAACCTAAGATTAGCAATGGCTGAATTAAGAAGAGTGGCTTCATTCTTAAACCTGCCAAATGTGGTAAGGGATGAAGCTTCTAGAGTGTACAATTTTGTATTACAAAGAGGTTTAGTAAGAGGAAGGAGTATGGAATCAGTTATTGCTTCCTGTATTTATGCTGCCTGCAGAAGTTATAATATTCCTAGAACATTAGATGAGATAGCAAACGCTAGTGATGTCGAAAGAAAAGAAATAGGCAGAACTTACAGATTCATAATGAGAAAAATGGGGATTAAAGTCAAACCCTCATCTCCAAAGGATTATATTTCAAGATTTGCCTCTATACTTCACTTATCTCCTAAAACTCAAAATGATGCTCTAAAAATCTTGAAAAAAGCAGATATTTCTGAGCTGACAAGTGGAAGAGGTCCAGCAGGAATTGCTGCAGCTGCTTTATATGTCGCTGCATTATTAAATGACGAGAAAAAAACTCAAAGAGAGGTTGCAGATGTTGCAGGAATTACAGAAGTCACTATCAGGAACAGATACAAAGAGCTTATAGAAAGATTAGGAATAGAAGACAAGCTTAAGATTAAGGAGGAGGAAGAAAAAAAAGTAAAGAAATAATTATGAAAGATTTAAAATTTAGTTACAGATGTGCAATAGACGAGAAGCCTGGCAAGCCAGTATATAATCTTTCAATAGTAGACAGGCAAGCAGTATTTATTATTCAAATTGGTGGTGTTCATGATGGTAAAGAGCCCGGAACAACTAAATTGTCTAAAGATGAGATTGAACAACTTGAAAAAATCATGCAAAAAATAGAAAAAATAGGCGATAAGAAGCTGATTGAATATGAACAGGAATTGGACAGGAAAGGGAGAATGCCATTTGAAGGCAGCTGTAGAATAAGAATAGGGAAAGTAGAAATTCAAGCCACTCAGAGCAATCCTAAATGGAAAGACTTTCTTCCAATATTTCAGTGGATAAAAAATATTCATAAAAATCATAATTTAGATATTAGTCCAATTTTCCCGCAAGGAGCAGGAAAAATATGAAAACAAAAAGAAAGAAGGTGAAAGAAATGATTGGTGCTTTAATTATTAAGGAATGCGTAAGGAAGAAAGGCGCAATAGCATTAGTTAAAATAACAGAAGAGCAAACTCTGCACCTCAGCCTATCTAGAGAAGCTGAAAAGGCAGGTGTTCCTATGGTTAAGCAAATTATCAATTTTCATGTAGAGAAATTGTTGCTTGGAGAAATCAAAATACCTGGTATATCCAGCCCAAGCCATTTTCTTCAGAAAGGAAAGAAATACATAATTGCAATCATTGACACAGAAAACAGAAATGGTGGAACAATTCTAAAAGTTGAGCTTGCCAGTAAAGAAGCAATTGCGAGAATAAAAAAAATAATAGAAACAAGCTCAATTAATCAGTGAAATAATCCTAAAAGTTTATAAACTAGGCAAATAGTCTCTAAAAATGAATAAACCAATATTTGAACTTTCCACAAAGAGAAATTGATAGATATGCCAAACACGGAACAGCACGTGCAGATTTAAGTGCCGCTACTCCAATAATTGTTGGATGCTGTTTAATCCCATTAGATTCATTAGAAAGTCTTCCAAAGTGTTATTGGGTAACTAGACAACATAAAGAAGGACCATTAATCGTGCTGGCATCATCAAGAATCCCTAATGCTTCAATTCCAAAATCTGCACAAAGATTATCAGGAGATTTTAATGCACTATCAGCTTAAAAAATTCTAAATCTTTTTATACCCTTTATTATTGTTAATTTCAAGCGGGGGTGTCGGAGCGGTCAAACGAACGTGGCTTAGGCATCAATTGATGAGGACACCACGTGGCTTAGTGCCTACAAAGGTTCGAATCCTTTCTCCCGCATTCAATATTTTTTATAAACTGGAAAAATTCAGAATATCAACAGCTGCCTTTTTTGTCAGAATTCTTTATGGCATTAATTATATTTTGCATATCTGAAAAACTTTCTAATGTAGAATAATCCAAACTTATTGTAAATTTGCAATCTGGTTTGTTAATAATGCTTATCACCAATTTTTTCAAATTATTTCCCCTGTTATTCAGATAATAAACATATATTTTTCTTAATCCATTCTCACATGAATCATCTGCCCTTAACTTGATATCATAATCTGTTACTGATGGCAGGTTCTGCCATTTACTATGCTGATATTCTCTTACTACATTAGTAGGATAGCTGAATGTAAATTTTAAATTCTCGCATGAAACTGAACTATCGAGAATGAATTCGTTCAGAGCCTCCAATACTGCTTTATCTAGCAATGCATCGTTAGTCTTTAAAACAATATCAAAATCATTATTAACTACCTTCCTTGTTACAGATACCTGGCTATCAGCCCTATTTTTATATTTATTTAATAAATAAGAAATCCCTTCTTCATATTTTCCAACATAACTGCTCATAGAAGAATATTCATTTTCAAAATCACCAAGATCTTTTGAGCGAAATGGAATGGCCTCATACCATTTACCATTTTTATAAAGATAGCATAAGGGAGATAAACTGCCAAAGCAGACAGGAATATTTTCTGCTAACTTATCGTTATTTATTATTGTTTCTGTATCAATAATAAATTTTGTATATATAATATTCAATATATCATTGTTAATAACTATATTATTTCTGTTAATTTTTCCAGTATTATCTTCTACTAATAAATAAATTTGAGATGGTTTATATTTTGCAACTAGGCTATCGGCAATCAATTTTATGCCATCCCAATAATTCTTTCCTGTTAATTCATCAGACAAACCAGTAAAATCTTCTGCATTTTCTGCAGAATATTCAAAATACCATTTATATTGCTTGTAAAGATAGCATCTATCTCTGCCCCAAGAAATATCAAGGCATACTGGAATATTTTGCTGTAATTCTGAGTCTAAATAAGTTATTTGTTTAGCTGTTGTTCCGGCACTACTACCAACTTCTGCAACAGAACTGGGTTGAGTGCTACCTGTCCCTATTAATTCGTATTTTCCTTGCCCATTTACAATTGTAAATTTAAATTTTTCAAGTCTTTTCATCTCTTCTGTTTTTTCACTTTCTTTACCATTAAATTTTATTTCGCCAGTTTCTTTATTAATAAAACCAGCTACCTCGTTCTTATCATCAACTATATTATAACCATCAGCATTATCTATCTTGACTACTTCATCAACTCTTAAAAAATTAGTATCAACAAACTCGCCATTTGAGTAGTCAGATAATCGAATTCTGTAGCGAATTGCTTCTACTCTATTTGTTTCAGTCTCCTGCATATTTTTAGCTTTTCCTTGGAGCAAAAGCTTAACATAAGCCATATTTTCTTCAAGATTAAATAATCCTGCCCCATTAATTTCATTATATTCTGAAGCTGTTAAAATGCCATCAGCATAAAGCTCATCAATAAATTTTTTATTTTGCGAATATTTGCTGCCCCCTCCTTTTGCTGTATCAGCAATTATCTTGTTAACTTCAGTTAAAGCAAAATCTAAGTCCCACTTAGTTCTAATTGGTGTTGTTTCTTCTTTTGTAACTGTTTTCTCAGCTGCTGTGGGTTTAGCAGCTCCTGCTTTTATCTGCAAAGTCTCAGCAGCAGCATAATAAACTGAAAACTTAAGATAAACAGCCTCTGCTTTTATCCTGTTATAAGCTCCTTTGTTTTCAACATTGTCTAGCTCTTTAATAATGCTATCAATCTCAGCTTGATAAGAACTGCCACTATTAATTTCATTTTTAATACTAATAATTGAAGCATCAACTTTGCTAAACACCATTTTAGCTTCATCCTCATAAATCAAATCTTTCTTATCTAAAATACTAATATCTATCTCTTTAACAGCCTCATTCAAAATATTCTTGTTCTTAATAGCATCCTCAACAGAATTCATATCCAGCCAGCATCTAGTCTTATCATTATCACAATAACCAACATCCTGCCATCTCTGAGGCTCCTTTCCTGTTCCAGGATTATCAGTTGAACAGATTCTAACAATCCCTTTCATATCAGGAGTAAGAGCTGTCTGAACTCCTTCCTGAACATTAGGCTGCAATAAAGAATAAACAGATGAAACAGATGAACTTCCTTGCAAGCACTCTTTTTCTGTTCTAATGTCCTGAGTTGCCTGCTCCTGATAATATTTATCAGAAAGATAAGTCAAGCCAAAATCAGTTGAAACTTTTTTAAATCCGCACTCATCCTTTCCATTTATTCTCACACATAACTCTTTATATCCAGAAGGTGCAGTGAAATCTCTTGCATTAGAAGCATAGCTTCCTTTAGTTATATAATTAGTATCTACTACAATAGTATCTTGTATTGAAACATAGGCTGATTCAGGAGGGCTTTTCAAGTATACTTGAAAATTAACTCCTTCATCTTTTCCTGCATATATATGATAATAAACCTTGTATTGTGAAGTTGCGGGAATGCTAGCTTCAGAATAAGGAATCTCATCAAACCAAGCCATAAATTGTACAGGCGAGTCAGGCTGCAATAAAGCATCAAAGAAATTCTTATTGCTAGGATATCTTGCAGAAACAAACATCTTGCAAAACTCTGTTCCTATCTCTCCTGTTGTCCTTGCCTGGAATGCCTTATATGCATTTACTCCGTACTCATTTTTCATAAAGTCTACAGAATTCTGCAGATTACTCCATGCATCCTTAACAGTTAAATATTCTCCTCCTCCTTTCATTCCCTGTCCTTCGGTTTTCTCAAACATCTTAACAACTATCTGATCAAGGAAAGGAACCATGTTTCTCCAGAAAAATTCACACGTATAGACAGAATAAACCTCGTCGCAAAATCCAACCATTTTTCCTGTTGCCAAATTTTCCTGTAAACAATCTCTATGTGCTTTTAACACACTTAAATAACTGTCCAAACCTGCCTGAATTCCAGACAAGCATACAGGAACATAATCTCCATTAGGCAGGCATAAAGCAATGCTTCCTATTATTCCAGATTGAATAACATTGTCAACTCTATAAGCTCCTCCTAAATCGCATCTGCTCGAAGGGCAAAGAACAGGATCACACACATTGAAAAGCAGTTTGCAGTCTGATACAGACATAAAATCAGTGCATCTTTTTTCATCAAGTCCAGCAGTCTTATCAATTTTAATCGGATTTCCAAAAAGATTAAACTCGCTTTTCCCATAATTATTATTCGCAATTCTTATTGCCTGGATTGCATCATTTTCTAACCTATCAAATTCTGCACCTTCTACTCCAAGAAAACTTCTGCTTGCTTTTTCTTTGTTGGCCATATCAATTGAAGTTTGAGGGTCACTTTCAACATCTAAGTAACCATCCGGCCCTATATTTTGTATCCAGAATAATTTTAAGTCTTTTGCACTTGTATATCCTCCTTCTTTAACAACAGCATAAAAGCCTGTCACATCCTTTTCTTTTCCATCAACTTTACCTTTATAAGTTCCGGGAATAGGAACAACATAAACTGCGCCTTTTTGACTGCCTGAATTATAATAACTGGCTTGAACACTTCTCAACCAGCTGCTTCCTCCTTTATCATAAGGGGTTTTCTCATAGCTTCCTTTCTGACTTAATCTTTGTGCAATTTTTTGTATATTTGTATTAGCTTCATACTTTGCAACCTCGCTTCCTGAAGCTTGAATTTCCCTATAAAGCATTAAATCTCTTAAATCAATTTCACTTGCCTTTTGTAAATCAGCCTCGCTTATTGTTCCTTTTGTTGGAGTTGGATTTACCTTGCCAGTATCTTTATCTATGGAGTACACATCATATGTCATATCTGCATTCTTAAACTCATTTGTAAATAGGGCCTTAGCAACATTATCTCTATTAACAAATCCTGACTTATCTTTATTTTGGTTCTGCTCGCTTATCAGCTTGTCATTCACCTCTTTTATTTTTGCTTCATACAGCTTTATATCATTATCTATGCTTTTTTCATACTTGCTTAAGCAGTTATCAAATGCTACTTTATCTTTTCCTACCTCTCTCTCGCACTGCTTGTAATACATAGGCATTACATCCTGTCTTGCACTTGCTCCTCCGCCAAGATTTGAAAAAAAGTTTTCAGTTAATAAAACAGTTGAAGTTGCAAGGCATGCGGCTTTCATTCCAGAAACAACTTTTCCTAAATTATTTGTAATGCTTGTGAATTTTTCTATGCTCTTGTTTAAATTTTCAATTCTGTCCAAGGTTTTTGCTGGAGTTAGCTGAATTGCCCTTTTTTCTATGCCTATTGCAACACTAAAATCAGCTTTAGAAACATCATTGGGCATAACTGACTCGACACTGATTTTAGCAGTCTCTTTATAATGAATATTATCTAGCTTAATTGTGTATTCCCCGCACTGTTCTGTATCTCCATATTCTAAAGTTAAAAGTTTGTTGTTAGTTTCCTTTCCCTGCAAACAAGTTAAATCAACCTTGCTCTTATATAGTTTTTTAAGTGAAAAAATTTCTGTTTTATCGTCTTTAACTGTCTTTTTTTCCTCTACTCCTGCTGTTGCTTTAATTTGTGTAGCGCCTTTCTTCACTGTAAAATCAGCTGACGCATCATCCTTACTAGGAATATAAATATCCAAAAGCTTGATATAGTGCTCCTTAGAACTAAAGCTTTCCTTGCCTAGCCCATCTATTTTTTCTTTTGCAGCAGCATAATAAGGAGTATCAGGATACTCACTCATTAGCTTTGAAAATATTTCTGCAGCTGTTTTTTTCAATTCCATATTGTTAGCAAGCAATCCTAACTGATACAAAGCTTTTGCAGCCCATACCTCTCCTAAAACATCTGAACTAGAAATTTGGCTATAAAATTCAACAAGATTATCAGCTTCTTTCTTGGCATTATTAAACTCGTCTAAAACATTTTTTTCAACTGTTGCATCAACTAACTTATTTTCTTCACTAGTTTTTCCAGCCTCTTTTGCAACAATATTACTTAACTCTTTATCTGCCTGCCCCTGGCATGAAATTATAACTGATTTTTTATCGCCATCAACTTTTATCCTGCTTATTTTACACTCACTATCCAAAAATCTCTCACCTTCAACAAACCACTCATCCTTATCATCTACTTCTAATCTGACTTTTTTCACTCCTGCTATAATATCATTTAAGCTTATCTTAATCTTGGCTTTGCAGTAAAATCCTGGAAGATAAAATTCCTCACTCTCTCCTTTTTGCAGCCCAAAACTTGCGAGTTTTGTATCCTTATCGCTGTAAATTGAAACCTCTGCCTTATTTTCCTCAACCCAATCTAATCTTAAGTAAGCTTTTCCCTTGAATATTGAACTTTCCTTATAATTATCATCCTTGCTCCAGGTTTCATCGCTTACAACATTAAGGTAAAAAGCATCCTGCCCTGGCCCAAAAAATCCTTTTGAGTCATATTGCAGATTAGCAGTAAGATTTATCTTTACTGACTCTGGCATATCTTTTTCATTCACTGTCTTCTTCAATAAAACAACAACATAACCAATATTATTAATCAAAGGATTTTCTAAAATTCCTTTTTGCGAGGTAATAGCCTCGCTGTTAGGATGGAAACTTACATCAACAACATATGGATTAGAGCTATTTCTAGAAAAACTTACTGATTTAATCTTATCTACATCAATTAAAGGATTAAGTTTTACAATGTCTATCTGGCAGAAAACAGGAACATTCTGCTCCTCAAGCAAATCGCTTCTTACAACAACAGGCTTGCAGCTTCCAGGAACTACATTAACTAAAAAATCTGTACTTGCCTTGCACTGCTCTGCCTCTGCTATTAAAGGCCAGTAGATGCTTGCCTGGCTTTGTGAATAAGTTCTATAGCTTGAACTAGGAAAATATTGAGGGTTTGAACTAGTTGAGGAAAAGCTGAAGCTTGTTTGTGCATAAACTATATTAACTAAAGCAATTAAAAACAAAACTGCTAAAATAATCCCAAATATTAATCTTGGCTTTTTTCTGAAATTTTCTTTAACTTTCATCCTAACTAAATTCCAAATCAACTGACTTTACTTCTAATAAATTATAGCTGTCCTGCAATTGCTCTAAGCTTGCAGGAATAGGCATACTATCAACATTTATTTCAAGATTTCCTTTCTTTAACTCGCTCTCAATAAAATATCCAGGGCTTTTCCCTCCTCCAGCTATTACATTATTTAATGTCTGGCTTGGCAAATCTACATTAAAGCATTTTTCTTCTGTGAGTCCTAATATTCCTAACACTCCTGATTTAGGAACTTCATTGCAGATTTCTTTTTTAGTTGCAGGAATGTTAATGCTTGAATTCTTATATACATAAACTGAAACATTATACAATCCTTCTGGCAAGCTAACTGATTTTTGTTGTGGATAAGCCACTGTCTCCTGAGTATCTCCTGAATCAAAAGTTATTATGGCATAATCTTCGCTTTCTTTGCCATCAACTTTTAATTTCACATTCAAATCATAAAGCTTATCTAAAATAATATTTACAGCTCCTTCCTGATTTGTTGAAACTAAAACTTTTTTATCAGCATAGCCTTCAGCGCTTGCTAAAATCCATCCATTCACACACTCAGGCATCTTTTCTACTAAAACAGCTTCGCTGCCATTTCTTGCTGTCTTCCCTATATCGCACTGCTGGCTCAAGCAGCTGAAACTTATGTCTGCTTCTACTGGTTCTAAATTTATATCATAAGTATAAACTGAAATCTCACTATTCTTATACTTGCACAATTCTGGCTCAGCATAATCTGTTGTGCTAGAAGCTAAAGCCTGCCTTGCTTTATTTCCTTCTATTATAACAACAACAGGAAACTGAAAATTTTCTTTATTATCATAAACTCGTATTAAAACAGGGTAAACTAAATCATAAACAAAATGGTAAGGAACATAACAAAATCCTAATATTCCCAAACCTGCCTGATTTCCTATAGGCTTAGCAAGCATAACTCCATTGCTGGAATCCCAGATTTCTATTCTTGTAGGCCACTCTCCTGAATAAAGAAAACTTGTCTGCTTGTTTATATCTAAATTCTGTTTAAAATATCCTGCTCCTGAAAATGTTATTGCTTGCATATTTGCTTCTAATGCCTGTTTTATCTCTCTAGTAACATTTTCTAATAGCCATATTTTAGGACTGCAAGAAATCTCAACCCCATTAACAGGAGCGTAAGAATACAAAACATCCAGAGCATAATTCTCAAGAAAAGCTTCTTTCTTTTCTTTATTATAAATCTGCAAAGCAGAATTGTAGAGATTTCCAAGTTCACTATTAGTTGTTACTTTATGCGAGCTCTGTCTTGCACTGTTATCATTCAAGCCTATATCTAAATCTGCATTGGCAGTAACATCAACTTTGTTATCTAACACACTTACTTCTGCTTTCAAATCAGATAAGTTAATAGCAAAACCTTGATTATAAAAACTTGAGAAATCGCATTTAAAATTTTCCTCAATATATCTGGAAAGCTGCTTTTCTAATTCTTTTTTGCTAGGAATCTGCTCTTTCACAAGTTTGCCTGAAGCATAATACCAATAAGGAATAGAGCTTCCGAAAAAACTAAGTTGATTAGAACTAGGAGCATACTCATTTCCTGGAACAAAATCTGGAGGATAGATATACCCTCCTCTATCCTCTAATAAAGATATTCCCTCTTTGGTTTGTTCATCTATACAACCTAAAAAATATTCTTCTACAGGCTTAAGACTACTCGGCATGGTTTCGAAGCTAATTCTACCTTTTAAAAGAAAATATACTCCTATTCCTGCAACAAGAATTATGGCAATAATTATAAAAATTGTTAATTGCCCCTTTAATCCTCCCCTTTTTAGCATAATTTCTTTAAGAAGGTAGTGTATATAAATTTAATTCAAGCTGTTTTAAAATGGGCCTGTGAGGACGAACAGGTTCATGAGGCAATTTTTATAACATTAGTGAATGGGCCTGTGAGGAATCGAACCTCAGATCTCCTCTACGTCAAAGAGGCGTCGTGCCACTAGACCACAAGCCCTGTTATATAGACAAAATAAAGATTTAAAAAGCTTCTTTCTTTTGAAAACTTCAGAAGTGAAAATAAGATTAAAATGAAAATACCAAAAAAAATAAGACGATATTGCCCTTATTGCAGAAAGCATGCAGAGCACAAAGTTTCTGATGTTAGCTCAGGTCACAAAAGATCTGCCTTAAAAAGATATTCAATAGAGAGAGCAAAGAAAAGAGGGTTAGGGAGAGGTTACGGTAATCTAGGAAAATGGGGAAGCAAGCCGCCAATAACAAAATGGAAAAGGAAAACAAAATCAACAAAGAAGACAAACCTGCTTTACACTTGTTCAGAATGCAAAAAATCTCATATTCAAAAAAAGGGGAAAAGAACAGGCAAACTAAAAATAGAGGAAAAAGGAAAGTAACATGGCAGAACAAAAAAAATTCCTGGAAATTGAACTGCCGATAATAAACCAGAAAATTCACTTGCTCGCAGCTTCTACAGAACAACTTAATGGAAGAACAGTAAAAATAGATTTAACAAGAAGATTAAGAGGTAAATCATTAGAGGCTATTTTTAGAATAAAGCTCGAAGATGGAAAAATAAAAATTCAGCCTTATAGATTATATCTTTTAGGCTATTTTATTAGAAGAATGATGAGGAAATCAATAAATTATGTTGAGGATTCTTTTTCTGCAGAAAGTAAAAATGCTGTTTTAAGAATAAAGCCCTTTCTTATAACAAGAAAAAAGGTTCCAAGAGCGATAAGAACTGCTCTGAGAAATAAAGCCAAGGAGGAAGTTCAGATAGAAATAAAAGAAAAGAATTATGAAGAAATTTTTTCTGACATTCTTTCAGGAAAATTCCAAAAAGTGTTAAGCTTGAAGTTAAAAAAAATTTATCCTCTAGCTTTCTGTGAGATAAGGGATATTTTCCTGGAAAAGGAACTGAAAGAGGTTATTGTTAAAGAAGAAAAAATTAGCAACTAATTAGGCAACATAAATCTTTAAAAATCTTCTAATTCTCAAATATTTAAGCCTCTATAGCTCAGTGGTCAGAGCACCTCACTTGTAATGAGGGGGTCGCCGGTTCAAATCCGGCTAGAGGCTTCGAGCAAAACCTTTTAAACTAAAAATTATTTATCCTATTATAAGGAGGTAATTAAAAATGCAAAGTAAATGGTATGCTTGGCTTGTGTTAATATTAGGTATTCTATTAATATTGCCTCGATTGGGAATAACACAACTAGGCGATTTAACAACAGGAGTCATATCTTGGATAATTCCAATAATTATCATTGTTATTGGAGTAATCGGATTAATAAAAACTTACTCAAAGTAAGCTTAAAAAACATTATTTTTATTTTATTTTTTGCTATCTACTTATCATCAACTAACTCAACTTTTCCTGCGTCTTTAAGAATATTCACGATTTCTTCAGGCAAATTGGACATCTCTCCTTTTCCAAAAGGCCCTATTTTCTCGCCATTCAAGTCAAGAAACTCTTCAACATCGTCTTTGAACACTACTAAAACATTAACCTTGTTTTCCTGCTTGCCGTTTATTAAATCACTAATTTCCTTATCTGCATCTTCCAAGCCCTTAACAATCTTATCGAACATTTCCCTTTCAAAGTCCAGCATATTTTCAAAATCTCTTTTGCTTATTCCTGTCTCTCTTGCAATAAAAGACAACTGCAGCAGTTTTTTCTTTCTTCTTAAAAAAATCTCTTTAAATATACTTATGGCATTTTCAAACTGCTTCTTTGTCTTAATAATAGCATCAGAAAAAATATCATCTTTCTTCTCAGTAACTTCCTTTTTTTCTTTCAAATAATCAGAAACCTCATTAACAAAATTCCTTGGAAGCTGCTGCAACTGCTCTGAATACTTTTCTCTTCTTAATGCTTCATAAATATCATTGTAAGTTATCATAAATTTTCTATCCTTAACTTCTTTATAAGTATTATTATAAAAGAATGTATACTAAAACTCAGCACTCAACAACATACTCGTAAACTGACTCATAATCATTATACAAAGAGCACATCTCTTTAACAGAAAGCTTTTCAAAATACCTTCTAAATGCCCTCATGCTGTTTCCATGAGCAGAAATCGCAACACTGATTTTTTCTTCTTTCATTAATTCCAGCAGGTATTTAATAAAAGATAAAACTCTTTCTTCTACGTCTTTAAGGCTTTCGCCTCCTGGAGGCGCTGTCTCATAACCTCTATGCCATTCATCATATTTTTTCCAGCCGCATTTCTGAACTATTTCCAGATGCGTCTTCCCTTGTAATGAGCCATAGTTCCTTTCTGTAATTCTCTTGTCAGTTATCACTCTTACTTGCTTATGAAATTTCAATACCTCTTTTAACGTCTGCTTGCTTCTGATAAGATTTGACTGGAAGACTAAAGAAAACTTCTTATCTCTCAACCTTAAAGCAACTATCTTTGCGTCTCTTATCCCTTTCTTGTTCAAGGAAACATCTCTCCATCCAGAAAACAATCCAGAAGCATTATCTTCTGTAGTTCCATGCCTGAATAAATAAATATAACACCTCATTTCAAAGATTAAAATAAAGCGAAATTTATAAACCTTTCATCCCTATCTAAAAGATGTTTAATTTTTTAAAGGAAAAACTAAAATCCTGGTTTAAGACTTCAAAAGCGAAAGCTTTTGACAGTGCTCAGAAACTAGAAGTTTCTGACAAATCTGAGGAAAAGGCTGGGAAAAAAGCAGAGGAAGCTATAAAAGAAACAGAGAAAAAAGAAAAAGTAAAAGAAGCTGAAAAATCTGAAGAAAAAGGTTTTTTCGAAAAAATAAAGAGCAAATTCAAATTCAAGATAACAGAAGAGTATTTTGATGAAATTTTTTCTGATTTAGAGCTTATTCTTTTGGAAAATAATATTGCTTTATCTGTAGTTGAGAAAATCAAATCAGATTTAAAGAAAGAGTTAATAGGATTAGAGATAAAAAAGGAGGATGTAGAAAAGCATATAAAACAGGCATTAAGAATATCATTAGAATCAATAATTGAAAAGCCATTTGACTTGGTAAAAAGAATAAAGGAAAAGCCAGAAACCTTTGTTATAGTTTTCTTTGGAATTAATGGTTCAGGAAAAACTACAACTCTGGCTAAATTAGCAAACTTATTGTTGAAAAACAACATATCTTGTATACTTGCAGCAGCAGATACTTTCAGAGCAGCATCAATAGAGCAACTAGAAAAGCATGGTGAAAAGCTTGGAATAAAAGTTATTAAAAGCAAATACGGAGCAGATCCTGCATCAGTAGCTTATGATGCAATAAAACATGCTCAATCTCACAAAATAAAAGCCGTATTAATTGATACTGCAGGAAGAATGCATACAAAATCAAGCTTATTAAAAGAAATGGAAAAAATTTGCAGAATAGCAAAGCCAGACTTGAAAATTTTTGTAGCAGAATCTATCACAGGAAATGATGCTACAGAACAAGCTAAAAATTTTGGTGAAGCTGTGGGTATAGATGCTATAATTCTAACAAAAGCTGATGTGGATGAAAAAGGCGGGACAGCGATTTCAGTAAGCTATGTCACAGGCAAGCCCATTCTTTTCCTAGGCACAGGCCAGGAATATTCCAACTTAGTTAATTTTGATAAAAAAAAGATAATTTCTGAGCTAGGACTATAACTTTTTTCCTTCACCACTTTTTATTTTCTCTTGCAATTTCTGCATGCTGTTTTTTGGCGCCTTTGTTTTTACCAGCAAAAGAATAATAATGATTGCCACAATTAGTATAAGAACAACAAGTGTAGCAAGAACAACATAATAATTTTGAGCTAAAAAATTTGCTCCTGCTTTAAATGGCGTCTCCTCCTGGCTCTCGCAGTTTCTTGATTCAATCTTGGTAGAAACACATTTTGCCTTATCTTCACAGACTCTTGTCTCTATCCCATTAGTACATGCCCCCCAACTAGAACATTGAACATTTTGTATGCATGTTTGATTAGTTGCATTTGTTATATTAGGCGGAGTTCCTGGTCCTCCTGGCCCACCACCTCCGTCATTATTTCTACAAGCACCACAATCTGAGCAAGAAGAGCATGTTTCTCCGGCATTGCAAACTCCATCTCCGCAAAAAGGAACAGCAACATCGTAAACAAAATTTAAAGACGTTGTTTCTTCATTCTTAAACGTATAATTTCCTATGTTGCTTGAAGAAATAAAAAACATTATTAAATCTCCATCATCTCCATTTTCAACAAAACACCCGTCCTGTCCATATGTGCCATTAACAGCAGTGCAGCTGCCACTATCAATATTATTTATTGTCGCGCTAAGGGTTGCTGTTCCAGAAAGCAGGTTCCCACTTGAATTTCTAACCTCTCCATAAAACTGGTGGAATGTTGGAACTTGAGCAAAGGCTGAGCTGGCTAAAATCAATACAAAAATAAATAAAACCGCTTTTTTATGCATTTTACTCATTTTAATTACTGTCTTGTAGTTTATAAATTTATTTTGTTTCAATTACAGCGCCAGTAATTGCAGTAAATGTTCCCTGTTGGTTTACATAAATCCAATATCCTTGTTCATTATCAAGCATCTGGCTGCTGGTTACTAATTCAAATCTGGCACTTGTTGTATTATAATAATATATTTCTTTATAATTAATATTTTTCAGTATATATGAAACAGTGTCTGGATTTGAGAAAGTTCCTATAAAATTCCAGCCAGGACTTAATGTGAATGAAGGCTGGCTCAAATCTTGTTTCAACTTGCTTCCATTTATAGTCAAATTCGCAGCCTGGTTCATAATCACTACATAACCTCTTCCTGCATCAATTTGATAAAGATTACTGGGAATGCTTGCATTGAAATGATAAATCTTAAATCCATTATTATAAGTATAAATCCTGTTTGTCTTGTTTGCAATATTATTGAAGATATATTTTATTGAAACATTGTCCAGTATTAATGGGAATGATATTGAATTTCTTCCTGTTTTTAATGCTATAGTTTTAATCTCAAAAGCTCTTGTTGATGGCTTTACTGTCAATGGTATGTTTCTATTAGAATGAGTTTTTCCTTCTATATCAACAATAAAATAAAATTCAGGATTTCCATATTCATCTGAAACATAACTTGCCTGCCAATCCATGCTGCTGGCAAAATTTATGTTTTCTAGCTTAGTTATTAAATCATCAGGAGTTATTATATCTCTTTCCATTATAGTTAAGTTCATTGGCATTCCATCGCAATTGTCTGAAATAATGTTCATTGAAACTATTTCTCCATCTATTGCTAAAGATTTGCTCCATCCAATCGCATCAATTATACATGGATTAGGATTATAGCAGCCTGGTTCATCTACTAAGTTAT
>Ga0315279_10000116_pt1 | contig 171103 bp, 121 predicted proteins | sample YL17G06_20_MG_FD_203694 | JGI IMG/M metagenome (GOLD analysis project Ga0315279, IMG submission 203694) | Sediment microbial communities from Yellowstone Lake, YNP, Wyoming, USA - YL17G06_20 | ecosystem: Environmental > Aquatic > Freshwater > Lake > Sediment | place: USA: Wyoming | collected... | reverse complement strand
CGGACCGTCGTATTTCGTCCTGAAGCGCCAGGACAACATTGGGGGCATCGACCACACTAAGAGGTCTCATGCCCTTATGAAACCACATTCGAGCGTCATGCGCAATTACTTATGACGCTATGTTTAGTCTCTGCTTTCTAGTTTCTACGTGACGCGGGTTAAGGGTTGAGATTTTTCTTGAAGAAGTCCAAGAGACGCTCGTAGAGGTAAGTGCGGACCGTCTCGCCTCCGAACCCGTGTTTCTGCCCTGGCTGAAGGTAAAGCTCGAAGGGCCGGCGGGCTTTGACCAGGGCGTTAAGAAAGTTCAGGGTGTTTTGCATGTGAACGTTGTCGTCGTCGGTGCCGTGAATCAAGAGCAACGCGGCTTTCAGCTTATCTGCAGCCTCCAGCGGCGACGAAGTCTTGTAACCCTCGGGATTTTCTGTGGGCGTGCGCATGTAACGCTCGGTATAGATGCTGTCGTAAAGTTTCCAATCGGTGACTGGCCCTCCTGCCGCGCCGCATCGGAAAACGTCGGGGGCGTGCGTCAGCGCATAGAGGGTCATGTAGCCGCCGTAAGACCAGCCCCAGATGCCCAAACGGTTCGCATCGACAAAGGGAAGTGACTTCAGATAAGCCACCCCGGCGAGCTGGTCCTCGAGTTCGGCCCGTCCCAGATTATTGAAAATGGGGGATTCCCAGGCATGGCCGCGCGCTGTGGACCCCCGGTTATCCAGCGACCAGACCAGAAACCCTTCCTGTACCAAGAGGTCATCAAACAGGCTGGTTACACCCCACCGGTTTGCGACCACCTGGGCATGCGGACCGCCGTAAATATCGACCACGACCGGATATTTTTTCTGCGGATCGAAGTCCGCAGGTTTGGCGAGACGCGCAAAGAGCCTGGCGCCATCCGCGGCGGGCACCTCGACGAATTCCGTTTTGGCCAGCGCGTACTCCCCCAGACGATTCTTCGGCTGATCCAGCAGAGCGACGAAAGAACCATCCGCCTTGAGGAGGCGCGTCGAGGGCGGCTCGTCGGCGTTTGAAAAAGTATCGATCAGGTAACTGCCACTCGGAGAAAGATTGAGCGCATGGGTTCCGGACTCCTTCGATAGGCGTTCGAAGCCACTGCCATCCAGCCGGACGCGATAGAGTTGCAGCTCGCGCGGGTCTTTCTCGGTTGCCTGAAAATAAACCCAACCGGCCTTGGCATCGAGTCCGAGGCTCGGGACGTCTCCAAAAGAGGGAAGCTCCGTTTGCCAGGCGCCGCGCGTGAGTTGCTTGAGGAGTTCTCCCTTCCGGTTATAAAGATAGAGGTGGAGCCAGCCATCCCGTTCCGACAGCCATAAGAAACGTTGATCGCCCTCGAGGAAGCGTGGAGGGACCAGCGAATTGATCCAGTACGGATCTTTCTCCACCAGCAACTCGTGGTCGCTATCGGACGCGAGGTCCCACAGGTGGACCGTCAGTTCGTTTTGCGCGCGATTTAACGTCAAAAAAGAAACCGCTTGTGAATCCGGTGTCCAGGAAAACGTTGGCCCAAAGTATTCGACGTGGGAAGACCTCGGGCCGGGCTTCCAGCTCTGCTGCGCACCGTCGCTGACGGAAACTACGTGAAACGTAGGAACCGGGTTTGGATCTCCCGGTTGGGGAAAACGCTGCCGTGTCAGCCGGGCGTGCACGGAGAGATAATCGGTCAGCGGGTAGAGCGGCACGGGAGTGTCGTCCAGCCGGAGGTAGGCGATTTTCTTCCCGTCCGGAGACCATTCGAACGACCCGCTACCGGCACGGTAGGCGAGCTCCTCCTCGTAGACCCAGTCGAGCTTGCCGTTCAGCACGTTTTCGCTGCCATCGGTAGTGAGCTGCTTGATCGAAGCGGCTGCGATGTCGAGCACATAGAGGTTGTTTTGCTTAACAAAAACCACGCGGTCGCCTGCGGGAGAGAAGGTCGGGTACTCTTCCGGCTCCGAGTCTTGCGTGAGGCGCTTCTTCTGGCCGCTACCGAGGTGCAGCAGCCAAAGGCCGTTTTGGCCTCGGAGAAGCAGGGCGCTCCCCTGGGGTGACCATTGGTAGGAAGCGAGGTTGAGTTTTTGGTTTTCGCCCCTGGAGTCCAAGAGGGCACGCTCTTCCTTCTTTCCCACATCATAAATCCAGAGGGTCGTGATAGCTTCTTTGCCCGAGCCCTCGCGTCGCAGATAGCTGATTTGCTGCCCGCCCGGACGCCACCGTACGCTGGAAATGCGGGGCGAGAGCAGGGCGCCCTCTTGCGCGATCAGTTCGACCGTAAGGTGCTTCTTCCCTGCCTCTGCGCGAAGACATACCAGCAGGCAGACAGTGAGGAAAGTCAGGAATGCGACGCAGCGTTTCATCGTTTTCCTCCATGCGAAAGCAGAATCCCTGGGAACTTTAGTTGTCCTCACCCGCGTGTAAAAAACGATTCCGCATTTCGCGAGTCGAGAATCTACAGCGTTTACCTGCCGTTGTAAACTCTTGTCGAGGGCAATGGCAATGGCGCGTCCTGCAGAGCGGGACCGGGCTGGGCCCTTCCCCTTACCGCTGCCCTCTCCCCCGTCGGGGGCGACGCCGGCTGGCACAGACCTATCACTTCAGGTTTGCGATCGTGCAATCCCCAAGCCGTTACCGCCCCCGAACAAAAAGCTGCGGACTTGCAGAACAGATCCGCGCTACGTGTTTCGAGTTTCCATTCACCAGGGGCTTAGCCTGGGAAAGCCCGCAACCCAACCCAGGGGCTGGTCGCTATAACTTCAGGAAATTGGCCAGGAGTTGTTTGCCGGATTCGGTCAGTACGGACTCGGGATGGAATTGCACACCCTCCACGTTCATTTCCCGGTGGCGAAGCCCCATGATGAGCCCGTCGGGAGACGAAGCGGAAATTTCCAGGCACGCGGGAAGGGTCTCGCGCTCGACAATCAGCGAATGGTAGCGCGTAGCGGAGAATGGGTTGGAAAGGCCTCGGAAGATTGTCTTGCCGTCGTGGGTAATCAGGCTGGTCTTGCCGTGCATGATTTGCGGCGCGCGGATTACCTTGCCCCCAAAGGCCTGGCCGATGGCTTGATGCCCCAGGCAAACCCCCAAGATCGGTACACGGCCCGAGAACCGCCGGATAACCTCCAGGCAAATTCCCGCCTCCGTAGGTGTTTTCGGCCCCGGTGAAATCACAATCCGCTCGGGCAGCGTCTTCTCGATCTCCTGAACCGTGGTCTGATCGTTGCGCACAACACACAGCTCTGCGCCCAGTTCTCCCAGGTACTGAACGAGGTTGTAAGTGAAGGAGTCGTAGTTGTCGATAACCAGAATCATGCTTGCTCCTGCCCGGTCGATCCCATCCCGTCATTATAAGTTAAAAGCCCGTCGAGCGAGTCCCCCGCCAGTGCCGTTCCAATTCGCTAAGGCAATGCATTATACCTGCAGCTTGCGGAGCGTCGTGGCAGCAATAATGGGGACGGCGCTAGCCTACGGCGAATGATTGGCAGGGCATCAGATAGCTAGTCCCGTGACCGCCCGATAAGTTTCCGGTTGTGCTTGTTTGCGTCCCAAGCCTTCGCAATGAGCACGCTCGGCCAAAAGCACCTTTTTAGGCGGGCACGGGACTAGCAAAGAGGGGCGTTGCCCACGGCTTCCGCGGGGCTGCCGCGAACTGTCATCGCAAGGTTGACATAATTTGTCAGCTCTTGCCTCCGCGCCGGACACGCGCTGGTGGGGGTCAAACGTGGTCGCGCAAGAGGTCTATTTTCTTTATGTTGCCAAGAGCGCCTCAGTCCTCCGGAACCTGCCGTCTGGCATGCAAATTGCCCTATGAAGGGTGGGTGTTAGGAGGAGGACGTATGAGGAAGAAAAAGTACTCTCTTTGCATCGTCGATTTCCTTGTGGGCGTTGCCGTGCTCATGATCTTGGCGGCGCTGGTTGTTCCCCATTTCGTTCCACCCTCCAATGGCGCGAAGGCTGCCGAGCCCGCGCATATGACCGCCCCAGCGCAGCCGGGCCGCTGAACCCGCGTCCGCCCTCACGCTCCCGAGCTTTTCTCAACCAGGCCTTTCAACCGGCAGCGCTAGCGGTGTGTTAGCGGCTTGCCGCCCTCGCATTCAGCTCCCTTTCAGCCTGATCCCGAAGCTGGCCTTGCCCTGCAGCATATGGTACAGGGCCTTGTCCGTGCGTTGTTGAGCCGCGTACTCTCAAGCCATGGAGAGGGTTTCGAAGGATCTCATGCGAAGAAATCTAGCCTCGGTGGAGTTCGATCCCGCAGAGCGGGACAGGCTAACTTCCTGACCTCACAGCAGGAAGTATTCGCCGAAGCGCCTCAACCTCGGGATCGGGGTAGAATGACAGATTCCGGGCCAGGCAATCCCGCGCCTGCGGCCTGTTTTCGTCTGGAGGGGTAGCATGGACAGAAACGGACGACGCTCTTTTCTCAAGGTAGGTTTTCTGTCGGCTGTAGGGGTTGGTTACCTGTGGCGAGAGCCAAGCGGCATGGGTCGCGATGGTACTCCGATGCTTCGGGAGCTCGATCCGCCCTGCGGCCCAGAGCGGTCCATCGCCACGTTGGTAGGGGCGGGCTCCGCCCGCCCGCGGGAGGGCAGAGCCCTCCCCTACCGCCAGGGGCCTACGGGCGGCGGGCCGGCTGAGCCCGCGCCGCCGTTCAAGCTGGGCCTGGTGACCTACAACCTGGCTAAAGACTGGGATACCGAAACGATCATCAAGAACTGCGAGGCGACGGGTTTCGAAGGCGTCGAGCTGCGCACAACCCACAAGCATGGCGTAGAAATCTCCCTCGGGAAGACGCAGCGTGGAGAAGTCAGAAAGCGCTTCGCGGATTCGCGCGTGCGTTTGGTGAGCTTGGGGACGACCTGCCAATATGAATCGCCGGACCCCGCCCTCGTCGAAAAGAACATCGAGGAAACCCGACGCTGGTGCGAACTCGCGGAAGACCTGGGATGCCTGGGCGTGAAGGTGCGGCCGAACGGTTTTCCCAAGGGCGTTCCGCAGGAGAAAACGCTCGAGCAAATCGGCCAGGCGCTTACCAAGTGCGGTGACGCGGCGCGCGAACACGGCGTGGAAATCTGGCTGGAAGTCCACGGCGAGGGCACGCAGCTTCCACCCAACATCCACCGGATCCTGACCGTGGCGAATCACCCCTCCGTGGGCGCCTGCTGGAATTCCAATCTTACGGATGTGGAAGGCGGCTCCATTCAGAAGAGTTTTGATCTGCTCAAGCCCAGGATTCGGAGTTGCCATATCAACAACCTCGAGAGGAAGAGCTATCCTTGGCATGAATTGTTCACCTTGCTGCGCGGCATCGGGTTTGACCGCTACACTTTCGCCGAAGTCGGCGAAGCAAGCTGCGAGCCGGTGCGCTTTATGAATTACTACCGGGCCTTGTGGGAATACCACGCGGGAATGGAAAGGCCGTAGGCGGTAGACGGGGAAAAGAAGGAGTCAGAAGACAGAAGTCAGAAGTCAGAATGCTAAATTATGAATTCTGAATTCTGAATGCTGAAGGCTGACAACTGACGACTGATCGCTGACAACGCAACGGACAACTGATCACTGAAGCTATGCGCGCGAACCCGTCACGCTTGAAGGGGAGCGCACCCGGCTGGAGCCACTGTCCCTCGGGCATCATGCCCAGTTGTAGCGCAAGTCCCGTCCCGCTTTGCGGGAGACTTGCGGCCCTTCGACATCTTTTCGAGGAAATTGCCTGTGTAGCGCCGCGTTCGCCCTTCCCAGGGTGCGGCTTTTCCAGTTCTTTTCGTCTGGATACGCATCAGGCGAAACTCGCACCGCCTCTGTAAGCTGATTCCCCAGGGGAGGATTTTGAAATGCCGCCCGCCAAGGCGGGAAGAGCGAGACCTGCGCTACGCAGGCTCGATGCGGTAGCGCTCGCCGGGCTGCGTGGGGAAGAGCACGAGACTCCCCTTCTGCCGGGCAGAGACTGACTGGCCGTCCCGGAGGCGAGTCACGCGGACCAGGGCTTCCCTCCAGGGGCTCTCAAAGCTTACTGGCGCACCCCTCTCGCTGTGGACCACGACTGCCGACACCGTTTTGCCGTCGTAGGTGGCGCTGACGAGGAAGGCGCCCACGGCGCGGAGGTTCTGAAATCGGGCGCGGCCCAAGTGCTGCGTGTTCGGGAAGAGTCGGAGAGTGCCCGTGTAACTCTGCATGAGGCACTCGTTGAGCACGGCGGGGAGCGAAAGATTTTCCGTCCAGACCCCCATGCGCATCATGAAATCGAAGTCGGTAAAGTCGGTGTAGCGCCCGTCCACCTGGCGAACCCTGTCTCCTGCCGTGCCGTTCGGCAGGAGGCAGTAACGAATTTGGTCCTTGAACCATTTCAGATCCAACGTCCCGAGTCGCGCGCGGATAAGAGGTTGGTAAACCAAGTCGTTTCCACCTTCCAGACGTACCGTCTCCGCAGTCCGCCGCGCGATGGCGAGTTGCGCTTCGCGCCGGCCGATGCCGACTTGCTCGCCGGGAAACACCGGCGCCAGCGTGACGGGGACGTTGTACACGTACTCGGGTGGAGCATCCACCACATCTGCCCACACCACGCCCGCCGCCCCTTGGATTTGCGGATACGGAGCCAGGCTAGTGCGCACTTCGGCCCATCGCGTCCGCTCGCCTTCATCGACCCCAAGAATTCTCGAAGCCTCCACAACGGCGTCCAGCACGAATTCGGTCAAGGCCAGGTCCATAATGCAATCTTTGTTCAGGCGATAGTCCACCGTGAAGCCCCAGTTCTCCGGTGAGACCGTGGGGATGATGTGGTATTTGCCATCCTCGCCCTTCTTGGCGTACGCCACCAGGAAGCGTGCGGAGGCGCGAAGCAGGGGATACACCCTTTTGAGCAGGCCATTGTCGAGCGTGTAGAGGTAATGCCACCAGAGGCTTTGAACGGTCCACGGTGTTTCGCAGATTTCGTAGCCCCACGACGGGGCAGGGTAGGGAACTGTCTGGCTGGGCACGGGGTAAGCCGAATGGGGAAAGAAGGCGCCTGGGAGGCCGAATTTCTCTTTGGCGTAGGACTCCGACATCGGCAGCAGGCTCTCGCAGAGCTCGATGTAGGGCAAATGCTGCTCGACGTGGTTGCTGGAAAAAACTCCCCAGAACACCTGCTGGGTGTTGTAGTTCATATGGTAGTCGCCATGCCAGGCCGTGCCAATCTTGCCGCTGGTCCAGTTGCCGAATAAGCCTGGCGCAACCTTTCCTTCCCTCAAGCAGCAAGCGAGGAAATACTGGTTGTGATACCAGACCCTTTCCAGTTCTTTGTCCTCGAACTCCACCGCCGAACGCGACCAGAAGTCGTGCCAGTGCTTTTCGGAGTCCTTCAGGAGCTGCGGGGTCGGAACAGCGGAGAGGCGAGCAACTTCGCGCTGAGCGTGGGTCGGCGGATCCGAAGCATCGCGAGAGGTAGTGATCATCAAATCGAGCCGGATGGGCTGATTCTGGTCGGGCCGGAAAGTTGCGCTTTGCGCGATTCGGGGACGCGACCATGCGTCACCATTCCCCGGATTTACGACCGACCATACGCCGGTTAAACGGCCGTACAAGGCAAAATTGCGGTCTTTGTCGGACGGTGGCGGGTTCGGCTGTTCCTCGGTGGGCGCGGTGGCGGGGAAGCGCTGCATGCAAGAGAATTCGCCGGTCCCACGGATACCGGTGGCCGCGACTTCTGGTCCTGGCAGTTGCGCCTCAGGATCTTCATTGGGGTGGTAAGCGACCGAGACAAGCGGCGTGGGATCAGCCGTTGACACGGAGACTCGTCCCGTCTCCCAGTCCACGAAACAGTCGAGCCTGATTTTGCGGCGAGGCTCGCCCGGGCTCTTGTACTCGAGTTCAACCGTGAGCAGGCCGTTCGAGGGGTCCAGCGTCTGGCGGACGACGCGCATCCACCGGGAGTCCCAGTGGAGCCAAACGATCCCGCATGGCCAGGGGCGCGGCCAGGGCTTGCGATACGAGGCCATGACCTTCTCAGCGTACTCGCGGAAGAAGTCGATGTTGTATTCGAGATACAACATGTCAGGCTTGCCCTGCCGCTTCGCCTCACGGCCCGCGCGCTCCCAGAGCTTCAAAAGTTCCTCGAATGTCAGAACATATTTGTAGTGGTCTTCGCTAACGCGGATGTCCCAGGAGTCGCTCTTGCCGAGGTGCAGGCCCAGCGCGTCCGGGCGCACCGTGACGCATACGCCGACGTCCCCGTTGCCCAGCAGCATCCCTTCGAAGAAATTCGGCGTGGGCAAATCCCGCACGATCCGGTGCCGCTTGGCAATTTCAATGCCGTCCAGGTCCTCGCCGGCAGGAACACCAGGGCCGGAATGGGGGAAGATCCCGGCTGCGGCCGTTGCTGCTGACGCCTCGAGAAATTTTCTGCGGGTGGTTTTCATAAGCGCAATCTCCTCGCCGGTCCAATATCACACATGGGAAGGCCGTGTAAACTGTCGCGGGAGGTACGGCACGGCTTGGCAAACCGACCGGAAGAATGGACCCCGTTCCAACTTGTCGGCCGCTCCGAAGCCTTTCCGGTTCTTAGAAGCTAGCAGGGCACCGAAGATGTGAGTGGCGCATACACGGCGCCGTTTGGCGTGTGTGATCCCCAAGCAGAATAAAAAGAGAGTTAGTCATTTGCGACGTGATTCAATCCGGGAGATCGCCTGCTCGAACGGAATGGCTTGATCTCCGGACGCCTTCGCGCTGTCGTAGGCGCGGATTGATTCGAGTTCCTCTAATTCTTCGAGGAGTTTTTCGTAGTCGGCGATGTCCAGAACGACCTCCATGCGGTTTCCCTGCTCGTCCACGACGTACCGCGCCTTCAGCGTACGCATTCAAGTCCCCCTCGTCGAGGCAAGATCACGGCCAGCGGGGAACACTGGTTCGCTTCGCGCTGCCCAGCGCCCAACGAAGCTGCCACTCACAGCTACCAAGTTCGGCCTGTAAAGTCAAGCTCCCAGAACCGCCCAGAGCGGGGCCGCATCGCCGCAATCCACGAGGTGGGCGAGGGCGATTCGTGAATCGCCCCTATGGCGGCCGGGCGGAGGGCCGGCAGAAATCACTTGACAGGTGAGGCCCAGTGTGCTAGTCTACGTATTGGCTCTTGGAGGCCTCAAGGTGAATAGGTTGCCTCGCCCGATGCCTGCCCAGTCACCCCGCCTGAGCGACAACTTGCCTTTTCTGAGGTTTTGAAAAACCGGGAATCGTAGGAACTCTTTTTTTTGAAGAACGAAGCTGGGATGTTATTGAAAATAAAGGGCCGAGTCCGAAGGGCTCTGGAACGAAGCTGGAATGTTATTGAAAACAAAGCAGAAAGCCCAGAATTCCTGATATGTTATTGAAAATACAGAAGGTTATACACAAATGTGAAGAGGAAAATGACGTGGCGGGACAGCGCGTCGGCTTGACAGTGGTAGAACGCCGAGGCCGTAAGCGAGCGGACTTGCCCTGGCGCGGGAGGACCGTAAAGGTCCCCCCCTACAGCCCTTGCTCGGCCATTGCGAAGGCGCGGAGGAGGGCGCGGGCCTTGTTCATGCACTCTTCGTACTCGCGGGCGGGGATGGAATCGGCGACGATGCCGGCGCCAGCCTGGAGGTAAGCGCGCTGGCCTTTGACGAGCACGGTGCGGATGACGATGCAGGAGTTCAGATTGCCGGAGAAATCCGCATAGAGCACCGCGCCGCCGTAAAGGCCGCGGCGCGTGGGTTCGAGCTCATCGATGATCTCCATAGCGCGGACTTTGGGCGCGCCGGTGAGCGTGCCGGCGGGGAAGCATGCGGCGAGCGCCGCGTAGCTGTCCGCGTCGGGCCGGAGCCGGCCTTGAATCGACGACACCAAGTGCATGACGTGCGAGTAGCGCTCGACGAACATCACCTCTTTAGGTCGCACCGTCGCAAATTCGCAGACCCGCCCGACGTCGTTGCGGCCCAGGTCGACCAGCATGATGTGCTCGGCGCGCTCTTTTTCGTCGGAGCGCAGCTCCGCTTCCAGGCGCTTATCTTCTTCTTCCGTTTTTCCGCGTGGCCGCGTTCCGGCGATGGGCCGGTACTCGACGTCGCGCCCGGAAACTTTGACCAGCATTTCCGGCGAGGAGCCCAGGAGGGTGGCGTCGCCCAGGCGCAGGAAGTACATGTACGGCGAGGGATTCACCACGCGCAGCGCGCGATAGACATCGAACGGGGGAACGCGCACCGGGACTTCGAGCCGCTGCGAGAGCACCACCTGGAACATGTCGCCGGCGCGAATGTACTCCTTGGAGCGTTCCACCATGGCTTCATATTGCTGGCGAGTCATGTTAGGTCGCACGCGCAACGGTTCGCGAGGTCGTCTGGAACGGGGCAAATTCAGCGGTTGGCGCAGCAGGCGCTCCAGGCGCTCGAGTTGAAGGACGGCTGCGTCGTATTTGGCCCGCAGGCTCCCTTTCCCTTCTTCGGTCAGCACGTTGGCGATCAGGAACAGGCGGTGCTGGACGTGGTCGAAAGCCAGGACGTTGGCAAAGTACATAAAGACGGCGTCGTCCAAGTCCACGTCCGGCGCAACGCGCGGTGGAAGGCGCTCCAACCTCCGCACCGTTTCATAGGAGAGATAGCCGATGGCGCCTGCGGTGAAGGGAGGAAGACCCGCCAGCGTCACCGAGTGATAATTCGCGCCCACCTGACGCAGGTAATCGAAGATGTTGCCGGATTCTTCCTTGCGCTGCGGTCCTCGTGCGAGGGTGATACGCTCGCCGCGACACGAAATCACCTGGAAGGGATCTACGCCGAAGAAGGTGTAGCGTCCTACGCGCTCACCGCCTTCCACGCTTTCGAGCAGGAAACTGTGGGAGTGGGTCTGGTCTCGACGGGCATGGGCACCCGCGCGAACAGCGGCCTGGGGGGTAAGCTTCAGGAAAGCGGAAACAGGACTGAGCAGGTCCGCGACGATGGTGCAATAGACGGGGACGACGCTTCCTTGGCGTGCCAACCTTTGGAACTCAGCGAAGCTGGGAGAGACGTCGAACATGGGGAAAGGCCGCATTGGTTCATCGGTTGATCGAGTCGATGATCCGATGGCCCGATGATTCGATGGATCGATGACCCGATTGGCTTGGTCTTCTCACATGCCACTCGAGTGGTCGAGCGCCTGGCGCACGGCCTGTTCCATCAAAGCCCGAGGAGCGGCGAGGCCGGTCCAAATTTCGAACTGCCGGCCCCCCTGCGCCACCAGCATCTCGAGGCCGGAGATGGTGATGAGGCCGCGCCCTCGCGCCTGGGTCAGAAAACGGGTTGCGAGAGGGTAATACACCATATCGAGCACCACGCGCACGCGCAACCGGGCGAGGTCAATGGGCGAAGCGTCCACGTAGGGATACATACCGACCGGCGTAGCGTTAATCACGGCATCGACTTCCAAGCCTTCCGCGCTATCCCAGGGGACGACCTGAGCCGCGACGCCACGGGCCAGGCGTCGAGCCGCCTGCTCGCGTCGAGCGGCGATGATGACCTCAGCGCCCTCAGCGCGCACGGCGTAAGCGGCGGCGCGAGCTGCCCCGCCCGCGCCCAGGATCAGAATGCGGCTGCCCGCCAGCCGCAAGCGCTTGGTCAGAACCTCCGCGACGGCCGCTGCGTCCGTGTTCCATCCCATCAACTTGCCACGTTGAACGGCCACGGTGTTGCACGCCCCAATGCGCGTGGCCAGCGGGTCGACCCAGTCCAGTGCCCGGAGAATAGCGCGCTTGAACGGCATGGTCACGCTAAAGCCCTGGAAATCCAACTCCCGCGCAAAGCCGAGGAAGTCTGCCAATTGCCTGGTCTCGCAGGGCAAATAGGCGGCGTTGAGATGCTTGGCCTGGAACGCCGCGTTCTGCATGGCCGGTGAAAGGGAGATCGAGGCATGCGATCCTACCACGCCGTAAAGTCGCGTGCGGTGGTCCAGCCGCTCCACTCGATACACGAACCGCATGACCTCGGAAGGAAGCTGGCCCGACATCACGCCTGGGTGGTTTCCCACCGAGGCGTAGGTGAACCGAGATCCCCACATAAGGCCCAGGACGCGCGAGGGGAGGCCGGACCCGCCCATGGCTAGCGCCACCAGCTTGGGGCTGTTGCGATGAGCGTTGAGGAGGCGACGGATTTGAAGATTGTCGCGCAAACGACGAGCACGGGTCGCAATCTTGACGGCCTGCACCGGTAATCGAGCCAGCCGGTGGTAGACCGCTCCCAACGCAGGAGTCTGGCGGTAATTGTGGTACGAAACTATCAGCTTGGCGGGGCGGAGCTGGCGGAGCAAGGAAGCGCCGCGATGTTTGAGGGATTCGACCTCCACATCAATCCATTGGCAGCCCGCACGCACGGCTCCGGCGAGTATCGAAGCTTGGTGCTCGACCGTGCCCCTAAAGAACCCGCCAGCCACGCCCCGGCGACAGGTGGCAATCACCGGGGGAAAATGCAGGCGTAGGAGCATCTGGCGGAGTTGGGACTCGAACTGGGCGAAGTCGTGAAGGTAGTCCAGTCGGAACTCGTATCCGACGAGTGGGCTGCTAACCCTGGACGCCTGAGCTTCTATGGCACTCAAGCTCTCGGCTGCAAGCGTGACAAAGATGCGGGGCGTTGAACCCTTAGCCAATCTTTGATCCTCGCGCTGTGCTCAACTCTTTGACTATAAAGGTTTTGACGGTGAGGACGCAAGGAATTTACTAGCCGTCCAGCCACACAGAGAGCCTTAACAGTCTCCGCCGACGCACGAGAACCCATTTATTTTCAGCGGGTTAGCTCCAGCTCAGGGTACGTTCGGCACGGCCCAATCTGCCTGTCTAGAATCTCCCTACTCGGCGCCAGGCAGCGTTCAAGGACTACCCCCAGCGGGGGCGAAGGTTTGGTCCAGAGCATCTTCTGGAAGATCCCGTACCGTGGCGGCAAGAAGCTACACGCGCCCCTCAGCCCCCCCTCTGAATGTGGCCTGGCTTGTCTCGAAAGAGACATCTGGTATAGTAGCTCGGTTTTGGTCGAGCCTTCGGCAGCCATGTAGGGTGCCGGTCCCAGCAAGAGGGTGGCGGCCCGAGGCTATTTAAACTCGCGCGACTTCCCTTGAGGTCATGATGGGTTTCCGTTCGTCGCTTCTGATCCTTGCCCTCCTCGTTTTTTCACTTACCGCGGTCGCCCAAAGCCAACCAGAACAGCATCTCAGAGCCATAGACTGGGGGCGTTATGAGGATGAAACCGTTAAGCTGATGCAAGAATACCTTCGCATCGACACTTCCAATCCCCCCGGGGACGAGCTAGCCGCCGCTGAGTTCTTCCACCGCATTTTCGAGCAGGCCGGGATTCCTAGCACCATCTACCCTTACGCCCCAGGACGCGCCGATATTTGCGCGGCGATCAAAGGCGATGGTAGCCTGAGGCCTTTCGTGCTCCTGAATCACATGGACGTGGTAAGAGCGGAGGAAAAGAATTGGACACTGCCGCCTTTTTCCGGCGAAATTCGCAATGGACAAATGTATGGCCGAGGGGCTTTGGATATGAAGGACGAGGGGCTGCTCCAGGCCATGGTGATGGTCGTGGCCGCGCGGGAACATCTTCCGCTCAAACGCGACCTTATCTTTTTGGCCACATCGGACGAGGAAGTCGGCGGAACGGGCAGCGCCTGGATTCTGGAGAATCATCCGGAACTGGTCCGCAATGCCGAATACCTCATCACGGAGGGCGGAACGAACCTGGCCCTGCCGGGATGGGGGATCCTCTACGAGGTTGGGGTAGCGGAGAAAGCCCCGTTCTGGCTCCGCTTGACCGCGACAGGGCGCGGCGGTCACGGCTCGATACCCGTCGCTGACTCAGCGCCGAACCGGCTGGCCAGGGCGCTGGCCCGCGTGGTGGACTGGCAGCCTCCCCTCCGCTTACTGCCCTCCGTGGAGCAGTATTTCAGAGAGATCTCCCGGTTCGAGGGGAAGCCGCGCGCCGCACAGTTTCGCGACATTCGCAAGGCAATCCGGAATCCCAAGTTCGCCAGGCAATTGAGCCAGGACGAGAGCTTCAACTATCTGCTTCGCGATACCGTATCCCTGACGGTGCTCAAGGGAAGCCCGCAGACGAACGTTATCCCCGACGGCGCCTATGCGGAGCTGGACGTTCGTCTGCTGCCAGGCGAGGATCCGCAAGCCTTCCTCGCGCAGCTTCGAGAAGTTATCGCCGACGATACCATCCGGTTGGAGAACATCAACCGGTTCAAGCCGCCTAATTCTTCCTCCGCCGACACGGGTCTTTTCCGGCACATCGAGCAGGTTGTCCATGAGTATAGTCCGCAAGCACTGGTGGCGCCTGTGCTCAACAGCGGTTATACCGAGAGCCAAATGTACCGGCCCCTGGGGATCACCTGCTACGGGTTCAACCCTATCGAGGTTACGGCAGACCTCGATTCCACACAGCACGCGGCAAACGAGCGAGTGCCGGTGGAACAGCTCCGCCGCGGCGTGAAGATGCTTTACGAATTGGTGGTGCGAGCAGCCAACGAGCAAGTGGCGAGTGACCCCCCGAGGCGGGACAAGTGACCAGCGACGAGTGACCCGCCGAAGCGGGAGAGGTGAGAAGCCGGAGAGCTGGAACTGACAACTGAGAACTGAGAACTGAGAACTGAAGACTGATTAGCCGTGAAGCGTGAATATCCCAAACATCCCCTGGTCGGTGTCGGCGGGGTAGTCATTCACCGGAATCGGGTTCTTCTCATCCGGCGCGCGAGGGAGCCGCTGAAAGGTGAGTGGTCTATCCCGGGAGGGTTGGTTGAACTGGGTGAAGACTTGGCCGCAGGCGTGCGCCGTGAACTCAAGGAGGAAACCGGACTGGATGTTGAGCCCCGGGAAGTCATTGCAGCCTTCGACCGCATCTTCCGCGAAGGGCGGCGAGTGAAATACCACTACGTGATTGTCGATTATGTCTGCCGACTGAAGGGCGGGCGCTTGCGACCTGCCTCCGATGTCCTGGACGCGCGCTGGGTCCGCCGCGAGGACTTACCGCAATATAAGCTCACCGAAATCGCGACAAAAGTGGTCGCGCAATCGTTTGATTACGTGAAAGGGCGGGAGTAGACCGTCCTTGGCAAGATAACTGAGGTCCGCAAATTATAGGCGCGCTATTTCCTGTAGCGGGTCGCCGCAACGACTCCTCAGCGTCCCGCAACCGTGGGATGGAGACACCGGCGCTACAGTGGTCCGTGCTTACATTTCTCTGGCGAGTTCCAGCGCTTCAGCGGGTGTGAGTGCCCTGAGGCCGAGAATCGGTTGGTTGTTTATCGCGTTTTTCAGTTTCTCCTCAGCGGTCACGACCAAGGGGCGGGAAATCAACGCGGCCCTGACAATGTACTCATCTTCCTTGGGGACCGTTATGCCCTCAGGAAGCTCTGGAGCTGCAGCCGCTTCAATGAAGAGTTTCGATGAATTGTAGAAGATCGCGGTCAAAATTTCCGTCGTCTTGTAGAGTAAGGAAGGAATCGCAAAGAGCTTTTTGAGGTGGCTTGAGTATCTTTCAGCTAGCACATTGTCGACAACCACAGTGTGGCAATTGCTGCCAATCAGGTCCAGGAGGTCGGCGGAAGTGGCATCGGGATTGTGGGCTTCATCTATACCCTCCACAGCGTGGTAAATAACCATGATGTCGAGCAGAAATCGGTGCTTCACAGGCTACGTCTTCTTGAGAGCGTCCAGGAACTCCGTTAGCTCGGTCAAGCTCTGTTCAAAGAACCCGGGGAGCCCGCCGTCCACCTGCCCGTGACAGTTCACCGGCAGCCCGTGGACTTTCGCCAGGCCCTGCTCGTTCTGGAAATAGTAGATGGCCAGTTCCTCGGGCGTCAGTTCGCCTCTTCCGACAGCGTTCAGAAGCCGGTGTAGAACGTGTTCGCTATGTGTCTCGATGAAGAACTGGATGTTCTCCTTCTTGGCAACAGTGAGCAGCAGGCGTGTGAGCTCACACTGTCCCTTGGGGTGTAAGTGCGCTTCAGGCTCTGACAACAAAATCGTTTCATTGGGCGCGGTGAGAAGGACCGGGACCAAAATGAACGGGATCTGGTTTGCGCCTGTACCCTCATTAATGAACAAAGTCTCGCGACCGTTGCTGACGGAAGGCTTGGCCCAAATCTTAAGTCTCTTCCCAGGAACGACTTCAAAGTCGATGGAGATGTGGAGAAGCTCCTCGAGCTGATTGGACAACCTCTCCTTGAGTCGTCGGTCTGAAGCTAGTGCATTTGGCAGGGCGAGCGCTCTATCATGAAGCGTCATAAGTTCCAAGTTAGCAGGTGGGTATTCGACGATCGGGTACCCCCATTCCTCGAATCCCCGAAGGGCATAAATGGGATGTATCGAACGTAACAGGTTACTTGGAATACCGCCAAGCCACGCTGAAGTCTCGTTGTACTGGAACAAGGTCTCGTGTGACAATCCGCGGGTGTCGGCCTGATATCCCCCAGGCCCCGTCATTTGGAAGGTGTTCAAAATCTGCAGGAGGAATCTCGCGCCACCCACTTGGAAGGCGGGGCTTTCCGGGGCAGCGCCCTCGACAAACTGCCATCTGAGCTGGACTCCCGCGCAGTCGATTGACCCGCCGTGGAATACAAGCTGGTTCTGGCTGATCCGCAACTGGGCGTTCACAGACGCCTGTTCCATTCCACTTATGGGCTTCCGCGCGTGAACGAGCCCCGACAACTCAACATGGATATCGTTCCCACCTCGGCGAACGATTTCCTCGAACCTGCCGACGTCGACAGTCAGTTGCGGAGAGTACTCGTATGGCTCCGATGGCGGCGGTTGGTAACTGCTCGGGGGCTGACACAGGAACCGGTCGTTTCGGGAAGCTGCCTGCCGAAGCAGCAGCAGCGCCTGGAAGACACTCGACTTGCCGCTGTTATTGGGGCCGATGAAGACAGTAATCGGCGCGGCCTCGATTGAGGTATCCTCGTGGAGCTTGAAATTCTTTAGGCGGATGCTCTTTAACACAACGCGATTATAACGCAATTAAGCGCATTTGGCCCGAGTCGGCGGTCATCCGCGGCCAGTCTGTCAGCCGACGGATAGGCCGCCGCGACAGAAAAATAGAAAAGCCCCTGGCTTGCGCCGACCGCAAGGCCAGGGGCTCGGGATACTGATGGGTTTGGCTTTTTCCGCCCAGGCGGAAAAGGCGCCCTTGAGCGCCTTGCCACTTACCCTCTCCTCGCTAGGGAGAGGTTTCCAAAGCAAGCGCGTGCTAGTCCCGTTCCAACTCATTGAGGCTATGAATTGGGCTGTTCTGTAACTACCTCGGCACGACCGTGTGGCTCACGGAAACTACGCCAAACAGTTGGAACGGGACGAGGCGCCTAAGCCTCAGCACCCTCGCTAAGGTCACTTTCAGTTGGCATGGATCACCTCCTTTCTAGCGTCCCCGCGATAATAGGGACCGACATGAGGCGCGTCAAGAGAAATCCTCTTTTCAGCCGCAAAATCAGGCCCGGTATTTTCCGCGCGAGCTGCGCCAGCGCAGGGCGACCAGATCCAGAAACATGCGTGTGGCGTCGCGCAAGAAGCGTACCTTTGTGGCGGGATTATCATTCCAGCGCACCGGGACTTCGACCAGCTTGCCGCCCAGCCGCTCGATCAGGAACAAGAGCTCGGGGTCGAAACCAAAGCCCTCCACATGCTGGAGCTCAAACGCGCGGCGCGTCGAGTCGCGCCGGAAGAGCTTGAACCCGCACTGCGTGTCGCGGAGCTTGAGCCCTGTAAAAAGCCGGACCAGCAGGTTGAAGCAACGTCCGGAGAACTCGCGGAGCCAGGGTTGGTGCACCCCGATCAGCTCCCGTTGAAGGGCTCGCGAGCCCACTGCGGCATCCGCCCGGGTGGACTCCAGGGCGGCCAGCAGCTTGTCGGCTTCTCGGATGGGTGCGGAGAGGTCTGCATCGCTGAAGAGAATGAATTGCCCCCGAGCTTCCAACACGCCATGGCGCACCGAGAAGCCCTTGCCGCGGTTACGGTCGTTCCGCACCAGGCGCACTCCGGGAAACTGCGTAGCGACTTCCACGGTGCGGTCCGTGCAGCCGTCGTCCACCACGATCAATTCCACGGGGAAGGGCTTCGAGGTCGCGTAGTCGCGCACCTTCGCGAGCGTGCTCCCGATGCGCGCGCCTTCGTTGTACGCGGGAATCACAATACTCAAGAAGGGTTCAGACATCGAGCGAGACTATAAAGCAGCCCAGGGCTCCCAGTCAAAACTCCAAAGGCCCCAGGAACAGTAGACAGTTTACAGCCGAACGTCGAAGCGCTTTCGCTGTCGACTTTCAACTTTCCACTGGCGCCTTCTATAGGAGCGGGCCTCCCCTTTCAGGCCAGCCGCCCTTCCCAATCAGAGGAACAAACTGGCACGGATCGAGCACACGCCGGGCAACCTGCTGGTGGTGCTTGAGAATGAGAAGGAGGTCTTGGTGGAAGAGGTCACCCACCGGGATGACCATCCGCCCACCTTCGGCAAGCTCTTCAAGCAGGAATGGGGGGACATCCGGCGCCGCTGCGGTAACCAGAATGATCTGGTAGGGCGCGGCAGGGGGGTAGCCTTCGCTGCCATCGCCTCCAATCACCTCGATGCCGGCGAACTTGAGGCGTGCCAGCCGCTCGCGCGCGGCCTCCGCGAGCTGGAGGTTTCGTTCCACGGTGTAGAGCTTCGCGCCGAGATACGCCAGAATCGCCGCCTGGTACCCGCTGCCCGTGCCCACCTCCAAGGCCTTGTCTCCCGCTTCGACGCGGGCCGCCAGGGTCATCGCCGCAACAATGTAAGGCTGGGAGATGGTCTCCGACTGGCCGATCGGCAAGGGTCGGTCCTCGTAAGCGGCCTTGAGGAAGGCGGGAGGGACAAACTCGTGGCGAGGGACCTGGAACATGGCCTCCAGGACGCGCTCGTCCCGAATGCCGCGTCGCCGGAGCTGGACTTCAATCATCTCACGGCGTTCCTTTTCGAAGGGTACTGGTTCGGGTGTGGTTCCAACAGCTAGCCGCATGGCAGTATCCCAGGGCGCGGACGCGTGGAGAAAATCCAAAGCGACCGGGACGTTCAGGTTACTATCATCATCGCTCTGTCGGGCGCTTGCGTCCAGCATTTTTCGTAGTGGGTCAGTTTCAATTCAAATGCGCTTCCGTGGCTGCATGCTTCTTCTTGCCGCCCTTATGTACGGTCGGGTCAACGAGGATTCCACCATCGTTACACTTCATTCATGGAACCGTTTGCTGCCACACCCACAACTCCTCCTTAACAACGCAGTGAATCTTCCCCACCACTTGAATGCCGAATTTTCGATGCGGCTCGGGTATTTTGTCTTTCTCCCAGCGGGTGGCGAAGCAAACATAAGTCATCCTGGGAAGAGATGAACTTGGTCCTCCTCGTTCTTGTAGGTCAGACAACCAATAGCCCGCAGACTTATCGAAGGTAAACTCTATCTTTCTAGGTTGAGCCTCCCGATAACGCAACCACTCGACACCAACCCACGCGAGAGTGCCCAGCCAGAAGCCAACCTCCCTGCGGCTGACATAGACGCCCCTAGGAAACCCCCAGTATCCAATGGCTGCAACAGGTCCCCCGATCATAACGGCACGCAGCGCAAAAGATAGAATAGTTTTGAACGTATCCCAATGAGTTCTCCATGCCTCCCGCCAAGTGTGATTCATTGCAGGTTCCCCTCCGTCCGAACGATGGGACTCCCGACGTTGTCTCTGATTCTAAGTTAAGCCCTATCCTGAGTCTTGCAGATTCTAAACGCGGCCCGTAGTAGGCCCAACGTTCGTCTGGGCATGAGCAAACTGACCCACTGCCGCATTTTTTGAAGTGGGGCGGAAGGACTCCGGCGCCGGCCGGGGAGGGTATAATCTTAGCCAGAAGCTTTCAGCGGTAAGTCCTCAGCAGCAAGGGACACCAGGATTTGCTGAGAGCTGACGGTTGACGGCTGATGGCTTATACATGAACCGCGAAAAATACTCCCGCCAGATCCTCTTCGGGCCCATCGGGGCCGAAGGGCAGGAGAAGCTCTTGCGGGCGAAGGCAGTGATTCTTGGCTGCGGGGCACTCGGCACCGCTCAGGCCAATGCCCTGGTGCGCGCAGGCGTGGGGAGGCTGCGCATTGTGGACCGCGACTTCGTGGAAGAGTCGAACCTCCAACGCCAGATGCTGTTCGACGAAGCCGATGCGCGGGAGAGCCTGCCCAAGGCAATCGCTGCCGAGCGCAAGCTTCGGGCAATCAATTCCGACGTCCACGTGGAGGGCATCGTCGCCGATGCGTACAGCCGAAACATCGAGGAGCTGGTCGAGGGCTTCCAGGTGATCCTCGACGCCACGGATAACTTCGAAACGCGCTACTTGTTGAACGACGTCTCCGTGAAGCTCAGAGTCCCCTGGGTTTATGGCGCCGTCGTGGCCAGCTATGCCACAACGCTGACCATCCTCCCGGGTCGGACCCCTTGCTTGGCCTGCGTCTTTCCGAAAGCTCCTCAGGGGCTGCACGAAACGTGTGACACCGTTGGAGTGATCAGCCCGGCAGTTTCCTGGGCGGCGGCCATTCAGGTGACCGAGGCGCTCAAGATTCTGCTCGGCCGCGAGCAGGAGTTGCACGGCTCGCTGCTCACCTACGACGTGTGGGCCAACCGGTTCCAGCAGGTCAAGCCCCGGAAGGATCCGGGATGCCGGGCCTGCGGCGCCAGGGAATTCGCCTATCTGGAGCGCGGCGGACCGACGCACATCAGCCTGTGCGGCCGGAACTCTGTCCAGATCCACCAGGCAGAGCCCCGGTCACTGGACCTCGCGGCGCTTAGGGCGCGCCTGGAGCGGTTCGGGCCCGTGCGGGCCAACGAATTCCTGCTCCAGTGTTTTCTCGACCCTTATGAGTTAACGGTTTTTCCGGACGGTCGGGCGATCATTAAGGGTACACAGGACCCGGCGGTGGCGCGCGGCATCTACGCCAAGTACATCGGGTCCTGAGGGATTTCAGATTTGTGATTTGGGATTTTCGATTTTGGGTTGCGTGTCCCACACTCAGGCTTTATTCCCTGCGGGCAGTTCGCAGGGTGGGAGAGGGCTTTGCCCCATTCATTTTGGGAACGGGAGCCCCGAGGGCTCGCCTAGTGCCGTTCCAACTACTTGCGGCACTTACCTTGAGCCATTCGGTCGCGCTCGGGCGGTGGCAGAGGGGGCTAATTCATAGCCTCGATAAGTTGGAACGGCACTAGCTGACCGACCGACTCGAAAGGAGTGTTGCCTTGCGAAATCGCACCCTGGTGTTTGCTCTTGGCCTTGGGTTGAGCTTTCTTGCTTCCGCCTGGGCCGCTCCCGCCCAGGAAACGCTTCAGACTGCACTGCATACGCAGCTCGCGGCCGATCTAGCTCGCGTGGCCGAGCGATTGAACGGTGTGCTGGGCTACGCCATCAAGGACCTTTCAACCAGCGAGACATTCCTCCGCTTACCCGATACCATCTTCCCGCAGGCGAGCTCCATCAAGCTCACCGTCTTGCTGGAGTTGATGCGCCAGGCACAGGAAGGGAAACTCGCGCTCGATGAGCAGCACACCATCCGCCGCAGTGAGACGGTGGCCGGCGATCCCATCCTTTACATGCTGGGCGATGGGACGGTAACTATGACGCTCCGCGACCTGGCAACATTCATGGTGGTGTTGAGCGATAATTCCGCCACGAATATCCTGATTGATCGCCTGGGGATGGACAATATCAATGCGGGCGTGGCACGGCTAGGCCTGAAGGAAACCAAGCTCCGGCGCCGCATGATGGACGTAGATGCCGCGCGCAAGGGGTACGAAAACGTCTCCACGCCCCGCGAGATGCTTACCTTGCTCGAAAGAATCGGTGATGGCCAGGCGCTCGACGCGGCGCATACCAAGGAGTGCCTTGAGATCCTCAAGTTACCCAAGGAGAGCGAATTCCACAAGGCGCTCCCCGACACGGTTTCCATCGCCGACAAGCCCGGCGCCCTCGAAAGCGTGCGGTGCGACACGGGGATCATCGACGTTCCGGGGCACCCGTTCATCCTCTCGGTGATGGCCACCTATCTCGCGCACGACGAGGAGGGCGAGCACGCCGTCGAAGAGGTGGCCCGCCTCGCTTTTGCTTACTTCGACCGCCTGAGCCGGGCGAGCCCCTATGGGCGCGTCATTTCCGAGAAATGAAGACTCGACGCTGGCCCACGCGCCTGGCGGTTTCCGCCCTCTCCGCGCCGAATCTCGGCGTGGACTGTGCACAAGGCCGTTTTTCGAAGCGGGTCTCGGGGCTTTTGCCGAGGTGCATTCGGGGTATATCGTTGGGAACAATTGGATGGCACTGGACACTAGCCAGTAAATTTCAAGGAGGGCTTCATGGACAAGAAGCTAGGTGTCGATCGCCGCAAATTCATTCAGGGCTCTGCGGGATTGCTGGGAGCGACGTCGTTTGCCGGATGGAAAGGCGCAACGGAGCCCGCTGAGGCAAAGAGCACAAATCTGAAAATGCAGGCTATGTTCGAGTCCAAACAAAGTGTGTGGGTCCTCATCGAGCCAGGGGGAGGTTTTCAGGAGCGGCTTGCGTCGCGCGAATTGGCTAGGGGCCTCAGGAGCCTTGGGCTTGTGCGGGAGCCCAAGCAGGCTGAGACGGGTGGCGTCGAGGCCGCGGCTTCCGATTGCGTGTTTGCTCTTGTGGTTGACAAACAAGCTTTCAAACACCCCGAGGCGTATGAGATCGTCCAGACAACGGAAGGGGGCAAGGCGCTCCGGACACGAATAACGGGCGCCACGCCGCAAGCCATTCTCTATGCAGTATTTGATTTCCTAGAACACCAGGGAGCCTTCTTCGGCTTAGACGGCGAGGTGTACCCTCTGGAACCCGCAAAGACTTTGAGCATTCCCCCGCCTGGTCAGCCATGGACAGCCCAGCCGCGCTTCAAGGTGAGAGGTTTGAATCCTTGGCCGAATTTTCTGAACAGCATGGCCGTGTTCAATCGTGAAGATTTTCGAGCTTACCTCGAGGCCATGTTGCGAATGCGGTTCAACACTTTGGGCATGCACGTCTTTTCCCAATCCATGCCTTCAGGTTCTCTGGGCACGGCCCAGTACAATGATTCGTACCTCTCCTTTGAATATTGTAATGTTGGGCATTTGGCTTCTACGGATACCACAACAACAACTAGGTGGGGCTACTTAGCGCAACGAACGTCACGTTTTGGGATGGGTGCAGCGGACCTGTACGATGGCGAAGTCTTTGGCACCGAGGCCACCACGCGAGCCCGGAACTGCTGGGAGGCGGCAGAATTCGCCCAGCAACTTTGGGGTGAGGCTTTCCGATATGCCCAGCAACTGGGAATACGTGTTGGACTGGGGTTTGAGCCCTACGAAATCCCCGATGAAATTTTCAGCGCTGCGCCACCAGAAGCTCGCTACGCCTCAAAAGATCCGAAGGTCCCAGGGCCTCGCATCGACCCTGATTCCGTCGCTGCCCGCGACATCCTGGAGGCACGGCTGGGGAGGCTGCTGGAGGCCTACCCGACGGTCGATTACGTGTGGCTTTGGGAACCTGAAGGGATGAACTGGGCCAGCCAGAACGCAAACGTCCCGTTCTCGACGACCCCGTTCAAGCAGGCTCATGATTTCCTGCGGAGACACGCACCTCAGAAGCGACTCGTCCTTTCTGGCTGGGGAGGTGTAGTGCGGCATTTTGCTTATTTCCACCAACAGCTCCCCGGTGACGTCATCTTCTCTTCCTTGAACGATAACTTAGGTTGGGATCCTGTCCATGAGGTGTACAGCAAACTCGAGGGCCGCGAAAGGTGGGCCATCCCCTGGCTGGAAGACGACCCTTCCATGTGGTTGCCGCAATTTCACGTCTATCGCAACCGGGAGTACATGGATCTTGCGGAGCAGTACGGATGCGAGGGTGTTCTGGGTCTGCACTGGCGTCACCGCATCATGGATGCCGACGCCGGTCTCCACTCCAGGTATTCCTGGGACAAGACGCTCCAGCCCGAGGGTTTCTTTAAGGCCTTCGCGGGCGCCCAAGTCCGTGCTCCCCGGGCGATCAAGCTCGCGAAAGTGCTCGATGAGACGGATCGCGACCGCCTCATCCTCTGCTCGTTCACAGGAGAAATCAAGAATAGCCATCATCAAATCAACGAGTACTCCGGCGATTACGACGAGGCATTTCAATTCTGGAACGGCTACGAACCTCCCGCGGAAGTGGTGAAGTCTCAGGCGAAGGTCGCCGCAGCGCTTCGAGAGTTGACGGAGTCGGCCTCTTCACCCGCCGAGCGGGAGCGGCTCAACTACCTGGCACGGTTCGTTGAGTTTCTCGTACCGTACTCCGCATCGTGGTCGCTGGCTTTCCACCTCCACCAAGTGCTTCAACAAGCGGTTGAACTGAGAAAACAAGGCAAGCCGGATGAAGCCCGCCGGAAGGTAGCGGCGGAAGGGGTGCCACTCTGGCTCAAGCTCGCGCCCCTCGTGCGGGAAGCCCTGCTGGACTTCCAGGAAATCGTCAGCACGCGAAATGACATCGGGGTGCTCGCCTCGCTGCATAACAAATACGAGCGGCTGGCCCTTTTCCGGCTGCGCATGTCGATGAAGGAATTCTTGGGCGAATTGCCGCCAGAAACAGAAAAGCTGCTGGCGGAGGTGCAGAGTCCCGACCCGAACGCTGCCCGGCGAGTCTTTATCCCCACGCGGCCCACACTCCTCCGCCCTGGAGAGCGTGTGCGAGTCTTTGCCGTGGCCCCAGGGCGTGGTGAGGTCCTGCGCGTCTCGCTGTACGTTCGCGCGGGCGGCTCGGGGAAGTGGAACCCAATCCCCATGACTTTGGTGGGCCGGCGAACTTATTCGGGTGAACTCGTAAACGAAGAATCAACAGCATCGTTACTGCACTATTACGCCGAAGCAGAGTTTCGGTTAGGGGGCACGAGGTCCGTTGCCACGGCACCCGTGGAAGCACCGGCCCGCTTCTATACGGTCACATTGGTGTGATCCCGCAACTAATTCTCGGTCCCCCTTTAAAGGGATGATTGCGGAAGGCAGTGGGATTTTCATTTGGAGGATGGCGCCCGCGGGCCTTGCCAATACAGATGGCTACCCTGAAGCCGCCGTGAGTCACGGTACCTTGGCGAGCGTGCTTCCAAATGAGATAACCACGGGGACATTTCTAATGGGGCGAGACATTCCCCGATGGCTCTCGTGTATTATGGGCGGCCGAATCGGCGTGAAAAGGAGACGACATGCGAAGATTTCGCCTGCGTGTAATTTGGTTCGTTGCGCTTCTTACCTTCTGTTACGCACCCTCCGCGCCGCCGGTGGCGGCACCGTCGCGTTTACGGGAGGGTTTGGCGCGCATCCTGAGTGGCGTCGCGTTGCGAGCGGCGGCGAAGGGCTCCTCCACTGCGCTCAACGCAGGTGCTCAGGCTGCGGCGGGTAAGCCCAGCCTGGAAGGGCTCGACGCATTTGTTGCCCAGACCATGAAGGATTGGAAACTGCCCGGCTTGGCCGTGGCGGTCGTGCAGGATGGCAAGGTGATTCTTTCGAAGGGCTACGGGGTGCGGGATATTGACAAGATACTCCCCGTGACGCCGCACACGCTTTTCGCCATCGGCTCCATCACCAAGTCGTTCACCGTAACGACACTGGGCACGCTAGTGGACGAGGGCAAGCTCGATTGGGACAAGCCCGTCTGTGACTACTTGCCCAGCTTCCGGCTTTACGACTCCTACGCCAGCAGCCACGTCACCCCGCGCGACCTGGTCACGCATCGCACCGGCCTGCCCCGGCACGATCTGGTCTGGTACAGCTCGGATTTCACGCGCAAGGATCTGGTCTACCGGCTGCGCTTCTTGGAGCCGAGCAAGGAACTCCGCAGCACGTTTCAATACAATAACCTGATGTTCATGACGGCGGGTTACATGGCGGGCGAACTCGCGGGGTCCACGTGGGAGGAGGCGGTGCGCCAGCGCGTCTTGCTTCCCCTGGGCATGCACGACGCCAATTTTTCCGTATTCGATTCTCAGAAGAGTTCCGACTTCGCCCGCCCGTACAAAAACGCCAAAGACGAAATCAAAGAAGTTCCGTTCCATAACATCGACCAGATCGCGCCTGCCGGCTCGATCAACTCCAGCATCGCCGACATGACGCAATACCTTTTGCTGCATATGGTCAGGGGCCGGGTGGGTGAAAAGCGCATCCTTTCCGAGAACAACGCCCTCCAGATGCAGACCCCGCAGATGGTCGTTCAGGCGGCACCGCAATACAAGGAGCTGGGGAATAGCAGCTACGGCATGGGATTTTCCATCACCACCTACCGCGGCCACAAGCTGGTGCAACACGGAGGGGCCATCGACGGATTCACAGCGAATCTCGCCTTCCTCCCGCAAGACGGGATTGGCGTAGTTGTCCTGGCCAACCTGGACGCCGACAAAGATCCTGTGCCCACTATCGTCGCTTACAATGTCTTCGACCGCTTGCTGGGCCTCGACCCGGCGCCCTGGAACCAGCGGTATCTCGAGCAGGAAAAGAAAGGCAAAGAATCCGAAGAGGAGGCGAAGAAAAAGGGCTATACGCCGCGCAAGCCCGGCACGCATCCCTCGCACGACTTGAAGGACTATACGGGCGCGTACCAAAGTTCCGGATATGGAACGATTACCATTGCCCTCGAGGGTGAGGGCTTCAAAATGACGTTGAACAAGTTGACCTCGCCTCTCCGGCACTTTCACTATGACGTCTTCGAGTTCCCCGAAAACCCCCTTGACCCACTCGAGAAGATGAAGGTCATGTTTCTCACCGACGTGAAGGGCGACATCTCCAGCCTCTCTATCCCGCTGGAGCCGAACGTCAAGGAGATCGTTTTCACCCGCATAGCCGAAAGGCAGATGTTCGAGCGAAGTTTCCTGGAGCCCCTGACCGGGCAATACGAACTGCCCGGAACCACGCTGACCATTGCCTTGAAGGGCGACAAGACCCTGGTTTCTATCCTGCCCGGGCAACCCGAGCGCGAATTGATCCCCGTGCGGGGCACTACCTTCGACCTCCAGGGTCTTAGCGGGTTCAGTATCGAGTTCAAGAAGGATGCCTCGGGAAGAGTCACGGAGGCAGTCATCTACCAGCCTGGCGCGACCTTCGTGGTGAAGAAGAAGTAGCGATCACCGGCAGGGCTTCCACCTCTTCGACTGCGTCATGCGCAAGGGGCAAGCTTCGGGAGCTGCATAGAGGGCAATCTTCGGCCTGAGTCGCAACTCGGCGGGTCTGGCTCAGAGTGCGCCGCCGCGAACCGCAGCGATGGTGAGTCTGCAGCGGCCTGAGCTATCCCACCATCCGCAGAAAAAACTCTTGACAGGTCGCCGCTCATATGCATAATAGTGCATGTGAGCTCCTATGGACGCGCACGCTGAATTGTTCCAGAGCCTGGCCGACCCCACCCGGCTGCGTCTGCTGAACCTGCTGATGCAGACCGGCGAAATCTGCGTCTGCGAGCTGGTGGACGCGCTTCAGGTCCCGCAGTACAACGTCTCCCGCCATCTCCACGTCTTGGTGCAGGCGGGGCTGCTCACCGATTGCCGGCGTGGGAAGTGGGTCTACTACGGGATCGCCAGGAACCTCAAACCCTATCATCGCGCTCTGCTGAGGACTGTCGAGCAGTTGCGGGAAGAACGAGAGGATTTCCTCCAGGACGAGAAGCGCGCGGGCCGTCGTCTTAAGCTCCGCCGGGGCGGTGCTTGCTGTGTCGGCCTGATCCGAAGAATGGGTGCGGCCCTCGCACAGAGAAACAAGCCGGAGGCCACCAAGGCGTAGGTGCAACCTTTAGAGACACGTGGAAAAGGAGGAACTGCATGTCCGCACAAATTCCGGAAGTCGATGCGAAGACAATCAAGAAAGCCGTTGAAGAAAAGTACGCGGCCATCGCCCGCGGCGAGATCAGAAGCTGCTGCAGCTCGGCGAAGGCCGCGCCGGAGAACCTCTACAACATCGCCACCATGGCCCGGGGATATAGTCCGGCTGAGCTGGCCGAGGTGCCCGAAGGCGCAAATCTGGGCCTGGGCTGTGGTGACCCCACGGCGGATGCCGACCTCCAGCCCGGCCAAACTGTGCTCGACCTGGGTAGCGGTGCGGGAGTGGATTGCTTCCTCGCCGCGCGGCGGGTGGGCCCGGAGGGGTATGTCATCGGCGTAGACATGACGGAAGAGATGCTGGCGAAGGCGCGAGAGAACGCGAGACGCAGCGGCTTTACCAACGTCGAATTCCGCAAAGGAGAGATTGAAAGCCTCCCAGTCGAGCCCAATACGGTCGATCGCATCATCTCCAATTGCGTCATCAACCTGGCACCGGACAAGGCAAAGGTTTTTGCGGAGGCTTATCGCGTCCTGAAGCCGGGAGGGGCGATGACGGTGTCAGACATCGTCTCGCTCGGCGAGGTCCCTCCCGCCATCCGGGCCAGTCTGGAGGCCTGGGCGGGCTGCGTTGCCGGTACGCTCGACAGGGAGGTCTATCTGGAAATCATTCGGAAGACAGGGTTCCGCCAGGTCGCCGTGGTCAAAGAAGTGGTATACGACATCCTGCGGGGGGCCGACTGTGGGTTCGCCAGCGTTACCGTGCGCGCGGTGAAGTAAGGGAGCGGGGAATCCCGAGGATCGTCGCGGCTTGAGTTTCCAAAAGCAAAGGTGGAGCGACCTCTCGGCATGCAGAGGTGCCGAGACACGTAGATCTCCCGACGAAGTCAAAGTCACTCTTCGCGGACGATCTCAGTGGATCGCCGCGGGCCCCCGGGGCAAGGCATTAGCTTGCCGAGTTACTGGAGCAAGTTCCAGCGTCTGGGTCAACTGATAGTTGAGCTGCGTGCCCGCAGGGAGGGTAAGGTCTCTCCCACCTCGGCGGATGCGATCCACAAAGCCCGCCGTCCCGCCCAGCACGACCCCGATCCAAGGATGGCCGAAGATCAAACCCACCAGACTCCCCACCGCCGAACCACCGCCGACTTCTTGGAGGTTCTCGCGGATGGAGCGTGGGCCTTTGATGACCCCTTCAGTTCCCACCCGGGCGTCGTCGGCGCCGTAGGCCGTCATCAGGACGGCGCTGAGCGGGAAGGTGCGCCCGTCAGGGAACGAGACCGTCTCGGGGTTCAAACGCATTTCACCCACGCCCCGAATGCGTCCAGGTCGCTCTAGGAACGAGATACGTCCAACCAGCGTCGCGCCATAGGGAATTGCCTCTCGCCCCTCGAAAAGGACCGGCTCGGTGACAGTGGCCGTGAAAGCTTGGCCCTGGGCGTTCAACTTGGTGTTCAGTGTTTCGGCGACGCGGCAATGAATAATCGTTCCCGCAGGAACGGAGATTCGCTCCCCGCGCGGCAACGATTCTGCTGAAGCCAGGGAAAGGCCTGCAAAGGTCAGGAAAACTGCCAGCAAAGCGCGCTTGACCATGTCGTAACCTCCAAAGGTTTGTTCATGGCCGGACCCTGGCGCTCTGTCCAGCTTGGTTTTTGATGCGAGTGTGAGCTCGCGCGGTGCTTGAGAGAGACCGCGCAGCGACGACCGGGTCTCTCTCGAATTCCTTTTAGCGCGCTCCCTCCGAACGCGCTGCCACTTGTGTGGCACCCTTCGGGGTACTGAGATACCCCTTGACTCGCTTCGAGTCTACACCATTCACCACCAACTCGAAAGGCTTTTTTGAGCCCTGCACGTAGAAAAAGATCGGCTCGTTGATGGTGCGGTCCTTTTTCTCGATCTCCATATCGTCGACGGTAAGCGCCAAGTTGAAGCGATGACGTTTGACGTTGCTCTTGGTTAGGGTCAGTCCAATACCCGCCACGCGCTGAGGGTTCTTTTGATCCAGCGTGAATTCGAAGTAGTCGCGGTCGCCCATCCTGCGCAGTTGCTCGATCTCGTCGTGGTTGCGGGCGATCAGCGTGCCAAACTCGCTGCGTGTCATGCCCAGGTCGGAGCGGACGGACTCGAGCGATTTCTTGGCGCTGTCCAGGTCCGAGCGCTGGGCGGAAACATCCTGGCTCAGGGTACCGAGTTGCTTCTGGTCGGCCTTCTGCGCGAGCTGCACCTGCAGCGCTTCGGTCTGTTCCGCCTGATCCTTCCGAACCTGTGCCAACGTGTTCTTGGTGTTGCGCAGTTGAGCACTAGTCGAGCCCAGGCGCTTCGTGGCAGCCTCAACTTCCGTCTTCATCGTCTCCATCTGCTGGCCGTTGGACCGCTGGAGGTCCGAAATGCTGCCGGAAAGCTGCGCCTGCAACTGGGTCTGCAAATCTTTCTTGGTCTGAGTCAGTTGAGTGTCCACGGACCCGCGAAGCGAACTGATCTTGCTCAAAGTGTAGATTTCACCCACGACTAGGCCCGCGAGGATCACGAAAACCGCCAGGAATGTGGCGGTGTGACTGGAGTAGGGGGGCTCCATAGGGAGGACTTCCTGCCGTTCCGGGACTTCGTCGATGGCCATGGAATTTCTCCTTCTTGGGGTCGCATCCGAGAGAGCGCACAGGGCGGTGAGCAGCGACCCTGCCTATCCTACGGCACGGCGGTTGCCAACCCGCTCTCAGCGCATCTTATTGATCTGCGGAGGGTTGCTTAACAACCTCGGGCTCTCCTGCAACTTTGGTTTGGCAAATCTTACGCGCCTCAGGTAAAAACTGCCGCAGGACTTGAGGGGCGTCTATTCCCGGTCGGTGAGTTCCAGGAGCTCTGTAAATCTCAACGCAGAGTGGCTGCGCCGAAAATTGACCACGGAAGGATGGTCCCGCCCCTACCCAAGATGCGGGCGGTCGACATTGGCCCTGAGCCGCCGACCTGAGAGCCTTTTGCCGTCCAGAGGAAACTGAGCGGCGCGTCAGGGCTCAGGTTTCTTGGTGGTGGTGAGTGCTGTAGCCTTGGCTTTGCGTTCGCGGGCCCAGCCTTCCTTGGTGACTTGTCTGCCACGGGCGATGGCGAGCGATTCGGGCGGCACATCCTCGGTAATGGTCGAGCCTGCGGCGGTATAAGAACCCTTACCGATGCGCACTGGCGCCACGAGCATATTCCCGCTGCCGATAAATACGCCGTCCTCGATAACCGTGGGATTCTTCTTTTCGCCGTCATAATTGCAGGTGATGGTGCCGGCGCCGATGTTAGCTTTCTCGCCCAGGGTGGCGTCGCCCAGGTAGGTCAGGTGCAGGGCTTTGGTCCCCCTACCTACGCGCGATTTCTTCACTTCGACGAAATTGCCGATGCGGGCGTTCGGCTCGATCACTGCACCGTCGCGCAAGTGCGCGAAGGGCCCCAGCACCACGTCGGAGCCAATCTCGCACGCGGTGATGACCGAGCAGTTGCGCACCGTCACGCGGTCGCCAAGCGAGGAATCAGTGATGGTGCAATAGGGCTGAAGGTGGCAGGCGCTGCCCACACGCGTCCGCCCCAGCAGGCTGACGCCCGGCTCGATGACGGTGTCGCAGCCCACTTCCACGTCCGGGTCAATACAAGTGACTTCGGGATTCACGATGGTCACGCCCTCGCGCATCAAGGCCTCGGCCTTGCGCAGCCGCAACATCTTTTCCAGTTGCGCCAGCTCCACCCGGTCGTTCACCGCCAGTACTTCGCGGGAGTCGGCGACGCAAAACGCCATGACCTTCAGGCGATGGCGGTTGAAGATGCCCACCAGGTCCGTCAGCAGGTACTCCTTTTGCGCATTGTCGGCTGAAAGCTCGCCGAGGTGTTCCAGAAGCTTCGTCCGAGCAAAGCAGAGGAACCCGGAATTGATTTCCCGAATCTTACGTTGCGCGGGCGTGGCTACTTTTTCTTCCACGATGGCGCGGACGCGGTTGCCCGCCGAGCGTACGATACGGCCATAGCCACGCGGGTTCTCCACGCGCGTGGTCAGCACGGTGCAGGCGGCGCCCACTTTCACGTGGGTCTCCACCAGACGGCGCAAGGTCTCTGGGCGATGGAGGGGTGCGTCGCCCACCACGACCACCACCGTCGGACTGGGACAGCGCTCCAGTTCCGGACGCGCCACCAGAAGCGCGTGCCCTGTACCCAGTTGTTCCTTCTGCTCGATGAAAGTAACGCCGGGCCTCTCGAAGGTCTTTCGCACTTCCTCGGCCTCGTGGCCAATCACCATATACAGCCCACTTGCCTGGGCTGCGAGCGCGGCCCGCAGGGTGTATTCCCCGAGATGCCGGCCCGCCAGTCGGTGTAGCATCTTCGAATGCGCGGACTTGAAGCGGGTTGCCTTGCCCGCGGCGAGAAGGACTATGGAAAAACCTTGTTCAGCCATGCTGTTCTCCAAGATGGAAATTGGAAACTGGAAACTCGAAACTCGAAAACAGATACTGGAAAACAGAAACCTACAGGTCGCGGAACGGCGGAGCCTGTGAAAGGAGGAACCACAGACCCGCTCCGCCAGCCTGAGGCATTTTAACCCCGATCCCGAAGTTTGGCTCACCGGTGTCTTCTTAACTGGCGCGCTTTCCACAGGACGAGGCTTGTTCTAAGTACGTGCAAACGAACAAAACGAACTTTGGCGGATTTCCATTTTCAGAATCTAACCTACTGACAACCAATATGATAGCCGCGATCCAAGCCATTTAGCTTCGGGATCGGGGTCAAAGGGGGTAGGAGAGGAAAATCAAAAGCCAAAAGCGCGGGCCGCAGTGTCTGGTGTTGAAGCGCGAAATTGCCGCCACGGGGGAAGAAATCGACACGTCGGTATACGAGCTTTACGGGATCTCGGACGGGGAGCGAAAGCAAGGTAGCGCGGACCTGATTTGTAGGTCTGCGGCGCGTTCAAGAATCTCCACCGAAGAGCCGCAGACGTAAAGAACACGTCTGCGCTACGCTTGCTGCGCTACAAGTCTGCGGTCCCGCACCGAGTGCCGGCGGTAGTGGATCGCTGCTACGCGGAACACCGAGCGGCGAGGTCCAGGAGAAGTTGCGCCAGGCGGCGGGAATCGTGGCGGACGACGTGGGCTTCCACGAGCAAGTCGGCGCAGATGGGTTTGACGCCCAAGGCTTGGATATCTTCCAGGTCGTGCGCCACCGGTTCGGCGCGCTGCGCGGCATAGCGCTTGAGCATCGCGGGCGACAGCGGCCGGGTGTTCAGGAGGACGTAATCGAAGAGCTTCCCTCCGGCGTGTTCGTGCAAGGCGCGCACGTGATCGGCCGCGGTGTAATCCCGCGATTCCCCTGGCTGGGTCATGAGGTTGCAGACGTATACCTTCAGGGCTTTCGCGCGGGCGATTTGTTCCGGTATGCCGTGGACCAGCAGGTTTGGGATCAGCGAGGTGTACAGGGATCCGGGGCCGAGGGTAATCAAGTCGGCTTGCTCGAGGGCCGCGAGGGTCTCCCGCAGAGGTCGGCAGCGGCTGGGGACGATCTCTAGCGTCGCAATGGGAACGCGCGTTTTGGTGATGCGTGACTCACCCTCCACGATGCGGCTGTCGCGCAACCGGGCGCGGAGCCGGACGTCGGAAAGGGTTGAGGGAAAAATCTCACCGCGAATGGCCAGGACTTCGCCCGAGACGCGCACAGCTTTGGCGAAGTCATGCGTCAGATGCGTGAGCGCAGCCAGGAACAGGTTGCCCATGCTGTGGCCCCGCAGCCCCCGGCCGCTGGCGAACCGGTAGTTGAACAAGCGCGTGAACAGCTTCTCGTCTTCGCTGAGGGCGACCAGGCAATTGCGGATGTCGCCGGGTGGGAGGATGCGGAATTCACGCCGCAGACGTCCCGAGCTGCCACCCTCGTCGGTAACGGTGACGACGGCGGTGAGGCGCGCAATCGCCGGCTGCAACTGCGCGGGACGCGAAGGCTCAGCCACGTGATGCTTCAGGCCACGCAAGAGCGTCGATAGGCCTGTGCCCCCGCCGATAGCCACAACCTTCATGGTGGGCCTTAGATCCTTGGAAAACCTTTGGCGCGGCTCACCCGAGGGGGGCTTAAGCGCCTTCCGGGTAAACAAGCTGCCGAAAGCGGGAATCCAATGCCAGCGCGAGGAAATCCTCGTCGTGCCGCACCTGAATCCGATTCGCGGGCCGCAGGCTAATGGCTGCTTTCAAGTGCTCCAACGCCGCCTCGGCATTGCCTTGCAGCGCGTGGGCCGCCGCCAGAGCATATCGAATATGCTCCCGTTCCGGCTCCAGCTTGTGGGCCCTGCCCAAGTGCTCGATGGCCTCATCCAGGCTACGGACGTTCAGGGCGCCAACGCCCAGGGTATAGTGATCCTCAGCGGTCTTCGGCGGTGGCCCGGGGCGAGTCAGTTTCTGCTCGCAGAGGCGCAGATGAACGCGCGCGCGCTCCGCCACTTCTCTTATCTCGCCGTGCGCGAGCTTTTCGAAAATCGCCTTCGCCCTTTCGTAGTTCTGCCTTTGGAATGCACGTGCGGCGATTTCGAAATTCTTCACAGCAGCCAAGTATCGGACGTAAGATTGCTGCTTCTCCGCTGCCCGTGCCGGCGAGCTACTATTTCCCGCTCTTACGGCGCCACGGCGCGGCCCGTTTCGCGAACCAAGGGCCCGGCGAGCGATGCGCGGTCGCGACTTGCGCGAACTCCTCAAAACCGTCCTTCTGCTCTTATTAAGTGTCTTCACTTCAGTGAGTTATAGCCAAAACCCAGTCTTGCATCTTCGCACGTTCAGCACAACTCTCCTCTATGTATAACAAATCTCGTGGGTTGAGGTCAACCACCTATTGCCTGGGCGTCTCAGGAATGTGCGCTTAAGTCTCTCACCAGCTACCCAGATGGAGAGAAGCCGGGGAAAAATCAACCGGCGCACGCAAAGTCGACAGGGCACAGGGGATAACTCCTTGGTTTGCTTCGCGGCCTTGCTTCGCTGTGTGAACGTTGCTCTTCGTTCGTCTATTTCTTCACACCTTCGGACGCGGCAGGGCATGTCAATTTGTCCGAATTGTAATAATGATACCCTGACCATGCGCGAGGCATCTCCAAACAAGACCTCTTGGACTAAACCCGAATTCGTAAATTGAAAAGTACGGGCTTGATGGCAAGTACATGGCGATCGTGACTTAACCTGAATGCTCTCCACCAGGTATCAGGCACAAATCTACCTTGCGGGGTTGAATTTCAACAGCGTAACCCATTGGGAAATAAAGACGTAAACTTAGACTAACTCCCCTAACTTAGGAATTCGGGTTGAAGCGCCCATCCAGAAGGGGGGCCTCAAGGGGCACATGCCTAGTCGCGCCTCATAGGGAGTGGTGTCTGGGGTTTTGTGCGGGTGAGAGCCTTTGGTGCCAGGACAAAGGATGAAACTATTCGGGCGAGCGTGCAATCCCCCGAGTGTTTTTGAAGGCGCCCCGAGCGGTGGCACTCTGCCCCAAGACTAGTGCGCGCGTTGCTGTGTGTCGGCCGGAGGTTAAGTGCCCGCCCGGCTCCTTGCGATCTTCTGCGGAAATCCGTCCCTAGCCCTAGTAATTGACCCCAGGGCCGAGCCCTCTAGCCAGCTCGCGAGGCGGCCTTTTCCCTTCCTTGCACCACTTCGGGGGCTCAGCCCGGCGCGTCCTGACCTACTCCTGGGGCTTCACCGCGTCGCCCACCTTGGGCTGCCCCATGCCCGAAAACTCCGCGACCGCAGAGTGGTCGTCAACCGAAGTAATCTTCGCCTTGCCGATGGGTTGAGTCAGGGTGCGAAGGACCTGGCCCGTGGCAGGGTCTTTCACCTCTTTGAGGACTCTCTCGATGGTCAGGACATCACCTACTTTCAGGCCCTGGTTCTTCCCGACGTTCAGCACCAGGATGTTTTCCTGCACATCGGCCACTAAGCCTTTCACCTCGATCTTGGTGGCTTCGATCTTCTCCGCCTGGGCCACCAACTGGCGAGTCATGTCATCGACGGCTTGGCGCGTGGCTTCGCCGATGATCGTCGACTGGAAGTTGCTGGTGGTCATATCAATACCGCCCGCGCTACCGCCCCCGGCTCCTAGCAGCTGTACACCACCCCGGCTCGAGATTCCTTTCCCCGAGGCCACAGCGAGGATTTCGGCCGTCTCCGTGTTCACCATCCGAGCGTCGAGAATCACATTCGCCTTGCTCTTTGACGTGCTCACTCCCCCGAGCCCAAAGCGTCCGAGCGCACTGGTCGCTCCCCCGCCGCCTATCTTCTTGGTCTCGAATCCAAACTCGGTGATAGTCCCGATAACGATGGCGTTCACCCCCAGAACCTTGCCGATTTTGGCCGCCGTGGCGGGGTTGGCACGATCACTGTTCGAGAAGTTCTGCTCTTGCAAGATCCGCTCAAGCTGTTTCCGCTCCACGATAGAATACGTCCCGTCTCGCACGAGGTTGGTTACGATCATGTCCGAGATTCCCTTCCCGATGTCCCAGTCCCCGCCCCACCATCGATGAACGGCGCCGAAGTCGAAATCAAACACCGCCACGCGCTTTTTTGCCTCTCCCGCTGCCCAGGCCGTGTTGCCAAGGAATACTAAGGCCAGCGCGCCCGCCCAAAGAAAACGCTGCTGAACTCTCATGCGTGCCTCCCTCAGCCTTTCGTTTATTCTACCCCCTACTTACTTCCCCATGCTGTACTGGACCTCCGCCAGGACGGGTCTGGGGCCCACCGCGTTGCCTTTTTCGTCCACTGCCACGAATTGGTACTTGCGTCCAGAACCCAAGTTGATGAAAAACCCGCCAGGGCCGGACCCCGCCTTAGCTTCTCGTATCTCGCTGGTGCTCATCAGGTACTTATGAGGACTGTCGGTGCTGATGTATTGGACATAGCCGACATTGACGATCAGCCAGCCTTGGCAATAGCCGGCCTCCAGGTGCTGGTGACGCACGAGGAATTTCTTGCCGGCGGGAAGCGAGGGGGCCGATGAGGCCGGGCCAGCCACTTCCGCCTTGGCCAGCCAGAGTGGGGTTTCCAACATCTGCCCGGCGGCAATCTCCACCGTGCCTTCCACGTTCTGATAACCTTCGTGCGTGGCGCGAAGGCGATGCTTACCCGGCTTTAAGGGGGCCACCTGCAGGAAACCTTCTTCCGGGTCGGTGGTGCCTTTCGGTTCGTCATCCACAAAGACGGAGACATCGCCGGGTTTCGACCGGATTTGCAACCCGGTTAGTGGCTGTCCTTTGGTGGGAGGTGGACTCACCCGTGCGGCTCCCGTGGCGGTTACGGAAGTCTGGCCTGGGGGCTGGGCAGCGGGTGCTTCCTGCTTGGGTGCGATCCCACTCGTGGTCTCTGGAGCGGTCTGCTGGCTGCGCAGCGTGCGAATAAGGTCTTCGTCCGCTCCCGCATCATTGAAGGCCTGCTGGAGCCGGGGAGTGAGCTGGAAATCGGTGCCCCGCTCTTTGACGAGAAAAGTAATGCGCGGCATCGCCACTCCGCCCGCAAGCAGTTCCATGATGTTTTCGACGCTGAGTTTCTTTTTTTCCGCTGCGGCCGCCACTGCCATACTGACGAGACTTAGCACAAGGCAGAGGGCCGTGGTCCGATATAGGCCGCTCCACCTGGCATTTCTTCCTCCCCTAATATAAACCTCTAGTCCCACTTCTGACTCCCCACTTCCGCCGCATACGAGGCTACGGGCCGCGCTTGGCCCGGATCGAACTTCAACGGATGGTAAATATGCCTATATCATAACGTCGTCCAGCCGTCAAGAACGGACAGACCGGATGTCGTTAGCATATGAAATGTCCGGTTCAATCAGGTCGCCGCGGCGACGTCTGTCCGCCGGAGGCAGGATGTTGGCGCGCGGAGCGAGCGCAATGGCGAGTGGGCGCGGCGAGCAGGGCAGCGATTTTCCTGGCGTCGGTCTAGCGTACGGCGAAGCCTATCACCTTATTGATTAATACACCAATACAGATGGTATAAGTAGAGCTACATGAAGAGTCGCGGGCCGAGAGTCGAGGGTCGAGCGTTGGGCCCTTCGCGACTCCGAACTCTCGACGCTCAACTGCCGGCCATAAGAGCAGTGACAAGTGGCGAGTGACAAATGGCAAGTGACAAGCCACTACTCGCTTGCCACTCGCCACCAACCACTAGCCACTGCGTTTGGTTTGGTAGCGCGCTAAGGCGAGCAGGGCCACTCTCTAGCTCCGAAAGCTGACGCCGCGAGCCTTACTGGGCACGGGAGACCCGCGAATTCAAAGGGAACAAAAAGCCCTTGACGCGTTTCAAAGGCGACCGGTAGAGTTAGTGCATGTGTGCCGGGCAGAAGCTTTCCCATCCAAGGCGCTCAGCGATTGTTCGGGGGCTTTCCCAAAGCCTGTTCGCTGTCATCTGGTTCGCGGGCTTAGCTTTACCGCTCCGGGCGCAGCATCAGGAAGCCTCCCTTCCACCCCTTTATGATCGCGAGGGCATAACGCCGGAAGGTGTGCGACAGGGCAGACTGGGGAGCTGCTATTTCCACGCAGCCATTGGCGCCCTGGCACAATCGCGCCCGCAAGCCCTCCAGGCCATGATCCACCCCGGCGCCGGGGGGACCTTCGAGGTTCAGTTTGCGGACGGCAAGAAGGAGACGGCCTACCCTGAGGACTTGCGTTACGCCCGCGAAATCGGCTACGACCTTTCCCGCGGCCTCTGGGTAGCGGTGCTGTTTCGAGCTTACGCGCAACGCGTGCTGCGCGAATCGCTGCTCGTGGCCATCGACAAGAGCGACCTGTTCCCCCTCCTGAAGGTTCCCGTCAAGGGCTTTGTCTCTTCCAACGATCCCGTCCTTCTGGCTTACGACCGCGCCATTCGTTCGCAGGTGGACCAAGAGGGCAACATCGACCGCAGCAAGCTGGAAAACCGATTGCAGGAAGAGACGAGGGCGCTCCCCATCTCGGGCGAGGTCAGGGATTCGGTGATCAAGCTGCTGGAGTCGGGAGGCTTCTTTGACTCGCTGGCGGAGGTGATCAAGCAGAACGGCGAGTTGTTTGGAGCCTACCGAGCGGTTGGGCAGGGGGGGATCGCCGAGCGCGTCATGGGAACGTTTGCAGGCAGCGTGGTTTCCATCCTCAACCAGTCTGAGAACCAGGCGGCAGCGTCCCTGGCGCAGGTTGTCAGGAATCGGCTCCCGGCAGTTGCCTGCTCGGGTGGAAGTCGTTTCTACGACCTCGTGGCGGCTGGGCAGACCCTGCCGGCAGAAACGGAAGCGTGGTACGTGAACGCTCACTGCTACACTGTCTTGGGGTTTGACTCGAACGAGCGCACCGTGCTACTCCGTAATCCTTGGGCGCGACATCCTGACCCCGATGGCATTTTCAAGCTTTCGCTCCGGGACTTCGTGCCGGCTTTTCGAGGGATTGTGACGGTGGAGTAGAATCCGTGGCGCCCTTTCCCTTGCCGTCATCCTGATCCCGCCCACCGCGACGACGTTTACGGGTTGAGGTGCCTGCGCTGCCAAAGCGAGCGCGTCGGCCCGGATACCGTCAGGCAGCGCCGTGTGTGTAGAGATGAGGTACGGCGGCTTTGCCCAGCGGCGGGTGCAGGCCGTTCAAAGTTTCCCTCAATTCTCTGTGGTATACTCTGCGCCAGCGGGACTGAGCTGGGAGCGCCATGAAGACCTGTCCCACCTGCCAAGGAAGCTATCCTGTCAGTTTTGCCGTCTGTCCGCAGGACGGCATGCCGCTGGTGGAAGCCGGCGCCTGGGCCGAAGGGAGCGTGGTCCGCGGGAAATACCGCATTCTGAGTAAGGTAGGACAGGGGGGCATGGGGGCCGTCTATAAGGCGCTCCACCTGGCCTTCGACGAACTGCGCGCGCTCAAGGTGATGACCCCGGAGTTGCTCAGCGATCAACTTTTTGTAAGGCGCTTCAAGCACGAAGCGGTCATCACGCGAAAGCTCCAGCATCCCAACGCCGTCCGGGTGGACGACATCGATGAGTCAGAAGATGGCCGCCCTTTTATTGTGATGGAGTTCATCCAGGGCAAAAGCCTGAAGAAAATTATCCAGGAAGAGGGGCCGCTGCCCGCGCCACGTGTATGTTCCATCATCAAGCAAGCGGCAGCGGCGCTCGATGCCGCTCACGGGCTCGGCATGGTGCATCGGGATATCAAGCCGGACAACATCGCCCTGGTCGAAATGCCCGAGGGCGAGCGGGTGAAAGTCCTCGACTTCGGCATCGCTAAGATCAAAGAGGCTCGCTTGGGCGAGGGTCAGGGGATGACCCTGACCGGCACGGGCGTAGTCATCGGCACACCTCAATACATGTCGCCGGAGCAAGCAGGAGGGAAGCGCGGCGACGAGCTCGACGGACGCTCGGACCTCTATTCCCTGGGCATCGTCATGTACGAGATGCTGACGGCCGGCCTGCCCTTCAAGGCGGACACAACAATAGGAATGCTTCTGGCCCACATGCAGACGCCGCCCACGCCCATCCGAACGCTCCATCCCGAGTTGCAGGTTCCCGAACCCATTGCCAACCTGACGATGAAGCTGCTGGAGAAGAATCCCGAGCTGCGTCCCGTGAGTGCCCAGGCTTTGATCCAGGAGATCGAAAGCTGGGAAAAGGGCCTCGCCCCTGTGGTCGCCCCCCAAGTCCTGCCGCCCACGCGGGTGGTTTCGGCCGAGCAAGTGGAGGCGGTTCAGGCTGCAATGCGCGCGCGTCCGGCGGCCGGAGAGGCGGTAGTGGGGACCGAGGGTTCCCTCCCGATTCCATCGGCTCCCGCCGAACTTCGTCCCGCCGGCCCGGCAGCCCCGTTGCCAGCCCCGTCGGAAAAGCCAGCGATAGCTCCGCCAGCCAAGGCATCCCGTTGGGGCCTTTGGGCTGCGATAGGCATTCTGGCAATGGTTGTCGGTGGCGGAGGCTGGTATCTCACCACGCGCCGTACCGCGCCGGTCTCTCCGACTCCGGCGAGCGTGACTCCCGTGCCGAGTCAGTCCCAAAAGCCGCCTGAGACGCAGAATCCATCTCAGACACAGCCTCCAGCCCCCTCCAGCCCAGTCGCTGGGCAAACACCGGTTTCGGCCAAGCCTGAAGCTCCCTCGGCAAGTTCATCGAGCCAGCCTTCAGCGGCGGGCTCAACCACGGCCAGCCCTCAAGTCTCGCCTACTGTCAAGCGGTCAGAGCCCGAGCCGCAGAGCAAGGGAGTCAAGGTAACGCAGCCCGGGAAGACCGCAGTACCGCCATCGGCAGAGACCCAGCGGAGGATTAAAGCCGCCCTTGCCCTGGGAAATGTTTATTTCGGCGACGGCAAGTATGATGATGCCATCCGAGCCTACGAGGATGGCCTGAATCTAGATCGCTCGAACCCTGAACTCCGCGACAGGCTGGAGCGTACAAAAAAGGCCAAAGCCGCTGAGCAACGCGTACTCCAGTGAAGACGCTCTCCGCGCGTCTTTCGACGTGGGCACCGCGTCATTGGAGTGTTCAAAACTGAGGCTGTCTGGCCCGCTACGCGCTCCTCCGCCATAGAGTAGTTAGCGGAGCAATCCTCCACCAATCCCCTAACCCGGACCAGCCGGAGCCAAACAGGAAGGTAGGCAGTCGGTAGTTGGCAGTCCGGCACGCCAAGTCGGGCGATTTTCGAACTGCCGCCGGAGCCGCATAGATAAAGGGCTCGCGCGACGTGGGCGAAAATATCCTGCCAGGAAAAGTCAAGATCCCTCTCATAAGGGCCCTGCGAGGTCAAAGGGCGGGATGGGGGCGTTTGGGTGGCGGAACGATGGCCGCGCGCTCCACGGACGGGAAGGGAAGCCTGCGCAGTTCGCACCGAACCCTGTGGAGACGGAGCGGCACAGGTGAACTCCCCCAGGGTCGCTTTAGTCGAGCAAAGTGCCGCGGGCGGCAGCCGTGACGACGGGGAGCGGAAGACGGTCGCCGGCTACTACGTGGCCTTGCTCTTTGGTCCCTGCATCGCCGGTAAGCTTGTCTGAGAGAAGGGAGGGAAGAGCAGCCTCTGGGGGTGCTGCTCGGCGCGCGCCTGAACTTCGCGGCGCTCGCAAACATTGTCCGCTGCGCAACGCACCACGTAGGAGAGGTCGGCAGTGGCGAAAGGCGGTACGATGAAGTCGAAGGCGCCGGCCTCAATCGCGTCTACATAGAGCCGGGTGTCAACTAGGCGCGACACCACAATAACGTCAACGGCCATAGCGGCCTTGGCCGCTAAGGCCGTCACATCCGCCCAAGTGCCGTCGGCAAGGGTGGTGTCAGTAAAGACCAGGTGCGGAGGATTCATCCCAGTCAGGGCCTGCCATACCTCCCCGCAGCTCTGAGCATGGACGGTGCGGATAGAGAGGCTTTCCAGGCACTGCTGCAAGGCGCACAGAGGGCCACTGCGGTGGTAGACGACGAGCGCCGATATAATTTCCTTCATGAGGCGCTCCTGCGGGCTAGTCCCGTGCCCGCCTGACGAAGTCCCGAGCCCGCTCCCCATCCGTCAGCTGATCCCGCTTTGCGGGAGTTGGCTGCGAACGCTTCCGTAAAGCACCCAACTAGGCGGGCACGGGACTAGACGGCTTCCGCACCCTCGCGGCAGCCCTTCGGCCTCCGACATGCTCTGTGCGCTGCCCCAACGCTCGGCCGCCGCGCCCCGATTGCGTTGGCTGGCGCTAACATCGACACTGCGCACCCTGTCCTTGCTCAGCGGTTTCCCTGGCGCCTATTTCAACGTCGCCGTAAGATTCTTCTTCTCTTGCGTGATGTCCAATTTATCTTCCCGCGCCAACCACCCCAGGGCTAAGCTGACGAGCTCATTTGACTCGTTAAGCTTCTTTTTAATCTGGGCCTGCGTCTGCGGGCCTTCGCTACTCAACAACTGCCAGACCTTTCCAGCGGTCTCACCCACTTGCGGATTGATAACCAATTTTTCCTATCCTCCTTTGTGCTATCGACAGCACTGGTTGTGGACTTAAAAGGGTCTCGCCCCTGCGAGGCTTCTCAAAAGAACTAACCCCTGTGGCAGCCTGCGTGCCACACGAAAATGGGCTGCAATTCCTGCCGGAATTTCCTGTCTATCGGAAAGCTTGTTTTCTGCCCGGCCCTGCCAGCGACGTAATGGAAGCCACCAACCGACAAATTGCGCGAGCCAACCCTGAGAACCCATATACTAGCAAAAACGGAACGTCTTGGGAAGCGGAAAGAGCTTGGGCAAGAATGGATTCTTCCAGGGGGATGATGGTGAACTAATGGTGGCTACTGCGGGGTTCGGAGATTCAGCAGGGTGTTAGAAAACGGTTTAGGGCATGTCATCCTGATCCCGCAGAGCGGGAGAAGGATTTAAGTTCGTTGTTCCCAGTAGAGGCTGAGATGCTTTTCCGTCGGCTGACGGATCAGCATGACATCCTGGGTGGTTTTCAGCAACCTGTTAGGCCACTTGGGTACGCCCTTGCGCCGAAACAGCGCAAAAAGATTTGCGATTCTGCGTCGGCGAGCCTGCGCCGGAGGCGCCTTGGAGTGCGGTAGCTTGCTACCGCTTTTGCCAGGCCAGCTTGCCGGCCGTTTTGCAAACCGCGGATTTCGCACCAAAACTGCGAGCAAGCTCGCAGCAAGAAAAGCGGCGGCAAGCCGCCGCACTCCAAAGTGTTGCGCGTCAGCCACTTCTTCTGAGCGAAGTCTCAGAAAAAGCGTAGATTCTTACCCCGAGAGTTTGTGCAGCCTGGCGGACACATTTTTCGGGTAGCGCGGATTTCGGCTTTTGGCTGTCGACTTTCGACTGGTTCAGGAGCGGGGAGAATTTCAAATACGTTTGGCTAGCCCTTGCGGCGGCTCTGAAGGAACGCGCCTAGCTCCAGCAGACCGAAGACAAGGAGGCAAAACCAGAAGTCCACCACGGTGCCAAGGTCGAGCCGATACGTCCGATGCCGAGCCGCGAGGGGGAGGCGCGGATAGAGAGCGAAGTAAAGGGCATTCCCCAGCAGAATGGCGACCAAGCACTTGATCCACTTCCTGGTGACGGGGCTCATGGTTCCCTCAGCCTATCCGCAAACGACGGCCCGCCGCCCGTAGGCCCAAACCGGCCTCCGACCCGCACCAGGCTCTGGGCCGCAGGGCGGCCGCCTCGGCCTGCTCTCCGCGCCGCCGTGCTGGAGTGCGGTTATAATAGAAAAACTGGAGCGTGATGGCGACCCCCAAATTGACACCCACTTCCGAAGTGAAGTACCTGAAGGGCGTGGGGCCGGCGCGCGCGGAAATCTTCGCCTCGCGCGGCATCCGCACGGTCGAAGACCTCCTGTACTGCACTCCGTTCCGCTACGAAGACCGCACCCGCCTCATGCGTATCCGCGACCTTGTCCCCGGCCAAACCGCCACGGTGCTGGCCAAGGTCCTCACGTCGGGGCTGATGCGGACCCGTAAGGGTCTATACATCTACGACCTTGCGGCCACGGACGCAAGCGGCCTGCTCCGCTGCAAGTGGTTTAACGCTGTCTACCTGGAAAAGAACAAGGTCTTCCGAGCGGGCCAGCGGGTCTTCTTCTATGGCAAAGTCGAGCGCGATCCTTTTGGCACCGGGAATTTGCAGATCATCCAGCCGCAGTTTGAAATTCTGCCGGAATCGGAAGCGGAGGACGGCAACTCGCTCGAGGTAGGGCGGGTGGTGCCGATCTACGAATCCATGGCCACGCTCGGCCCGCGCGTTCTCCGGCGGCTGATTTGGACAGCGCTGGCTTCCCTGGATGGAGAGATCCCCGACCGTTTGCCAGCGTCTGTGCGCCAGAAGAACCGGCTTGTGGACCGCGCGACGGCTTTGCGGCAAACGCATTTCCCTGATCCCGACCAGCCCTTCGCGGACCTGTGCCGCTTTCGCACTCCGGCGCAGGTGCGGCTGATCTTCGAGGAGTTTTTCAATGTGGGCGCGGGGCTCGCTTTGAAGCGCCGCAAAGCCAAGGCCGCGCTCGGCATCGAGTTTCAGGTGAAGGACAGCGCTCGCCAGGCCATCCGCAGAATCCTTCCCTTCCATCCCACGACCGCCCAGAAGCGTGTCCTGAAGGAAATCGTCGATGACATGTGCTCGCCTCGCCCCATGAACCGGCTGTTGCAAGGCGACGTCGGCTCCGGCAAGACGATCGTGGCCATCCAAGCGGCCATCCTGGCCATAGAAAATGGCTACCAGGTAGCCCTGATGGCGCCCACGGAAATCCTGGCCACGCAGCACTACCTTTACACCAAAGAGCTGCTCCGCGCGTTGCCCTACCGGGTGGACCTGCTCATCAGCGCGCGCAAGGCCGCGGAAAAGGCGGAACTGAAGACGCGCATCGCCCAAGGTGGCCTTGACCTGTTGATTGGGACGCATGCCCTGATCGAAGAAGATGTGGGCTTTGCGAAGCTCGGCTTGGTAGTGGTGGACGAGCAACATCGCTTCGGCGTGTTGCAGCGCTACAAGCTGATGCGGAAAGGCGTGAACCCGGACGTCCTGGTGATGACGGCGACGCCCATTCCGCGCACGCTTGCCCTCACCCTGTACGGCGACCTCGACTTCTCCGTCATCGATGAACTGCCACCTAACCGCGCACCCATCGAGACGCGGCTGGCGGAGGAGCGCGACCGCCCGCGGACCTTCGAGTTCATGCGCGCGAAGGTGCGCCAGGGCGAGCAGGCGTATGTGGTCTGTCCGGTGATCGAGGAAGGCGGGAAGCTCGACCTGAAGCCTGCCGTGCGCATGTACGAACACCTCTCGCGCAACGTCTTCGCGGAATTCCGCGTTGGCTTGCTCCACGGGCGCCTGCCCAGCCCCGAAAAGGAAGAGGTGATGCACCGGTTCAAGCGGGGCGAAGTCCAAATCCTGGTCTCGACCACGGTGGTCGAAGTGGGCGTGGACGTGTCGAATGCCACCTTGATGCTCATCGAGCACGCGGAGCGCTTCGGCCTCGCGCAGTTGCACCAGCTCCGCGGGCGCATTGGGCGGGGAAGCAAGAAATCCTCTTGTTTTCTGATGGCCGAGGAACCCCGCAGCGAGGTGGCCGAGGAACGCCTCCGCACCATGACGGAAACCACCGACGGCTTCCGGATCGCCGAAATCGACTTGAAGCTGCGCGGCCCGGGCGAATTCTTTGGCACGCGCCAATGGGGGATCCCCACCTTTCGCATTGCCAATTTGCTGCGTGACCACGAGATTCTCGAATGGGCCAAGCGCGAGGCTGCGGAGTTCGTCGAGCATCCGCCCTCCCGCGCGGAGCGGGATGCGTTCGTCGGCTACTTGCGCGCCGAATGGCCGCGGCATTACGGCCTCGCCGCCGTCGCCTGACTCAAGCTATCAGCCATCAGCCGTCAGCCGTCAGCAAGAACGTGGGGACGCAGGGGGTGTTGGCTGAAAGCTGATAGCTGAGTGCTGACAGCTTGAGGTTATGCGCATCATTTCCGGAACATACCGTGGCCTTCACATCAAGTCGCTCAAAGGCGCGAACCTGCGTCCCACTTCCGACCAATTGCGCGAGACCTTGTTTGATGTGCTGGGCCCGAATGTGGAGGGGTCAAGGTTCCTGGACGCCTACGCGGGCTCTGGCGCAGTGGGTCTGGAAGCCCTGAGCCGGGGAGCGCGCGAAGTGGTCTTCATCGAACACTACCGCGCGGCCGCCGAGCTTATTCGCAAAAACCTCGCTGCCCTCCAAATCGATTCCGGGTTCCATTTGCTCGCCTGCTCGGTCCTGACGGGTCTCGAGAGGCTCGAGCTGGAAGGCGCGCGCTTCGACTACGTCTTTCTCGACCCTCCTTACAAGGAGATCCGCGAATACCACCATGTGTTGCGACAACTCGGTCGGTCGCCCCTGGTGTCGCCGGCCTCGCTGGTTGTCGCCGAGCATTCCCGCCACTGCTTCCTGGAAGAGGAATACGCTTCTCTGCGGCGCACCCGCCTGCTCCGCCACGGCGACGCGCAACTGGGGTTCTACAGGCGCGCTCTCCAATAAATTATGAATTCTGAATTATGAAATAGAGTGAGCGACGCCTGTTTCATAATTCAGCATTCACAATTCAGAATTCTTCATTCACACGTCGGCGCGTTCGAAGAGTAGTTGCGTGGCCAGAGGAAACGCCAGGGCTACGAGGCTCCAACCGATAGTGGCAGTCGTAGGGAAATGCGCGCCCGGAACCGTTGCCCACTTGGAGGCTGCAAGCACATCGAGGGGTGTAGGCAAATCGATCCGCCACTGTAGACGAACGGCCAGGGGCAGGAGCAGAGCGATCACGAAAAGCCCAAGGCTCAAGCTCAGGCCGGTGCGTCCGCTCTTCATGAGCGCGGTCATAAAGTAAGTCAGGCTATACACCACCGCACCCAGGACGAACAGCGGAACAGCCATGGTCAAGAATTTCCAGTGGTGTACGGATTTCGTGAGGTACACAAAAGTTGCGAAGGAGGCCAGCACGGCCAGCAGAACCATAATGAGCAGGGTCATTGCGCCTGTAGCCCAACCGGCCCAAACGAAGTATTTCCGCCGACGCGGCCGAGTCAGCAAGAACTCCACCGTGCCTTGCGCGAACTCTTCTCCGACCCCGGAGGCTCCCAGTCCCAGCCCTGCGAAGGCCATGGCGGGCGAGCCGAGACTCACTAGGCAGATTCGCCAAACGTCCAGCGCGGCCGCCTCGCGGGCGCCGCTGGATCCCTGCTGGTAGTCCCACCAACTGACCCAGGGCAAAAAGGCCGTGATGATCACCAGCAAAATCAAATAGACGATGACACGGCTGCGGTTCTCTCGCCACCATTTCCAGGCATACATGGCTCCTCCTTGCGGGTTAGCGCCAGGAAAATCTGGCGCAGGTTCAATGGGGAAACGTCCGTGATGGTTGCGCCTTGCTGTTGCAATCGCGCCGCGAAGGCCTCGGCGTCGCGGGCAACAACGTATTTCCAAAACGCGCCGGCCTGCACGGCTGAAACGACCTGCGGGGGCCCGAACGCCGGCAGGCCCTCGCCCGCGGCGGTGATGAGCCGGAACTCGTTCTTGATGTCTTCCAGCCCAGCCTCGAGCAACAGCTTGCCTTGGTCGATGATGCCGACCCAATCGGCGATTTGCTCGACTTCACTCAACTGGTGCGAGCTCAGGAAGACTGTGCCGCCTTCGGCCAGGTGGCCTTCCGCCAGGACGCGCAGCAACTCGTCCACAATGACGGGATCCAAGCCGGACGTTGGCTCATCCAGAATCAGCAAGTCGGCTCGCTGGGCGAGCGCCAGCAGAAGATAAACTTTCGTGCGGTTCCCGAGGGAGAGGGTTTTGAAGGGCTGCTGGAGCGGGATTTCGAGTCGCCGGACGTACTTCGCTACGGCCTCGTCTGACCACTGCGTGTAGAAACCGCGGGTGAATCGCAGGAGTTCGACGGGCGTCATCCACTCGTACAGCCTCTTGTTTTCGCTGACGTAGGCGGTGCGTTCGAGAATGGCCACCCGATCGCGCCGGGGGTCAAGGCCCAGCACCCGCGCTGCGCCGGCGGTGGGGCGCGTGAGGCCCAGGAGCAGCTTGATCGTGGATGTCTTGCCCGCGCCGTTGCGCCCCAGGAAGCCGTACACCGAGCCCGGCGGCACGCGCAGATTCAGCCCGTCCACCGCGCGCACCTGCGGATAGTGTTTCGTTAGCTCGTCGGTAGTAATCATCATCTCGCTCATAAGCTTTCTCCCAGCTTGGCCAGCTCTTCCTGGACTAGCTTGACGATTTCCTCCGGCGCCAGCCGCAGTTGTCGCCCCTCCACGGCCATTTGGCGGGCGTAAGGCCGGAGGCGTCGCAGTTTTTCCGTCTTTAGCAGGCCTGGCACGCCGTCGGCCACGTACGTGCCGCCGCCCGGGACGGCGGAGATCACGCGATCGCGCTCCAGGTTCTGGTAAGCGCGCGCCACGGTGTTGGGGTTGATGCCCAGGTCGGCGGCTAGCTTGCGGACCGAGGGCAAGACGTCGGCCGGCTTGAGCGCCCCGGCGGCCACCGCCTGCTTGACCTGCCCCTCGATTTGGAGGTAGATCGGCACGCCGGAGGAGGGGTTCACGTGCAGCAGCATGCTGTACTAGTACAATAGTACAGTTGCCCGTGTCAAGGCCTTTTTTAGGCATCCCTCCCGCGCCACCTTTGCGCCCGGGTGGCGGCGGGCCACGGGCCTTCTACTGGTTCGAGCAGCAACGGGGCTTGCGTTCCCACGGTTTGTTACAGGTGGATTCGGCAATCGAAAATCCAAAATCCCCAATCGCTTTTCTTGACCTCGCAAGCTTCTATGCCCTACTATTGCTGAAGGTTGAGCCTGCAGGACGATTGGTCGATGCGGGCGCCGTCTGGGCGGGGTAGCTCAGTGGTAGAGCGAGGGTCTCATAATCCCTAGGTCGGGAGTTCGATCCTCCCCCCCGCTACCATCGGATGCTCAATAAGTTACAGCTATCACACCGGCAGAAATAGGCGACTCAGTGTGGGGACTTTTGGGACGTGAGCTTACTCCTTCCAATATGGCCACGGCTCTTCCAAGAGTTGACGCGCTGCTGCAACGCCGCGTCCTCATCGGCGTTTCTTCATTGCCTGAAGCTAGCCATTTCGAGCAGCCCGCTCGCTGCGTGCGTAGCATAGCGTGCGAGGGGCTTAAGGGAGGAATGTGCTGATGACTCCCCGGGAACGGTGGCTCGCTCTTTTAGCAGACAAGCGACCAGACCGCGTTCCCTGCGACTACGCCGCCACGACGGAGGTAACCAATCGGCTGCTGACTGAACTTCGTTGTGACTCCGAACGGGAACTCTGGGAACACCTGGGCGTGGACAAGTGCATTCAGCTTGCGCCGAAGCATCCGCTCGCCAGGGAAGACACGTGGCACACCCAGTCGCTTTACAGCATTTGGGATATTGGGACCGTGAACGTGTCGTACGGCGACGGGTTAGGCGTTTATGAGGAGGTGGTGTCACACCCGTTGGCGAAGGCGGAGAGCGTTGCTGACATCGAACGCTTCCACTGGCCGGATCCCGATGCGTGGGATGTCAGCCGGATGCGCGCAGAGTGTGAGGCGTGGTCGGATTACCCGGTCGTGGGAGGCTGCTATGAGCCATTCTACCTTTATTGCCGCATGCGCGGCATGGAACAGGCCCTGGAAGACTTGATTCTTAGCCCGGCGATCGCCGAAGCGGCCCTGGAGCGTATCTACTACATCCACGAGGCGATCATTCGGCGCACGCTCGAACAGGCCGGCGACCTGATTGACCTCATCTACGTGGCTGAGGATTTGGGCACTCAGAACTCGCTGCTCATGAGCCCCCGAGCCTTTCGCCACTTTCTAAAGCCCTGGATGCGGCGGATGATCGACCTTGCTCACTCGTTTGATGTCAAGGTCATTCATCACGATGACGGGGCGATTCGGCCCTTCCTGCCGGAACTGATCGAGATCGGCATCGACATACTGAATCCTGTTCAGTGGCGGTGCCAGGGAATGGAGCGCGAAGCGCTGGCGCGGGATTTCGGGGCAATGCTTGTCTTCCACGGCGCCATGGACAATCAGCGGACACTTCCATTCGGCACAGCGGAGGATGTGCGGAGAGAGGTAGCCGAAAACATTCGCATTCTCGCCCAAGGCAAGGGTTACATTGTGGCCCCTTGCCACAACATCCAGCCTAACACGCCCACGGAAAACATCTTGGCCCTCTACGACGCCGTCCGCGAATTCGGGTACTTGGGATGAGGATCGGCGCTCCAGCAAGCACGGGTGGGGCGCGGCTGCTCGGGGGCGAGAGCAGAACACGCTCTGAACGCGTGCTCGTCCCGTGCCCGCCTGGTTGGATGCTTTACGGAAGGGTTCGCAGTCAACTCCCGCAAAGCGGGATCAGCCGACGGATGGGCAGAGGGGGCTCGGGACTTCGTCCGGCGGTCGCGGGGCTAGCTCATTAAGCCGGCGGGTTGCCCCGCGAGAAGCGGGCCCCGCACGCGTTACAGCTAGAGTGCATTCCCTTGGGCGATCACAGTAATCGAGGCGAGGATGACCAAGATCCCGGCCACCAGGTAGGCGCCGCACCGCAGACTGGTGCCACGCCATTCGCCAACAAGCCATCCCGCAACATTGCTGGTAATGATCGAGGCTCCAAGCAGGACCGGCCAGCCGATGACTGCTGCCGCGGACCCGAGCTTGCTTCCCCCGACGCCGTAAACAACGAGGCCTCCGAACCACAGGACTCCCATCGTGGCGCCGCCCACCCAATAGGACCCCAAGCGCGGCATTCCGAAGTAACCCCAGCCCGTGCGCCCAATCTTCCACAAGCAGTAGCCAGCATTGGCCACAAAGCCGCTTGAAACCGTCAGCGCCCAAACGCCCAAGCTGGCCAACGCAGGGGAAGCGCCGAGCTCGACGGCGCGTGTCTGTAGTGCGCCCGTAAACGCGAAGCTGAAGTTCAGTGCCGAGCCGAAAACAGCCGACATGACCGCCAGGAGCAAGCCTGCCGCAACGTCGCTCCAACGGGAGTGGTGATCCTCCACGGCCCGTGTTTGCTTCTCGCGCAGACTGCCGGCGAAGGCACAAAGCGATATTCCAACAATAAGAACTGCGTTTCCGGCGAGAACAAAATGGCCCGCGCGCGTGCCCAGCGAATGAGGGCGAAGAACTACCATGGGGACCAGCGATCCCACTCCGGCCGTAAGCCCGAGCATCAAGGCAAGTCCAAGGCCCAGGCCCAGCTTGGTTAGAGCCAGGCCAAAGGCCACGGCGCCCAGCCCCCAAGCGAAGCCGAAACCGCAAATCAAGCCCAGGGGCGCCTGGCAGATCAGCTTTCCTAGCTGCGGCGTGCAAACCAAAGCCGCGGCCCACGGAAAGACGAGCATGCCGACCAGGGAGTAAACCAGCCAGGTATGCTCCCATCTCCACCGACGCATCAGTTTCATGGGCAAAGCAAACAGCCCATTGAGAACGCCAGCCAGCATTGCAAGGACGACTCCGGCAAGGGCTTGAGGCTCAGGCATGATTCTCCAAGGTTGGGTCAACCTCCTCCGAGGGGGCGCCACGATCCGAGTGCTCGCTGCGAAGAAGCTTCTCCGCCAGGTTGCTTCAGAAGCCTATGGGCACAATCCGGAAGCCGGCCTCGAATCTCTTGCCCGGCTCGAGAACAATCAGCCCCTTTGGACTTTGTCTCGCGCTCCAAGTTAAGAGCGTTGGTTAAACCTGCAAACCGGGATACTTGTAGCATTCGAGCCGCGGAGCGACGAAAGCGCCCTCGGCATCGGAGTTCCCCACGTCCAGGACCTCCCAGCGGGAATCATACGCAACCAGCCCGTGGATAGGGTAGTCCTTCGGGGGCGTGCGCAGAAGATTGCCGAGCGCGCTGTTTAGCAGAAATTCCCTTCCTTGGGAAGAAATAGTAGTCACGATCAATGCGGTTTGCCCACGGCGCCATCAGGGGGATTCCCACTCTCGGAGAGCGCCCCTTTGACCGCCCAGCTTTCCTCGCAGGAGCTCCCCCACGATTTGCGCAGTATCTTGGACCAAGGGGGCATCCTCCCGAGAAGCGGGTGCTGTCCGGCTCCTCGCCAGAGCCTAATCACCCTGCTGCACCCACTCTTCGGTGAAGTGCGCGTGTTTGATAGTCCAGACGTTGTAGTCGGCCTTGACAATAACGGAGCGCTCGCCGCTAACTTCGTGTCATGCCCTGAAGTTCCGTAGTTGTAGGCAAGGCTAATTCGCGTTCAAGTTTGACCAGGAGTCCTGGTTAAGGGAAAAGGCCACAGCCGGAAAAGCGCCCACCGCGGCTATCAACTCTGCGCTCTTCTCCCGGCCGCAACCGGAAACCTCCTGGCATAAGCGATATTACTGGGCTACACTCTAGGCCATCGCCTTGAACGCCTGCCGGACTATCCTCAGCCGCTCGGCCAACGAGGGGTCGGGTCCGAAGTCCGGCGGGGTCCCCTGTACGGTTCCGAAGAAGTCGCAGCCGCGCTCATACCATTTCTTCCACGCCGCGGGGGCACAATTAAGACAAGTCATCACCCGCTGCTGGGGCTTGCGGATGTTCAGCAACCACTCCACCACTTCGACACCTTCGCAGTCTTCGAGTTCGGCAAAGAGCAGGTCGCTCTCGTTAACCATGGGGTGATCCACCCACAAATCCGCCGCCGGAATGCGGAACGGGACGTTGAAGTAGATTTTGGTCTCGCGGCTCGCCTTGTGGACGGTCTCACGAATGCGGTGGAACTGGCGGGCCAGAATCTTTCGCTTGTATTTGAGACTTTCTTCGGGGGTAATCTGCGCGGCATCGTCGGGCATGTCGCGGCCGATGATCTCCTTGAAAGGTCCTTTGACAAACCATGCCGGCTGCACAGGAAGACCGTGGGCCTCGATGTTCCCGTACGAAAACCAGTCGAACATGATCCATTCGACCGGATAACGGCGAAGAAACTCGTCGACTCGCGCACAGAGCAGGTCCGTCCAGGGACTCTCGGGCCCCAGGTAGCCCCAATGGCCGTACTCACTCTTGCTGGTCGGGACCACCCAGGAATCCCGCATGTTACTCACTGTCAAGTCTGCGCCCACGCAGAAGTAGGAATGAAAAGGCATGTGCGCCTGGCGCGATAACTTGAACAACTCCGGCAACAGGTCGCGCCCGGGCCCGGGGGCCGTGGGTCCGAATTTCGTCGGGTAGTAGGCATACCCGCCGAAATTGAAGGCTTGGCAAAACATGATGTTGACACCCAGATCTTTGTGCCAATCGAAGTACTCTTGCGGGCGGATGAAAGCCCAATCCTCCGCCGACGCTGGGGCAATTTCCTCGTGGGGCTTTTTGAGGATGACCCAATTCAAATCGAAACAGAACACCTTCAGCGTTTTGCCTGTCGGTGAATCGCCGGCCTTCACACTTTGAGCACCGAACGCCTTCGTGGGGTTCGGCGCAACGGCGAGGCCCGCGGTGCTGAGCGCCACTTTCTGAAGAAAATCGCGGCGGTTGGTCGGATTCTTCATCTGGTCTCCCTCCCTCATCCCGTTCCCGGTCCGCGCGGGGGATTACTCAAACAGCTTTCGGAAATCTGCGAACTGTTGTTTCAGGTCGGCGATTTCCTTCTGCAGGAGCGCGACTCCATTCTCCAGGCGCGCAAGGCGTTCGGAGTCGGGTGAGGGGCTCGCGACCAGCGCTTGCGATGCTGGCTCGGGCTCCCCTGTTTCAACATCACCCGAGAGCAGGTGGGCGTAGCGCGCCTCCTTGCTGCCCGGCTGGCGGGGCAGGACTTTGGCCAGGGGCGGCGCGCGCTTCATCAGGTGCTGAAGCGCCGCATGCACCTCTTCGAGGTCGTTGAACCGGTGCAGGCGTTCGGTGCGACCACGAAGTTCGCCGGGGGTCTGCGGGCCACGCAAGAGCAGCACACACAGGACCGCGATCTCGGGGCGGCCGAAGTTGAAGACTTCCTGGAGCCGATGCTCGTACTTGGTCACGCGGCTGTCCGCACCGCTGGCAGCTCCGGCCAGACGCTTCTCATTCAGGCTTAGGAGTGCGTCGCGCACGGCGTTCTCATCCAGATTCATGACGGGATGACGATTGGATTTCTGGTTGCACGCGTTGAGGAGCGCGTTGAGCGATAAAGGATAATAGTCCGGAGAGGTGATCTCCTTTTCTACGAGCGAGCCCAACACGCGTCTTTCCACGTCGTTCAGGAGAATGTTCACGGTGCGAAACCAAATCCTAAACTAGATTACCCCTTTCGGTGAAATCCTGGTGACGTTCGCCGCCCGAGGGTTAACGGCTTGCTTGTCGAAATTCACATACAGGCGGTTTTGAATTTCCTGTAAACCGGTTTTCTCGCTCCCATCGAAGTCCGATATTCAGGGTCAGTCGGCTCGTAAGACGAAAATCGTCTTGACCCGGAATTTCCGATTTCGACTCTACATCTGCCCGGGATCGTACCTCAGCCGCGCTTCCGGTTCAACTTCGGACCGCCCTGGCTTCTTTTGGGGTAGCATCGCGGTTCGCTTTGTTGGATTCGGCGGGCGCGGCCCTCGTCGCGGAGGAACGCCAGCAGTTTGCCACTGGCCAAGCGCACCACCGAAGGTTGACTGATTCCCCATCCAGGAATGGTGTTGCTGAAAGTCCACCTCTCCCCACCATCCTTGCTCATGGCCATCGCGGCGACGTTGAAGTTCTCGTTGCCAAGCGGCACCAGCACGGTGCCGTTTGAAAGAACCAAAGGATGGGTCCGGGGCATCCAGCCTGGTCGTGTCGCGAACGGGTCCTTCAGCCGCTGGCGGAGTTCCTTGGCCTCCGCTCCGCTGGCGTATCTGCTGACGATTTCATCCAACCCTTCCGGATGAACGATCAAGACGCTCTCCCGGTCCCACTTAGGCGGGCCTGGCTTCTCGTAATCCGAAGAAACCTCATACTGGAGGAGGACTATGGGGTGAGCCTTCTTAACGGAAGCAAGTACGGCTATGATACCCAGGGGAGTGTGATCAGGCTTTCGCTACTCCGATCGACTGCGTGGCCGGACCCGCACGCCGACGAAGGCACGCACGACTTTTTCCATTTACCCGCACAAGGGGAGATGGGAGCAAGCACAGACTGCGCGTCGTGACTATGAGTTGAACTACCCGCTGTTGGTTCGAGTTGAGCCTAACCACACTGGTGAGCTGTCGGCTTCCCATTCTTTCTTGGCCATTGACTCATCGTCGGTATATTTTACGGCGATGAAGAAGGCCGAGGATGATGGTTCGATGGTCTTGCGGTTCTACAAGCTGGGCGGGCACGAGGAACAAACAACCGTCACTCTTCCTAAGGCGGTGCGCGAAGCAGTGGAAACGGATCTTATAGAAAGGGCCCTCTCGCCCCAGGCGACGCAAGGCAATAGGACTCAGGTGCAAGTAAAGCCGTATGAGATAAAAACGGTCAGGGTGAGGTCCGAGTGACCTCAATCCCGGCTCCCGAAGGAGGCACGTCCGCCATGGATACTATGCGCAAATGGGGTGGGAGCGTGGACTCACATTCACGCGGCCCGACCTCCCGCTTTCGCCGCTTGGCCTGCGTTCCAGCAAGCCTGTTCGCTTTATTCTTTTGCCTTCAACTTTCACTGGCTCTCCCTGTCGGCACGAACGTCTCACGCCAGCAAGTCCGCATTGCGCTCGAGGGTAAGCTCACCCCCAAGCTGGCCTATGGAATTGCACGCCTGGTGGGGGCTCTTCAGGAGGCTGGGATTCCCTATCAAGCGACCAGGGCATCGTCCACGAAATGGAAAGGTCAGGTGATAAAGATTGTGGTTGATCCACAGGCCCTTCCTCGCGAGCTCCAGCGAGCGGAGAGCTTCTCAGTCAAATCCAGCCCTAACGAAACTCAACTGACCGGGTTTGATGACGCGGGTGCCTTGTATGCCTGTGGAGAACTTGCCTCAAGAATCCGCGCCGCGAAGCTGTTGCCGAAGAACCTTACTCTCGCCGAAACACCGAAAATGAGCCTGCGCGGTGTCCCGCTTTTTCTAATGACTGCGGGAAGCTATGACTATCCCATAACCGAGCATGAATTCCCCTGGTTCTACGATAAGAGCCTTTGGATCCGGACGCTCGACTTCTTGGCCGCACAACGCTTCAATTTCATCTCGCTGTGGAACTCTCACCCCTTCCCTTACTTTATGAAGTTGACCTCGTACCCGGAAGTGCGGGTGCTGAGTGAGAGCGAACTGGAGCGGAATGTCGCGTTATTGGAGTGGCTCAGCCGGGAGGCAGAAAAACGCAACATCTGGCTGATATTCCATTTCTATAACATCCATGTTCCGGAATCTTTCGCCCTGGCTCATGGGATTCCCAAGAATCCGTCCGTCAACGGGTACGTCCTCTCGGAACCGAATCCTCTGGTGGCGGATTACACCCGGTATTGCATCAGGGAGTTTGTTGGGAAGTACCCCAGCGTCGGCCTGTACTTCCCGCTTGGAGAGGCCCTCCAAAAGGGAAAAAGTTCCTGGATGAATGACGTGCTGTTGGCTGGTGTCAAGGACACGGGGAAGCATCCACCTGTTATCCTTCGGCAACACGAACTTGTTGGGTTGACTGTATTGGAAAACGCGCTCGCGAACTATGACAACCTCTACACGGAGATGAAACACAATGACGAAATGTTGGCGGCCCCGCAGCCAAACCCCGACAACGCTGAATGGATCCAGCGCAGCAGGCGGCATATTATCAACGTCCATCTGGTGGGGAACCTGAAACCTTTTCGCTGGGCTTCTCCGACCTTCATTCGTGAAACTGCAAGCGCTCAGCAACGGATGGGCGCACAGGGTGTTCAAGTGTATCCCTTGTGGGTCTGGTACTGGCCTTACAGTGCGGACAGCCAACGATTGTTCCAAATCGACCGTGATTGGCTCTGGTATGCCGCGTGGGGACGCTACGCCTGGGACGCCGACCGGCCGCCAGAGCAGGAAGAGGAATATTGGACTCAGAAGATAGCAGAGAGATTCGGGGCTAACGCTGCGACATATATCTTGGCTGCCTATGATTCTGCGGGGAAGGCCATGCCGTCCATACCCAGGCTCTTTTGGTTCGATGGCTGGAACCATTGGTTCGCGTCCAACGGCCTGACGTTAGACCAGATTCTGCGCGGTACACCCATTCCCTATACGAATGTGCAGAGGATACTGAGCGTTAAGGACTACGCACAGAGCCTCGCGGAGGGCAAGCGGGTGAGTCATGAGGTTTGGACGCCAACCGCACTGACCACGGAGATGGTGAGTGACGCCCGGAGGGCTGTGGAATTGTGTAACAAAGCCCAGCCGCTGGTGGAAAAGAACGGGGACGAGTTCTCTCGCTTACGCACGGATTTTGAGGCGACTCTCCTGATTGCACAGTTTTATCAAGCCAAGGTTGAGGCGTCTGTGCACTACGTGGCATACCAGATGAGCCGAAATCCTGCGGAGGGAGGGATGGTTATCGACCTCTTGGGCAGGTCACTGGAGTTTTACCGAGAATTAGTCAGGAAGACTGATAAAGCTTATCCGACCGCCAATGATATTAGCAACGATATCCCTTTCCCATTTCATCCTCCAACAGGAATTGCCCCTCCGCAAGTGAATAGTTTCCCTCGTCTCGCCCACTGGCGGGATATCCTCCCGGTCTTCGAGGCAGAGTTTCACTTATACCGAAGGCTTCTTGAGGTGCGGGAGACAGCCGGGAAGTAAGATCCTGAAGATCTTCGCTGCGGCGAGAAGGTTGCGAACTCTGGTTGGAAATGCCGGGTGAACAAGGAATACTCGCCCAAAACATCTGGCGCCTCAGCGCGTTTTTCTGAGCGGGTAGATACAAGCGCAGAGTTGTATTCTAACTCTGCGGCTTGTCCATGTCCCCAAACCAAGGGCCGCAGACTTACAGAACCCGCCGCGGCGGGCGCTACCTGCTTTACGGTCCGCGAACCCGATTCCGTTGACGGCGAGTTCGAGTGCGTCCTCTGGCAGAGATCGGTACACGGCAAATTCCTGGGCCTCTTCTTTGCCAACTATGTGAACTCACCTTCGCGGCCCGCTCCGCCGGCTTCAAAGCTTCTTCGACCTTCGCCAGCCCTGCATTTGTTGACCTGTGACAGTCCGTTCTATAATCACTGCGTGTCCGAGCCTCCTCGCAGTCAAATCCTCGTTGAAATCATATTGAACCCAAACTGGTGGAATCGAAACTACGGAATATCCTTCAACGAATCCTTCTATTTTGACAAACAGCAACGCATCCAGAATGACTTAAGAATGCGAACGGAGCTCTTTGACCGATTCGGGATTGGTGAGCCGAATCCCGTTCCCCGGCCGATCATTGGATCACAACACGTGGCGGGTGGGTTTGTCGTACCTGCGCTGCTAGGCGTCCAGGTGCGCTTCCTCGAGGATCAAGCTCCTTGGCCAATTCCTCTGAACTTGAGTCGAGAGGAGATTCTCGCGCTGAAGGTCCCCAAGCTGGAGACGACCTGGCCGATGGATCAGCTTCTTGCGCAGATGGACGAGTTGGAAAAGGAATTCGGCTATGTCGTTGGTGATTTCAATACAGGCGGCATCTTCAATACCTCGTTGGAACTACGGGGCCAGCAGTTGTTTATTGATCTTCTGGAAGACGAAGAGTTGGTCAAACATTTGTTCGCTGTGGTCTCGGAGACCCAGGCACAAGTGGCTGAATATGTGAAATTGGGGACAGGCACCACCTCCGTGGCAACTAACCGCTCCATTCTTAATGTCGAGCCGAAGATCTACGTGAACAGCAATTGCTCGGTGCAGATGGTTTCTCCAGGCACCTATGAGAAGCTCCTCTTCCCATTCGAATTCTCACTGGCAGAGCGACTGCGGCCTTACGGCATCCATCATTGTGGAGACAATCTTCATCGGTTCGCGAAGGTCTACGCGAAAACGGGTGCGGTATTCTATGACGTGGGCTGGGGATCCGACGTGGCAAAGTGCAGCGAGATGCTGCCGCAGGCTTTCCTGAATCTGCGTTTGAACCCCGTGCGCATGTTGCGGGAATCACCTGACACAATCCGTAGCGATACCCTGCGACTCCTGTCTGCGGCCGGGCGCACGGACAAAGTAGGTGTGTGTTGCATAAACATGGACTACGGCACGCCGGACCAAAACATAATGGCTATGTTCCAGGCCGTTAGGGATTTCTCAGACCGGAGATCGTGAGGCTCCGGCGTTTTGCGTTTCGGCGGAAACAAGACAGTGGGGTTGCCCCAACCTCAATGTACGAAATCAATCGCAGCAGCCGTTGAAGACGGGCCGTGCTTGTTAACTGGTGCGACTTGGAGAAGCTTTGCCGACGGGCTTCCCAACTTGTCGATCGGCGGCTGTGTGCGTTCGCTCCAAGGCCCTTCCGAAACCCCAGCTTGGGAGACCCTAGCGGATCGCGTCCTTGGAGTTCCGCCTGCGCGGGAGTCAGGAGCGGTGGGAGGGCGGAGTCCGCAAACGGAGGAGGACTTGCGGGTATGAAGTAAGCGTCCGGTGAACCCATTGGGAGGTTCGCGTCTCCGGACGGACCTGCCGAACGGTGGATTTGTCGTCAGCGTGGCGCTCGCATCTGACCCTCGACCGCGTGCCCTTTCCGGCGGTGGAAAGGGCGATGATTTGGCGGAATTCCAAACCCCGAGCCGCAACCTTAAAAGACAGCCCTGGGCTGCCTGATGTATAACATGACGGCTCGGCCAGTGGTCGGCCAAACGAAAGGGGGCGGTACGCTATGAAGACAATGAGGCGCACTTATCTGATTCTGGCCCTGGTAGGGGCGTTCGTCTTGCCATGCCTTCAATCGCAGAATGGCCAAGCGGAACAGCGAACCTGGAAGCTCTCGGAGATTCCCATCCGCGATCCCTTCATCCTGCCGGATGAGGCAACCAGGACTTACTACTTGTATCGAAGCGGCGGACCCAAGGCAGGCGTTCTGGCCTACACAAGCACCGACCTGGAAAACTGGAACGGACCTTTCCAGGTTTTCCGGATGCCGGACGGGTTCTGGGGCAATCAGACCATCTGGGCGCCTGAGGTCCATCACTACCGCGGCAAATACTATCTCTTCGCCACCTTCAACTCGCTGGAAAAGGTGAAGTCCGCCCGTCCCGAGTGGCAGCCTGCCGAACGATATCCACTGGTGGCGCGCGGCACTCAGATTCTAGTTTCCGACTCACCCAAAGGGCCGTTCCAGCCGTTCCGGAACCAAGCCCACACGCCCGCCGATTGGATGTCCCTCGACGGCACGCTGTGGGTGGAAGACGGGGTGCCGTGGATGGTCTTCTGCCATGAGTGGCTCCAGATGCAGGACGGGACCATGGAACTCATGCGACTCAAGACCGACCTGTCGGCCGCCGCGGGAAAGCCGGTGACCCTCTTCCGGGCTTCCGATGCGCCGTGGCGGCGCCGCCAGGAAGATCGTGACCCGAAGACCAGAAGCTGGGTGACCGACGGGCCGTTCCTGTACAGGACCAAGGGGGGCAATCTGTTGATGACCTGGTCGAGCATCGGAGCGGGGGGCTATACGGTCGGCCTGGCGGTTTCCAAGTCAGGCAAGGTCGCCGGGCCCTGGAGCCAGGTGGAGCAGCCATTGTTCACGGAGGACGGCGGCCACGCCATGATTTTCAAGACGTTCGACAACCGACTGATGCTGGTGCTGCACCAGCCGAACAGCAAGGCTGAGAGGGCACGTCTCCTCGAACTTGAGGACACCGGAGACTCGATTCGGCGGAAGGACTGAGTCGCGGATTCGGAGTGAGTCTGGAGAGAGGAGAAGCGCAGACCTCTTGTGTAGGTCTGCGTTACTCGCTGCGGAGGAACACAAGAGGAGGGAATCTTACGGTCGGGTCACCACTTCATATGGCCCGGACGGCAGGCTAAATCTTACACCGCGCTCCTGGTTCACTTTCAGGGTCGCGGGAATATCCAAGTCGGCGATCTCGATTCTTCTTGTCCACGAACCGCTGGTCCAATAATCCGCGCGCGTGTATAGGGTTGTGCCCACGATCGTGTAGTGTTCAACCTCTTCCTCGTGCCCGTCGCGGAACACGAGGACGGCAGGTGAAAGCTCACGAGCAGGCTCGGCGGCTTCATGTCTGCTCGGTATAGTGGCTTGTGGACTGGGCGCTTGCTCCAAATTCGGCTGTGGGGGTTGTGCGGGAGCTGGTGATTGACCGTAGGTGGTAACCCGCACCCACTGATTGCCCTCCCGTTCAAGTAACAGTGAGTCGGGCAGCCTCGGCGGCGGCGCCTGCTGGGCGGGCCGGACGATGGCTTCCGGTGGAGGCGCCTCGGTCATGCTCGGTTCGTATTCGTAGCCATAGGGGTCATAGTAGTACGGAGGCGGCAGATATGCCCCTCCCCATCCCCAACCGGGAAAGAACCGGCGCCCTCTGCCCGCGTAGCCAAAACTGGTTCTTGGGCCAGGCCTGGGATGGACACCCGTTCCCATTCGAGCAGCCGAAACAGATCTAACCGCAACACGCCTCTGCGCTTCCACGGGCGATACAAAGACCACCACTCCAAGCATCGCGATGGGCAGCGCAATGGGAAGCCACGGTTTCATGCCCTGACCTGCATCCACCTTCGAGGGCTGACGCATTCCCCTCTCCGCACCAAACGTAGTCCCAGCGGGCCTGAAAGTCAACTCTCGCCCCCGGCGTTAATAGCAGTGACGAGCGGCGAGCGACAAGTGACCAGTCCGGTGTGTGGCGCTCTTTACTCTTCACTTGTCACTCCGCACTGCACTATTGGCCGGGGCGCGCGGACTTGAACCCTAGACATCAGGTCCGCGCTACCTCGCTGACGCAGTTTTTCGGGGCGCAATGGTAACCCCGATCCCGAGCTTACACGGCCTTCGTCACAGCGATTATATTCTTTCGCCTCCGGGATCGGGGTGTAGACTGTCGCTCGCGCTGGTGCAAAGCATTGGCTATGTCATTTAGGCGCTTTGAGTGAGGTGCTCTTATGGCGTTCAAATGTGACCGGCGGGCATTTTTACGAGACTCTGCCTTGTGGGCAGTGGCGGTTCCGGCCCTCCCAGGCATGGGTGCAGGGCGAGGACTGGATGCATTTCCAAGGCGGGGGACTGTGAATACGGAGCCCCCAGCGAAAGAGCTGCAGGGAGGCTTTATCGAACCTCCGGACTCAGCTTGGCCCTGGGTCTTCTGGATGGTCTCAGATGGCAACCTCACCCGCGAAGGCATCACCGCTGACTTCGAGGCGATGCGCCGGGTGGGCATCCGCGGGATTGTCTACATGGAGGTGGACCAGTACGTCCCGAAAGGGCCTGCGCGCTTCCTGAGCCCGCAGTGGAGAGAGATGATCCAGCACGCGATGAAGGAAGCTACGCGGCTCGGCATCACCATGAATATGAACAACGATGGTGGCTACTGCGGCAGCGGTGGTCCCTGGATACCTCCAGAGTTGTCGATGCAGATGCTGGTCTGGAGTGAGACAACTTTTCGAGGTCCGGTGCACATTGCCGAAACACTTCCCCAGCCGAAGACCATTCGCGACTACTACCGCGACATTGCGGTGCTAGCTTTCCCCACGCCCCCCACGGAGAGCGTACGCATGGCTGACTGCTCGCCAAGGTTTACGTATGGAGCCGACCGGAAGAGCTTTGACGCCGCCAACCTGGCCGATGGCAACTTTAGCACTATTAGCATCGTGCCGCCGCCAGAAGCTGACCAGCCGCAGTATTTGAATATTGAGTTCCCTGAACCCTTTACGGCCCAGTCCCTGACGGTCGCCTTGGACCCGTGGAACTCGGAAGTCACTGGGACGCTAGAGGCTTCCGAAGATGGCCAGCACTTCCAGACAGTTCGCCCCTTCAGGCTGCGCTGGCCAGCGGCTTCGGTGAACTTCCCGAAAGTGACTGCGCGCTACTACAGGATCGTCATGCGGGGGCCATCGGAAGATGTGGACTGGCTCTTTCGCGCGTTTGCTAAGGGGTTTCCAATTGGCGAGGTGGAACTTCATCCTGGCCTGCGGATCGAAGATATCCCTGGAAAGGCGGCTTACGTCCGTCAAGAAGTGTTTTCAGGGGAGCCGGCTATCACGCCTGAGATGCTTATCCGTCGGGAGCAGATTGTGGACCTTAGCAACAAGATGGACCGTGGCGGGCGGCTCGCTTGGGACGTGCCCGCAGGGAAGTGGACCGTGCTGCGCATTGGCCACACCTCCACCGGGAAAATGAACCATCCGGCGCCGGAAGAGAGCCTTGGTCTCGAGTGCGACAAGCTCAGCAAGAAGGCCGTGGAGGTGCACTTCGCGGGCTTTATCGGAAAGCTGCTGGAGGACCAGGCGGCCATTGGAGGAAAGGCGCTGACGATGACGCACATCGACAGTTGGGAAACCGGCTCGCAGAATTGGACCCCAGGCTTCCGCGAAGAATTCCAGAAAAGGCGTGGGTATGATCTGCTCCCGTATCTGCCCATCCTCACAGGCCGGGCTGTGGAAAGCGCGGGGATTTCGGAGCGCTTCCTGTGGGACTTGCGGCGGACGGTTGCCGATATGCTGCTCGAGAACTACGCCGGACACATGAGGGAAATCAGCCATCAGCATGGATTAACGCTGTCGATAGAGGCATATGGCGGGGGGCCGTTCGCGGATGTTGAATACGGCGCCTGCGCCGATGTGCCCATGGCCGAATTCTGGACGGGAATGCCCGCCTGGTGGGACCTGCTGATGGGTTGGTGCAAAGCGATGGCGTCGGCGGCGCACTTATACGGCCGGCCAATTCTTGCGGCGGAATCCTTCACGGCCGAGCCGCAAGGCGCTAAGTGGCAGAACCATCCGTTCCAGTTGAAGCCCCTGGGCGATCTGGCTTTCACGCTGGGGATCAACCGCTTCGTGTTCCACCGATACTCCGCGCAGCCCTGGTTGGACCGCCAGCCGGGCATGACGTTTGGAGCATTTGGCATCCATCACGAACGCACAAACACGTGGTGGGAGCAGTCCCGGGCATGGCATCTGTACCTTGCCCGCTGCCAGTACCTGCTGCAGAGGGGGCAGTTTGTGGCCGACGTGGCTTACCTCGGCAGTGAGAACGCCCCGCATTCTTTCCCGAAGCGCGAGCAACTGGACCCCGCGATACCTCCCGGATATGACTTTGACGATCTGCCGCCTGGAGTCGTGCTCGAACAGGCGACGGTGCAAGACGGCCGGCTGGTCTTTCCGAGCGGCATGAGCTATCGCCTGCTGGTCTTGCCGCCGGGACAAACCATGACGCCCGCCCTGCTAAGGAAAATCAGGGAGTTGATCATCGCGGGGGCGACAGTGGTCGGGCCGCGACCGTCCAGTTCGCCCAGCCTGGCCGATTACCCACGATGTGACGCCGAGGTCGAGCGGCTGGCCGACGAACTGTGGGGCGAGTGCGATGGCGTAAGCATTACCGAGAACCGCTGCGGCAGCGGCAAGGTTGTGTGGGGAAAGCCGCTCGCGGAAGTGCTGGCGGGATTGGATGTGCAGCCCGACTTCGCGTGCCGCGATGTGACCGTGGGCGAGCAGATTCGCTACATTCACCGCTCTAGCGACGGCGACGACCTCTACTTTGTGGCAAGCGCCCTCCCGCAAGCGAGGAGATTTCTGTGTACGTTCCGCACAAGCGGGAAGCGCCCGGAATTGTGGTGGCCGGACTCGGGGCGGATCGAACCGGTTGCGGTCTACGACGAGCGGGATGGCAACACGCTAGTCCCTCTCCAGCTTGACCCATGCGGTTCGGTGTTCGTGGTCTTCCGTTCGAGCGATGCGCCGCCTTCGGAGCGAGTGGTATCAATCCGGCGAAACGGTATCGAGACCTCCGGGCTTGCCCACACTCCCGCTCCTGAATTTCAACTCCAGCATGATTCCGGCGAGATCTACGTAATCACAGGTGGGGCGGGCTATCTCATCGAAGTTTCGCATCCGGGAGCCTATGAGCTGAAGACCGCCAGCGGGCACACCCTCAGGTTCGAAGTCCCCGCTTTGCCGGGCCCACTCGAGATTAAAGGCCCCTGGGAATTGGAATTCCCAAAGGGTTGGGGAGCGCCCGAGCGTGTGACCCTGGAGCGGCTCATCTCCTGGACGGACCACCCTCACTCGGGAGTGAAGTATTTCTCGGGAACCGCGATCTATCACCGACAGTTCGAGGTCCCGACAGGGCTGCTGGCCGGAGACCGCACGCTTAACCTCGATCTGGGGAGAGTGCAGGTAATCGCGCAGGCAAGGCTGAACGGTCGTGATCTCGGCATCTTATGGAAACCCCCCTTCCGTGTGGATGTCACCGAGGTGGTGCGCGCCGGCAAGAATGAGTTACAAGTGAGTGTCGTTAACCTGTGGCCGAATCGCCTGATCGGCGACGACCACTTGCCCATCGACTGCGAGTGGATTCCCCCCGCAAGCCCTCGTAATCTTGTTCCCCACGATTGGGGTGACGTATTGGGGCGTTGGCCGCAGTGGCTACTGGATAAGAAGCCGAGCCCAACCGGGCGCGTGACCTTCACGACCTGGAAACACTGGACAAAGAACGATCCGCTTCTGGAGTCTGGCCTGCTCGGCCCAGTGACGCTGCTGGTAGCCGCACAGGTGCGGTTGGTTCCATAGGCCAGATGGTAGCGCGGACCTGCGTTCTTCAGGTCCGCGGTTCTCCGGTTTCTGGAGTCCGATGGACTCCACCGGAGTCCCGAAATCGGACTTCTCAAGGCAGAGCCGCAGACCTCAAAGACCGAGGTGTGCGCTACCTTGCGGGAGAGCCCTGCACCAAACGGTACAGGGCGGAGTTACGGAACGCGCCGCGGCGGGGGTTACCTTGCCATACTTTAACTGGGCAAGGGCTGATCGCCCACCTCGCGAATCCAATTCCTCGTCCACTCCACCGTTTCCAGGCCCATGTCACAGATGCAGCTTGCCAGGAAGATCATCCCGGCTATCCGTCCTGCGCGCAGCCACTGGAGGCCCAGGGTGCACTGTTTCTCCATGAGCCTGATAGGCATCGCCTTGGCATCGCCATAATCCCACATGTAGCAACCCAACACTTTCCGAACGCGCGGAGTCATGCGCCCGGCTTGTGCGAAGCCCTCCTCCAGGCCATCCAAATCTTTCGCCCACCATGTCCAGTATTCGAGAACATCGACTTGGTTGAGGTACTCCGAGAGATCGTGTTTCAGATCGTGGTGGTAGACCGTCGTCCACGTCTCGAGTCTTCTTTCCTCCACCCGAAGTTGCTCGCGAAGGTAGGCGAGCTCTTTGGGGGTGAACACTCCCTTTAAACCCCCGTCCAAGGCGGTCTGGAAGAAGTCATCCAATTGCACGCCCACAATGTTGGGGAATTTCTTCGCCAGTTGGCGGACCGCTTCGATATCCTCAGCGCGCACAATCCCGCCAGCGCCTACAATCGACCAGACTACCCGTTGGAGAGGGCGAAATGACATAGCCAGTTGATCGAAAGGTGGGGCAGGCACAAGCTTACAGGGTGCGCTGCGGTCGGCGTAACCGACCATGATGAGGTTCGGAATACTGAGGTAAAAAGCGGCTTCGGCAGGGGTCATTCTTGAGGTCCCTGGCAATCCATAATCGTGGTCGTGGGATCCCGGAGCATGCCCCCAGAGCCAAAGCTTATCGCGCACAGTAACCTTGTCGTCACCGCGCGGCGCGGGCGACTCGCTCCGCGCCGGAAGGGGTGTGCCCGCCGCCCCGGACGCCCAAGCTCCAGCCACCCCCGCCACGCCCTTCAAGAAATTTCTCCTTTCTTGCGCCACGACAGCCTCCTGTTTTGAGGAAAGTTGGTTCTCAAGAAGGGTTAATATCCAATGGTATCACGCCTCTTCAGGCAAGAGCTCAACCCCGAAGAGGTTGCGTCCCATATGGCCCTGCCGAACCCTTCTCGGAAGCCTGAAATGAATGCCTCTCCCGATTGCTTCGGAAAGCGGGGAATACTGGCATCGCGAAGCCTGTCATCGTTGCAAGCTGGCGGATTCGCGCCCTGCGTCCCGGCCGCGGCGTTTGTTTCGCGCCTCCTTCGGCCCCTGGTTTCAATGCGGGCGCCGGCCACCGGCGATGTCGTTCCATTGGCCGGCGGTAAAAGAAACCTGGCGCGAGGCGCTTTGCGGCCTTTACGGGTATTCACTGATCTTGCCTTGCAGCAGAAGGTCCGGGTGGTGACCGTAGTACTCGCCATCAATCACCCGAGCGTCAGCCTCTCCCCCGATAAGAAAAACCTCGTCGCCGCGAACGACCGCCATGGGCAGGTTGTTATTGATGGGCAAGGGGTCCGCTGTCCCGAAAAGGTCCGCTTTCGTGTCGTACACGAAGACGTCATTAAAGTAGTCGCCTTTCCCATCGAACCTGGGTGCGGTTCCGTACTTGTCGCGGATAGTCCCGTCGGGCTGGGCGACTTTGGCGTATTGGTAGCCACCGACGAGAACAAGATACCGATCATGAAACGCAATGTTCCCGGCAGGAAAGTTTCCGCTCGAGACTGGAAGGTCCCGGATACGCGTCCACTTATCCTGCCCTGGATCATAGCGCCAATTGTCCACAACTGTGCAATAAGTGGCGACCTCTTTGGATACCGGCCGTTCTCCCGTCGCCCCACCGATCACGTAGATTTTGCCGTCCACCGCCGCCACGGCGTGAACCCAGCGCGGCGTCCCCGGGCATTCCGCAAGGCGTTTCCAACCTGCGCCCAGATGTTGCGTGTCGAGAGTCAGGAGACGTGCGCCCAGGCGCGGGTTTCCTCCAGCCCGGTCCGTCTCGGTATAGAATTTGTTCGCGTCGTAGTCCGCGCCGCCAGAAGCATAGATTCTCGTGCCAACGGCGCAGAGGCCGCTTGCACACGTAGGGGAGGGAAGAGGAGGGAGGGCGTCCCACGTCCACTGCTTGCGTCTCTTGGAAAGGCGGTAACCGTCTTCGTAGGTGTACGGAGCTGAGTAACTGAAGCCTCCCCAGCAGTAAAGGGCTTGCCCGACCGGGGTACAGGAGAGCCCCTGCCGCGCATCACCGGGGAAGTCGGGGAGCCTCACCCAACCCCTGGCCGGCTTCATCAGGTCGAGACCCCACGCTTTCTTCAGAAAACCCCGGGGGTAGTGACCGGGCTTCAAGCTGTCATCCAGGCCGCTGCAAAATCCACCCACCGTGATCAGAGTGCTTCCCAGGAATCCGCCGTGGCTGTCCTGGAAGCCTTGCGGCAAGTCGGGTCCTCGGCGCCACGTAACCTTGAGCATGTGCTTCAGGTCGTGCTGGGGAAGCGGCGACGGAGTCTCCCCAGGCAGGGCCGGGTATGCGGCCAAGTAGGCGCAGAACCCGATGATTGCCACACCTCTGCCCAACCGATTGCTTCTCCGCTTCACAATCCTACTCGTTCCTGGACTGCAGTGCCAATCGTAGTGCACCGTAGCTTATTCTACCGTGCCGTCAAAGTTGTAGGTCGCCTGAGGATTGCCGGTTTGTGTTGGCGGCTCACCCCGATCCGTCAGTAAAAGACCAAGTTCCCTGAGCCCAGAGGCGGCCGAAGATGCCTGGGTGGACGCCCAGCCCGGCTGTCCAAGCCGGTGCGCAGCCGTCACGGCTCAGGTTGCTCCCTTTATCGACGGATCGGGGCTCATCCCTTGTGCTTTCCGGGCATACGGGGCAAAATCCACGGCGACCTTCGCTGCCTGCTCTTCGGTGCAGGCAGGCAGTCTAAGGGGGGGCCGGACGGCCGCTGTCGTAGGGGCACACGAAGGTCTGCCCCTACACGCGACGTTCGCAGGCAGGAGGTTTATGACGCGCAGAGAAATGCTTGCCTTAACGGGAGGGGCGCTGGTGCTGCCTGGGTGGCGGCCGGCGCAGGAGCCGACCGGAGGCGTGCGGAACATCGGCTCGCGGTGGGAACTCTTCCTTGATGACTGGCTCATCGAAAGACTCGACAGAGCCGAGCTGTATTTGCATCATCCCATTCCGCGAGAAGTGGTGATGACCTTCGGCAAACCCTGGGAGGGGAACACCAGCGCTTATGTAACCGTCTTTCCGGATGGCGACTTGTTTCGCATGTACTACCGGGGTTCTCACTACGATTGGAAGATGAAGCGCTCAACGGACACGGTCACCTGCTACGCGGAGAGTAGAGACGGCATACACTGGGCCAGGCCGGAACTGAACCTGTTTGAGTTCGAAGGTTCGGCCCGCAACAACATCGTCTGGCAGGGTATCGAGGCCGGCAACTTTACGCCCTTCAAGGACAGCAACCCCAACACGAGGCCGGAGGCGCGATTCAAGGCTCTGGCGGCCGCCCGCGGATTAATCGCCTTTCAGTCGCCCGACGGCATCCACTGGTCCCGGATACGGCCGGAGCCAGTCATTACCAAGGGGGCATTCGATTCCCAGAATCTGGCCTTTTGGGATTCCTTAAGGCAGCGCTACGCTGAGTTCCATCGGGGCTCTCGCGAAGGGATTCGAGACATCATGGTCTCGACCTCCGCGGACTTCATTCATTGGACGGAACCTGAATGGCTTGACTACGGCCAGGTCCCCCGCGAACACCTGTACACCAATGCTATTACGCCGTATTTCCGCGCTCCGCATCTCCTGCTTGGCTTTCCCATGCGTTTCGTGCCCACACGCAAGAAAGTCCCGGACCACCCCTATCCGGATCTTACGGATGGTGTGTTTATGAGCAGCCGGGATGGCCTGCACTGGCACCGTTGGCTGGAGGCGTTCATTTGCCCCGGTCTTCAGCGGGAGCGGTGGTGGGAGAGGAACAACATGACAGCTTGGGGCCTTTTGGTGACCAGGGCCGACATCCCCGGATTGCCCGACGAACTCTCTCTGTATTCCAATGAGAATTATTACGCGACAGCAGGCGAATGTCGTTTGCGCCGCTATACGCTGCGGATGGATGGCTTCGTCTCCGTCCGAGCCTCCTACACCGGTGGCGAACTTTTGACGCGCCCGCTTGTGTTCGAGGGGAAGAGACTCGCTATCAATTATTCCACCTCTGCTGCGGGCTCCGTCCGCGCAGAGCTCGCTAGCGAAGACGGCAGGCCGATTCCGGGGTTCGAATTAGGGGCTTGTCCCGAGATCTACGGAGACGAGATTGAGAAGGCAGTCGAATGGAAGGGAGAACCCCAGCTAAGTCGGCTGGCCGGGCGGGTCGTGCGCCTGCGCTTCGTGCTCAAAGATGCGGACCTGTACGCCCTAGGCTTTCGAACCTGAAGGCGTACCCTATGGGGCGGCGGGATTTCCTAAGGCCGACCGCCGGAGTGAGCGCCTGGCCCGGAATGAAGTGCCCTGCCACGGCGACAAGGTTGGTACCGGCTCTGGCCCTCCAAGAAAGAGATTCAGGGTGGTCGGCGCGTGGGCTCGGTACATCCAACGGAAAGGAAGCGCGATGGACAGGCGAAGTTTTCTCGGGATGCTGGCTGCCTCGGCGGTCGGACGTACGGGTCTTCGCGCCGAGACTGATTCGGACCGCCTCATTCTGAGCGCGCCGCTGACGCACTCGGACTGGATGCTGAGGCCCGGAATCGTCTGGGGCGCCGACGGAGTCCGCCACATGCTGGATGCCTGCAAAGCGACAGGCTGGTCGCACATTTACTGGCGGACGCTGGACGGCGGCAGGTCGCTCTATAAAAGCAAACTGGTGACTCCCGGAGAACACGTTGCCTACGACTCTTTTTACAATCCTGTTTCGCCGGAAGACCGGGGACTGGTAAACAAATTCTTCCCGGACGTCACACCCGAGCGTATGCGAGAGATCATGGAGAAAATCGCGGCGCTTGACTATAGCGTCTTTGACTCGCTTGCCGCCGCAGTGAATTATGGACATCAGATCGGCCTGAAAGTTCATGCTTGGGTTTCGATCAATGAGGACGACCATGCCTGGGGAATCCGCAGCGACTTCAGCCTGAAGCACCCCGAGTACCGCTGGCGCCGAAGAAATGGTGAGTATTACCGTTCGCAGCTCAGCTTCACGTTCCCTGAGGTGAGGGAATACAAACTGGGGATCATCAAGGAACTCGTCGAGAACTACGCCATCGACGGGCTGTTCGTGGACTGGCTGCGAACGGGCGACGTCCGGGATAACCCACAGACCGATTCCCAGGGGGTGGCAGACCACGGTTATGAGGAGCCGCTCGTCAAAAGCTTTCAGACGAAATATGGCCGCGATCCCCACGACCTCGCAAACGGAGACGACCGCTGGGTGCGATTCCGGGCCGAGCCCCATGCCGACTTCATGCGGTCGGTACGTAAGGTTGCGCGGGGCTTGCCGGTTTCTGTATTGGTCGCTCACCCTTGGTGCTATCGAGGCTTACAAGACAAAATCGACGGCAGCCTGCGCGGCCTGCTCCTGGACGTGAACACGTGGGCCCGCGAAGGCCTGATCGATTCCGCCGTGGCAGCCGGGTACTACATGAGCGGCAGCACGCCGGAAATGGCATTTGAAGCCCTTCGGAAAGAAACCGCAGGAAAGGTGGATCTCTGGCTTTACGCCTGGGTACCGGCAAAGGTTTCCGATTTCGAGCGTGATTTCGCGTTGGCGAAGAAGCTGGGCGCCGCTCGAATCCTCCTTTGGGAGGCGGACTATATCGATAGCCGTCCCAACAAGGAGGAATTGCAACGCGCAATGAGCAGCCGGGCAATCCTGCCTTGGCAGAAGGGATAACGCGAATGTCGAGGTTCACAGTTGTGTCGCCCAAACTTTGCCGGGGACAGTTGGTAGCGCGGACCTGCGTCCTTCAGGTCCGCGGTTCTTCTCAAGACAGAGCCGCGGCCCTCAAGAGCGGAGGTCTGCGCTACCTTGCTGTCACAGCGCTTCCGGGGACCATCAAAAGGTTTTTCCGCAGCCTGCCAGCGGTCGTTATCGCCATCCTGATCTCCCAGGTCGCGTCCAAGGGGCAGTCGTTGCCGGGCACAGAGCCACTCGAGATGCAAGGCGACCTGGCCATGCAGATGGTGGACGGCATGCACCGCTTTCTCGATCGCGAGACGGCTGCCTCCATCACCCGGCGGCAATCTCTCTGGAAACGCGACCTCTCTTCCCCGGAGGCATACGAGACGTCTGTGCGCTCCAATCGCGACCACTTTCGAGAGATCATCGGCCTCATCGACGCGCGGGTTGAGGAGACGAATGTTTGGTTAGAGGCGACGGTCGGGCGTCCCTCGCTCGTCCCGCAGTCGCGGGATGGGTACGAAGTGCACGCAGTCCGCTGGCCGGTTCTGCGAGGCATGGATGCCGAGGGACTTCTGCTCCAGCCAACGCGTCCACCTGCTGGCCACGTCGTTGCACTTCCCGATGCCGATTGGTCGCCCGAGATGTTGGCTGGCCTTGCGCCCGGAATTCCTCCGCAGGCCCAGTTCGCCCGGCGGCTGGCGGAAAACGGATTCGAGGTTCTCATCCCGGCGCTCATCGATCGCCGGGACACTTGGTCGGGTAATCCCAGAATCCGCTTCACGAACATGCCGCATCGGGAGTTCATCTACCGCATGGCTTTTGAGTTGGGGCGGCACCCGATCGGCTACGAGGTACAAAAGGTTCTGGCGGCGGTGGACTGGTTTTCCCGGAGCGACCCGAAACTTCCCATCGGCGTCATCGGACACGGTGAAGGAGGGCTGCTGGCGCTTTACAGCGCCGCCGCCGACACACGCATCAAGGCCGCTTACGTCAGCGGGTACTTTCAGCCGAGGCAGGAGCTGTGGAGCGAGCCAATCTATCGGAACGTCTGGGGCTTGCTCGGTGAGTTTGGCGATGCTGAACTGGCGGGCCTGATCGCGCCGCGCACGTTAGTGATTGAGAGCTCGCGGGCACCGGAGATTTCTGGGCCATCGCCTGAAACGCCGCAGCGAGCGGGAGCAGCACCGGGGCGACTGACGACGCCGGAACTACAGGCAGTTCTCCAGGAAGTGCGCCGAGCCAGGCCGGTCTTCGAGCAGTTGGGTGTTGGTGATCACTTGGTATTCGTTGCCAGTGGAGAGGGGAAAGGAGAACCCGGTTCGGAGCAAGCGCTCCTCGCCTTCGTGAGAGCGCTGGGCCTGAAAGGGCCACTGAAGCGCGCCGGGACTCCGGCGCGAGATGCGCGGCCGGGCTTTGATTCCGAGGTGAGACTGCGCCACCAATTCGACCAGATGGTCGAATTCACCCAGGAGGTGCTTCGCCGCTCCGCACGCGCGCGCCGCGACTTCTGGTCCAAGGCGGATGCCTCCTCGATCGAGCAATGGAGGCGAACCTCGGAGCCGTACCGCCGTTACCTCTGGGAGGAAGTCATCGGCAGGCTTCCTGACCCCAGTGAACCGTTGGTGGCAAAGACGCGCAAGAGCTACGACCAGCCCCGATGGACGGGATACGAGGTTTGGCTTCCAGTCTGGCCAGACGTGTTTGCGTACGGCATCCTGCTTCTGCCCAAGGACCTGAAGCCGGGTGAGCGGCGGCCGGTTGTGGTTTGCCAGCACGGCCTGGAAGGGCGGCCGCAAGACCTCCTCGCACCTACAGTGTCGGAGGCAGCCGAGTCCTATTACCACCGTTTTGCCGCGCAACTCGCCGATCGCGGCTTTGTCGTCTACGCTCCGCAGAACCCGTACATCGGCGGCGAACGGTTCCGCCTGCTCATGAGAAAGGCGAACCCGCTCAAGCTCACGATCTTCTCGCTAATCATCGGGCAGCATCAGAGGACCTTGGAGTGGCTGGCGGAACAACCTTTTGTGGACCCCAACCGCATGGCGTTTTATGGGCTTTCGTATGGCGGCAAAACCGCCATGCGGGTTCCACCACTGCTCGACCGGTACGTGCTCTCGATCTGCTCAGGCGACTTCAACGAGTGGGTCTGGAAAGTGGCGGGCTACGAGAATCCGGAAAGCTACATCTACGGCGTAGAATACGACATGCTGGAGTTCGACTTCGCGAATACGTTCAACTATGCGGAGATGGCCAGCCTTATGGCGCCCCGACCGTTTATGGTGGAGCGCGGCCACAGCGATCCGGTGGCCACCGATGAGTGGGTGGCGTACGAATATGCCAAGGTGCGCAGGTTTTACGCCCTGCTGGGCATATCCGACCGGACGGAGATCGAGTTCTTTAACGGGCCGCACACCATTCACGGTGTGGGAACTTTCGAGTTTCTTCACCGTCACCTGAACTGGCCCAGCCCTGCACCAGACGGTACAGGGCCCAGCCCGAAATGACTCGGGGAGTCCGCTGGAGGCCGCAAATTGCAGTGACGCGGTTCCCTGTGAATCCGGAGGCGTTGGTAGAATCCGCTGGCCTCAAGAGGCCGAGCCATCCAATTGGCTCTTCGGCCGGAGTTTTAGCCACTTCTCGCGCCCCTGGAGACTTCATTGCCTCGGGGGCGCAACCGGCTGGCCGCCTTGGATGCCAACTCGTCGAACAACTGGACTGAGGGGAAATCGTGTCGCCAAGCAAACATGGGCGGAGAGACTTCCTGAAGGCAAGTGCCACAACCGCAGGCGGACTTCTGTGGTTTCCCCGGGCGGCGGCAGGGCGCCAACCTGCTGACAATCTTCACCGCAGGCTGCTCGCGACCATCGACTGCACCAAGGACCATCCGCCGGAACGGTACTTCGCTTACGGTGAGACCCGAGTGGTAGCGACTGCTGCGGGGCGCTATCGCGAAGCGCAAGCTAAACACGCGGCGCGGTTTGGCTATCGCTTTGCGATCGAGCACGTTGGCCAGCCCCACCTGGCCCTCATCCGTTACCCCGACGACAAGCGGCGCTACATGTGCGTCATGGACGGCACGAGCTACGACCTCAGTACCGCCGTCTTCACCGGCTTTGCACAGCCGCTCAGCGGAAGGATGCTGGAGATTCACCAGGTTTTCTGGCCGCGCTGGAACGATTGCAGCATCACGTTTATGACCTGGGGCGAAGGCGAACCTGCTGCGGTCGCCAGCGTCGAGGTCTATGAGTTGGCTGGTCTGCCTGCTCTGGAAGTCCCGGGGGATCCCGGCGACGGCTCGCGGCGCGAGTTGGGCATTCAGTACGAAGACCCCTGTGGGACCGGCGCCAGCGAAGGTGCGATGAATCGGGAGGAATGGCTGGAACGGGTCATAGCCTATGCCCGGCACACAGGACAAAAGCTGTTCGTTTATCCCCTTGCCTGGTACCATGGCCCACAGGTTCCCTGCCAGCGTGAACCCTCAGACGGGTTTGATACGGTTGTAGCGCGAGACCGGAAGCAGTACGTCCGCTGGACGACCCACCCCCAAGATTGGTATGCCCACCTGCTCGCGCGCTTTGGAGAGGAGGGCCTGGGGTACCAGGCTTCTCTGACGCTCCTGCGGCTCGGCAGCCTGATGCAGAAGATGAACATTGATCTGGCCTCGATCAGGGCCGGCGCCGAAACGATTAATAACATGCTCTGGAACGATCAGGTCCAGTCCAGCACCCAGGACTGGACTCCGCTATACAACGTCCGGAACTTTCCGAAGGCCCTCGAGTTCTATGAGCGAGGCCTTGACTGGAAGGACTTCCCTTGGGCTCATGGCGAGAGACGCAACCCCCTCAATCACGGCGGTCCCATTTTTAATCCCCTGCATCCGGTTGTCCAGGAAGCCGTCCTCGGTCTTGCCGGCGAGATTGCCACGCGTTACGCCCGCTACCGCGCCTTCAAAGGCATCTCGTTCAACATGTGGCATGCCACGCTTCTCTGGTATGGTTCCCTCCACTCGGGCTACGACGACTACACGGTTAGCCTCTTTGAGAAGGAGACGGGCATAACCGTTCCCATAGATCGGAAGGCCCCGGACCGCTTCTCCAGACGCTACGATTTCCTGATCTTCAAGTGCCGGCCTGCGTGGATTGCCTGGCGCTGCCATAAAGTGCAGCAACTCTGTCGCCGCATCCGCGATACGGTCGTCGCGGCGCGTCCAGACCTGCGCGTTACCTTCACCTTATGGACCGAGACCATGATCCCGCAACTGCTGGGTCCGATTGGGGCGGCACAGCAATTGCACGCACGGGCCAGCACGGTCGAGATGGTGCGCGAAGCAGGCCTCGATCTGGACCTGTTTCGTGACGAACCGGGCATCGAGTTGGACTTGCACCTTGAGCCCCAACGCGACCGTGGCGGCTGGGGAGCGTTGGGAGCCTCCACGCCGCTGGAACAGGCGGCCATGTTCCGCGACCACGACTTCCTTGACCAGACGACGCTGGAGGCGATGCACGCGCTCCGCCGTCCCGGGGCGTTCATCTTCAATAGTTGGGTCGAGGCCTGGGGCAAGCACAAGTGGTTCGCCTGCGAGCCCCGCGACGCCCCATGCCGGGAGCTGGCCGTCATGGACGGGAAGCCCGCGGAGGGTATCTTCCGCATCAACTCTGAATATCCGCCCGATGGTTTCTGGTGGGACTCGCAGTTGCGCATTACCCCTGCGTTCCAACCCGGTGTGCACTTCCTGGAGCACTACGCTCACGCCGTGGCAGAGTTTGACTCCTGCCGCATCACCCGCGGCGGGCTGTTCCTGGACAAAGCGCATAGCGAGGAAATCCAGCGATTCGCCCGTGCCTATCGGGCACTGCCGCAAGAGAAATTCGAGACCGTTGGGGCCACTACTGATCCGGTGGCCTTACGCACGCTGGTGCGCGACGGTAAGCGCTATTTCTACCTGGTGAATCGTGACTACTACGAGACCAAGGTGGAGTTGGTTCTCGACCCGCCGCCAGGAATCGTGACGGACTTGGCGACGCAGGAAGACTTGCGCGTTTCCGGGCGCTGGGAGCTTGTCTTGGGCCCGTACGAACTGCGCTCCTTCGCGGTCTCGCCCAACGTGCGCGTGACGGGCTTCCAGGCCAAACCGCCTGAACCGATTGCGACAGCATTGGCAAGCGATGGGCGCAAAGCTCTCCGCGACATTGAGGACCTGCGGACCAAAGGGATGTTCATTCCCGGCATGGATGAACTCCAACGCGGCATCGAGTCTGCCCTAGCCGAAGGCCGTCTGGCTTGGCTCCGGCGGGCGCTGGCGGGTTATATCGTCCGCAAGTGCCGCGCCGAACTGGCGCGAGAGTAGAATGGGAGCGTCGAGGAGGAATCCGCATATGAAAAGGCGCGGTGTCTCAAGGCGTAATTTTATCGAGCGCTTTGGTGCGGGCGGAGTGGCAGCCGCCGGGGTGGCTTTAGCTGGCGGCGCGTCTTCGCTTGCCTCGTTCGCCGTCGCCGCAACTCACACTACCGCTGTAGCGCCGGTGTCCCCACCGGCGCTTCTCGGCGCTGAGGACAGCGCCGCTACAGAAAAGGAGCAAACGACGAGTGCCCCCTCGAAGGCTGCGGAACGCGGGGCTCAACGCTTCAGCCTGTCGAAGCTTCAAGCCTGGGAAGCTCTGGGGTACGGAGTGTTCATCCACTTCGGCATGAGTACGTTCGTCGGACAGGAGATGCCGGATGGGAAGGCTCCCGCGTCTACCTACAATCCCGACAAACTGGATGTTGACCAATGGGTGCAGATCGCCCGTGACGCAGGGATGAAGTACGCAGTGCTCACGGCGAAACATGTCGCGGGCCACTGTCTTTGGCCCAGCAAGTTCACTGACTACACTGTGGCCAATAGCGGAAACCGGACGGATGTCGTGCAGCTTTTCGTGAGATCGTGCGCGCGGCGAGGTGTCCTGCCGGGTATCTATTACTGCTCTTGGGACAATCATCACCTTTTCGGCAGTCTTACGCCCAGTTTCGGCGGCGTGCTCATAGCCGATGGCCAGGAAAAAGGCCAACCTGCGTATACCACTTCGCTTTACCAGGATTTCCAAACTGCCCAGATCACGGAACTCCTGACCAACTACGGTCCGGTGGCGGAGATATGGATTGATATCCCGGGAGTCTTGGGGCGTGGCTACAGGACCTATTTGTACGAACGTATAGCTAAGCTCCAGCCGCAGTGCGTGGTGATGATGAACAGCGGTGTTGCCGACGGCGCACGTTACCGAGTCGGCTACGCTTGGCCGTCGGATTTGATTGCTCTGGAGCGGAATCTGCCTCCCGCGTCAGGCCACGTGAAGTGGCGCGAAATTGAGGGAAAGCGGTACTACCTGCCGGGCGAGGTCTGCGATACCATCACGAAGAATTGGTTTTACATCGAGGGAGATCAACCGCGGCCGGACGAGGAACTGGTGAGCATGCTCACCGAAACGCGCAAGCGAGGAGCGAATTTGCTTCTGGACGTTCCCCCGGACAAGCATGGCCGCATTCTCGAGGAGTGCCGCGATGCCCTGATGCGCCTGCGCAAAAGTGCGAACCTGTAGCCGCCCTTGCTTGCCGAGCGCGGGATGTGTAAGTCGATCACCTCTTCGTGTTGGGGAGGAGTGCCGCCAAGCAAGGTGGAGGGAGAATCGAACATGACCTCGAAGGAACGTCTGATGCTCGCCTTGCACAGGGAAAAGCCTGATCGCGTGCCCGTGACCATACATCAGTGGCAGCAGTATCACCTCGATACTTATATGGGCGGGATGGACGCGCTTTCGGCGTTCAAGAGCGTTGGGATGGATGCCTCGATCCAATACTTTGAGGCCATGGGCCAGTTCTGGATTCCCGATGCCGAGAAGTTCATCGTGCAGACCCCGGAGTGGCGGGAGGAAATCGAGGTCATTGACCCTTCACCCACAAACAAGATCCTTCATCACACCATCTTCACCCCGCGCGGGAAGCTCACTTACAAGACGGGTGGTAACCTGACCACAACCTGGATTACGGAATACTTGATCAAGAAACATGAAGACATTGACCTGATTGAAAAATACATGCCCGTCACGAAGCTGGATCAGGCCAAGGTTGTGGAGGCATACGATCAGGTGGGCGACGCGGGGATTCTGCGCGGGTTTGTCTGGGGCGACCAGGCGGGCTGCTGGCAACATGCCTGCTGCCTGATGGATGCCCAAAATCTCATCCTGGAGGCGTTCGACCATCCCGACTGGGTGCATCGCCTGCTCCAGATTCTGCTGAAGAAGAAATTGCAGTTCGTTGAAGAGTCCCTGAAGGGCGCGCGTTTTGATTTGGTCGAGACGGGCGGCGGAGCCGCCAGCGACACCGTCATTTCACCCGCTTTGCATCGTGAATTTTGCCTGCCGTACGATCGCCAGTTGCATCAAGCTGTGCATGACGCCGGGCACCGTGTCACCTACCACACCTGCGGGGGCATGATGCACATCCTGGACCTCATCGTGGAAAACGGCGCGGATGCCTCCGAGACGCTTTCACCTCCCGGCATTGGCGGCAATATTAGCGAGCCGGAGAAGGTACGACACGTCTATGAGGGCAAGGTCGCCATGATCGGTGGGATGGACCAAATGAATATCCTCACGGTGGGCACGGAAGCTCAGATCCGGGCCGAGGTTCGCCGCTTGTTTGAGGGTTTCGGCAAAGGTGGTGGCTATATCCTGTCGGCATCGGACCACTTCTTCGACACGCCGGTTGAAAACCTCCGCTGCTATGCCGAGGCTGCCCAAGAGTGCACGTACTAGGGCGGAACGTACCAGCGGCGCAGCATGCAAAGAACTTTTAGGCCGCCCAGCCGCCTGGAGCGTTCCGCCCGGAGCAGAACATGACTGTTCGCAAGTCCGCAAGATTCACGCGGCGGCAATTGCTCAGGACCGCTGGCGGGGCTGGGGCGCTGCTGGCGGCGGGTTGGCCTCGGGACGATGTGCCATCGGCTACAAGCTCACCCAGCGCGGGAAGCCCGGTTGCATCCGCCACTCACCTCGCGTCTCTTCGGAGCGTATTCCTCGATCCGCCCGCTTCGGCGCGCCCTCTGACGCGTTGGTGGTGGTTTGGCGGTGCGGTCACCCCTGAGGAGATAACCCGGGAGCTGACGCTGATGCGAGACGCGGGGCTGCGCGGCGTGGAGCTTCAGCCTGTGTACCCCGTGGCGGTCGATGACACGGGGCGCGGAATTCACAACACACGTTATTTCTCGCCGGAGTGGTTTGCGTTGCTGCGGCACACGGTGAACGAGGCCCGGCGCCTGGGGCTGCAACTGGATTTTACTCTGGCCAGCGGCTGGCCTTTTGGCGGGCCATTCATCCCTGTCGAACTGGCGGCGCGGAGACTGCAGATGTTCGCACAGGATGCGGCCGGGCCTCGTGATGTTACCTGGAACTACGGCACCGTGTTACCGGAAGCCTCGAGGGTGCTGGCAACGGCGGTCGCGCCCATTCTTCCCTCCTTGCAAGTCGACTTGAATAACGTTCAGGTGGTTCCAGCCGGGCAGATGGGGCATTTGAAAGGGCCTTCGGGCGCCTGGAAAGCGATGACATTCGTCGATTGCCCGACCCTCATGCAAGTCAGCCGCCCGACGATTGGCATGGAGGGTTACGTTCTCGATCACTTCAATCGGGAGGCTTTGGACCTTTTCCTGGATGCAGTGGGTAACAGGACCTTCGACGAACTGAAGGGAATCGCCTCACCCCCGTTTCATTCCGTCTTTTGCGACAGCCTGGAAGTCGAAGGCGCGGACTGGACTCCCAACCTTCTCGAAGAATTCCGCAGCCGCCGCGGTTACGACCTTCTGCCCTACCTGCCTGCCCTTTGGGCAGACGCCGGCCCCTTGACCCCGCACATCCGGTATGACTATCACCTGACTCTTTCCGAACTCATATTGAACAACTTCTTTCGCCCGCTGGCGGAGTGGAGCGAGAAACACGGCGTGACGGCCCGAGTCCAGGCCCATGGAGCCATGGGCGACGTGATGCGAGCGTACGGGACTGCGCACATTCCGGAAGGCGAGCATTTTGGCGAGGGCGATCGCTACTTCGTTGATATCGCACATCGCCGGTTGGCCTCCTCCGCAGGCCACATTTATCAGAAGCCTGTCATCTCCGCAGAGACCTACACCTGGCTTCGTCGTCCTCTCTTCATGGTCACATTGGAGATGATGAAGGCCGCCACCGATGCGCAATTCCTCGAGGGAATCAACCAGATCGTCAACCACGGCTATGCTTATTCGCCCCCTCAAGCCGGGCAGCCCGGCTGGACGTTTTACGCTTCGACCGTCATCAATCACAACAACATCTGGTGGCGGCATTATCCCCATCTCGCCGCTTACGTCCAGCGAGCAGCGGGAATGCTCCTTCAAGGTGTCGCTGTAAACCCGATTGCAGTCTATCTCCCTCTGGCCGACGTTTACGCCAAGTTCGGCGCGGGCGGCCTTCATATCGACGAAGAGATGGAGAAGTATCTCGGCACAGAACTGGTGGTGGGTTTGCGCCGGGCGGGATATGACTTCGACTTTATCAATGACCACGCGCTTCAAACGATTGCTAAGGTTGATGCCGGGCGACTCTCGGCAGGTACTGGGGTCTACTCCGCGGTGATTGTTCCTGAGGCGCAGTACATGCCACCTGAGTCCTTTGATCGGCTGGCTGAGTTCGTTCAGAGTGGCGGACTGCTGATATTTGTGAAGCAAGCCCCCGAGGTGGCGCCCGGCGTAGTCGACCAGAAATCACGCACGCGTCGACTTCGCGCCGCCCTCAACGGCCTGTGGGGAGTTGTGGTGCACCGGCGCGATGAGGTCTTCTCGTCGGGCAAGGGCAAGGTTTATAAGGCCTCGGATGTCGGGGATGCTCTCGCCCATTTGCAGGAACAGATCACCCCGGATTTCCGCATCGTTGAGGCAGGTGATAACAGCGAGGAGGCTCGAAAACTCGCGAAAGAGGATGTGGGTTTCGTTCACCGGGGAACCGGGGAGCTGGACTTCTATTTCCTCAGTAATATTTCCGCGAGTCGCCAGGACTTGCGCGTGCAGTTTGCCGTAGGACGCAGGACGCCGGAACGCTGGAACGCTGAAGCTGCGACTGTCGAGGAAACGCTCGTTTATCAATACGTGGACCTCCCTGGAGGAAAGGGAAGCGTGACGGAGGTCGAGATAGGTCTCGACCCGTTTGCGTCCTGTTTTATTGTCTTCTCTTCTCTCTACTACAGTCCTCTGGTGACGCGAACCAATTGGCCAGGGCCATTGAAGATCAAGCACACGGGCGGGCGGACCGAAGTAACAGGACTTCTGCCGCGAAACGGCGATTATTTGTTAAGTGACACCAACGGGAACCCCCATCACTTTTCGGCACATGATCTTCCCGGACCCGTGCGCATCAACGGTCCCTGGCGCCTCACTCTTGGAGACAATCCTTCCCTCACGCTGGGACACCTCGTTTCATGGACGGAACTGGGCGAGGGAAAGACGTTCAGCGGCTGGGGCATCTATGAAACGACGTTTGAGTTAACGGATTTGGGCGGGAATCTTGAGTGGATGCTTGACCTGGGAGCGGTTCGGGAAACGGCTGAGGCAACTTTGAACGGCGTCGCGCTGGGGGCCGCCTGGAAAGGGCTGCGATGCCTGAGTTGCCGCGGCGCCCTGAAACGGGGAACGAACAACCTCAAAGTTCAAGTTGGAAATCTTTGGATCAATCGAGTTGAGTCTCTCCCCAAACGCGACTTGAAGCTGCTGGCAGAAACGTACGGCATTCGGTGGGGAACTTACGGAGAAGGACTGAGGCCCTCCATCCCGCCTGCCGGGCTCCTCGGGCCTGTCCGGATCATCCCCTTTAAGAGGTGGACGGAAGGGTTCTAAATGCCTTCGGCTGGACCAGTGCGCGCGGAAAGGCGACCGCAATTGCGCCGCGCGCCGGTTACCACAAGTACAAGAGACGAGGGTCATCGGTGCCCCCGATTATGGTGACGAAAATGACTGACAGGAAAACGAAAATCGACCGCATTCTGGCGGCATTGAACCACCAGGAAGCCGACCGCGTCCCCATGGGAGAGTTTTTCTGGACTAACTTCGTCGAACGGGCAAAACGGGAATTGGGTCTGGGCGACGCTCTCAACCCCTACCGCTACTGGGACCTGGATTTCGTTGTTATCACGCCCAACATGGACCCGCACATCCGGGGTATTCAGGTGCTGGAAGACTCCCCTGACCGCAAGGTGGTCAGGACGGGCTTTGAAGCCACTATCGAGCGGCGAAGTTCTTATCCCATGCCACGTTTTCTCCAGTTTGCAACCCAATCCTACGCAGACATGGAGGCCTTTGTTTTTGATGACCCGGCTGACCCGAGGCGATACTACTCCGCCATCGACGACCAATTGAATTCGGTCGCGGACGCCCTGAACCTGAATCTGCCCTCGTTCGTGGACCGGGTGAACGCCTATGCGGATGACTTTTGCGTTTTTGGCAGCGTCGGCGAGCCTCACGAAATGATTTGGAGAATCCTGGGGCCTGAGAATGTGCTGATCAAAATCGCCGAAGAACCTGGGAAGGTGGCGCGATTCGTTGAGCGGCTCGGGGACTTCCTGGTAGGCATTGTCAAAGCACAGGTCGCGGCGGTGGGCGAAAAACTGACCGGCCTTTACATTTGGGGAGATATCGCTTACTGCAACGGCATGATGTTCTCACCGGCTTACTGGCGGAAGGTCTACAAACCGCAACTGAAACGAATCTGCGATGAGGTCCACGCGGCGGGGCTCAAGGCGATTTACCACAGTGATGGTGATGCCTCAGCCGTCTACGATGACCTGATTGAAGTGGGCGTGGACGGTTACAATCCGCTGGAGGCCAAAGCCGGGCTGGACGTGGTCGAGCTTAAGCGGAAGTATGGCCGGCGCTGGGCCTTCAACGGCAACATTGATGTGATGACGCTGGAGAGCAACGACCTGAACCAGATCCGGCGCGAAGTTCTTCGGAAGCTGAATGCGGCCAAAGGCGGTGGATATATCTTGCAATCCGATCATTCTGTGCCGGGCAGCGTGGATCCCGCTACCTATGATTACATGGTGCGGCTAGTCCGCGACTACGGCAGATACCCACTCCATCTCGGTGAATGCGACGAGCCGATCTGAAAGTCGTCAGAAGTCCCATAACGTAGTCAGATTCTCGAATAGCTCCGCTGGTTTCCAGATGGCTGAGTCAGTAGTTGTTCGCCTGCACACCTTGATTTACGGCTCCGAAGGCGATAGATTGCGCGGTCCGCCGGACGCAGATGAGACTCAGGTAGCGCCCCGATGAATCGGGGCGGCTTTTGATGTTGTCGTTCGTAACCGCCCAAACCGGGGAAAGCCGCAGGTTCAAAGAACGGAACCTGCGCTACCTCTGCGGTTCGGGATCGGCACTCGTGCCCGTCGCCGGTGCGATGTTCCAGGAATTGAGCGGGGGCGCGAGCGAGGCATAAAACGATGTGGAAAGGACTTCTACTGACCTTCGTAGCAGGAGCGATGGGCGGGACTTTCCCGCTCCCCATGCGCCATATGCGCAAATGGGCTTGGGAAAACATCTGGACCGTATGGTCCGTGGTCGCACTCATCGTGGTGCCGTGGTTGATGGCATTTTTCACCGTGCCGCATTTGGGCGCGGTTTACAGAGAGTCTGGAGCTGGCGTCATCCTGTTATCCTCTCTGTTCGGATTCCTCTGGGGCATCGCAGGATTCCTCTTCGGGCTGAGCGTTGAGCTGGTGGGCATGTCGCTCACGTTTGCGGTGGTCAACGGCCTGTCTTCCGCCATCGGAAGCTGGATCCCGCTCGTGGTGCAACACCCTGGAGAGATTTTAACTGCGGGCGGGCTGATTGTTTCCGCCGGTGTCGTAGGGGTGGTAGGCGGGGTGGCGATTTGTTCCTGGGCGGGACATTTGCGCTCCAAACAATCAAGCGGGCCGGCGAGCAGCCAGGATCCTGTCGCGAACAAGCCTGCCTTTTGGCGGAAACTCATGGTCCCGGTTACGGCAGGGGTTCTGGGCCCTTGCTTGAATCTGGGCTTCGCTTTTGGTCAAAAGATTTCGACGGCGGCGGTCAACGCCGGAAGCTCTCACGCCGCTTCGACCAATGCGCTTCTGGCCGTCGTGCTGAGCGCGGGCTTCGTCAGCAACCTTGGGTACTGCCTCTACCGCCTGATGAAGAACCGGACTGCCCGACTGTTCGCTATCCCCGAAGCCGGCAAATACCTTTTGCTGGGAACCATTATGGGCACCCTGTGGATGGTATCCTATTCCCTGTACGGCTCTTCGATCTCCTACTTCGGGACGTACGGGACGGTCGTAGGCTGGCCGATGTTGATGGCCATGATTACGATTGTCTCCAGCCTTTGGGACATTGCTTATGGCGACTGGACGAAACGGCCGCTGCGGATTATGGCCTTGGGTGTGATCGTCCTGATTGGCACCGTGGGGATCATCAGCTACGGCATGTTTTGTCTTCAGCACGTCACCTGAGACTTACTTGCGAGCAACTCGCGCGCCCACGACTCATTTTTTCGGGCTGCGTATCCTAACGGGGGTGATTGCACCATGCGACGCAAAGACCAATTCATTTGCTTGAAACAACTGTGGCGGGGCCGCGAGGCTTACATGCTTGGGAACGGCCTTGTCCAGATGGTGAATCTGATAGGCGGCGGGCATATCGCGGAGTTCCGGTTTACAGAATCCAGCGGGCTGCCTGATCTCAACCCCTACTGGGTCCCACCGTGGAAGGCGATTGAACCTTACCAGTATCGTCCGAGGCTTCACGCCGCGCGGTACGGACCGCCCGCCACGGGAAAGTTAATCGGTGGAATTGCCGGTCATAACATCTGCTTGGACTTCTTTGGCTCGCCGTCGGAGGAAGAAGCCGCCCAGGGGTTATCGATTCACGGCGAGGCGCCTTCCGCCAGGTGGCGAAAGACGAAAGGACGCGTCACAACTCGTCAGGTGAGCCTGACGCTTTCTGTCCACTTGCCCGTTGCGGGGTTGCAATTCATGCGCGAGATCAAACTGCGGCGCGGTGAGTCTGTCGCCTATCTTAAGGAGACAGTCAGGAATGAAAGGAAGGCAGACCATTTCTTCCACTGGACACAACACGTGACGTTGGCTCCTCCCTTCCTGGCGCCGCAAACCAGCCGCGTGGCCATTTCCGCCACCAAAGGTAGGACTTATCCCCACGGATACGAAGGCAAGTCGTTGCTGGCGTCCGCGCGCGACTTCCGATGGCCCTTCGCGCCCTCACCGACCGGTGGAAAGGTTGACCTGACCCGGCCTTTCTCGCGGCGGGGACGGGGCTTTCTTGCTACCGCTTTGCTGGATCCAGGAAGAGACATCGAATTTGTCGCCGCGCTCAACGTGCCCCATGGTCTCCTCGTCGGGTACTGCTTTCGCCGTCGGGATTTTCCGTGGGTCGCGATCTGGGAAGAGAACTGCGCTCGGACCGCGAGCCCGTGGAACGGGCGTTGCCAATCGCGTGGACTGGAGTTCGGCTCGACGCCGTTCCCTGTCACGCGCCGCGAGGCGTTTGCGCTCGCGCCCCTGTTCAATGCGCCGACGTTTTCAACCGTTGCGGCTCGGGGTACACAGACTGCCCAGTATGTGGCCTTCCTGGCCCAAGTCCCCCCGGGTTTTGGCGAGGTGCGAGATATCGAGTTGGCGAGGGACGAAATCATCGTCCTAGGCAGCGGGCGAAAGCAGTTGGTCCGTCTGCCTGCGTTGGGGCTCGCGGCGACGGGCTTGGTCGGGCCGGAGGTTGGAATCTGACGACCCGCCGCGGCGGCGTAGAGACGCCCCGGCGGGGCGTCTCAGCGCGTAGCGCAGCGTGTAGCGCGGACCCGGTGTTCGGGTCCGCGGTTCTTGTTGCAGTGGGAGAGCCGCAGTCCGTCAGCTGACGGACTGCGCTACGGGCTCAACACAACCAGCACAAAAGCCGCAGACCTACAGAACAGGTCTGCGCTACGGGCTGCGCTACGCGGTTCTACTTGTGTTCCGCCAGCGGCTTCGCGAGGTCGTCGAGCAGGTCCGGCTTGCTCTCCACGCGCACCAAGTGGGGAAACCGTTCGCCGCCGTGATAGTCAATCGAGCAAGTCTTGTAGTAATCGTCGTTCAGCACCAGCAACCGAATGGGCTGCTCGCTGCTCTTGCTGGCTTTCAGCGCGTCGCGGAGTAGCTCAGGCGTGAACGCGCGATCATTTACCGCCACCACGCGCATGCCCGGGGTGATCCCCGCCTTAAAGGCGGGGCCGCCTACTATCGACCCCTGAACCGCACCATCACTGCCGAGGCGCAAGCCCAGGGAGTAGGTGGCGTTTACGCCTTCACCGAACCCCGCAGACGCGGGGCGGGCGGGTTCCGGCGGCTTCTCGGAGTACTCCACCTTCCACCCTCCGGCTTCAATCCCGCCCACCGGAGCTTCCGGCGAAGTGGAAGTCAACCGCTCGTGGAAGAAGCTCGCCCAGTCGTAGGGCACCACTTCCTGGAGGGTGCGGACCAGATCCTCGAAGGTATAGGTCTTCAGCTCCGGACCATTGTTCGGACCGCCGTAGAAAAGATGGCAGAAATCCTCGAAGGATTTCTGGCCATGGCTCTGGTTGTGAATGAGGGTTGCCACCTCGAGCCATAGGAGATCACCTTCGGGGTAATAATCGCTGCTGCGCCCCCAGTCCGCCCAGCCGCCGCGGCCGAAGGACATGCCCGGGATTGCGTCCGCAGTGTCCTGGAGAGGTCGCCAGGTACGTCCGGGGCGCCCAGGACCCATTTCGGCAGCCGTCCCCGCCAGGTCTTCACGGTACTGCTCTGGAGTCCACAACCCGCTGCGGGCGGCAAGCAGGGGGCCGAGATAAGAGGTGAGCCCCTCGTAGACCCACAGCAGATCGGTCTTCATCGCCGCTTGGGGATAGGGTGTGCTCAGGTCGGCCGGACGGCGAAACTTGCCGCTCCAGGAGTGGGCAAATTCGTGCGCCAGAAGGCCGCCGACGCCTCGCTGCGCTGGGGGAGTCAGCAAAGCGCGCTCACCCCCGCGGCTGTCGTTGGATTCATGGTGCTCGAGGCCGAAATGCGCCACGTGATTGCTCAACGTGAGCAGGAAGTGGTACTCGCGGTAGTGCCGTGCGCCAAAAAGCTTGCCTGACTCCGTTACCAGGTTCGTGAAGCTCTTCTGCAACTCCGGGCTCATCGCGAGCGCCGCCGCGCTGTCAGCCACCAAGTCGATCTCGTGATGCACCGGCTCGCCGGGCGGCGTAATATCGACGGCGCGGTAGTACTCGCCGGCGAGCACTGGCGAGTCCACGAGGCGGTCCAGGGAAACCGGCTTGAACGCGACCTCGTTGCCCTCCGCGTTCTCGATCGGCAGCGCAGTTCCGAACTTCCACCCTGAAGGCAGGCGCAGCGTGGGCTTGTAGATGATTTCCTCAGCGGGAACTCCGGCGGGATAGAACACGTTCGCGTTCCAACTGATGATCACGAGCTTGTCGGTGGCCGAAGCGGCCATGCTGAAACCTCCACCTCCGGGCTCGATGTGGTCGAACGCAACCTCAAGGCTTCCCACACCCTCCGGCACGTCCAGGTGGAAGGTAAACACGTCGAGCAGGTCGCGCCTCCAGGGGAGCGTTTTGCCGTTGGCCGTAAACTTCAGCCCGGCCACGTTGCCGATGGGGCCCGAGGGCGTATGCATGCCGGGAATCCATTTGGGGTAGTAAAGCGTGAGCGGTCCGGGCTTCACCGGCATTGTCATGCGCGTTTGAAGGAGCTTCTCCGGTGCGCGGGTCGCATCGACCGTCAAGGCTATCGTCAGCCGAGACTGGGCAGGCGAGGAAGCCACGCCCAAAACGATGAGTTCAACCAGGAGGATGGGTAGGCGGAAACGTGAGGGGTTCATCAGGCTACCTCTTTGCGGAAGGATTGTGGCCACTCCCCGGGCTTCGACACGGCCAGGGAGAAACCGCTTCACACCGTCGTAGGGCCGGGGCTTGCCCCGGCCTAGGCCGCCCCAAGGGGTGGCCCTACATAACGCGCAAAATGCTACGCTCACGGTACTGTCACGTCAATCCCGCCCAGCGGCGGGATCGCCACGGCGTCTTTTGGGCTGCATCGCGGCTCGGCTTGCCCGTTCGATAGGTAGCGTGTAGCGCAGACCCGTTCTCTGGGTCTGCGGCTCTCGTCGCAAGCCACAAGCCGCTGGGTCGTGTAGCGCAGACCCGTTCTCTGGGTCTGCGGCTCTCGTCGCAAGCCACAAGCCGCAGACCTATAGAACAGGTCTGCGCTACGGGCTGCCATCACGTTAGTGCCAAGTGGCGACAGGTTTGCCCTCGATCTTTGCTATCGCTTCTTCGGCAATATACCTGACGCGGAGATGCTGAACCTGCTTCAAAGCGGGGATGGCGCTACGTGCGCCAGGGCCAATGCCGCCGAGCGCGTAAGCGATATTGCGGAGTACCTGCACCTCCTCGTTGGGAACTTGCAGTCCGGCTGCAAGGGCCGGAACCGCAGACGCAGCCGCCTCGCCTATCTGCCCAAGCGCTGTCGCCGCGGTCATGCGCACGGTGGGCGCCGGGTCCTTCAATGCCGCGCCGAGCTCGGCAATGGCCACGCCGGCTCCCTTCCCCATCTCCCGCAACGCGAGGGCAGCGGATTCGCGTACGGGAGTGTTCCCGTCCTCGAGGAGCCTCGCCACCGCCGGCGCGGCTTCCGAGGCTTTGCGGCCCACCCGAGACAGCGCCCAGGCCGCGGCGCCACGCACCTCCGGGTCGGGATCGGCAAGCGCCCGAGAGAGCTCGCTGACAGCCGGACCCGCGTCTTCACCAAACGCTCCGATCAACCGGATCACCTCCGCGCGGCCCTCCGGCGGCGCCTGCTTGAGTTGCCTGAGGTAAACGCTCAGAGGCTTGCCCCGATAAACGACGCCGGCCGTCGGTGCGTGCGCAGGGATGCCAGCCTCAATCGTTTCGTAGTGGGGCAGCCCAGCGCCGGTCGAGTGGGCAAGCGCTTCGCCCTTTTCGATTTCCGCCAGCACTAAGCCGTCGACGCCGAGGTTGTAGCCGGTGGCGAGATTGTCCTTGCCCACACACGTGAACGCCAGAACGTGGCGGCCCTTGGACAGCCTGAACCATCCGAGCCGGTGATCGATCCCCACGAAAATCTCCGGCTGGTAGTTGTGGATGATCTCGACGGGGGGCGCCTGCGCTTCGAGTGGACCCCAGGTGACCATCGTCGAGTTGGTCTGTTTGCCGTCGAGCGTAGCTACATAATCGCCGTAATCCGGCGCCTGGGCGACCTGCGCGATCACTTCGTAGTAGCTGTCCTTGGGAACCTCAAAGGGAATGTGCATCTTTGCTCCCGTGCCTTGCGCTTTGAGAAACAGCAAGTCCTTCGACCAGAAGACTTCCTTCTGCACGGACGCCTCACCTTTCTCGGTGGTCACATCGTTCAGGTTCTGCTCGACCTCAATCTGGAGGGTGTTACCCAACGGCAGGCGGGCCGTGCCGTAGGGCGGCTCGGGCAGGTCCTCGTTCACGCCTTTTTGGTACCAGAAGGCGACGCTCGAGAAGAAGTCGGAGCGCTCCTCTGACCCTGAACGGGCGGTGCCGTCCGGGTTGTACGTCCATCCACAGTGCTCGATGGCCACCCGCAGCGATTTCTTGAAAGGAACTGGATCGACCGCGTGCCAACGGTAGCCGGTGAGGCGCGCGCCAAAGCCCTCGCCTTCCGCTACGGGGATGCCGGTCCAAGCGCCGTCGGAGACGCGTAGCCCCCAAGCATCATTGAAGTAATCCTCCGTGCCCGTCCCTTCGATGCGTGGTGTGGGCTCATCGTCCACGTAGAACATGTCGTCGCCTTCCCCGAACCAGCCCATCTGCGTTTGGACGATGTTCAACACCGAGCCCACGTAATGCCCCTCGCCCCGGATATTCAGAAACGTGTACAGTTTCCCCGACGGCGGCGGAGTGGCCTGCCGGTAATAGGCGTGGAAGTAGCCGATGTCTTCCGGCAGCGCAGCGTGCTTTTGCCAGTCCACGTGATAGTAGAGGCTGGTGACGCGCCGCTTGCCCTCGTTGGTCAACGTAACCTTGCAGGATTTGCGGAAGGGCATCGGCCAATAACAGTTGCGCGCCCGGCCAAAGGAGGCGTCGCGCACCAGCAAGGAATTCAGATTGCGCTCATACCCGTGTCCGACGCCGAAAAAGTCCCCCAGCGGAGCGTCAATGCTCGGCGTCTTGTGGCCGTCATAATAGACGCGCAGGCGCAATAGCCGCGGCCACGCGTACTCGTTGTCCGCCACCGTGATCCAAAGGTGCGTGACAATTCCCGGGCCCTTGAGGTCGGCCAGCACGACCGTCTCGCCGGGGATGGGATGCTTGCAGTCGTCGTTGCTCTCGGCGTAGAGGTTGTTGCTCGAAACCCGATAGGCCGAAAAGTATTTCAGGCGTGGAAAGTTCAGAGGATCGAGCGGGTCGGTCGCGGCGTTTTGGCCCAGGGCTTCAAGTGGAAGGAGGAGCAGAAAGACAATCAGATATCGCATTATCAACCCCTGTGGTGAAGATTCCGTTTCCGGGGAATCATACAAGCTTCACTTATCAGGTGCCATATGCGATCGCAGTGACGACCACCTGGGCCGCCACGCAAGCAGGCTAACCACGCCGGCAATCCTGCCCAGAGCGTCTGCATCGCGCGAACATTCTGCCAACTGTGAGCCGCATCTGCGGCGACAGAATTTCGACCAAAGCGTAAGCTAGGGGAAAAGACCCCTAGTTCCCGGTCCCGCGCCCCTAGCCCCTAGCACCCAGCACCTAACACCTAAAGCCTTTCTTTTCACACACATTCTGGCTTCGCCTGGGGTTTTTCGGTCTCAACCCTTTGTTTTCAATAACATTCTGGCTTTGGTCGCGGGCTGTGGAAAACTTACCCTTTGTTTTCAATGATATTGTGGCTTCGGTTCCCAAAAAAAAGAGTTCCTACGATTTTTTATCTTCCAGAATCCCTCGGCGGGCAATTTGACCGACCACGTAGCGCAGGTTCCGTCCTGCGAACCTGCGGCTCTTCCAGCACGCTTGCCGCGCTGGCCGTGCGGGCGATGGTTGGTATGATCCGAGTAGCAGGGCCATCTCGGTCGTGGCCGGTCGGTCCCCACCACCTCGGAGAGTGAACACAAGCGGTCGCATAGCTTCGCTTATAGCCTACACAATAAAGCCTACGTTGTCAAGAGAAAATGCGCAGCGACCAATCTCGTACACTCGTAGAGGATAACCCCATCGTCTGTCATTCTGAGCGAAGCGAAGAATCTCCGCATTTGAAAGCCTCAACCGATGGGAGGAACAATACTGGGATGCTTCGCTCCGCTCAGCATGACAGGCTCAAAAGTGGTATCAGAACCTCGCCTTTCTCTCCCACGACTACCGGCTGGCCCGAGGAGTTGAGCACTAGCTTGCCATCGGGGTGAAAGCTCAGCCATGAACTGCGCTGGGGCTGTGTAAGTCAAACTTAGCTCAAATTCAGTGCTTTTGGGCTTCCCGGTTTGCGGAACCTTGCCTGAGTAAACTCAGACGCTCGCGGGCCACGCATGAGAAGGGTTTTTGGGGGAGCACACTCAAAGCTGGAGGGATTGATTTCTTTCCGGTATACAATCTCAGACCGACCTTCGCCAGCAGGTTGAGTGCCGGAGGGGAGTCCGACCTTTTGGTCGCTCAGATGACGGGACACTCATCCCCGGGAATCTTGCAGACATACGCCAAGGTCATTGACGAATACCGGCGAGATGCCATCCGAAAGCTGGAGAACTTCAGAGAGTCGTACGTAAAGTCGATTCAGCCACAAGAAATGCCGCGAAGAAGAATGTAAACTCGCCCCGATGACTCTCCTGCCCGCTGCTCACGCTAGTTGCCGCGACGGTTTCGCAAGCTGGAGGAATACAGCGAACGCCACCGCGCCCGACGCGGAGAGAGCGCTCGCCTGACCTTCCAATTAGATAATTTGACTTTTGCCTTTCTTTCGCCTACCATCTTTTGGCAGGGGAGGGCAAGACGGTGGACGATTCGAACCCTCGGTCGGCGACCCAACTGGAAAACAAACCGTTGACAGGGCCGCAAAGCTTCACCATAATGGTGACTACTTCATCGCACTGGTGATGTGTGGTGATGTGGCACAAGGCTTATCACATGGCGAAATCCGAGCGGTTGACCATCACTCTTGGCCCCGACCAACGACGACGATTAACCAAGATCGCGCAGCGGCGGCGAACGTCGACCGCGACGGTAATCCGTTGGGCTGTAGACGACTACATCAGACGGACCTCGCGCCGCAAGCCAAAAACGAAAGCGGTCCTGGCGTGAGGAACACTACCACTAAGCCCACGTGACCGTTCGGGCTCGTCGGTCCAATTGACGAAGATGACTACTGAACAGGAAGGTCGAGGCCCGCGATTTCAGTCCGACGAAGCTATCGGCGAGGCACTCACTCTCTTAGCCAACGCGGCGCAGGATCGAAAGCCTGTAACTGGCTGGACGCATAACTTCTACCGCTATCCCGCCAGATTTTCGCCCAAGTTCGCGGCCGCGGCTATTGGGAGTTTCTCCCGTCCAGGGGAAACAGTCCTTGACCCCTATATGGGTGGCGGAACCGTGATGGTCGAGGGCCTCGTGGCAGGGCGGAAAGTTGTGGGAAACGATTTGAATTCACTCGCTGCGTTTATCGCAAAGGTTAAAACCACTGCCCTACATACGATGGAAATCAGTGCGATGAAGCGATGGGCGGACCGGGAAGTCTCGAGGTTTTCCTACCACAGACCCAGCGAACAGATTGCCGCATACATCGACCCGTTGAAAACTAGAAATCTCAGCATGGCCCGCGCACGATTCATCAAGAAAGCAGTCGCTGCCGCGTTAGCGACAATTGATAACCTGCCCACTAGGAACGCACAGGACTTTGCCCGGTGCGTCGTTCTACGCGTGGGACAATGGGCGCTAGACGGCCGCGAAAAACACACTCCGCTGACGGACTTCCGAAGTAAGTTAACTGCCACCGCGCACGAAATGTTGGAAGCTCTTGTCATCCTTGCCCGGCGCGTCCAAACAACCGGGGGCTCGGCAACGATTCTAAATGCTGATGCCTCCACCCTCGACCAGGTATCCGTGTTCCGCGATGCAGGGAACCGCGCGTCACTTGTTCTTACCAGTCCCCCATATCCTGGAGTGCACGTTCTTTATCACCGCTGGCAGGTCGATGGCAGACGTGAGACGCCTGCACCGTATTGGATCGCCGGGTGCAAAGATGGCCAAGGCGCGTCTTACTATAATTTCGGAGATCGGCGAGAGAGCGCCACGGATGAGTATTTCCGTACTTCCTTAATGACGCTCAAGGCCATCCGGCAGGTTATTCGAAATGACGGGTACATGATCCAAATGGTAGCCTTCAACAGGCCGGAGGAGCAGCTACCCCGTTATCTTGAGAACATGCGCGCTGCTGGCTTCACGGAACTCCCGCGCACGGAAGCAAGCAGCGCCGCCCAACACTCCAGAATATGGCGCGAGGTCCCCCATCGAAGGTGGCACGCAGCGTTAAACGGCAAGACGCATTCAGCCAATGAGGTCGTGCTCATTCACAGGCCTACCTGAATCAATACTACTGCGTGACCTCCATCAATTTGAGGAGGGTGCGAGACACACGCCGAATCTCATCTCTCATCTGGTCCTCGCTTGGCAATTCAACGGAAGAAGACTCGACTGCCTGCACTTGCACCTGACGTTTCTTCTCGTAGATCTGGTACAAATGAAAGGCCACGTGGGCGGTGTACTTGTTGATGCGCTGCTGAATGGTGGACTCAGCCTGCTTCTTCGCAAGCAAGCTGTCACGATAGGTTGTGAGAAGGTCCATGTCTTGGTTGACGAAGATGGTTAAGGGCGATTTGGGGTTTGGATCTTCAAAGGACCCTGGATCATCGCCCGACCAAAACCCGCCCCAGCATGTTTCTTCACTCCATTGCTCTTTCTTGACGTAGCGTAGATCGTATGGGGGCCGCCGTTGGCCGCCGCCGAGTACTTTTGTGGATACCTTGCGAGGCGTCGGCGGTTCAATCACGTCCGCGAGGAAGGCGGTCGCAAGGGCCCTACCGGGACCAGCGGCCTCGACATCGAACTTGATCTGCTCTCCGGCGTTCAGTCCGATCGCTGCTTGAATGAGCAACTCGAAGCGGCCATCGACTGGACGCGTGAGAAAAGTCGGCGGCTCGACAGAGGGCGACTCGCACGTCACGCGGAAGGACCATGTGGGCGGGTTCCCCGTAACAAGCTCGTCCTTTCCATCCCAGCGGAGCTTCACATGTATGTCGGGGCCCCCTATCGCGATTTTGATCGGCTGCCTGCTTGTCACCCGGATAAAGGTCGGCTCGTCCTTCAGTGGAATCGCTGGCGCCGGTGGAATTTTCTTCGGACGATTGATTACCACGCGTCGCTCGAATAAGCGCGGCTCCGGATGTTCCTTAAACGTCGCCGTTGCACGCAGAACTGTCTCAATAGGGTATTCGTCCGTGTCAAAGTCTTCTGCCTCTGCAAACATAAGGGCGACCTGTTCTCCGCTGATTTGTGATGTCCGTACCACTTGGAGTTCCTTTACCGGTGGATCAAAGGTAACACTGAAGTGTTCCAATCCGCTCCAGGCGTCTTCAGGCCTTGCAAGGATCACAAGAAGACGGATCTCGTTCGGCTTCAGCCGAATCGTTGCAACGTCGGGGCGCATTTGCAGCACGGGGTCAAAGGCCGGCACACCGACCGAAGAGTCGCCTGGAACCACCGCGTCTGTCGACTGGAGCAATGGACCGACGGAAGCTTCATCCCGGCTCACATCACCTGCTTGGGAGTGTCCATGACCGACATGCGCCGCAGCGTCGTGGTGCGCTTGGATGAGCTGGTCGAGCGCCGCCTTTACGGCTTCATCGCCAGCCTGGAGACTGGAAATCTCATCCTCTGTTTCCTCCTCTAAACGCCGGAGGTCCGGGTCTCCCTTCAACGTGGCCGTGACCCGCGACGCCAACGCGTCGTACACTTGACCCTCGTAGAACTGATTACGCGAGCCCTGCATGAGTTCGGCAGTTGCTTCGGGTTTGAGGCCATCGCAATCAACAACCACAATCATGCGATTGCGAAGGTATTTCAATTCGAGGTCGCGGACGATGAACTGGTTGTCCCAAGCATGTTGTCGCTGGCCGTTGATTAGAAAGACGCAACACTGTCTGCCCCGCTTGGGCTCCTCCAAGAAACTGGACACAGGGCGCTTGTCCGTCTCCGGCAGCGCTTCGTCGGGTTGCGCATCGACCGGGGTCTGATCTGCCACAGCCGGAGCCGGAGCAGCCGCCATTCCTTTCTCCAGCACCACGACCCGAATGGCAATCATTCCGTATCCTTCACCCAGAGCGGAATCGAGCCGTTTATCGAGTTCTGCGTTCCCGGTGGTCATGGTCAACTCCTCTCACATTCCGACGGGCTGTGGTGGGAAAATCTTGTCAAGTGCCGCTGTCTGTGTTCCTCGCGTCCCGAGGGAAGACAGGCGGTACGCGTTGCCGGATACCACATCCGCGGTTGGCCGCGCCGCGTAGATTTCGAATGGCAAAATCGGGTTGTAAAGAACATGATTCAGAGCCGTAAATAACTGGCGCGTGATGGCAGAACCACCTCTTCCGAAGTCGTAACCAATGTGAACGAATCGAGTTCCGTGTTGAATTCCGGCAGCCTCGGCGTCGCTTGCCGCAACAAAGGGAACGCGACCGTCTGGGTGGGACGCAAGATATGCGAAGAAATCGTCTCTTCGGCCTTTGGGAAAAATGTGCTTGATCACTGTCCAGCCAAGGCCATCGGCTTCGCCAAACAGCAGATCGGGGGCGCGGCGCGATACCACCCAGGAGAACTTGCTGACGGCATATGCTGAAGACCCGCCCTGTCCGAAAACACCGATCAAGTAAGCCTTGTCCGCCTTTGTGGTGGACCCCAGCGACAAGAGTGTATTGTGTATCAGCGCAGGCGGTTGCCCGATTCCTTCATCCTCAACGGCTACCGCGAATTCCCTCGCGGTCTTATCCCAAAGGAGACGCACACGCAATTTGCGAGCAAGGTCGCGAGCACTGGCGCGAAGTTTCTTTGACTGCTCCGAATCGTCGAGCTTAGGTAGCTGGTCGAGAGACGGCAGGCCGAAATAGCGTGCGACCGCATCACGCGGTGTGCTCGGCGAAATCGCGTTCGGAGCGGAAGCCAACTCGCGTTGGCGCGCCAGTTCGATCAATGCCTCCATCCCGTTCAGAGTGCGCTCGGCAATGGGATTCACCGGCTGGTTCGCCAGCTTGATGCGGCCCGCGTTGCCCCGTTCGCGCCCTACGGGAATCCAGTGAAACTGGCCCGGTTGCCATCCGGTCTCTGGATGTCCTTCATCAAACGCATACTGATCGTCAGGTGTAATGGGTAGTTGAGACAGTAGCGCCTCGACGTCCCGGCTGGTTGACGCCTTGATTGCCTTTGAGATGAAAGCACGTGGCTCGACGTGCGTGCCAAGGGAACTCTCTTCGACCATTGTAAAAGCCTCCGCAGAGTCAGTGTTCTGGAAGTTGGCGCCAAGCGCTCTCGACCGCTTGGGCAAACTCCTTGACTTCAGGAATTGAATAGCCCTGACGACCGTGTTGATCGATAAGCCCGACCTGTTTTAGCAGCGCAAGGCAAACATAGAGTTGGTAAGTAGGAATCTCAGTATTGTCCGCCGAATCCTTCAACGGCAGAATTCGGTCGGTCGAGAACACACGACCATCCGCCCCAATCTTGGCCAAAGCGCACGCTAGCGCTGTGAGCACCGTCAAGGGAGCTCTGTGCTGGTACTCCTTCTTCTCTCGCTTCGACCATCCGACTTTGACCAGTTTATCTCCTTGGCGGAAGAAACGCGGGTATGCTTTCCGAGAGTCACGTCGACTTGCGACCTTGCGGGCCGATTGCCCTGTCGATGATTCTCTTGCCGCCTTAATCGGTAAATCCTCAGGTTGCCCAGCACTGGCTCCCTGGTCCGATCCCCCGGCAGCGGTCTTGACGAGACCCGCAACAGTTTGGGCCCACGACGCAAGTCGCACGACACTTGCATAGTCGCCATTCGCAGCCGCCTCGGCGACAAGCGTTCTTAGAGCGCCTTCGGCGTGCCGCAGGACTTCCATCGCGCGCCTGCCAATGCTCATGTGGCGCATAATATAGCGAAACGGTAGGCCTGTCAACAGATCTTTTCGCTATACTATATGAAACTTGCTGGAGAAGTTTCCAGGAGCCTCTAGCGGACTAACCTTCATTTTGTGGTCGGGCAAACGTCAGCAAGCCAGCTTGGCGGCTTACGCCGCCAGGTGGCGACGTAAACTCGCCGCTATCGGATAATTCGGATAACGCATCTCTACTACCGTGGGCCCACCGACCCTACGGTTGTCCTGGAGCTTAAGCTGTAACTCTGTGTCAGAGCTCGTGTGTGATGTTTCCGGTTCCCGAGTCTGCTACAGGCTCCCAGCCGATCCTGGATCCCCCGCAGCGCGTTGCAGCGAAGATGGCGCCCATAGCACGCGGTTTGCGAGCGGGAAGGACCAGCTGACCTAATAGGGTTTCAGGGAGGGGCTTCAACGGTTGCTCCTGAAGAACGCCCTTTGTGCGCACCAAAGGGCTGCATCGTGCATGACTGTTGGGAAACCCCCTCACAGCCAGAAACGCGTGGATCAAGTGTGTCGTTCCACTACAGTTTCACTACAGCGGAGCACTTTGAGGGCAATCTACAAGGCCTGCGTAGACTTTTATCTCTTTGACCCCAAAAGGAAAAGCTGGCAGGCCTGGGGAGATTCGCCTGCCCTGAGCCTGTCGAAGGGAACTCCCGACCCACGGTTTAGGAAACCGTTTCCCCCAATAATTCGGATGTCTTCGACGCATTTCAGGCGGACCTCACTGCCAACCACTCCGGAGACCCACGGATTATGAGGGTGCCGCCGCTCCTTGTCTGTGCCAAATCACATCCTTTGGCGCAGCCAAGAACAAGCAGCGCCCGCCATAAAGAATCAAATGGATACAGCCAGACCTCCCGCAACCCTTTGATACATCCGAAACATGGCCCGCGGGTTTGGCAGGCAGATCCGGCCGACACTTGAACCGCAGCTTACTGCAGCAGACTGACGAGCCGCTTCCAGTCCACCTCTTTGAACGCCTCCAGGAGCTTGCTGTAGATGAAACCGTCCGGGTGGCTAGGGGTGAGCAGATTCTTAGGGTACGTGTCGAGGATCGCCATCTGGAACGATGTTCTTGGGCGCGTGAGGTCGAAAAACGCCGGGTTGGTCGCCACGAGAGCCTGCGCACCCCGATCGTTGGCCGGAGACAGCCATGCTGCACGCGTTGCGGGACTCCCGCCCACATACGCCTGGCTGGCGCGCTCGGCGGGCGACATCCCGGCCAACTCCGCTTCGAGCGCAGCTATGTCGGCCCTGGCCTGCTGATCATGCGGAGGTTTTAGTTTCTGTACCAGTTTCTGCAGGTTTGTGATTTTGGCCCGGATGTGGCGCTCCCGGCTCACCGGCACCCAAAGGGGGCGGGTAATGTCGTTGGTAATCAGGACATACGGTCCGTTCCAGCCATCGTACATAGGAAACCCGGCAAATTCGCCCACTCGGCGCGGCACTACATAGATCGAACCTTCCTCGTCCTTTTCCAACGGCGTCTGCCATGTGGGATAGAGGAGGTCGACGTCGTTGATCCACAGATGGACTTGGCAGCGGGACTCGCCGACAGGCTCGATCGGACAGGTCGGACATGCCTGGATGTAGTCAAAGAGGAATATGCTCATACTGCTCGGGGGCATGCGGGTCGTTTTGCCGATGCCGCGGTCGCTCCCGGCAGTTTGAATCACCCTCGCCTCGAAGCCGACCGGAGACTTGAGGACAGCCACTTCACGGAACACGTCGGAAATTTGGCGCAACTGGTCGTGCACCGTCCTAATCTGAGCAGGACTGAGCCCGCACTGCGCGCCATACGGCGACCCCGACACCGTTGGCCGCCAGAATCCAGCACGCGCGTTCGCCGCAGCCGACGAAGGGTTGTGTTCAACCTGGCTTCGGACACCTCCCGCTTTGCCGCCAGTCGCAGTGCCGGTTGGGGAAGAGAGTGTCTGCGGAGCGTTTGCCGGTGCCAGGCCGGCCAAGACGAGCGCCAAAATGGCCACGAGCAAACCCGTTGATCGCCTCATGACAAACCTTCCCCGTTACGGTTCGAATTGCGGATAGTGCTTGGTGTTTCCCGAGTGCACGCACATTAACATCGGTTCATAAATAGTCATCCGGAATCTGGTTTACACATCAGGGACTTCGTATATCCTTATGGGGATCAACGCCGGCGGTACTCGTAGGTCCAACCTCCAGTCATATTGCCGATTATGGTGGAGCTGGTTACGTACTGCATCCGCATGATATTCGACATCGTGGTGAAGGTGGCCTGCTGGTCCCGGATCTTGGCTTGAATGTCCGCGAGTGTGGTCGGGGATGAGGTTTGGGCTGTCGATGTGGTTTGAGCTGTCTTTGTGGTGGCGTAGAATTGTTTGCCGAGTTCGACGAGGTGGGGGTCCTGTTTCCAAGCATCGACATACTGTTTCTTCTCGGCGTCCGATATCTCGGGCCAGAGCACGCGTAGCGAAGCCCAGATCAGGGGCATACGGACGATGAGCGCCCGCTGGGCCGGGGCGATGCCTGCATACTTCTCCGCTACGGCTGCGGCAAGTTTGTCCCGGATCTCTGGGGGCGGGGTGAAATTGATGCCGGCAGTCTGACCGGCGGCGAAGCAGAGAAACTCGGCGAAGGCATCGACGTTCTGTCGCGTAAGGGGTGGGTTGCCCGCGGCGATCGGCTTATGGGCGGTTTCATAAATCTCGACCATGATCTTCGCCGACGGGCTATCTTTCTCGGTACGCCATTGCTTAATGGCGTCATCGAGGGCAGTCTGCCGGGCGACGTCGCGCTCCGCGGGCTTCATGGCTGCGAGCTGCTGGTCAGCCTTCAGCACCTCCTGTATTCCATCGATTTCTTTGCGGTCGTTTTTCTTCCAGGAGCCGCGGATCTCCCCTTCAATTGTGGCCTTCTGGGCGTCGGTAAAAGGAACCTGCATGAGCCATTCGAGAAAGTCCTCGGTCTCATCAAGCATGTAGCGCGTGAGGGGCGGATTTCCCGGCTCGATTTGGATGGTGGTCGTGAGGGAGATGCGGTCAACGAGGCGGCCCAGAGTTGGAGCGTGGGTGTTGAAGGCAGAGGAACTGTTGGAAACGGCGCTCAGAATCACATAGCGTCCGCCGCCGGCAACGAGCACGACCCAATTGTAGAGGTACTGGCCGGGTCGGTTGGCGTCGGCATAGGAGTAAGTGAAGGTGAGCCACCGGCCGCCGGAGCCGGCGTGCGTGCCTCCTGTGCGCCCCGCTTCTTCGCGGTACTGCGGTCTGGCCTTGGCTTGGCTGAGGATTTCGTCGGCGGCCTGATCGAGCGTCGCGTCGAGGGGTTTGGACGGGAAAAAAATGAGGACGACGTTCTTGTCAGGAGCGGTGAGCAAGTGAAGATCTTCCTTATCCTGACTGGACCAACCGGCAGGAGGATCATACAAGACAATGCCGTAGCGGGCGCGCGTTTGCGCGAGTGTAAGGGTCGAGAACAACACCAAGGCTGCTACTAAAGCAAGCATCACGCGAGTCATACGAGGTTCCTCCATCGGCGATTGGCGAAGAGCAGACGGGGCGGAGCGCATAGGGAAATAGGCGCGACTTCGCCGAATCTCCCAACCTCTCCGACCCCATCCCTAAGAGTCTTCAGTGAGAATCCTCAAAAACATCACTCTGCAATCTGTTGACTTCAGTCATACGGCTCGTTCTCATTAAGGAATCATTGGCGGTATAAGAAGAAAAGCCGGGGTTCTTTCGAAAACCAGTTCGCACCCAAGCTGAAGCTCCGCGGCGCGGGGCTGTACAAGGTTAATCCACGCTAGCGCCGTTCCAACTATTTGCGGCTATTTCCAATTGTGCGCCGCCACTAGATGCTGATCGCGGGTCGATGCAGGGACTCGGGGAAATGAGTTGGAACGGCGCTAGCGTCCCGGTTCGCTGAGGACCCGGAGTTTTTCCACCACTTCGTCGTAGGAGACTTTTTCCTTCAGGCTGGCGTAGGAGCCGGGGAAGTAAACCAGCGTAAGGTCCGCGCCTCCCTCGCTGAACTCGTTCAGAACCACGGCGCAGCGCTGGTCGCGGGAAAGCCGCGTGTTGTCGATCATGGGGAAATCGAAGTAGCCCACGTGGAAGGTAAGCCTGCGCACGAGGGGAGATTCCTTGGGCGTGCGCACCCCGAGTTCCATGGTCAGCTCCCGGGTTTTTGGCTCCACTTCGAGCACCGACAGCATGAATTCCCGGTCAGTCCCGTCGAGCGTCAAGGTCTCCTGATCGAGCTCCATGCCTCCCAAGTTGGTGCGGAATTTGTCGAAGTCGACGGTGCGGCTGAACTTCCTGCCTACCTGTTCGAGAAGCACCATCTCTTTTGTGGTGATCTGCCTTGCAACGGAATTCAGGCGATTGAAATACTCCGCCTTGGACAGGTCAGAGGACGCCGTGATCTGTTTGTTGAGGTGCGTAAAGAGGGGTTTGAGGTTCAGGGACTCGTGGAAATTGTAGGCCAGCAGCTCCAGGTTTACCATTCGGTCCTCAAGACTCGCGGACTCAGGCCGGAGGAACGACTGGATGATAGAAACGAACATGTCCTTGCGGAGCGAGCTTTCTGCCTGCTCGCGGCTGCTCATGAGCTGCGTGTAGATCCGTTCGTTGGTTTCGCGCGTCTCCCGCTGGCGGAGTAAATTCGACGTGTAGTAGCCGAGAAGGCCAACGGCGAGCGCCGTCAACAAGCCGTTCAAGGGCTTGAAGACGATTTCTAGCTTGTCCCAGATATCCTTTCCCTTGTTCTCCATGCTTACTTTCTCCTCAGCGTATACTGCGCTCCCTGCTTCTCCAGGATAAGGTCGTACTGCACGGAGCCTTCGTAGGAGCTGATCCCGAAAGACGGCGTCTGCCCCTGATAGTAAACCTTCAACGTACACTTGCCTTTGTCCGGCACAAAGAGCTTGAACGACCCGTAGGCGTCGGTCTGCGCGGAATAGTTGTTACTGCCGCAGGTGACTTCGACTTTCACGTTCTCCCCGACAGCCTTGCCGCCCTCCGTGATGCTGCCGTAGATCTTTCCCGCAAAAGCCACCGCGGCGAAGCCGAGAATAAGCAGCAAAAGCATGCCTGCGCGGCTCATGGTTGTTTGTCTCCTGCCCATTCCGGGATTTCCATTTATCCGGAATTTCCGTTTTGATTTCCCCGCCGACCAGTAATATACATCTGACTGCCTCCGCATACAACGCTCCCCTCACTTTTCGGTGCCGGGGTGCTTCCAGCGGCTGGCGCGAGGCCGGCAGGCAGCGCAGAGTTTGGGCGTTTCAAACTCTGCGGCTCGTAAGCGTTAGGGAATTTCGTATTTGTGAAATATCAGCCGTTGTACGGGGCTTGAGCCCCTGCGGTGGCGACGAACCCCGACTCAGGGCCGCAGAGTCATGCGCTACCGCGCTTGGCTCTGCGCTACGTGCGGGGGCACGGCACGCCGTGCCCCTACGGGGGGAATACTCGTTTATGTTGAAAGGCGGGCAGGCCTGGGGAGATTCGCTTGCCCTGGGCCTGTCGAAGGGAACTCCCGACCCACGGTTTAAGAAACCGTTTCCCCCAATAATTCGGATGTCTCCGGCGCATTTCAGGCGGACCGCCAGGATGCGGATTGGGCGGAGGGGAAGCGATAAGAAGAAAAACTCTCACAGCGCTATTCCGAACGGCAGCAAATCAAGGTATGCTCTGTCTGCCTGTGCGGACCTGCACGGCATGCTGTCGAATCTGACTAGTAATGTTAGTCGGGCCACAGCTTTGACTGTCAACTGCTAACTGTCGACTGTCAACTGTCTTTGGAGGTTCCGATGTCCTCGTCTCCTTCTTGCCGTTTCCAAAAGAGTTTTCTCCTGTTCCTGATCCTGCTCGTCGCCGCCGGCTTCGGTTATTCACAGAGCGAGCCCGAGCAGGTGGGCGCTGTATTGGGCGAAGAGATCCTCTCGCCGAGCGTTGCCCTATTCCAGTTGCGCCACTACGTGTTGAGTCGAATCGCTCCGCCTCCCGTGGCTACCACCGCCCAGGAGTGGACTGCGGAGGCCAAGCGGTTGCGCGAGCATTTGCTGAACGACGTGGTGTTTCACGGTTGGCCTAAAGAGTGGGTGGAGGCTCCGCCGAAGTTCGAAGACCTGGGAGTGATCGAAGCCGGGCCGGGATACCGGCTGCGCAAGCTGCGCTACGAGGTTGTGCCGGGGATGCAGTCCGCCGCCATTCTTTACGAGCCGGAAAATCTCCAGGGCAAAGTCCCGGCTATCTTGAATGTCAACGGACACGTCGGCGCGCCAGGGAAATCGGTCGAATACAAGCAGAAGCGATGCATTAATTTCGCTAAACACGGCATCCTGGCCTTAAACCTCGAATGGTTTTCGTTTGGAGAGCTGCAGCAGCAGGAGAATGCGCACTGGTTTGGGGCGCATCTCGACCTGGTGGGGGCGAACGAAATAGGGCTGTTTCTCCTGGAAATGCGGCGCGGCCTTGACTATCTCTATGACCATGCGCATGTGGACCGCAACCGGCTGGGAGTGACAGGCCTTTCGGGGGGCGGGTGGCAGACGATCGTTTTGAGTGCCTTGGACGAACGGGTAAAGGTGTCCGTTCCGGTCGCCGGCTTTGCCTCACTCCGTTCCAGGGTCGAGGCGAGGAGATATGGCGACCTGGGAGACATTGAGCAGGGCGCCACCGACTTCCTCCAAGGAGTGGACTTCACGCATCTGGCGGCCATGCGGGCCCCTCGGCCCACCCTGCTGATCTACAATGCCGAAGACGATTGCTGTTTCCGCGGTCCCATGGTCAAGCCGTACATTTTTGATGCCATCAGACCCATCTTCAGTCTTTACGGAAAAGAAGATGCTTTCCAGTGGCACGAAAACCGCGACCCGGGCAGCCACAACTATCAGCTCGATAACCGGGAGCAAGCTTATCGGTTCTTTAGCGAGCAGTTTAATCTTCCCCGCATCGAAAGCGAGATCCCGGTCGGTCAGGAGATCAAGAGCTACGATGAACTGAAGGTGGGCCTTCCCGAGGATAACCTGACAATTTTGGGTTTGGCCCGAAAGCTGGGTGGAGAAATCACTCGCCCGCCCGTGCCCTCAGATCCGAGCGCCCAGGCTGCGTGGGCCGCCTCCGAGCGGCAAAAACTTAGCGCCTTGGTCCGTTACCGTCCCGTGAGTCTGGCTCGCCTCTGGACCGTCGCCAACACCAAGGAAAAGGGCGTGGAGACCAAGTCGTATCTTTTCGAGATGAACAACGGGTTGTGCGCGGACGGGGTCTGGCTCAAGGGCGTTATGAGCCGGGGAAAAGCTCCTGTCACCCTTGTGCTCAACGACCAGGGCAAGAAGGCGGCGGGGGTGGAGGTTTCCAACCGGGTCAATCGCGACGAGCAAGTCCTGGCAGTCGACCTGATGTTTACGGGCGAGGCGTGGAAAGAAACAGGGCCTGCTTCGTATGCCCAACTTCTCGACGGAGTTGGAGAGCGCCCGCTGGGTATGGAGGCGGCCCAGCTTATCGAACTCGCGCATTGGATGCGTGGTCTAGCGGGCGTGGCAAAAGTACGCCTGGAATGCACGGGGATCCGCAATCACGTGGTGGCGCTGGTAGCTGCGGCGCTGGAACCGAATTTGTTCTCCGCGATCGTCGTTCACCAAGGGCTGCCGAGCCTGGGCTTCCTTTTGCAGGCCCCGGTGACCTTCTTTGACGCGCCCGACCTGTTCTGTCTCGACCTTTATAAGGAGTTCGACGTGGATCGCTTGGCGGCCCTGAGCGCCCCCGCGCAAGTGACCGTCGAGAAGTACGTTGAGGTTCCCAAGAAATAGCGGTCGCCCCTGCGGCGAGCGCAGGACGACGCGAGGTTGCTTAGAATCCGGAGGGTGAGGAAGAAGATGAAATGCGTGCGAGGAGTTCGACGACTGGAGTTCAGGCTGCTTCTTCTGGCGATTTCTTGCCTCTTGCTGGCCGCGGAAGCAAGTGCCGTCCCGGCGGCTCAAACTGTCGCTCTCGTGCTGGCAGAAAAAGCCCCCGCGCCCGTGAAGTTCGGGGCTGAGGAAATCCATCGCGCCCTTGCGAAGAAGGGGCTGAAGTCGCTCACGACGCAGGGGCCGTCGCCAGGGAATGTCCAGATCTTTCTTGGGGTGCGTGGTGATGCGCACCTCGGAGGCATGGAAGGGAATCGCCTGAAGGTCTCGGAGGCGCCCGAGTCCTACGCTCTTTCCGTACCTTCCCGTCAGGCCATCGTGGTCGAGGGCAGTGACGCTGCCGGCGCGATGTACGGGGCCCTGGATCTGGCCGAGCAAATTGGCTGGGCGCCCGGCAGCGAATTCGCCAGCCAAATCAAGCCCGTCAGCAAATCTCCCTTCTTGCAGGTTCGCGGCATCAACATGTTTCTGACGACCCAGGACATTGATGAGCCGGAGGGAGCTTTCTGGTCCGATGAGTACTGGAACGGCTACCTGGATATGATGGCCCGCTACCGGTACAACTTTCTCGACATCCATGGCCCCTGCGATGCCGTGACCTTGACTTTTCCGAATGGGTTTTCCTATTTCGTAAGTCTTCCGGATTTTCCCGAGGTGGGGGTGGGTCCGGAACGGGCGGCCAAGAACCTGGCACGCTTTCGCCAGGTGGTGCGCCTGGCCGCCGACCACGGGATCAAAGTCGGCTACATGAATTACGAAGCGCCGTCACCCATCGGCCCGTGGGAGACCCGACGTTTTGGCCAGGACGAACGGTGGGTGCCTGTTCCGCAGGAATTCCTGAGAGGCCCCCGGCTCGAAGAGTACACGCGCGAAGCTGTGGCCAGCTTTCTGAAACAGCTCCCTGAGCTCTGGATGTTTGGCTTTCGCGTGGGCGAATCAGGACAGCCGGAGGATTTTTACAAAAAGACCTACCTTGAAGTCTTGAAGGGGGCCCCCGAAAGCCTGAACTTGTACGCGCGTACCTGGGTCGCCAACCCTCAGAAGGTGCGTGAGATCGCCAACTCGACCAAGCAGCATTTTTACCTTGAGCCCAAGTACAACGGCGAGCAGCTTGGCCTGCCTTATCAAGCGGCCTTGGGCGGCCGCTCTTACCCACCCAGCGGCTCATACGAGGACTACACCAACTACCCCAGGAAGTACTCCATCCTCTGGCAAATCCGGGCGCACGGCACGCACCGGGTGTTCTATTGGGGCTCACCCGAGTTTGCTCGCCGGACAGTGCGGAGTTGCAAGTTTGGCGGGGGCGTGGGTTTTTCGATGGAGCCGATGGAAGCTTATTGTCCTGCGGCGGATTACCTCCACCATAATCCTAAAACCGACCACAGCTTCTACAAGTGGGTGTTCGAGCGGGAATGGCTGTGGCACCTTACTTGGGGTCGTACGGCCTACGACCCGGAAGTTCCTGACCAGGTTTGGCTGAGCGAGTTTGAGCGGCGCTTTGGGCCCCAGGCGGGCCCCGTCGCCTTTAAGGCCGTCGTGGAAAGCAGCAGAATCGTGCCTTTCATCTACGCCTATCATAATGTGGGTCTCGATCACCAGGAATTTGCCCCTGAGTTCGAGACGGGCGACCACGCCTTCGGCGCGCGGGGGCGCCTCTGGCAAGGACATCGTCTCGCTCCTTACGGCGGGAAAAATGTGGACTTCCTCCGCGTGGGCACGCTCGACCGCACCGCCATGGCCGATCCCGCGGCGTACGGGGAGAGTTATTTGAAACATTCTCCCAACGGCAAGATGACTCCTGAAGAGGCCGCTAATTATCTCGGTGCGGTGGCCGACGTGAGTGAAGCGGCGATTCGGAAGGCTGCCAAGCTGAACCCGGCCTCACCCAAGGAGTTTGATTGCCTCCGCATGGACATCGAGGCGGTGGCTTGGCTCGCCCGGTATTACTACTTTCGCATTCTTTCGGCGAGCCATCTTGATTTCTACCTTCGGACATACCATCACCCCGAATTGACTACGGCGCACGACTATCTGCAGCGAGCGATTGCGGACTGGGACCGCCTGGCAGACGTCACCGAACAGCATTTTGGTTATATGCCTGAATACATCCGCATGGGCGTCAGCAAATTTCGCTGGCGTGACGAAGGAAGGAGCTTGGGCGCAGACCTCGACCAGATCAACGACCTCGAGTCGGACTTCCGCCGCCTGCGCGAGAAGGAAGAGCATCGCACGATCATCGGGCATGTGCCACCTTTCAAGGTCAGGCCTGGGCAGCCGCTGAGGCTCACCGCTACCTACGCGACGGGACCGACCAACGGGCACGTTTTTCTTTTTTACCGCAATGCGCGCGAGGCGGCTTATACCCAGATGGCTCTCAGCCTGGAAAACCAATTCGAACGGACCTGGAGTGGCGAAATCCCGGGGGAGAAAGTCGTCCCGGGCCATCTTGAATACTACTTTGAGGCCGATCAGGCTCCCGAGGGGCCTTACGGCGGCACCCTTGAGCAGCAGCCTCCTTATCTGGTTTTTGTTAATGACAATAACATGCGGCCGGTCATCTCTCACACTCCGCCTCCGGGCGCGGTCCGCGGAAACGCCGTGGAGCTGACGGTGGAAGCTCGGGCCCGGGCCAAAATCAGTTCTGTCCGGGTGTATTACAAGCGCATGCCAGCGTACCACGAATGGCTCAAGCTCGATATGACGCCGGTCGGGGAGACTCGCTATACCGCGAGCGTCCCCCTAACGCCGGAGGGGATTCTTTATTACTTTGAGGCCGTCGACGAAGATGGGAATGCGGTGAACTATCCGAATTTTCTCGAGCGCACTCCTTACTTGGTGATCGAGGGCTGGGCTCCTGTGCAGTGAGTAGCGCCGGCTGGCGCAGAGCGCAGCTCTGCGATCTGCGAAGCAGGACGTGCACTCAAGCGAGTCGGTCCATTGCCAAAACCGAAGCATCGTTCAGATAGTAAAACCTGAAACTCGACCATGGCCACTGATCGGGCGAACTCACCAAACCTCGTTTCACGGGATTGCCATGCATGTAATTGAGTTTCTCCAAGCGCTTTTCTTCACTGTACACATTGAAGGGGTAGAATCGCCGCTGCCAGACACGGTAACGCGACTCATCATGCACGGTGGGCGGCAGGCGGAAGCTCACCAGCATCTGCTGGCACCAGCGATGCTGCCGAGGCTCGCGGAGCGTTCTGAGTATCCGCAGCGCCGTCTGCTTCTTCAGCTCTTGCAGGATTCGGCTGGCTCGGGCTTGACGAGAAGATGAAAGTGCTCCGGCATCAGGACCCAGCCGATCAGCCGGAAACCCATCTCCTGTCGCAGCGCCCGCAGGACATCAACGAAGTCCCGGCAAGAACGCTCGCTCTCTGTCACGAACGTCGGCGCACTGGACAACCGCGGACCTCAAGGCCCTCGCTACTCGATTGTGCCTGGGTGACCCGTCGCGGCTGGCAGAGGCGGTTCCTGAGTGTCCGAAGGCCTTCGGAAGAAAGACCTGACCGGTAAGAACAGAGCAACCACCATCAGCAGAAAATCGGCCGGGCATATCGCAGAGTCTCGGGCTATGCCCGGGCCGCTTACGGCATCCGAAAACCATTCAGACCAATTGATTGACTCCGGCGAGCGGAGCCAGTGCAGGAGCAGCGGCAGCACATGCACGGGGAAAGCGAAAACCCACACGATCACAAACATGACAAACCAACTCCAGAGCTCCGTTTTGATGTAGCCCGCCCAAATGACAATCAGACCGACCAAGACAATTGCCAGGGAGGCGAATCCGATGGGCATTAGGTAGTTACCTGTCCACAGACGGCTTGTCACCTCGAGAGAGAGCACCCGCCATGTCGAAGCGAACCGCAGGTTATGGGGGACTAGGGCTAGGAGGGACAGGGTCAAGAGCACACTCGACATGAAAACACGATCGAGGCGGATTCTCATTGCACTCCTCCAAGCAGGTAGCGCAGCCTTGTCTTTGAAGGCTGCGGCATTTCTTCGGCCGCATCTTAAGTGCCGCAGAGTTAGAGAACAACTCTGCGCTACCGGCTGGACCTGCTTGGGCCACCCCCCCCGCCCTAGAATAAACGTTTTGAGCGGAAGGACGAGAGCGAGCACCATGAGCAGGAATGCCAGGACAACTCCCATAGCACTTCGTGCCATCCCGCTCTCCTTTAATGCGCTTGCGAGCGCTGGTGCGAGAACGTCCATGTTCGCCAAGCTCCAGGGATGGAGGGGCAACATCAAGACCGGGAACGCCCACACCCAAACGATCACAAACATCACAAGCCACGTCCAGCGAACTCCTTTGATGTACCCAGCCCACGTAACAACCAGACCGATTGCGATGATTGCCAGGGAGGCAATGCCCATGGGCGCGTCATAGTTCGGAATCACGACCTGATCTCCTGGTATCGCGGCATCCATGTAGTATGCGATGTCCCGGAACCTGGATTGATGTGTGACCCGAGCACAATTCATCATATCCGGCGTCAGCATAAGAAATGCGACAGTAAAAAGCATGCTTGAGACAGCCACAGCGTCACGACGGATCTTCAACCCCCACCCCCTTCATGGCGAAAGGGCAGAGCCTTGCTGGTGCCCAGTACCGGCGTTGTCTCGGCGCCGTGCGGCGGCGAAGACCCTTCGCTTCGCTCGGGGCAGGCACTGCCACTGTAATCGAACCGCCTGCGGCGGAGCCGGTCGGTCGCCGGAACAATCCCCAAGGGCCAAACCGAGACCGCATTTAGGACAAATCCGAAAATACCTCTTGTCGATTCTGAAGTCCCTGCCCGGTTCGCTCCCTCACTTTTCATGTTCATTTCGGTTAAGCCTCCGCTGACGCTAAGTACCAGAGGCCGGATTTTCATCGTCGGGAAGTCCCATGGTTTCCCAGAACAAATGTTTTCACCGGAAGGGCGAGAGCGAGCACCATAAGGAGCAACGTCAGCAGAGATTCTGCAAATCCTAGTTGGGGCCCGCGGCCCTTTAGCGCAAGTGGGGGCCATTGCGCGATGGGGAGCATGTTCCTCCAGTGGAACTCCGCTAATACCAAAACCGGGAATGCCCACGCCCATGTGATCAAAAACATTACGAACCAAGTCCAGCGGACTCCTTTGATGTACCCAGCCCAAGTCACAATCAGACCGATTACAATGATTGCCAAGGAAGCAAAGCCGATAGGCGCGTAATAGTTCTGAACCGCCATTCGACCTGCTATGTCGAAATCAGTTTGGGGCACCGTCCAGGCGTTTCCCAACATGGCAGGCATCGGAATAAGGAGCGCCAACGTAAAAAGGATGCTTGAGACAGCCACGGCGTCGTGACGGATTTTCAAGTCCCACCCCCTTTGTTATGCACTAGAAGTTATCCAACCGCACGGCCTGTTGGGGCGGTTCGTCCGGTTCTTTTGCTCGGTGACACCGTCGTTTAAGAGGGCCCCCTGGGTGGTTTCGTTTTCGGCTTGCGGCTGCAGCAATTTGCGTAAAAGAACGTCGCGGTAATATTTGTTTCGAGGTAATTGTTGACCAACCCCCCTCTCACGCCTCCCTCTTTCTCACACTGTATAGAGGCAATGCCTGCTTTCCCTCGACAACAATCGCGGGAACCTGGACCGCCCTCACAGGTCCACGCCCACCAAAAGTACGGATGATCGGTGCCTGCGCAGAGATCCCCGCCCGCTGGGTAACCGTAGATCGGCCCAGCGAGATGCGTTCTCTCGGTGCACGTGCCCGTCGCGCCACCTCCAGGCGGGTAGGGGGCTCCAGGAATGTAAGGGGGCGGCCCGGGGCAAGGTGCCGGCGGGCAGCCGAACCACGTAAAGCAGGGCCAGGGCCACCCGGAACCTCCGTTCAGCCCCAGCGGGTCGGTGAGGTTCGTCGGGTTGTTGAGAACGTACGCGTACAGGTTCTGCCCTTGCGGGAAATCAACGCGGCCGCGCACCGGGTCGGGAGATGCCCAGCGGCCGAGGCCGGGGGTGCTAGACTTCGTCAAGGTCGAAGACCCTTCTCATTCCAAAAACCCACGGGGGGAGACTGCTCGCCTAAGCTCCCCGCCGGCCGGATGCGCTGCCCGTGGGCATTACAGGCTTGCGGCACCCGGGACGCTCTGGAAGGTAGCTGCTTCCCCAAGATAATACAACTCTAGCATCACTCCTTAACGCACGCCCCACCCTTTGCTTTTACAGCGAATAAGAACGGAAAGAGATGGGCCGAGTAGTAGGCGCCGACTGCTGACGGAGCGAAAACGTAATCGGGGAGCCAGGGAAAGACCGCATTCCCCGCGACGGCGAGGCAAAAAATGAAATAGAAATAAGCAAACGCGTTCTTCCCTTCTCTGGAATCCAAGAGAGCGAGCTGTGAGCTGAGGTAGAACTTGCCATCCAATTTACCGTAAAGCTCCTGCAGTGCCCGGCGATTCATCAAACCAGCTGGCGAACCGGCGATCAATCCAACTACAAACGCGAGCGCGGTCACGACGACTTCCTTCGTTCCTACCCCGCCGAGCTTGAAAACCGCGTACTCTATTAGACTCAGCGCGCCGAACACTAGCAAAGCGTAAAGCAGGTTGAAATCTCTACCGACTGCTCCTCGCAGCGCCATGTTTCCCTCTCGCTGAACCTCCCCGTGTCATTCTTGGAACGACCCTGCCAGCACCTACGAGGGGAGCTTGGGCGGCCGCCCTGGTGTGGGAGTTGGTGCCGGCTTGGGTCTTGGAGGGCTCGGCGGCGCGCCCTTCGATTTGCAGCCCTCCTTGCACACCACCCCTTGGTTTTGGATGCATGCCTCGCAAAACGCTGCGGCAACGATTCCAGCGCCAGGAAGCCCGTCCCAGAATGTGGACCGCACGGTTCGAATGCCAATCTCAAATTGGCAGCATAGCTCGCATTCGTGTGGAGTCGGTTCGTTCTTGCACTGCTTCGCCCAATCCGGATTTGCCTCGCAACTGAGCGGAGGGGGAAGTTTGCTACCGCCGCCGCCCCCTCCAGGCGGGTAGGGGGCTCCAGGCAGGTAGGGGGGAGGCCCGGGGCAATGCCGTGGCGGGCAGCCGAACCATGTAAAGCAGGGCCAGGGCCCCGAACCTCCGTTCAGCCCCAGCGGGTCGGTGAGGTTCGCGGTGCTCGACCCGGTCCCCACCGAGGTCGCCAGCCGCTCCATGTTGTCATAACTATAGCTCCCCGTATGACCGAAACTGGTATTCACCGCGTCCTGGTACAGGTAGCCCGCCACGTTCCCATCATTCCCGCTCGATGCCTGCGGGGGCACCGCGCAGTTGGCCGGGCCACGGCCAACACCCCTGAGGGAAATCATCCGCACTCGCTTCACTGACTCGCACACCCGGGAAGGTCTGCGCCACCGCGGCGCCTCTAGCCCTGTCTCAGGTAGACAATGGCTACTGCCAGCCATGGCAGAAGCGCCATGGCCACCCCCGCGGACAGGAAGCACCATCGCCAGAAAGACCGCGCGCCCAACCACCCGAGGAGACCACCCTCCAGGGGGAGGATGAATGGGGCTGCGGACACCCACTGCTCCCAGACAACACTCACTATGCCCGCTCGGCCGTAAGTCGTGCTCCCCCTGCTGAGCACGAACGCCACCCAACCACAAAAGCCCATAACGGCGCCGCCAAGGTAGAGTCGTCGTGGCAGTATCAACCACCGACCGATGAATCTCGTCAGGAGCACCAAAGCGAGGACACCCGCGAGTACCCCGTCCGCTCTCTCCACCCAGATGAACATTTTACCCTCCGAGCACGCATGTCAGAGTGGCACGGGTACCGGCCGAGGACCCGGCAACGGAGGCGGCGGACCCGGGATTGGCGGCCTCGGACCGGGCTTGGGACTCGGCGGATTCGGCCAACTGCCGCAGAAGTCCCGGTACTGGAGGTAGCCATTCACGTACTGAACATAGTCTGGGCACGGCTTAAGACCGTTGCTCTGAAAACACGAGCACTTCTCATGTGCCACAAACGAAGTCCTGTCTGAGCAGCTACATTCCCAGCGGCAGTTGTTGCAGCGTATGTTCCAGACAATTCGGTAGCAATCGCAGATTACGTTACCGCCGCCGCCACCGCCGCCACCTCCGGCCGGCCTTGAGGCCCACAACCACCAACGCAATGGCCTCGCTGAGGAAAGCGGTGGCCAGAGCCAGCACTGCAATAGTGCCGTCTGGAACTCCGGCTGCAAACTCGTATGTGATCCCGAGTCCGACAGCGAAAACGGTCGCAGCACCCATCATGGCTCGGCCAAAGGCGTTCACCGACAAATTCGCCGCCAGGGCTCCAAAGATGACTGCGCCGAGCCAGATGGTGATACGGAAGCCTGGATGAGTGGCTAGATGCCGTATGAGTGCGAAGGGCAGCCACCCCTGTGACGCCAAAACCGACACGATTGCAGCGTAGAAGCTGAGCACAGTAAACATCAACCAGCCCGATAGAGACAACACCTTTAGGGCCAACGACCTCACCACCCATCGGGAGGATTGCATGGCTCAACCCCCACCCCGTCGGATAGGGTTCCGGACGCACTTGGTCGTTGCGTGAGCGCACCAGGATATTTGGCCCAACGTGATGCCACAGGCCCCGATAGCACCAAGGCAGGAAACGGGATTTGGCGCGGTTACGCATGACGCGGCGGCTACGCCGCATCCGACCGCGAATAACGGGAATCCTCCCGTCCCTAGGCAGGCGATGAACTGGACCACGTTAGTTACCTTTGTCCAACCGGCCGGGCAAGTGAGGAAAATAACGCCGGTGGGCTCAGGCGGCATCGTGGGCGAGGGTCGCAGAGGGGTCGTGGGGCCGCCACCTCCCGGCGGGTAGGTGGGAGGCCCCGGGCAAGGCGCCGGCGGGCAGCCGAACCATGTAAAGCAGGGCCAGGGCCACCAGGAACCTCCGTTCAGCCCCAGCGGGTCGGTGCGGTTCGTCGGGTTGTTGAGGACGTACGCGTACAGGTTCTGCCCCTGCGGGAAATCAACGCGGCCGCGCACCGGGTCGGGAGATGCCCAGCGGCCGAGGTTTGAGGCGTACTGGCGGGACAGAGTATGGTACTCGGCGGTCTCCGGGTCATACTCCATCCCCGCGAATTTGTAATTGAGGTCTACGATGTTCGCGGCTGGCGCAGAGGGCAGCTCTACGGTGAGGTTACCCCCCATTCAGATTATCGCCACCGTGTAAAACCTTGCCGGCGCTTCCAGCGGCGCGGTTACACGGCTTCCGCCTTGCGCCCGCTCCAACTCAGCTTGTACGTAATAATCGAGCAGCGGCTGAGCAGTCTCGGAGCCTTGAAGTTCCGCCACGAAAGTCTTCCGTGCCACCAGCTTCATGGGCGTAGCCTTCCAGCTTGCGCTGCTACCCCAGCGAGTGAAGAGCGTGACCCGCGCGACCCTTCCAGGGCTTGGAATAACCGCAGAGATTCGGACCCTTTCGCCCGTGTTGAGTAACGTCGGCCGGGTTGGGATGAAAACCCTCGGCGCCGCGCTTGCGTCGGGGCGCCGCACATCCTCAAATACCTTTTCGGTCTCCGGCGGCAATTCACCCAGGAATTCTTTCATCGAGGCGCGCAAGCGGAACAGGGCGAGGCGTTCGTACTTGTTGTGCATCGACGCGAGCGTTCCCAGATCGTTCCGCGTACTGACGATTTCCTGGAAGTCCAGCAAGGCTTCACGCACCAGGGGCGCGAGCTTCAGCCAGAGAGGAACGCCTTCGGTCCTCACTTTCTGCTGCGCTTCGTCCGCCTGGCCCTGCTTTTTTAACTGCGCGGCCTGTTGCAGAACCTGGTGGAGGTGATAAGCCACGGACCACGACTCGGAGTACGGAACAAGGAACTCCACGTGGCGCGTCAAATAGTCGAGGCGCTCGCGCTCAGCCGGACTGGCCGCAGCGTCAGTCAAGGCACGAAGCTGGCGCGCCACCTCCGCTTGTGACGCTTTCACTTTCTCCGAGGGCTCATAGCCGTTCCAGAACTGGAACGCCTCGTCGTAGTCGCCCGAGTATTCATGAATCTCGTGGTGGCCATCCTTGATTTCTCCGGTGAAGGAGCAGAGGAGGAGCAGATCGCGGTCCGCATCGTCAAGCACTTTGGCCAGCTTGCCGGCGGCCCGGGGGCGCGCCTGGGCTTGGGCGAAGGCACGAAAATAAGCCTCCGCCGTGAGCGTTTGTTCCCACGAGTACCGCGCCTGGAAACCGGCGTTGGCGTCCATGATCCGGTGGCGCCAGTGAATCCCCATCAGCCCCTGGCAGCCGAATTTCTGCGCGCGGTCCATGTCCGTTACGAAGCGGTGCACATGGAACTGTGGCAGCCACATGGCCGGGTCATCTTCCAACCAGGGGATCGGCCAGCGCTCGCGTCCCTCGAGCTTGGCATACTCTTCGCTGACGGGGTCCCACCCCAGATTGTCGCTCAGCGAGGTAAAAATGATGTCTTCAGGCAAGGTGCGATGGAAGTACGCAAAATTGCGGACTACGCCACCCCAACCTGAAATCACTAGTCGCTTTTCCGGCGCGTGTCTCTTCAGGAATTCGTAGGCGTGCTTGAAGGGGGTGACGGAGAGGGGAAGGTTCTCTTTCTGGCTGGCCCAGCTCATTCCTTCGTCTTCCCAAAGCCAAACGTAATCGACTGTTGGGTAAGCCTCCAGCAACTGCCCAAGGCGTGCTTCGAGGATGTCTCGCGCGGTCACGGACTCAGGATCGATGCGCGGCCCCGGCACCTTCGGATCCTTGCCCACTACCTGGGCTTCGGGAGGAGTAGCGCGGAAGATCTCATCCGGGATTTGATAGGGTTCGAAGCCTACGCCGGTACGAATGCCGAGCCGTTGCGCGTAACGGAAAGCTTCCCCCCAGAGTTGCTGGGCGAACTCCGCGTCTTCCCAGCAATTGCGCGCGCGGGTGGTGGCCTCCGAACCGAACACTTCGCTGTCGTAGAAGTCGGCGGCGCCCATGCCGTAGCGCGAGGTCCGCTCGGGCAGGTAGCCCCAACGGTTCGTCGCGCTGGTGTCCGTGAAAGCCAAGTGGCCTGCGCCCGCATACTCAAACGAGAGGAAGGATTCGGCCCATTGGTTTACGGTGGAATAAACGTGAACGCCCAGCGTGTTAAACCGCATACGCAGCATGGCTTCGAGGTAGGCTCGCCAGTCCTCGCGGTTGTATATGGTCACACAATTGAGGAAGTCCGGCCAGGGGACCAGGCCCCGGACACTGAAGCGAGGCTCCGCGCGTAAGGGCGCATTGGGGGTAGGGAGCTTCAGGGCGCGTGCGGGCTCGAGCGGATAGACTTCTCCATCCAACCCGAAGAACGCCCCCTGGCCCTCGAGGAAGTCAAAGACCGCATACAGAACAGCCTGCGGTGTGCCCCCGGTCAAGCGCACGCGGGAAGCCCGCTTGGGCGGGCCCGCTTGTTGAATCTCGTGGGCAATTTCGTAAGCCTCCGGGTGCTTGAAGGCTTCTTTGTTCACGGTCAGGGAAAAAACCAAGTCTTGCCCTCCGGGCTCTCCGCTGCCCAGGGTGGCTTGAATGGGTTCACGCGCCAAGCCGAGGTTTCTCAGCCCCCGCGCCAGCTCGCGAGCAGCGAGCTTTTCTTTGAATCCTGCGTCCGGCTCCAGAAGAATCCAAACCGCTGCCGAAGGGCCCAGCGAGGCCTGCATTCTGAGGTTCGAGCCTTTCCTCTCTTCGGCCCCAGGCGGTACGCCAGGGTTGGCCGACGCGCCGGCCCTGGCGAGCAGGCTGCTGGCCCCGAGGATTCCCGTGGAACCCTGCAAAAATCTTCTTCGTCCCATGCTATGAGTTGGTCTCATGATCCCTCCTCTTGGATCCGAAAGAAAAGCGCGGAGATACGTGTCCTGCGAATGCGAGGAACGAGTGCCGCTACAGCGCCTGCGGACCTGTTTTCGCACCCACTCTTCAGGCGCCTCTCCAGAGAAGTGAGTCGTCACTGTGTCGGAGCAAAGACATAGCTTCGAGCCCCGGAAAGGGTCTTAAACTGTTGCCAGCGGTCGCGCGGCGTAGCGAGTTCGACTCTGCCCAGACTCTTGCCTTCGGGATCGTAGGCCAGTAACACGCCTTTTGCCTTGCTTTGGAAAGCGATCCGGTCATTGCCGTAGATATCTATCAACTCCAGAACGCCGTCACCCTTCTGGCGAAGCGCCACGCTCCCTGTGACTGCCAAGTTGCCGTGCTCGGTCCATCGGCCACGTCCGTCCAGAAACTCATACTCCGGCGCCTTTACGTAATCAATGCGTTTGCCGTCCACGTTGCCGGAAAGCTCGTAGAAGTCGTGGGCGGGATTGAATACCAGCCAGCCGGAAACCGGCAATTCCACAGGCTTGCCATTCTGGTCTTTGACCGTCCAGGGGCCTGTGGAGGAACGATTCACGTAAACCTCGGTCCCATTTTCATACACGACGTGCAAGCGGGAATCGGCTATCGCGCCTGTGGCGTGTGCCTGGCTCGGTGACTCAAACTTCCCGGCGCCGTCCGCGTATGCGATGACCTTGGGCGGGACAAACGCATACTGTTGCTGCAACTGCTGCATCACGTAGTAAGACCGAGCCATGGCGGCGACGGCGAAAGGCTCAGACGGGTCGAGTTCGGTGGCCAGCCAGCCCATGTTTCCGTAAGCGATCGTCGTCGCCAGGTACAGGTCGATATATTCGGGGCGTTTCGGCGACTTGGCCCACTGGCGATCGATTTGTTCCAAGTAGTAGGGCGTAGAGCCCATGCCATAGTCGCACTCGAGCGGGTGAATTTTCCTCAGCATGAAGGAGACATCGAGCGGATGGGTCAACAAGTTCACCGGGGTGTAAACCCAGCCGTAACTTCCGGAGGTCAACCCCGCATAGAGCCACTGATAGGTGCCTTCGGACTGCGTTGGCCCGTACACTCTCTGGTCGTTGCGCAAGAGCTGACCGTAGGCATAGAAAGTGGCTGCAAATGTCCCCGCACCGGGCACGCGCGCATCGTAATCACAGAATTGCCAGGGGCCGACGGCGGTGTGGACGTCCGTGTAGGACATCCGCACGCCGAACTTCTCCTTGATTCGCCGAGCGTAATACTCGTCGAATTCCACGGCCTTGGCGGGCTTCAGCGCGTAGTTGCGCGGCCAGGCGCGTCGCCATTCGCCGTCGGGCATGCGCTGCACGTGGTCGGGATTCCAGTTGGTGTTTACCGGGTTGAAGTCGCAGTAGTTGGTGTAAACCCCTTGCAGCCACCCCAGATCGTTCTGCGCCTTGACGTACCACGCGAGCTTGGCGTCGCCGCCCTTTTGGGGCGCAGCGTGCAGCTTCATCGTGTTGCTGTCGCCCTCGTTGCGCCAGGTGATTTCGTGGCTGTGCTGCATGACTTTGTCGAGGCCGTAAGAGCGGATGCGGCGGCAGCGCTCGTAATCCTTCGGAAAAGTTTCGAACTCCCCCGCCACGGTCCAGAGGACCCGCTTCCCCTCTTCTTGCCGCAGGGAAGGCGGGTTCGCAATGGTGGGCAGCGTTTCTTCGTATACAGGAGAAGTGGTAACGAAGATCCTTTCGTAGAGATCGTTGCGTGAGCCATCGGTCTTGGCGAGGTAGCGCATCCCGCCGTTGATCGCGGCGCCGTCACTCATTACCTTGGGGTCGGCGAGGAAATAGGGCTCCGAGGCATTGGACCTGTACCAGTCAAACCACACCGAGGTGAAGACCGGCTTCGCCTCACCGCCTGACATCAGGACCCGCGGGTTCGAGGAGCTGTAGGTAATATACGGTACAGTGATAAGCTTCGGTGCGCTCACGCCGGACACGCGCCCGAAGCTCAGCTCGGTCGCGGCGCCGCCCGGGCACCAGGCGTCCAGTACCAGCGATTTCTGCCAGAGACGAAGCTCATAATCCACCAAGTGAGAGCCGAGGCGGAACCTCGCGTGGACCACGCCATCCGCCACCCCGGCCTCGACCAACTCGCCTGCGGCCACGCGGCCTTGAGGTGTATCGACGAAGCGGATGCCGCCCGCCGCGGCGGGTTTGAAGGCCGGGCCGTCGTTCACGCGCGCCGTTATCTCGCCCAAATCACCTTTGACGGGCTCGTACGCATACACGACCGTCGCGTCGCGTCCTTCGTAGCGCAGTTGGAACTGGTTCCGCCCCGTCTCCCGGGCTTCCACCCGGAAATCTTTTTCGAAGTTCGTGGGCAGGATTGTTTCCTGGCGCACCGGGAAGGGCAGCGATCCGGGGCCGGTGTTGGTCCCCGTGATCTGGCCGCGGTAAGGCTCCAGGTTGCGCTTCGGCTGGGGATCGAAGTGAAGGGGCGCCACAGCCTCCTGGTAAAAAGCCAGTGAGTCGCAAAAAAAGTATCGGCTGTCCTTGTTCGTTGCCTTCGCGACTTCGACTCCCGAGAAGCGGGCGGGCAAAACGAGCTGCTTGAGAATTTCGGCAGGGATCCTCCGATGAATCAGCCACCACTGCTTCCACTGAATGTCAGCCAGTTGAATCTTGAATTCTTTGCCGCGCGCATCCACAACCAGGACGGACACCTCCGCCGGGGGCGTGGTCTTATCGGCTATCCAGTCCCAACGGTTGCCGTAGCCCCAGAGGTCAATCGAATCGAACTCGCCGGGAATGAGCACAGCCTTCGGCGGCCGGGCGATGACGCGACTCTTCGGGTTGGTCCCTGAATAGAGGGTACGGCAAACGTAGCCGCCCCACATCTGCTGCTCGCGACTGCGGCGCAACTCTCCCTGCGCGCCGTCGTAAAGCTCCAGCGTCCAGCCTTGCAGGTCCTCAAAATCCACCAGCGTGTGAGGGTCCTCCTCACGTTGGACCCAGGTGAGCTCGTAGGGTTGCTCTCCTACCTGTTGCCAGAGCTCGACTTCGTTGATTGCCGGGATAACCTTTTCCGGCGCCGCCTTCTCCTGCCCGGCGGTGTTGGCCGACGCTACCGTCAGGAGCGCGAATGCCACGACGTACTTATGCATGCCTTTTCCGAGACCTCCTGAATCAACCTCTCGATTTGAAGTCAGAAAACCGTTTGGTAATTGAGATGCCGGCTCCTCCCCTGGCCAGAGCGAGGGGAAATTGAACGTCCTCAGAGGCCGCCGGGCGAACGTTACTTCTGCCGGTCGCCGGTGTCAATGCGAAAGTCATACGGGGTCGGAGCGGCTGCGTCGTGCTTGCACCCGATCCTGTAGAGCAGCGCCATGCGCTCCTGAGCAGTCGAAAGTCGACAGTTGAAAGTCGAACAGGGCAATGCCGCAAAAATGTGTGCGACGAGTGCCGTTCCAACTTGATCCGTCTACAGCCCGGATCAAGACAAGGCTGAATCGTTGGTGGGCTCTCGAAATCGGTTTTAGTAAAGATGAGTTGGAACGGTACGAGCTGCACAGGCTTTGGCAGTAAGAAACTACAAGAAAGTTCTTGACAAGCAACTGGCAATCTGGCATCGGGATGGACCAGGTATCAGGTTTTGCAGACTCCTGCGTCTGAGCGGAGCTGCGGATGTTGGAAGGCGGTTGAATCAGAGTCCTGCTGAATCGGCCTGGGAATTCGGGCTGGGAATCTCCGCGCGAACGGGCCAACGGCTGGGTGGGTTTGTTTCGAGGCGGATAAAACCGTTTGGAGAGAGTGAGTCCATTTCGCACCTTGGCGTATCGCTAACTGAGTTGTTATTTCCCCTGGAGGCTGGTGGCATGCGGATCAAATCCTCGCATTATTGGATGATGATGACTTTGATGGGTGTGTTCGCTTACTCCTTATTTCCTGTGGGCAGCAAGGCGGTGACGCCGTCTCGCGTCGAGTTCGACCAGAGCCAAGCGTGGGTCGTGGCGAATTTCCCCAGCGCTGTGCCTGCGGCCAAGCTTCCGCCATTCTCGTTCGTTTATGGAAGTAAGTCCTCGAGCGAACTCCTCAAGGGCTGGAAACAGAGGATTGAGGCCGTCGCGCCCCGACCTGCAGAGAAGAAGCACGTGTATTCGTATGCTGACCCTGCAACGGGCCTGGAATTAGATTGCGAAATCACACAATACACTGACTTCCCCGCGGTGGAATGGGTTCTCTATTTCAAAAACCTGGGGCGTGAGGCGACACCGATCTTGGAACAGGTTCGGGCACTGGATACGACTTTCCGAAGCGCCGCCAGCCGATTCGTTCTCCACTGGGCCCGGGGCAGCAGCGCCGAACCCACGGATTTCGCGCCGAGAGATCAGGAGCTGGGACCGGGCGGACAGGTATCCCTCTCTCCGGTGGGCGGGCGATCGTCGAATACCACCGCGCTTCCGTTCTTCAACCTGGAGGCGTCCCAGGTCAAAGGCGGGGAGAGGCGACTGGGGGCCGATAACCTGAGTAGTGGCGGCGTGATGATCGGCTTGGGATGGAGTGGACAGTGGTCAGCCAGCTTCGTGGATGAGGCCGACGGGGTCCATATCCAGGCCGGGATGGAGCTGACGCACCTGAGGCTTGAGCCCGGCGAGCGCATCCGGACTCCGCGCATGCTGCTGCTTTTCTGGAAAGGTGCGGACCGCCTAAGGGCCCAAAATCTTCTCCGGCGATTCATCCTTGCCCACCATTCCCCGCGCCCCGGGGGCCATCTGGCCCAACTTCCGGTTGCGGCATGCTCCTGGTTCGCCTTTGATAGCGGGAACAAGGTTACCGAAGAGAATCAGATTGAGTTCGCATCCACATACAAGAAGATGATGCCCATCGACACCTTCTGGGTCGATGCGGGATGGTTTGAGGGAGGCTGGCCGGACGGAGTGGGCAACTGGTTCGTCAAGAAAGACGCCTTTCCGCATGGACTCGGGCCGCTGGGTGACGCCGTCCACCGTCTGGACATGCGTTTTATTGTCTGGTTCGAGCCGGAACGGGTTCATCAAGGAACGTGGTTGGACACCGATCACCCCGAGTGGGTACTGGGGGATGGCAAGGAGAGCAAAGAGAAGCTCCTGGATCTGGGAAACGACGACGCCCGGCATTGGCTGACCGAGCATATTTCGCAGACGATCAAGGAAGCGGGAATCGACATCTACCGCAATGACTTCAACATGGACCCGCTGGCTTGTTGGCGGACCAAGGATGGACCGGATCGGCAGGGCATAACAGAAATACGCTACGTCGAAGGGCTTTACGAGTTCTGGGACGAGCTGTTGAGGCGGTATCCGGGCTTGATGATTGACAACTGCGCGAGCGGTGGCCGGCGCATTGACCTGGAGACGATCTCGCGCAGCGTGGCGCTTTGGCGAAGCGATTATGTGCCGGGGCCCAAGGGAGCGGAGGGAATGCAGGCGCTGGGGGGAGGTCTGGCCCTTTGGGTCCCGCTCAGCGCCACCGGTGCGCTCGAGCCGGTGGATGTTTACGGGACCCGGAGCGCCATGGCCGGAGGCCTTGCTGCCTTATGGGATGTGCGTCGGAGCGATTTCAACGCCCGCCTGGCTAAACGCCTCGTCAATGAGGAAGCGCGCATTCGCAAATACTACGAGGGTGATTTCTACCCGCTTACCGCAATTTCCGTCAGCGACGACGTTTGGGTCGCATATCAGTATGATCGGCCGGATCTCGGCGAAGGAATGGTTATGGCTTTCCGTCGAGCAAAGGCGGCTGCAAAAGCCTGGACCGTAAAAGTGAGGGGGCTACAAGCCGACCGCCGCTACGAGCTTGAGGACCTTGATAACAACAGGAAGCAGGTCATCACAGGCAAAGAACTCGCCGCGGGCCTCCGGCTCGATATCCCCGCAGCGCCGGGTTCAGCTCTGCTGATTTACAGATCCAAGAAATAGCCTTTAGGCGACCCATTACGGCTGAAGCGCGATGCCAACTGGGCTCCACCCGGAGTCGCGAAGGTCCGTGCCCTCCGGTGAAGTCACCCTGCCTCCCGACAAATTCAAAACTTATCGTGTCTATAAAAACTATTGATTTCACAAGTTGGGCCATCGCGCTGCATACTTGTGGCTAGGGCAAAAACGACGCAGCGTTGGCTCAACGGGATGACAAACAAGCTAGGGGTGCATGGTCGGACAGGCCTCTACAGACGCGAGGAACACGACGCGTGTGGGGTGGGGTTTGTGGCCCAGCTTGGCGAGCCACCGTCGCATCGCGTGGTTGTGCAGGCCCTGGAGTGCTTGAGACGCCTGACCCATCGTGGAGGCGTCGACGCCGATGGAGCCAGTGGTGACGGTGCCGGCATCTCCGTTCAGCTCCCGCAAGTTTTCTTCGTTCGCGAAGCCCGTCGCCTGAATACCAGCTTCAGCCCCGAGTGGAAAATTGCTGTCGGAGTTTTCTTCTTTCCTCAGGACGGCATAGCCCGCGCTCGCGCTATGTTCCTGGCAGAGGAGGCGGTCCACAACCGCGGGCTGATCCACGTAGGCTGGCGGCGGGTTCCGGTCGACGAAAAGGCGCTGGGTCCTCAGGCACAGGAGACCCAACCAGCTATCTGGCACATGCTTCTCGCCCAGCCCGCCGACCAGGAGCGCGAATTCGAGCAACTTCTCTATCTGGCGCGGAAAGAAATCGAGCGCCGCCTGGCGGAAGCCCGAATTGAGAACTGTTACGTCCCCTCGTTTTCTTCCCACAATATTGTCTACAAGGGTCTGCTGGCACCCGCGCAATTGCCAGTCTTCTATAAGGACCTTTCGGACCCAGCCTTTGCCACCTCCGCCGCCCTCTACCACCAGCGTTACAGCACCAACACCTCGCCCAGTTGGTTTCTGGCGCAGCCGTTCCGGATCGTTGCCCACAATGGCGAAATCAACACGCTGCTGGGTAACCGGAACTGGATGCGCGCCCGCGAGCCGGTGATGGCCCATCCCATCTGGGGGAACGAGGTGGAGTGGCTGAAACCGGTTATCCAACCCGGCGGCAGCGACTCGGCGAGTTTTGACAACGCCCTCGAACTCCTCACCCGTTCTGGCCGCACCGTTCACCACGCGCTGCTGATGATGATTCCGGAGGCGTGGGAAAGCTCGGTGGAGATTCCGGCGCACGTCAAGGCGTTTTATCACTACCACTCCTGCCTGATGGAGCCGTGGGACGGCCCGGCGGCGATCGCGTTTCTCGACGGCCCTCTGGTGGGCGCGGCGCTGGACCGCAATGGTCTGCGCCCGGCGCGCTACACGCTCACGCATGATGGCTTGGTGGTCCTGGGGTCGGAAGTTGGCGTCCTCGAAATCGACCCCGAGCGCGTGAAGGAGAAGGGACGGCTCGGTCCCGGCCAAATTTTCCTGGTGGACCTGGCGCATCAGAAAATCTTCAAGAACGACCAGGTAAAGCGCCAGGTGTCGCACGGGCGGAAATATCACAAGTGGATTACGCGCAACATGAGCTTTGCTCCGCGTCGGAAACCTGCGGAAACCTCCCAGGCCCGCGCGGAAGGCTGGAGCCGTACCCTGGCCGCGCGCAACCGCAGCCTATTCGTGGCGACGCAGCGCGCCGCGGGTTACACCGAAGAGGACCTCGAGCTTCTTTTGAAGCCGATGGCCGGCGAGAAGAAAGACCCCGTGGGCTCGATGGGTGACGATACTCCCCTCGCCCCTCTCTCGCATCGTCCGCGGCCCATTTATCACTACTTCCGGCAGATGTTCGCGCAGGTGACGAATCCCCCGATCGACCCGCTGCGCGAGTCTTTGGTCATGTCGCTAAACCTTTACCTGGGTCCCAGGCATTCGGTGCTGGTGGAGACGCCGGAACATGCTCGCATGATCCGCCTCGAGTCGCCCTTCCTGCTTGACGACGAGTTGGTGGAACTGAAGGAGGGCGCCCCCCAAGCCTTTCAGCCCACCGCCATCTCGACGTTGTTTGAAGCCAGCCTGGGCGTGGAGGGGATGACTCGGGCCATTCATCGGATAGTTCGCGAGTGCGCGGCCGCCGTGAAGCGCGGCAGTTCAATCTTGATTCTCAGCGACCGCGGTGTGGACGCCCAGCATGCCGCCGTGCCCATGCTCGTGGCAGTGGGCGCTGTCGTCGAGCATTTGATCGAGGAAGGCATCGGCAACAAGGCGGACTTGGTGCTGGAGACTGCGGAGGCCTGGGAAGCGCACCACTTCGCCTGCCTGGTCGGCTATGGAGCAGCGGCGGTGAATCCGTACCTGGCGCTGGAAATTGTCGCCGACCTCGCCCGGCACGGTGAGCTGGGCGAGCTCTCCGTTGCGGAGGCGCTGGGGAATTTCCGCGCCGCCGTCGAAGCGGGCCTCAAGAAGATCATGTCGAAGATGGGGATCTCGACGCTGGCCAGCTACCTGGGCGGCAAGTTTTTCGAGATCATCGGGCTGGACGAGGAGGTGGTGCAGAAGTTCTTTCCGGACACCCGCTCGCTCGTCGGCGGACGCAAGCTGGTGGATCTGGCGAGCGACGTTCTGGATCGCCACCGAGCCGCGTTCGGCACCACGGCGGAGAAACCGGAGTTCGCCGGGTTCTACCGCTTTCGCCGAGGCTTCGAGCGGCACGCCTTCACCCCCGAGGTGATCCGCAACCTCCAAAAGGCGGCCAAGGAAGACAGCCGAGAGGCTTATAACGCTTTTGCCGAGGAAATTGCCCACCGTGAGCCCATGGTGCTGCGCGACCTTCTCCGCTTTCGGGCCGCCACGCCAATCCCCCACGAGGAGGTTGAACCCGTCGAGGCTATTTGCAGGCGCTTTTGCACCCAGGCCATGTCGCTGGGCGCGTTGAGCCCGGAAACCCAGCGGACGCTCGCCATCGCCATGAACCGCCTGGGCGCTCGCTCGAATACGGGCGAGGGCGGGGAAGACCCCGAGGTTTATATCGAACTCAAGAACGGCGACTTGGCGGCGAACAAGATCAAGCAAGTGGCCTCGGCACGCTTTGGCGTGACGCCGGAATACCTGGTGCGCGCCGAGGAATTGGAAATTAAAATGGCGCAGGGCTCGAAGCCCGGCGAAGGCGGGCAGTTGCCTGCGCATAAGGTGACGCCGCTCATCGCCCGTGTGCGCCGGGCGGTGGTCGGCATTTCGCTTATTTCCCCTCCTCCCCACCACGATATCTATTCCATCGAAGACCTGGCACAACTCATCTACGACCTCCGGGAGATCAACCCCCGCGCCCAGATTTGCGTGAAGTTGGTTTCTCAGGCAGGTGTGGGGACGGTGGCGACCGGGGTGGCGAAGGCGAACGCGGACGTAGTGCTCATTAGCGGGCACGACGGCGGCACAGGCGCTTCCCCACTCAGTTCCATCAAGAACACCGCCTCGCCCTGGGAGATGGGGTTGGCGGAAGCTCATCAGGCGCTGGTGGTGAACGGCCTGCGCGACCGTGTGCGCCTCCGCGTTGATGGCGGACTCAAAACCGGGCGCGACGTGGTCATGGCTGCGCTCCTGGGCGCGGATGAATTCGGGTTTGGCTCGGCAGCACTGGTGGCGCTGGCTTGCGTGATGGCGCGCCAATGCCATTTGAATACCTGCCCGGTAGGCGTTGCCACGCAACGCGAAGAATTGCGGCAGCGATTCCCCAAGGAGCCCGAGCGGCTCATCAACTTCCTCCGGCAGGTGGCGGAGCACGTTCGGCAGTTGCTGGCGCAACTGGGCTTTCGCTCATTGGACGAAGTCATCGGCCGCGCTGATCTGCTGGCGCCGGTGCCCTACCGCGTGCCCGGCCGGCGTGGGCAGTTGGACTTGAAGCCGCTGCTCGTTCGAGCCGACTTGCCACACCGGCTGGGCGCTCCCCGGAAGGCGCGGCACTTGGATGACCTCGCAGTGCAGATGGCGGAGGACGTCAAGCTGCCGCTCGCGCAAGGGACCACCATGGTCCGCGAGTATGCCATTCACAATACCAATCGCGCCATCGGCACGCGCGCCGCAGGCGAAGTCGCTCTACGCCGGGGCAATAAGGGCTTGCAAGGCGCCAGCGCGGAATTTCGTCTCCAAGGGAGCGCGGGGCAGAGCTTTGGCGCTTTCTTAACGGGCGGAATTCGGCTGGTCCTGGAAGGCGAGGCCAACGACTATGTGGGCAAGGGCATGGGTGGCGGGGAAATCGTGATTCGCCCGGCGCAGGGTGCCACTTTCCGCTCGCATGAGAACGTCATTATGGGGAACGCTGTGCTCTATGGCGCTACCGCTGGCTACCTGTTTGCCGCCGGGCGCGCAGGCGAGCGCTTTGCTGTACGCAACAGTGGGGCGACCGCCGTCATCGAAGGTACGGGCGACCACGCCTGCGAGTATATGACGGGAGGCGTGGCCGTGATCCTGGGCGAAACAGGGCGAAACTTCGGTGCGGGCATGACCAATGGCGTTGCCTACGTGTATGACCCCGAAAACAAGTTTGAGCACCGCTACAACGCGGAACTCATCAAGATCGAGCGCGTCATCGAGCCTGAGGACTCGCACTTCCTCCGCCAGCTCGTCCTGGCCCACGCGAAAAAGACCCGGAGCGTCCGCGCCTGGGATATCCTCGAGAACTGGTCGCTGAGCCTACTGTACTTCTGGAAAATCGAGCCACGCTCGGAACCGAAGCTTCCCGAACTGCCCGCCATGGAGGTCTCCTCTTCCGCCGAACCCGCCAAGGTGTAGGTGATAGGGGAGGGCCTTCCCGGCTCCGCCGGGACAGGTCACGGCCCTCCCGGCCATCCCCCTATAACCGGGAGCACCGTCCCAACAAGGCCGGGACAGGCGCCGGTGCTCCCCTACCGAACTAAAACTCAGGCGCGACGCTAGTCCCGTGCCCGCCTAAAAAGGTGCTTTTGGCCGAGCGTGCTCATTGCGAAGACTTGGGACGCAAACAAGCACGGCCGGAAACTTATCGGGCGGTCAGGGGACTAGCACGCCGTTTCATCATTGTTGCTCGGCATGGCATAATCGCGCGACCGGAATCAGGTCGAGGAGGACAATCTTATGGCGCGCACACGACCCCTGGCGTTGATTACCGGCGCATCGAGTGGCCTGGGCGCGGAGTTTGCCCGGCAACTTGCCGCGCGCGGCTTCGATCTGGTGCTGGTAGCGCGACGAGGCGATCGCCTGGAAGCCTTAGGCAACGAACTGCGGAGCCGGCACAACGTCGGAGCCCAGCCCCTGGTTGCTGACCTTACTTGCGAGGCCGGGGTGAAGGCGGTCGAGCAGTACATCGCCGGCACAGAGAATCTCGAGTTGTTGGTGAACAATGCGGGCTTCGGCACTAAGGGACGATTTTTCGATACCGATGTGAGCACGCAGGACGCCATGCACCGCCTGCACGTGATGGCCACCTTGCGGCTGACTCATGCCGCCCTCGTAAAGATGACGGCTCGCAGGAAAGGCGCTGTCATCAACGTATCCTCGATGGCCGCTTTCGCCCCGAGGGTGGGCAGCACCAGCTACTACGCTACGAAAGCGTGGATGAATTGTTTCACCGAGGGGCTCTACCTTGAACTGAAAGGCGCAGGGTCGCCCGTGCGCGTGCAGGCGCTCTGTCCTGGGTTCACGATCACGGAGTTCCATGACGCTATGGGCGTGGAAAGGAAGGTCGTGCCGAGCGCCCTGTGGATGTCGGCCGCCGACGTTGTGACGGCCTCGCTCAGAGGTCTCGCACGGGATAAGCTGTTTGTCGTGCCGGGTTGGCCGTATAAATTCTTTTTCTTCATCCTGCGATTGCTGCCGCGCTTCCTCCTTCACTTGCTGGCTATCAAGAACCCGACGAAGTGGGAGTCACGGTAACCGGGTTCCATAGCTAAGCCCCTCACCGCCGGCCCTCTCCCCACGGGAGAGGGTGGCCCGCCTTGGCGGGACGGGTGAGGGGGCGGTTATGACAGGATATTCTGAGCGTGTGTATTAATTCACCGCCAGAAGGGCGTAAAATCAAACTTGGGGGCTGCTTATGGCCAAGGAAATTCTAAATGCCCAGCGCCAACACTGGGAAAAGAATTTTTCCGAAAGGCCCGAAATGTTCGGCGAGGAGCCCAGCTTTAGTGCTCTGAGGGCAGCCGAAGTATTCCACAAAGAAGGGCGGAGCAAGCTTCTTGAGCTGGGGCCCGGACAGGGACGCGATACAATTTTCCTCGCCCAGAGCGGTTTTCAGATTCAGGTTTTGGACTACTGCGAGAGCGGGATTGAAGCCATTACCAATAAGGCCGCGCAATTAGGCTTGTCCCAGTCCATCGTTGCGAAATGTCACGACATCCGCCAACCCCTCCCCTTCGATGCCGAGACCTTCGACGGTTGCTATTCCCACATGCTGTATTGCATGGCCCTGACTACCCCCGAACTCGAGTTTCTATCGAAGGAAATCTGGAGAGTATTGAAGCGCGGCGGGCTCAACGTGTACACCGCCCGGCATACCGGTGACCCCCACTACGGGACGGGTACCCACCGCGGGGAGGAGATGTATGAGGTAGGCGGCTTCATTGTTCATTTCTTCAGCAAACAGAAGGTAGAACATCTAGCGAAGGAGTATGAGATCGTAAGCCTCGACGAATTCGAAGAGGGTAGACTTCCGCGCAAGCTCTTCCTGGTGGTCCTCAGAAAGCAATAGCCCGTAGCGCAGACCCGTTCTCCGGGCCTGCGGCTATTCTGTTTTGCAGCACGTAGCGCAGACCTGCTCTGAAGGTCTGCGGTTCGTCCTTAATTGAAAACAAAAAGCCGCGGACCTAAACCACAGGTCCGCGCTACCTGCTCGTGGAATTACTCCGTTACGTTTGACTTCCTGCTCCGCGATGCGAGCCTCGCCAAGCCCGCTGCGACCCTAGCAGGGGCTGACCGTGAGGAGTTGCAGACCTACAAAACGGGTCTGCGGCTATTCTGTTTTGCAGCACGTAGCGCAGACCTGGTCTGAAGGTCTGCGGTTCGTCCCTAATGGAAAACAAAAAGCCGCGGACCTAAACGACAGGTCCGCGCTACCTGCCTGCCCATTGCTGCAGCGCCGGGGCGGGTCACCTGAGAATGACCCGGTGGCCGAGGCAGCGCCGCAATCCGTCTCACCGTCGCCCTCAACACCCGCTGCGGCGGCGAGGTGAAAAGCGAACCTTGCGTTACAATACCGGCTGCATCTCACGTGGGTTAAAGGAGGTAAGAGTTTATGCGGGGCAGAATGCGTCGAAGAGAGTTTCTTAAGATCGGCAGCGCTGCGACGCTGGGTATGCAACTCATGCATAGCGGTGTCGCTCCGGCATCAGCCGCCGTCGAGAAGGCGGTGCGACTGGGCATGGTGGGCGTCGGGAACCGTGGGACGGGTTTGTTGTCGCTGCTCCTGGCCATGGGCGGGGTGGAAGTTCCAGCGATTTGCGACATCAATGGCGAGCACCTTGCGCGGGCGCAGGATATGGTGGAGAAAGCCGGCCAGAAGCGCCCGGAAGGTTATTCACGGGACGAAGAGGACTTTCAACGCTTGATGTACCGTGGCGACCTGGACGCGGTGCTCATCGCCACCTACTGGGAATGGCATACGCCGATGGCGGTGTGCGCCATGAAAGCCGGCAAGTACGCGGCGGTGGAAGTCCCTGCTGCCCTCACCCTGGACCAGTGCTGGGAACTGGTCAATACCTCGGAGGAAACCGGTGTGCCCTGCATGATGCTGGAGAACTGGAGCTTTCGCCGGGATAACCTGGCCGTATTGAACATGATCCGGCAAGGGCTGCTGGGCGAGATCGTGCATTGTCACTGTGCCCACTCGCACAATTGCATTGACCACTGGTTCTTCGATCCTGAAGGGAATATGCGCTGGAGCGGCAAGTACCTGGTGAACCGCAATGCCGACCAGTACCCAACGCACAGCCTTGGGCCGGTGATCAGTTGGATGGACATTGGGTGCGGGGATTATTTTGCCTATCTCACCGCGACGGCGAACCGGTCGCTGGGGATCAATCACTACTTTGCCCAGAAATTTGGTCCCAACCACCCCAATGCAAAGCGCCAATATGCTCAGGGCGATATCGTCACGAGCGTCGTCAAGACCCGGGAGGGGAACACCATCGTCATTAATTACGACATGCAGTTGCCGCGGCCTTACGACAACCGCTGGATGATTCAGGGTACCGAGGGCGTCTACAACGAGTCCAGGAACGCCGTCTATCTCCACGGACGAAGTCCGAAGTACGAGGAATGGGAGCCCTTCGATCCCTACCAGGAGAAATACGAACACGCGTGGTGGAAGGCCCTGCAAAAAAAAGCTGGCGCCGGGCAGCCAGGAAAAAGTCGATCGTCCCCTCCCAAGCAGCTCGCCTTTGGGCACGGCGGAACGGACTACCTTGAACTGAACGAGTTCTTGAAGGCAGTCCGGAATAAGACGCCAACACCCATTGACGTCTACGACTCGGTGATCATGAGCGTGATTATTCCGCTTTCCGAGAAGTCGATTGCGAGCGGCAGCGCACCCGTAGAATGCCCTGATTTCACGCGGGGTAAGTGGAAAACCACGAAGCCGACTTTCGCAGTTGAAGCGTGATAACGACCGACGCAGGCCTCTTGGGTAGGAAGCTAGCCGGTTGCGCCGAAACATCGCCAAGAGGATTGCGCTCTTCAATCTGTGGGGCCGCGCCGGTCGCCGCGGCTGAAGGTCCGCCGATCTTAATGGCGGGCGACCTTTGGATTGTCCGTCAGTGGACGGACTCCCGCTTTGCTGCGGCGGTTTGTGATCCTCGAAAGCGGCGGCGTGCTCTGCACCGTCCGGTACAGGGCGAGCCACTCCACTCCAAAGCGCTTGGTGCCCATAGCATTTTCCAAGCAGCGTCTCGGAAAATGCCTGGCCTCTTGCTGCGCTCTGGTGCGAGCCGGCCGCCCGGCCCGATGCCGGACCATCACGACAGGTGGTCGCCTACCACGTCAGGCGGCGCGGAACTGGGGGAAGAGTTTTATGGAGGCTGAGGTGGAGTTGGAGATGAAGCAGTGGGCGTGAGCGTCCTCCAGAATCTTGCGCTCTCTCTCAACGTGTTCCTGGGCTTTCAGCACCAGGTGGGGACGGAGTGTGACTTCCGTGAAGCGGTATTTCCCCTCGACGGCTTCCAGCGTGCCTTCGGCTGCGCTTTCGTAGCTTACAAACTCCAGCCCTTCGTGCTGCGCAAAGGCGGAAAAGGTCAGCAGTGTGCAGACGTTGATGGAGGCCACAAACATGTCCTCGGGTGTCCAAAGCCCTGCCTCTCCTTTGAATTCAGGGGGACTGGAAACCTCCAGGTCGGGCTTCCCGGATGAACAGACGATGCCCCGGCGGCCCGATTTCCAACGGAGTTCGCTCGCGTAGCGGAAAACTTTGTAAGCCTTCTTGCCTTCCATGGGAACCTCCAGGTCGGGCTGGTAATGCGTCCTTAGTCGCCGTCATCGTTGGCGGCCTTGCGTGGGCCGGCTGAGTGCCGGGGCGGCAGGCCCAAACTCGCGGCAGCCAGCCCGTGCCGTCCGGTCGGGCCCCGTCCCTCCCTTTTAGAGATGCCTGCCGCCGGGCGAGCGCCTCGACCTTTCCCGCGCAACCGGCGCAGCAGCGCGCAAAATTCCTCCTGGCTGGGAAGCGAGATGGCCTGGGCCTTGCAGGCTTGCGCGCAACTGATGCATCCCGGAACGCAACTGTAGGGGTGGGCGACGACAGGTCGACCCGTGTCCGGGTCCCATGCGAAGACATCGTGGGGGCAGAAGTTAAGGCACTTCAGATCGGAGGCACAGGCGTCGTAATTGATGGATGGGAACCAGGGCAACTTTCTTCTTGGTAGGCCGAAATCGGGCATCACGTACTCTCCCTGCATAACGAAGAGCCGGACCGGCTCACCGCCGGCGATCCTCAGTGCTGCTTTTTCTGGGGCTTGACCAAGGCTTCCACTTTTTCTCGCAGCCGCTCCAGAATGCCCTGATTGGTGGTCCCGCGAATGTCGACTGGCACAAACCGCGCCTCGTTAAAACCCTCATCAGCGAGGGTCTTTTTGAATAGCTTTCTTTGGACTTCCGGCGCGCAACCGCCGACGATGATGTAAGTGTCCGGATCGTCCTCCGCCGCGCGCAGCACGTCCGCGAGAATCTCCTTGCCGCCCGGTCCGCAAAGGTCGGGATGAACGATGGCGTAATCCACGTTCAGTGCGGATTCGACTTCGAAGGGGAGCGTGTTCATGTCCGCGTCCTTCAGCGAGTCCGAGAGCCTTTGGCAGTTGCAAAGGAGTGTCTTTATCTTCATAAGCATCTACTCCGGGTGGTATGCCGGCAGGATGCCGGCGCAACAGAGTTGTGGAGAATCGTCGTCATGAGCGCGAGTTTGCCCCTGGAGGCCCTTCGCTCCCGGCTCTGGGCGCGAAGCTTGGGCCGTTCAGGGGGCCGGTGGCGCTGACGTTCTCTGCGCCACCCGACATATCAGGATCGTGTGCAGATGTCCTGCCCTTTAGCCTGCCGGAGCCTTTGCACTGGGCCAGCTTTTGGAGGTCAGCCTGGGCCGCCGGGAAAAAGGGCAGAACTTCCCGTAAGAAAGACTGAAGGGGGTGGCTGAACAGATTAGCGCGCGCCAGGGAGTAACAGACGCGAAGACCTTCACGCCGCCTCTTAACCAGCCTCACCTTGCGCAGGAAAGCCAAGTGCCTGGAAATGAACGGCTGAGGCAGGCCCAACACCGTCTGTAAATCGCCCACACACAAGCACGAACGGCACAAAAGGTTCAGGATGCGCAAACGATTCGTGTCCGCCAGAGCTCGAAACAGGCGGGAAAATTCGTCCACGGTCCCCTCCAGATATGCGCTTAAGCATATAAGTTGCCAAGTCTGCCGCCCTGGCCCTCCGCTTCGGGCATGACAGTGATCAGTTTCCGATCCCTCCCTCCGACAATATATCAGGCCCGCCCAAAACCGCCGGGCCATATGCCTCAGAATATGTGGAAAGGGGCGCAGGGGTTTGTCGCCTTAGCTATGGGGGGCCTGCTGGCGCGACTAGTCCCGTGCCCGCCTAAAAAGGTGCTTTTGGCCGAGCGTGCTCATTGCGAAGGCTTGGGATGCAAACAAGCACGGCCGGAAACTTATCGGGCGGTCACGGGACTAGCAGGGTATGGTTCTGGGCGATCCCGCAGAACTGGACCATCTCTGACCGTTGCCCGAAAGCATCACTTTGACCCCGATCCCGAAGTTGAGGGGCTTCGACGAATACTCCCTGCTCTCAGAGATCAGGGAGTTAGCCTGTCCCGCCAGGCGGGATCGAATCCCGCAGGGCGGGATTAGGTTTGTTCGCAGAACGTCGGTCGAAACCTTTTCCGGGCCGCTTGAGAATGCGCGGCTCACCAAAACGCGGACAAGGCCCTGTACCACATGGTGCAGGGCAAGGCCAACTTCGGGATCGGGGTTGAGACGTGCGCCTTGCTCAGTCGAGCAGGGTGAAGTATGCTGCGCGGTCCCCTATGGCAAGTTTCCGAAAGGGCGCGAAATGACCGAACCAATTGAGGTGGGCAGCGGTGCGCCGCAGCCGCAGCTCCGGCGCGCGCTGGGCATTCTGAACGCTACGTCCATCAACATGTCGAACATGATCGGCATTGGGCCGTTCATCACCGTCCCGCCCATTCTGGCAACGTTGGGCGGCCCGCAGGCGCTCCTCAGTTGGTTTGTGGGCGCCCTCGTAGCTATTTGCGACGGCTTGGTGGTGTCAGAACTCGGTGCCGCGCTGCCGGGTTCGGGCGGCGCCTACGTCTTTCTGCGCGACAGCTACGGTCGCGAGCGTTGGGGCAAGCTGATGGCCTGGATGTTCATCTGGCAATTCCTCTTCTCGGGCACGCTGGAAATCGCTTCCGGAAGCATCGGCATGGTGCAATACCTGAGCGTGCTTTGGAAGCACCTCATCGGACACCCGTGGCTTGTCAAATTCCTTGCGGCCGGAATCTCCGCACTCGTGATGCTTTCGCTCTATCGCAAGATTCGGGACATTGCCAGGCTGATGTTGGTTCTTTGGATTACCACGCTCGCGACTACGGGCTGGGTCATTGTCACGGGCTTGGTGAAGATGGATACCCGCCTGGCATTCGATTTTCCGCCGCATGCCTTCGATCTGAACTGGGCCTTCCTGGTGGGGCTGGGTAACGGGACCGTCCTGGTGATTTACAACTACCTGGGGTACAACCAGGTTTGTTATCTGGGAGGCGAAGTCAAGCGCCCGGAGAGGACTATCCCGTACGCGGTGATCCTTTCGATCCTGGGCGTAACCGCGATTGATATTCTGCTCTCGTTCAGTTTTGTCTCCGTGGTCCCCTGGCGGGAGATGGTGCGAGAGGGATCACCGGCCTACACCGCGGTAGCCTCCGTATTTATGGGGCGAGTTTACGGGCCTTGGGCAGCCATAGTGATCTCCGTGATGATCCTCTTCACCGCCTTTGCCTCCGTCTTCGCCCTGATGCTGGGCTACTCACGGATCCCTTACGCTGCGGCGCTGGATGGCGCGTTCTTCCGCTGGTTTGGGGTACTGCACCCCAAGGGAGAGTTCCCGCATCGCTCGCTGGTTTTGGTCGGAATACTGTGCATCATTGCCAGTTTCTTCGGGCTCGTGCAGATTATCACTGCCCTGATTCTGGCTCGCGTCCTGGTGGTGTTCGTCGGCCAGATTGTGGGGCTCTTCATCCTGCGGAGGTATCGTCCCGAAATCTCTCGGCCGTTTAGGATGTGGTTATACCCGGCGCCGGCCATCCTGGCGATGGGGGGTTGGCTTTATACCTTCGCGAGTCCGGCAGGCCAGCCGGGAGGGTGGAAGTTCATGCTCTACGCTTTCGGGACGATTGCCGCAGGCTTGGTAGCATATTTCCTCCTAGCCGCAAAGAAGGCGGAGTGGCCTTTTGCGCCGCGCGAGAGCAGGTAGACACAAGCGCAGTCCTTCAGCTGACGGACTGCGGCTTTTCGCCTGGGGGACGGCAACCGCCTGCAATCATCCCGCGCCGCTCGAAGGCGCGGCGCGCTGGAGAAGCCGCAATATTCGAAGGCGAATGTTGCGCCACACGACATAGGTCCCACGGCAGTCGCCCGCGCAGGACGGGCGACGACTAAGCCGCAGCTACGCGAGGCTTCCCGCTCGCCCTGAGGGCGGCCGCGCTATCCCAAACAAATCACGTCGCGAACTCGCAGGCATCCTTACCCCCTGCGCCAACGGCCGCTGCGTGGGCGACCCTCATGGGAATAGGTGATCCGCCGGTGTTGGAAAGAACAAGTTCTGGATTACAACGCCCAGAACGGACAGAGCTACAGCTACCCCGAAGACCAGCCCAACTCGTCGCCAAGGGCGCTCGGCAACAAGGACCCATGCTGCGATTGCTCCGGCGACAGTCGAGTCCAGAGTGATGGACGCGGGCCAAACGAGCAGAGCGGAAATTGGCATACGAAACGCCGAATAGGTGCCCAGCACAGAACCCGTCCCGGAAACGAGTCCAGCGATAGCCCCGAATCGCAAACCTGTGGCGAAGTCCAGGCGCTCGCTATAGAGCCTTTGGAGGAGCCAGGTGAGCGCGGCGCAGTAGATAGCGAACGAGGCACAGCCGAGGGGAATCAACCGGAACAATTCGCGGGGAGGCAGCCAGTACTTCTCAGTGGAGCGCCACCAAGATGCCAGGAAGATTGCGTGCGTGAGGAAATCAAGGACGAGAAATACGCACCACGCGGCGATGGCAGCGGGTACAAACGCTGCTCCCGAAGGCCGGCGCATTTTTTGCTCCTTGATGGGAAACCTCTTCCTCACCATCCCCTAACGACTGGGGCGCTCAGGCGCGGGTGGCGAGTTGTCCCGATTCAGCAGGAGGATATACGGCTTTGCGGCATGTCGCCGATTTCCTGAAAGGGCCCGCTTGCCTTGAGCGCGACCGCTGCGCCATCCCGAGCAAGTCGCTTCGCGAACCCGCACCTTAATGACTCGCACCGGGGCGGCCGCGTCTCGCTGCCGGGCGCTTCGGCCGCTGGTGAGGTGCCCCTCTACGCCGGCGGGTGGCGCGTGTTGCCGCGGGTCCGTCTGACCTCTTTTCGGGCATCTTTAGGAAGCAAGGTTTTTCTTTGCCTCAGCGAAGGCGTGTTCCTCCAGCTCGACTCTTTCGCGGACAACCCGTTCCACCCACTTGTCGACGCCGGGCTCACGGTGCAACCTCGCCAAGAACGCGGCGCGCGCTGCGAGTTCGCCGGGAATCGCAAGTGAGGCCGCCTTGGAGCGCTTAACCCGAATGGGCGCCTCCCACGCCGAGTCGTCTTCCGACCGGGATATCACGAATCGATCAATGGCCTCTTGATCCAATCTTGTGGTTTTCTTCTTCGGTTTACTCATAAAGGCCAGCCTGTGATGATCCGAACCACGTTGTTCGGCTTCAACTGGAAAATGATACCGAGCATGTCGTTCTAGACAGAGTATGTCATCCTGAGCCCTTCGAGAAGAGCTCTCAGGGCAAACTCCGCGAAGGATCTACCTCGCTTGAGCGACAGGCAACTCCTCCACTTGAAGTCCATTGCCGCGGGCTGCGGCCCACCAGCGTTCGTCGGCAGAAACGAATAAATCCGCCGACCACGCGTCGGCGGACGCGACATGGAACCGTTGACCAGAAAACAGTGCCGGGCTCAGGCCCACCTCTACGAAGACCGCAGCGTCTCACGGTTCTCCGCGTTGAGCTCCGTGCCAGATCGTATTGATCGTAACGAGCTTGCCCCGCACCCGGTAGAGCACAATGTAGGGAGTGCCGCCGATAACCAATTCCCGAATTCCCGGCTCGGCTCCGACCCGACCCAGGTAGGGGTGATGTCTTAGAGCTTCAACCACGGCGACGATGCGCGTGGTCAATCGCTCCGCCGCGCCGGGATTCTCCAGACCCACATAGGCGCGGATTTCCTTAAGGCGCGCTCGCGCGAGGGGGGACCAAACGATTTCTACCGGCACAAAGCCTCGTCATCATGATCCTTGCCGCATACACATTTTGGCGGTGGCAGCTCGTGGTCGGTGCCCCAGGAAAGGAGCCAAGCCTTCATGTCCTCATGCTTTATGTAGTGGCCCGCCTTCACTTGACGGTCCCCCTGGCGGATTTCGGCCTGCATCCTCTCCTGGTCGGCCACATAAGACTCCACCGCGTCGGAAATAAGGAAGTTCGAGCTTCGGCCCGAGGCTTTCGCCAGCTTCGCCAGACGATTCTTAATCTCCGGTTTCAGACGGATGCTGAAGGTCGTGCTCCGAGTGTTTGCCATAAACACACTTTAGCACAAAGTGGTAGGAAGGATCTCCGCAAATCCACCGTTCCGCTGGCGTCGCCACCTCATCGTGGCGAGCCTGGAGGCATGCGGCTTGTGATATATGTGAACTCACGGACCCATCCCTTCGAAGCGCATGGACGCGATTTGGAATTCACGGGAGAGAGATACCGGATCCCTTCGAGGAATTGCAGACCCCACAAGGCAGGGTTTGGCGACAGCCCGCGAAGGCAATGCCATAATAGGGTCACTTCAACTCAGCAGGAGCTGCTTGCGTGCTGCTGCTTATTCTTACCGCGCTTGCATTTGTTGGGACGGGGGTGTCTGGAATCTGGAACTTTCGGGGCGAACCGCGCCAAAAGAGGAGGTTCGTTATCTCCAGCATCGTCCTCATGGTAATAGCCTGTGGCTCACCCATTGCTAACTTTACGGCGCAGCGAAGGTCCGGCGTTGCGCAGTCTCGTCAACATGAAGAAGACCTGAGGAGAATTTCTGGCTTAGAAGGGCAGGTGCAGCGGAGCGAAAGCGTACTTCTAGACAGTCAGAACACGATTCGGGGGGCGAGGTCGGCTGGTAAAGGCGATGGACCGGCCCTCAATATCGCTCGGCGTAGACGGAGGGCGGTTAGAATCGCTGGGTAACGCAGACTTTCTCAGTTCTGCGCGCCGATTTCGGGATAGCTTCGCTTAACTGACAGGCAACTCCTCCACTTCAAGTCCATAACGCCGCGTCGCGGCGCACTGTCGATCTTCGGCGGAAACCAACAATTGCGCCGACTACTCGAAGGCGGAGGCGACGTGGAGCGCATCGGACGACCGCAGCGGCCGGTTAGTCGGCGACCTTCAATAACTCATCAATCTGCGACAACTCGGCTGACTCGACGTGCAACAGGCGATCTAGCCATTCAGCAAGCCGAACGTTGCCGATAACTCGCAGTTGTTCGGGCAACTCTGGTCGCGAAGCGGGATAAATCTCTCTGTCCACAAGTTCCGCTCGAGCCAAGTGTGTCAAATAGGAGAGCGCCTGCTCGTGTGCCGCATCCACATCCCCTAACTGGACCATGTTAGTCAGGCGACGATACGCGGCTGCCGCTCTGTCGCGGGCAAGTTTGGAAGACGGTAGCGGCAGGTGATGGTGCCAGGAGTTGACAACCCGATCCCAAAAGCTGTCACGCTCGTACAAAACTCGACCAAACCTGACCCCCCAGCCAAGCATGTCATGGCCGTTCTTGAGCCGACCATCGATTTCGGCCGCCGAGTAAGCGCGCACATCAACTTCTAATGGCGCAGTTTCCTTAAGAACGTTCGGATCTCTACAGACGACTAGTAGGTCGATATCTGCGCTGGGAACGCGGGGCCGAACGGCTGACCCCACGGCAATTACTGCCATGATGTTCGGGTTGCTCCTAGCGGAGTCCACAAAGCTGATAGTCCAATCCCTCGATCGAACCGTCGGCCATCGAAGAACTTCACCACATGCGGGCTCAGTTGGACTCATTTGCTTGTCCAACATGGTCAGCCTTCTCCTTCCAGAAGCGCCGCGACTGCATCTACGTACCGCTCGATTTCCGAGGCAATTTCCTCCGCCTCCAAGTGTGGTGCGGCGACGTCGCCATAAGCGACAGCTTTCCGGGCACTGTTGAGGTCACGAAGCAGTTGTTCTACGTCCGGAAGGCCGTGCTTCTTGTGTAATTCGGCAGCCGTTTCGGCCTTCTCCCAATGCTTCCTGGAAGTCCTTAGTCGAACGTGACGCGCAGCCGCTTCTACGGCCGCCTCAAGGCAATAGAAGCCGTAAAGTGACAGGTCATCCCAGTCCGTTGGGGTATCCCAGGGGGCGAGAACCCGCTCCAAGTGTCGTCGCGCGAGCTTCAACTTGTCGCCCGGAGTTGCCATAACTCGAGCCGACCCGAGTGCGTCAATACACACTATAGCCTGCTCGGACCTCCCCTGTCCAACCCGCGCAGCGATTTCGGAATAGCTTCGCTTGACCGGCAGGCAGCTCCTCCACTTGAAGTCCATAACCCCGTGCCGCGGCGCACTGCCACTCGTCCGCCGAAACGAACAAATCCGCGGACCACTCGGCGGCGGAGGCGATGTGGAGCGCGTCGGCCGGCCGCAGCGGCCGGTTAGTCGGCGACCTTCAATAACTCATCAATTTGCGACAACTCGGCTGACTCGACGTGCAACAGGCGAGCTAGCCATTCAGCAAGCCGAACGTTGCCGAAGCATCCGGCGGCATGGATGCCCTGGAACTACCGCCCGACCCTGCCGCCGGCAGGCTCCAGCGAGAATTCCAGGTAGGCGCCTTCCTGGAGTATGATCCATCCCCCTGGCCGGAAACTACAGGTTCCGGCCGGCCCTATCCACCCCTTCGAAATGGGCGCAAAACGCGATCTTTCGAGATCCAAATCCGGCAGGGTTCTTGGCCAGGGGCCAAAATCTCGGGAGATGGCTCGCGTCGAACTGTGCGCCCGTGTCTTCGTGTTACCCCGCTTTGCTGTGCTGCGCCGCCCGCTGAGCGTTTTTGCTTGCGCCGGCCCCGGGTCCTACCTGAACGTCACGCCAATGCGGAAGCAGACGAGATGTTGAGGCAGCGTGTAGTCGTTGATGGCAGAGGGCTCATACTGTACGCTACTATTTCGGCCGCCGATAATATCCCGAAGCTCCAGGCGCAGGGCAGCGTGTTTCGTCAGCCATATGTTGAGGCCACCCCCGAAGTTACCGCCGTTAGCGTGGGGGAGATCGGTGCCGGGGACGGAGAAGAAGGTATAGCCCCCAGTCACAAAGGCTTCGACCTTAGAGTTTTTCGGGGTAGGCCCATAGTGGTAAGACACATTAGTTGAGCCGATCCACATTGCAACTCCGTTACTAAACTGTGTCGAATATTCAAGCTCGCCGCCCAAGCCGAGTCCCTTGATGGCAAGCCATTCCCCGCCGCCCCCCCACTGGGATGAGGGGGTGTTCGACGCCCCCTCGCCGTAGAAGAAGTAGCCTTGGCCGTGGTACTGATGGTCAGCATTCTGTGCCGATGCGAATACAGGAACCATGAGTAGCAAAACTGCTGTCGGCATGAGTTTCTTCATAGTTCACCCCTCGTGGGGATCGTTCTTGATGGGAGGTCCCAATCCAGAACGTCCTTTTATTTTCCAGCCACGACCAGCATTCTGCGCCACAGAGTGGCAGCCAGGGCAAATCCGCTTTGTGATTTGCCGTGGGTCCGTAGAGGTCGAATGTCCTTTCGGGCCAAAACCCGTTCCAAAGCCCACGACGAGAAGATCGCTCGTCATGGCTTGAGTTCGCTGGGTAGAGTGTATACCAGACACTTGGAACCAAGCATGGAAAGCGCGATTCCATGAAGTTTCTAAGGGTGCTGTGGATGCTTGGGAGTCCACCATTCGGGAAGAATCCTTGGGATGTGTATCTTTCTCAAGATGGGTGCCCACTCTGGCCGAAACTCCGTTACGATGTTACGAATCGCAACGCTTGCGAGGCCTCGCAACGCCCGCTGCTCGGCATGCGTGACATCGTTATATCCATCCGGCAGTAAGCCCATTCCGACGAAGCCGCCTGCCGCCGCGCCAGCGAAGTTAGAAAACGCAAAGGTGCTGTGTCCCGAATCGGTTTTATCAACGAAGGTAAAGGCCACGGCATGACCTATGCGCATAAGGGTGTTCTTGCTGCCGGACGGAACGTAGCGAGGCTCTTCATGCAAGGCAACCTCAGCCAGGAGTTGCCCCGTTCGATTCGATGTACTCGCCACGATCCGTTCTCCATACCATCTCCCGAAAGCTCCCCCACCGTCCTCCCATTTGCGCGGATAATGGCGCGGCGGATTCAGCATGAAGAAACCTGCTCGGAATGCGGGAAGAATGAAATTCTGCGGGCCAAAACTTTGATGGGTGTAAATCTGAAACTTGTCTCCCGCCGTGAGGCGCTTGGGGCTTATGGCCGGAGGCAGAATGGCAATGACGCCAGAACCACTTCCCCGCGGAGCCGGCGCTTGCTCTGACGACGAAGGAGTCCGCGGATTTTGAGACTGCGTTGAGGTCTGCGGCACCGGAGCATCCGGTAGAGCCTCGGCGGCGCCCGTGTGCATCGAGGCACCCGTTCCACCAGCCCTATTCTTTGTCGCAGAGATTTCGCTAAGCTGCCCTTTGACAGGCATCAAATGCCGCTCAACGTCCTGCGCCACCAGGGGTTTTGAACAAATGAGCAAGAGCGCTGCGGCCAACACACTGCGGCCTGTCTTTCCAGCGCTAGGTGATTCTCTATTCCGGGTGCATATTTCCGTAATAGTTCTCCATTCGGAATAGCCGCAGATCGAAATCCATCGTTCTAGTGTGGTGTCCACGAAATGCCTGGACAACGCTTCGGCTGTAGCGCTGGCATCCTGCCGGCAAATGCCGCCAAGATGGCGGCGCTACGTTGTCAACCCAATTGCCGGACACTACACTAGGCCACCCCTTACCCGGGTACGGCAGCGATTTCGGAATAGCTTCGCTCAACCGACAGGCAGCTCCCCCACTTGAGGTTCAAAGCCCCGTGCCGCGGCGCCCTGCGGTTCGCGGCTGGCGCAGACCTCGCGTGCCCTTTCGCGATGTCCGCCCGTCATTTGGTGGTGGGACGACGCCCCGCCCGCTGAGGTCGTGCACGCCGGCCAGCCTGGCGCTGCAAGGCTTCGCGCAAGAGCAGCTTGATGTAGGTCTGGTAACCAATGCCCTTCTGCGCGGCGATGTGGCGCGCTCGGTCGATATCTTCGGTGGCCAGGCGAATGGTCACTGGCCGTAGCTTGGTCCGAGCAACCGCCTGGCGCAAGTTCAGTGCGGACCCCTCTTTGAGGCGACCTTCCATTGCCGATTCCAGTTCGCGCTTGTGGCGATCATGCCATCGAGCGTCTTCCGCTTCGGAACTGAACTTCGGAATAATCATTCTCTGGTTTTTGCCCATAGGAGTCTCACTCTCTTCTGCTGCCGAAATAGGCTTCCCTCAGTTTCCGGCCGGCGTCCCAGCCCGTAATCGGGCGGACCCGCTCGCCCCGGGTCTGCATTACCCTTGCCGTGACATGACGCCAGTCCAATGAAAATCCCGCGAGCGCAAGCCCGGCTCGGCCCAAGGCGAGACTGATGCGGGCCTCACGGCATCAGTGCGTCACGCTCGAGAGAAAACGGTAGCTTCCCGAGCCGACTTCGTAGACCGCCGCACCCGCCTCCATGCGCAGATACTTGACCCCTGGCGCCTCGCCTGCCGGCTTGCCGCTTTCCGTTACCGATGCCGCGTCCTTCGCCGGTACGTAGGCGGTCGCCGTGGTGTTGGCGGGCACAGTAAAGCTCCAAGTGAAGCGATCCCCGTCACGTTTCCATTCGCTCACAATTTTGCCGTACGGAGACTTGTGGGACGCCTTCACGAAAGTCAGGTCGCCGACCGGGGTGGGGCGCATAACGATGTGCTTGAAACCCGGCTGCGCGGGATCGGGGCGGATCCCTGCCAGGTTCTCATAAAGCCAGGTGATAAGGTCGCCGACCAGCATCAAGTGGTTGCCCGAATTCATTGCCGGGTCGGCTGTATCGCCGTTCCAAAGCTCCCAGATTGTGGTAGCACCCATGCTAATCATGTAACCCCAGCTTGGGTATGATTTCTGTGAAGCAATTTCATAAGCAACATCAGGGTGGCCATTCTCCGAGAGCACTTGCATGAGCCACTGGCCGCCGATCAGCCCGGTTCCGATGTGTCCTTTGCTCTGCTCGTCAATCTTCCGGATGAGGGCTTCCGAGACGCTCTGGCGGTCTTGTTCCGGGACCATCCCGAACGCCAGGGGAAGGACGCTGGACGTCTGTGAGCCGTTGCTGTATTGCTCCGTCGCCTGGTGGAAGTAGGTTTTGTTGAATGCAAGCCCAAGCCTGTCGGCGAGTTGGTTGAAGTCGTTCGCGTCACCCTCCTTGCCCAGGAGCGTCGCGAAGCGCGCCATGAGCCGGAGGAGGTGGTAGTAATAGGCCGTACCAAGCACCGTGCCCTCCGTCTTGCGGGCCGGATCGTTAGAGTGGATCAGTTCCGGAGATTCAGGCGGGACGCACCAGTCCCCATAGACATCACGTGGCATGAGATCGTCTTTGAGGTACGTCTGCATATGCGTGATCCACTTCTTCATCCCATCGTAGTGCTGCGCGATCACCCGCAAATCGCCGTACTGATCGTAAAGGTGGTCAGGAACAATGATGAAGCTGGACGGCCACGTGACGTTGTCGGAGTAGAGAGGCCAGTATGCCGGAGACACATCGCTGACGCTGCCCTGCGCATTTTGCGAGTCCGCAATATCATTTACCCACTTGGCATAAAACGCGGCGACATTGAACATATACGGTTCGCCTCGACTCTCGGCAGACCGGTCACCGAGCCAACCTTGTCGCTCGTCGCGCTGCGGGCAGTCGGTGGGTACGCTCCGGTAGTTATCTTTCGTGCCCCAAACCACGTTTTTGTAAATCTGGTCAAGCTGCGGATTGGATGTGGCGAACTCGGCGTGTTCCTCAACGGCGTCATGAACTTCGCGCCCCACGAGAGAGGATGAGGTTGGCTTTCCTGGAAAGCCCCTCACTTCGACGTAGCGGAAGCCGTGGTACGTGAAGCGCGGCTCGTACACCTCACTCCCGCTTCCCTTGAGTGTATAGATATCCGTCGCCAAGGCCGACCGGAGGTTGTCCAGATAGAGCGTACCGTCGGGCCTGAGCCGCTCGGCGTGCCGGAGAGATACCTGGGTCCCGCCTGCTCCTGAGACGGTCAGCCGGCACCAGCCCACTATGTTCTGCCCCATGTCAAAAATGTAGACGCCGGGGTGGGGCTCGGTGATTCCGATCGGCTTGATGGTTTCCGTGACGCGGATGGGTTCAATCATTTGGGCCGAGAGCACTCCGGCCGGACTGTCTACTGCCTGGGCTTGTTGCCAGCCGCGATCGTCGAAGCCGGGGCGGCTCCAGCCGTCCATCTCTTTGCGGGCGTCGTAAACTTCGCCGTCATATTCGTTATTGGCGCGGATCGGGCCTTCGGTGGTCAGTCTCCAATGCTCATCGCTGACGACGCGCTCCACCTTCCCGTCTCCATATTCGATTTCGAGTTGGAGCAGAAGTTTGGGATAGCCGAAGGTGCGCATGAACGTGGGAACGTTGTGCCGCGGCGCAAAAAAGCGCCCGTTACCAAGTATCACGCCGAGGGCGTTCTGGCCCGGCTTTAAGCGCTTCGTGACATCGTAGGTCAAGTAGAAGACCCGTCGATCGTAATCGCTCAAGGCGGGAACCAGTAAGTCCTCGCTCACCTTGGCGCCATTCACATAAGGTTCCGAGAGGCCCAGACCGGAAAGGTAAAGTGTGGCGCGTTTCACTTGCGCATCGACTTGGAAGTCCCTGCGAAGCATACGGGCGGGCAAGACGCAGCGCTCCGCCCAGCCCACCTCACCCCAGGGAGCCATGCCGTAGGCTCCCAGGGCCTTTGCTGCTCCCCACGACGAGTCGTCGAACGCACTCTTGTTCCAATCGCGGATCTCGGTTGCCGAGACGCGCCACTGGTCGTCTGTGTAAATGACCTTCAGGTCCCCCCTCGCCAATTCGATTTGAAGTGATCCAATCAGGCCGGAAGGACCGTCGCCGGAAGCCGTCACGGCGATGGCCAGGACGTTGGCGCCAGGCTGCAGGGCGGATGTGACGTCGACGGAGAGGGGTTCCTTGATTCCTTTTCCTTTCGCAACCTGCTTCCCGTTGATATAAAGTGCGCATTCGCCGGAGGCAGCCAAGTAGAGAAGGGCGTCCGAGACCGGATTATCCTTCGGGATCTCGACCGCCCGCCGAAAATACCTCGTGCCATTGCCGGGTTCTGACGACCAGACCCAGTGAGCTTCCATTAACTGCGCCGGCTTCCCCTCGCCGCCATCCAGTCCGATCCACTTTCCTTTCCAGTCATCGGCTTTGAGCAGCCCCATCGACCAAAAGGCGCGCTCACTCCAGGCTGATGGTTTCCCGTTATTGCCCCATACCCGCACCTTCCACCACACCTGCTTGCCCCGCGCCTGCGGGGTCAACGGTTTGCCGTCGTAGGGAACTTGAATCGACTTGTCGGACTTGACCTTTCCAGTGTCCCAGAGATCTCCCTGATTGTTATGCAGGAGCTCTTCATTGCTGGCCACCAGGATCTGGTAAGCCGCCTGCATCTGGCTACGGGCTTTCGGAGCGGTTGACTCCAGGATCCAGCTCAAACGCGGCTGCAATACGTCGATGCCGACCGGGTTCTTGCGATACTCGCAACGCAGATCGATGGGTCGCAGAAGTCCATCCGCAGCGAGAGCGGGATGAAGAGAAGCTGTGATCATCAAGAGGGCTGATGGGAGGATAAATTTAGACATTCGCCTACTCCTCAAGATAAGAGTTTCTTCCACGGATTATTGCACATCATCCGAGCAGGTTCGCCTGTAGATTGCCTTTCGTCAAGCTGTCTTGGTACAGGCGGATTTCACTACCTGGCTTGCGCCGCCCTCTGCATTGTGTTCGTGCACCGGCATCGCGCTGTCGTCGAGGCTGGTACAGAAGAAGGCGATCACTCAAAAGGCCCGCAGACTACCGTGCATTGTGATACAAGAATTGAGCGCAGGCCACAGAGCCAGCGTGGGTGCAGGGCTCCAGGGAAGTTGGAGCGACGGGGATCTACAAGGCTCGAGTTCCCAACCCCATGGCGGCTGTGAGCCTAGGTGGTGGCCTGCGACTATACGATTCGGATGGGGGACTGAAGAGATGACCAGATTCACTCGACGGGATTGTATGCAGGGGGCGCTGGCCATGCTGGGTGCGGCCGGTGTGGGTCGAATTTCCGGCAAAGAGCGCGCCTCGGTCCGAAAGTCCGCGGTGCCGAGGCATGCCGGCATCAAATTGGCGCTGGCGGCAGGCGAGCCTCAGGGCTCGCGATGGAGGCTGGCGCGTCAAGCTGGGGTCAATCATGCGATCGTGGGCGTCCAAGGCGAGTTGAGCAATGTCCGCCGGGAACAATACGAGGAAACCGTGGCAAAGATCAAAGCGGACTTCAACGCCGCGGGGCTGACCATCGCCGGCGTGGAAAGCCACCCGGTGCCTGCGGAGAAGATCAAGCTCGGCCTGCCTGGGCGCGATGAAGAGATTGAGAATTACTGTGCGGCGCTCGAGGCGCTGAGCAAGGTGGGAATCCCCATGGTCTGCTACAACTTTATGGCCGGCATCGGCCCGTACCGCACGAACGTGAATGCGCCGGCGCGCGGCGGTGCGCTGACGAGCGAATTCGACTATCAGGTCGCGGAAAAGCAGGGGCTCACCCAGTGGGGTAAGGTGAGTGAGGAAAAGATCTGGCAGAACCTCGAGTATTTTCTGAAGGCGGTTATTCCGGTCGCGGAAAAAGCTGGCATTCGGATGGCGCTCCACCCGGACGATCCTCCCCTTTCGCCTTTGCGCGGCATCGGTCGAATCCTGACCAGCGCGGCGAATTATCGGCGGGTGCTCAACATTGTGCCGAGCCCCGTGAACGGCATCACCTTCTGCCAGGCCAACTTCAAGCTCATGGGTGAGAACATCGAAGCCCTGGCGCGCGAGTGGTGCACCCAAAAGAAGATTTTCTTCGTGCATTTCCGCGACGTGGACGGCACCCGCGAGCACTTTGTGGAGACATTTCACGACAACGGCCCAACCGATATGGCTCGAATGCTGCAGGTCTATCACGCGTCGGGCTTCGACGGGCCTATGCGGCCCGACCACGCGCCGACCATGGAAGGTGAGTCGAACGACAATCCCGGGTACGCGATCCTCGCCAAGCTCTTTGCCTTCGGATACATGAAAGGCATCATGGACGGCCTTCACATCCCTTATGCATGATTTGCTATAATGTAATGTTTGGGGCAGAGGGTCATCCGCCTTCAGTTCGCTTACGAAGGAAGCCCCCCGGTGAACGAGGGGGTGTCCGCCTGGGCCGATGCGTGTTTCGCTGCTTGGCCCTGGGGCTGCCAAGCTGGGCAGCCAACAGTTGGGACCTTGTGGCACGACTTAGGTCATAGGGCGCAGAGCTGAAGCCGGGCTAACCTCTTATGGCAGGGCAGCTTTTTTGAGGGATTCCATGGCAACCACGCATGTTGAAGTGAAGGAGGCGGAAGTTTCCGCCGGGCAAAAAAGGATTGTCAACGACCTCAGTATTCAGGTCGCGACCGTCAACGGTTCCGGAAGCCAGACGGCGAACGCGGTACTCCTGCGCGCCATCTTCCAGATGGGCATTCCCGTCTCCGGCAAAAACCTGTTTCCTTCCAATATCGCCGGACTGCCGACTTGGTTTACGATTCGCGCTTCCAAGGACGGCTACATCGCTCGCCGCAAGGACAGCGAGTTCCTGGTGGCGATGAACCCTGAGACGGCCGAGGAGGACGTTCTTACCCTGAAACCCGGCGCCGCCTGTGTCTCGGACGAGCGGCTGAACGTGAAGCGTCTCCGCAACGATGTGGTGTTTTACCCGGTACCCTTCGACCCGCTCGTGGTGCCCGTGTGCCCCGATGTGCGGCTGCGCAAGCTGGTGCGCAACATGATCTATGACGGCGTGCTGGCCAAATTGCTGGGCATCGAGATGGAGGAGATTCACACGGCGTTGCGCAAGCAGTTCAAGAAGAAGGCCAAGGCGATTGACCTGAATTTCAACGCCGCCCGAGCGGGCTTTGAGTACGCCGAAAAGACCTTCCAGAAGGCCGACCCCTACTACCTGCAGCGTATGGATGCAACGCGGGGGAAGATTATCATCGATGGCAACTCGGCCGCGGCGCTCGGCGCGATGTTTGCCGGCGTCACGGTCGTCACCTGGTATCCCATCACGCCTTCCTCTTCGCTTTGTGAAACGCTGATCGAGTACATGAAGCGCTACCGGGTCGATAAGGAGACCGGCAAGGCGACGTTTGCCATCGTCCAAGCGGAAGACGAATTGGCCGCCATCGGCATGGCGCTGGGGGCAGGCTGGGCTGGCGCGCGTTCCATGACGGCCACCTCCGGCCCCGGCATCTCCCTGATGGGCGAGTTCGTGGGCTTCGGCTATTACGCGGAAATCCCCGCAGTCATCTTCGACGTCCAGCGCGTGGGACCGTCCACAGGCCTGCCTACGCGGAGCGCGCAGGGCGACATCCTGAAAAACGCCGTCCTCTCGCACGGGGACACCAGGCATCCGATGCTCCTGCCGTGCTCAGTCGAGGAGTGCTTTTCGATGGCGATCGAGGCCTTTGATCTCGCTGAGGAGTTGCAGACGCCGGTTTTTGTCATGAGCGACCTGGACCTGGGGATGAACAACTGGATGGCAGAGCCGTTCTCGTATCCGGAGAAGCCCCTGGCGCGCGGCAAAGTCCTGAGCGTGGAGGAAGTGAAGCGCCTCGGGGGCTTCGCGCGTTACCAGGACGTGGACGGAGACGGTATTGGTTACCGGACGCTCCCTGGGACAGCCTACCCGGCAGCCGGATACTTCACGCGCGGGAGCGGCCACAACGAGAAAGCTATTTACAGTGAACGGCCGACTGACTACGTGAACAACATGGACCGCTTGGCCCGCAAGTTTGAGACGGCGCGCCAGAAAGTGCCGGGCCCGGTGATCCACGAATCGGACAACCGCGAGCTGGGCGTCATTGCTTACGGCACGAGCCACTGGGCGGTTGCGGAAAGCCTCGACCAGTTAAAGCACGAACACGACCTGGAAGCTAGCTATTGTCGCCTGCGCGCCTTCCCCTTTTGTCCGGAAGTGTTCGAATTCATCCGCCGCCACCGGCGCGTGTATGTCATCGACCAGAACCGCGATGCCCAGATGCTGAGCCTGCTGCGGCTGGAAGTGGACGCCAGCGACGTGAAAAAGCTCCGAAGCATACGCCACTATAACGGCTTGCCCATTGACGCGCGCACGATCACGGACGCCATCGTTTGCCAGGAGGCAGAGAACTAACATGGCCACGCACACCGTCCCTCCGACGCCGCCCGCCAAGGTGAATCGCCTTGGCCTCGAGGTCGCCAGCTACAAAGGCAACAAGAGCACCCTCTGCGCGGGATGCGGCCACAACGCCATCTCTGAACGCATTATCGAGGCGTGCTACGAGATGGGCGTGGAACCACATCGCGTCGTCAAGCTTTCGGGCATCGGGTGCTCGTCGAAAAGCCCGGCGTATTTTCTGAGCAGCGCTTACGGCTTGAATGCCGTCCACGGGCGCATGCCTTCGGTGGCCACCGGGGCTATGCTGGCCAACCGCCACCTACTCGCCCTGGGAGTGAGCGGGGACGGCGATACGGCCTCCATTGGCATCGGGCAGTTCGTGCACCTGATGCGCCGGAACCTGCCGGTCATCTACATCATTGAGGACAACGGCGTGTACGGCCTCACCAAGGGGCAGTTCTCCGCCACCGCCGATGTGGGTTCCAAACTCAAGACCGGTGTGGTGAACGACCTGCCGGCCATCGACACCTGCGCGCTGGCCATCCAACTGGGCGCGACTTACGTTGCCCGGTCGTTCTCCGGGGATAAGAGGCAGTTGCTGGCCTTGCTGAAGGGCGCACTGGCCCACCGCGGCACGGCGATGCTCGACGTGATTTCGCCGTGCGTCACGTTCAACGACCACGAGGGTTCGACCAAAAGCTACAGCTACGTTAAGGACCACGACGAGCCGCTCGCCGACGTCAGCTTCGTCCCCTTCTTCGAAGACATCACGGTGGACTATGACCCCGGCGCCACCCTGGACATTACCCTGCATGATGGCTCGCATCTGTTGCTCAAGAAGCTCGCCACCGACTACGACCCCACGCGCAAGACCGAAGCCTTGCGGGTGCTCACTGAAGCCCACGACAGGGGCGAGATTGTGACGGGACTCTTCTATGTGGATACGAAGCGCGAGAGTTTCTTAGATCTCTTGAACCTGGTGGATGAGCCGCTTGCAACCCTTCCGGAATCCAAAGTTCGCCCGCCCAAGGAAGTGCTTGACGAAGTGATGGAATCGCTGATGTAGGGCAGTCCGCCGCGGCGGACTCCCGCAGGCTCGGCCCGGCCCTGTACCATCTGGTGCAGGGCACCGCCCCATAAGCGTTTACTTTATGAATTTCCGCCGCACTTAAGCCCGTCAGCCGACGGGCGAAAGATCTTAGCCCACGGTCCCGCAGGGCGGCATGGGGACCGGAGCGTCCCAGGGATTCGCCCGGCGCACACATTTTTGCGGTATTGCGCCTCTCGACCCTTGACTGTCGACTTTCGACTGGCTCAGGAGCGCGGAGAATCTCAAATACGTTTGGCTAGTCTTTGGCTACTGGGAATCCCGCTTCGAGCCAGCCTCGCCAGCCCTCCGCCATGGACGCCACGCGCTTGTAGCCCATCTTCTGGAGGTTGTCTGCGGCCAGCGCCGAACGGAAGCCTCCGCCACAGTAGAGGACGATTTCAGCGTCCTGATCGGGAATCTTCTCTTCGATATCGCGTTCCAGAATACCTTTCGAGAGGCGCAGCGCGCCCCGGATGTGCCCGGCCGTCCATTCGTGATCCTCGCGCACATCGACGAGGTGGAAGTTCTCTTTCGCTTCCAGCTTCCTGTGGACTTCCGCCGCGTTTATTTCCAATATGCGCCGCTTAGCATCCTCCACCAGCGCCAGAAATCGTGGGAAATGTTGCTTCGGCATTATCTCGCCCTCCGTCATTCCAATCAGCATGTCGTGCGTCGGGTCGGCGGCACAGCATCACGGGAAGCAGGCAGCACAGCGCGGCCCGTAGGCCGCAACCCCACATGCCATGGGGCCTTGTAGGGCCGGGGCTTGCCCCGGCCTCCCGAGGGGCGGCCTAAGATCACCGATCGGGCTCGAAAGGCCGCCCCAAGGGGCTACGTCCTGGCATTGCAGAGTCCTCGCCCTGAGTCTGCGGCTCTTGCTTGCCCGCAGGCCAATTCAGTCGGAAAGGTGCTAGCGGCGTGTCCCCAGCATCAGGCCCGATGGCCCGGGCAAGCGGATACGCCGGACTTCCCGAAATCCCACTTCCTTCAGCCAGTTGGCGTACTCCTCTTCACTGTAACTGCTCCCGCTCGGTGTCCCCACGAGCATGTTGAGCGCAAACAGTGCGGCCCACTTCGGCGTGGTCTTGTCCGGCTCGAGGATAAAGTCTTGAACGACCACCCGGCCGCTTGGCGCCAGGGCTGCATAGCATCGCTTCAATAAATCCCCGTTCTCCTCCGGGCTCAACATGTGGCAAATGGCGGAGACGAACACCAGGTTATATCCTTCTCCGAAGTTGTCGGTGCGCAGATCTCCGGTGCGGGTCTTGACGCGTTCGGCCAAGCCCGCTTTTTCGATGTGGCCTTGCGCGATGGGAATGACGGTGGGCAGGTCAAGCACGTCCGCATGGAGTCTTTCCTCAGCGCGGGCAAAGGCGATGGAGTAAGCGGCGAAACCGCCGCCCACATCCAACATCCGGTCCACTCCCTCCGTGCCCACGGCCTGGACGACCAGGGGCGCCCTTTCGGCGGCATTGCGATGCATGGCGGCGATAAAAGCCCATGTCCACTCCTCCCGAGGCTCGATCATCTCCTCATGAGTCACGGAAGTCCCGGCGCGCACGCACTCCGTGAGCGTGGACCATCGCCGCCACAGGTGAACCGTGTGCATTGTGGCGGCGCGAGCGTTGTCCGCGGCGCCTTCGACGAAGTACCGCGCCGTAACAGGCGTATTGTGGAAGACTCCGTCCTGCTTCGTCAGCATCCCCACGGCCACGAGCGCATTCATCAGCATTTCCGTCGCCCGCCGGTCCGTGCCGAGCTTGCTGGATGCATCCCCCGCCGTCGCGACTTGCCCCACGGCCGTAAAGAGGTCCAACTCGATGGCCGTGAGCATCACGCGACTTTCCTGAAAAGCCCGGATAGTCTGCGCTAAATCGTCGGGAAGCGCTCCTGCGGCCTCTTTGGCGCGCAAAGCCGCCAGCATCTTTTGCCGGTTCGACTGGATTTCCGCCCGGAGGGCGACAGCGCCCCCATTCAGCAGGCGCTCCACCACGCGCCCTTCCTGGAAATGAGTCCGCACGAGCTCCGGCACATCTTCAGGCCTCACACCCGAGTACCAGATGCCATCGGGGTAAACAACCATGTTCGGTCCCCGCTCGCAGAGTCCGAGCGAGCCGCAAAGGGTAATCTGCACCTCATCTGTGAGGCCCTGAACGGCAATCTCCTTGCGCAGCGCCTCGAGCATCTTGCCGGAGCCGCGTGCTGAACAGCAGGGCACACCTTCGGGCTTCTGTTGATCGCAAACGAACAAGTGGTAACGAAAAGGCTCCATTGTTTACGTCTCCCCTCCCATCTTTGCGCCCCCATTATAGTTCCGCCTGGGTTTTCTCTGTGCGCGCAGCGCGGCCCGCCGCGGCGGGCTGCGGTTTTTCTTCGGCCGGACATTAAGGACCGCAGAGCCCTGGACCGTATGGTTCAGGGCAGTCGCTCATGTCGCCATGCGACACGCACGAAGCATGAAGATTACCCCTCACCCACCCGCCGCGGCGGGTCCCCCCTCTCCCCTCGGGAGAGGGCTGTGATTTGGACTTTTGATTCCTGCCCTCTCCCTTGGGGAGAGGGTGGCCGAAGGCCGGGTGAGGGGGCGGTAAATTTTCGGAGCAGAGTTACGGAACTCGGCGCTGCACGATCAGGGCGCCCAGTCCGCAACGAAGATGTTGATCTCCCGGGGTCCCTTGGCGTTGCGGTTCGAGGCGAAGACCAGCTTCTTGCCGTCGGGAGAAAACATGGGGAAGGCGTGGAATCCGCCGGTGAAAGTGAGGCGCTCAAGGCTGGAGCCGTCGCGGTTCACTGCATAAAGCTCCATCGCCCGGGTTCCGGAATGTGCGTAGTTCGAGGCGAAGATGATGCGCTGGCTGTCCAGGAAGAAGGAAGGCGCGAAACTCGCCCCGCCCAGGCGGGTAATCTGGCGCGGCTCTGAGCCGTCAGCGCGCATCACCCACAAGTCCATCTGCATGGGCTCGACAAGGTCTTGCGCCAGAAGCCGCTGGTAGCGCGCGATCTCCTCGGCAGCAGTGGGATGGCGGGAGCGGTAAACGATCCACTTTCCGTCCGGGGAGAAGAACGGGCCGCCGTCGTAGCCGAGTTGGTGCGTCAGCCGCTTGACGCCGTCCCCCTTGGCGTTCATGGTGTAGATTTCCAGGTCCGCATCGCGCGAGGATGTAAAGACGATTTTCTTGCCGTCGGCGGAAAGGGTGGCTTCCGCATTGTAGCCCGGGCCGTGAGTGAGCGGTTTCACGATATGGCCGGTGTCTGTCGCATAGTAGATCTGAAAAGTCGAATAAACTCCCCAGACGTAACCTTTGGAATAATCCGGCCGGGGAGGGCAGTCAGCGCCAGCCAGATGCGTCGAGGAGTAAAGAATGTGATGGCCGTCGCGATAGAAATAGGCGCAGGTAGTCTTGCCCTTGCCTGTCGAGACCACGTGGGGGTTTGAGCCCTCGGCATCCATAATAAAGATCTGGTCGCATCCGTAAGGCTCGCGCGTGCTTTGAAACACCAGCCGCTTCCCATCGTAGCTGAAGTACGCCTCGGCGTTCGTTCCGCCGAAGGTCAACTGCTTCACGTGGCGCAAATGGACCTCGCGCGGGTCGCGCAGCGGGTCGTCCGGCGTTCCATGAACGACCGTGCCGGCGCCTGCCAGGCCGCCAGCCGCCTGCTTTTCTTGTCCGATCAAGCGGAGCCCGTATACGAGGAACAAAAGCATGCCTGCGACTGCGATCCAACTGATCGCGACGCGCCGGGGTGGGGTGGGGAAGTGGGGAGGCTTGCAAGTCGTCATAGCTGTATCGAGGTCAACTTCCTACCAGAATAGTCGTTGCGCAATTCTCCGCGCTGCGGCCCAGAGCCTGGCATGCACTGGTCCCGCAGACGCGGGATCGGCGACCGGGGGCCTACGGGCGGCGAGCCGCGCTGGTCCGTGGCGGTGCCTGCCGCTCTGCGCTTCACTTCTTCGCGCATGCGAATACCAGCTTAAAGCCATCAATGCCGTCGCCCGCCGCTACGTCGGCCCGGTATTCCTGTTTCGGGCAGCCCTTGCGCTTGAGGGTCACGAAGTTGCGTCCCGCGATCAATTCCAAGGCCAGCGTGCCATCGCGGCCCGTCTCGCCCTTAACGTTATCCAACAAAGGTCCGTTTGACCAGGTAATTTCGAGCCCTACCTTATCGAGGGGCTGTCCGGCGCTGCCCGTAATCCGGACCAGCACCGGTTTGTGCAGAACTTTCTGCGGCTCGTAGATTTCCGGGGGCACCATCACGAGTTGGAGAGTAGCGGCAGGCTGTGCTGGTGTAATCTCCGCATGCTGGAACACCGCCGTATCCTCCAAAGCATCTTCGCGACGCACGGTGACCCAATAAAGACCCCACGGCAGGTGCGGGAACGAAAAGCGGCCTTTGGTATTAGTGAGCGCCTGGTCCATCAGGCGCTCCTCCTGGTCGCTCAGCGAGACGCGCATGTCCTCGAGAGGCTGCGAGTCAGCGCGGATCACCGTGCCGGCGACTGCGCCCTGGGCGGCAGCAGGCGGGGCCAGCAGTTCCAGCTCGAGGGTGTTACTTGCCACTTCACCCTCCCAGGCCGTGACTCCCAAGTTGCGATGGATTTCTTCCCCGTTCGAGAAACTCGCCCGATAGATGACGGAAAGATGGTAGCGTCCCCAAAGCGGGTTTTCCTCGCCGTTAACTCGCACGCGCGCAGGCGCCAGGCGCAGGGTCGTTTTCTCCTCATAGTCGTCGCCCGGCTCAAGCCTCACCAGTTTTGGACGAGGGAGACCGGCACTCTCGAGCACCGTGCCCTGGGCGGGAGCCGCAATGGGCGAATCCGTTGCCAGCGTAGGCTCGAGCTTGACCGCGAGCGTCGCGCCGCCGGTGGTTTCGGGAGCTTTGTTTTCCTCCTCTAGCGTCGGGGGGCGCACGCGGGGGCCTCGGGCTCGGCGGTACAGCCACACCGATCCTTGTCCGGCGTTGTGAAAGTTCAATGTGACTCGGGCCGGAGAAGGCGCGGTGATCGTATGTTGCTCGATGGAGATAAGGAGTTTCAGCGGGTTTGGGTCAGTGCCCCCCGTCGCCGGCCTCGGCAAGACGAAGGGCAAGAGGAGCGCACAGATTCCAGCTAAGCGAAACCTGGACGTTCGAGATCTCTCCACTGCCATCGGGCCTGTATTTCTATCATGCTGCGAAGAGTTTTGAGTAGAGCTATTTCCTGGCCTCGAGCGTTACTTCGCGCGTTAGCTTCTCGCCGTTGCGCAGCACGGTGACGGTGACTTTGTCGCCCGGTCGGTGGGCGCGCAGGGCGTAAGAGAAGTCGTAGAGGTTCTCAATCTTCTTGTCACCAAACTCGGTCAGCACATCGCCGGCCTTAAGACCGGCCTTGGCCGCCGGGCTGCCCTCGCGAATGTCGGCGAACTTAACGCCGTGTTCAATCTCGCCGAAGTCGGGGATGGAGCCGAAGTAAGCTCCGTATCCGCCTCCGCCGCCCATGGCCGCGGGCGTGGGTTCGGCCACCCGCACGTACGGAGGTTTCTCCGTGAGCCCATCCAGTTCCCCGGCCACATGCGCCACCAGTTCCACCACTTTTGCCCCACCCGCGGCATTGATCTTGTCCCAGGTATCGGAAGGCTTGTGATAATCCGCATGCAAGCCCGAGAAGAAGAACAATACCGGGACGCCCCGCACGGCGAACGACATGTGATCGCTGGCCCCATAGCCCGAGGCGGAATAACTCAGCTCAAAGCCCTCCTCCCGGTTGGCATCTTCCACGAGCTTGCGGAATCCCGGCGAGGTTCCTGTGCCGCCCACGTAGACTTTGTTCTTCGACAGGCGGCCGATCATATCCATGTTGATCATGGCGAGCGTTTGGTCGAGCGCGCAGGCCGGATGGGTGGCGTAGAAACTGGACCCCAGCAGACCGGTCTCCTCAGCAGCAAAGGCAACGAAGACCAGCGAGTGCTTGAGTTCCGAGCGGTTTCTTGCCAGGCCGTGGGCCAGTTCCAGCAACCCGCTCGTACCCGAAGCGTTGTCGTCGGCGCCAGGGTGGATTTGCCCGACCTGGCTAGGGGCCAGGGAGTGTTGGTCGCCGAGTCCAAGATGATCGTAATGAGCGCCAACCACAATGCACTGTTTCGCGGACTTTTCCTCCTGCCCCGTCAGTCGACCGACCACGTTGGCGACTTGCCGCCGAGTCCGTTGCACATCCACGCTCAGCGCCAGCCGCGTGGCCGGGTCGAGAGCGAAGGAATGGTTGGATAAATCCTTGTCGATGGCCTGGCGAAGTTCCTCGAGGGTTTTCCCCGAAGCCTTGAGCCATTCGTCCACTAAGGCTGCCTTGACTTGCAGCGCGGCGAGCTTCATCTCTTCTGGTCCGATCAGCGTGCCGAAGCGGAACAATTCATCGGGCTGGCCGGGGTGATTCCCGAGGTCGTTCACCAGGATCATGCCCGCCGCGCCGTGGTTGCGGGCGTTGATGGCCTTGCTGACGATTTCCGCGTGCGTGGTGAGTTGCTTTCCCGCGAAGACGCTCCTCTCATCATTTTCCTGGGGTTCATGGCGCAGCACCAGAACGATCTTGCCTTGGGCATCGATCCCCTTATAGTCATCGTAGTTGAACTCCGGCGCGGTGATTCCGTACCCGGCGAAAACCAGCGGAGCTTGGAGCTGCAGGGATTCCGAAAAACTGAAGGGGACAAAATCCCGCTCGAGGGTAAGGGACTTTCGAGTTGCGCCGCTTTCATACACCAGGGAATTGTCCGGCCCGAGCTTGGCGCCTACAGTGATCGTGAAATGCTGGAGGTAAGTTCCACCGTCCCCGGCTGGCTTGAGACCGAATTTTTTGAAGCGCTGCGCCAGGTAATGCGCAGCTTCGTCGAGTTCTTTCATGCTATCCCCTCTGCCCTTCATTCGGTCGCTGGCCAGGACCTTGATAGGCTCGAGAAACTCCTGGGACGAGAATTCCGGCTGCCCTTTTTGGGCGCCGTTGGCGCCCGGCTCGAGAAAGATTGCCAAGGCCAGGAAAGGAATGATGTAGACACTGGCATGCTGTGAGGTGTGCTGGCGTATGGTGCGGATCAGAATACGCATGAACCCCGATCCCGAAGTTGCGACCGAGCAAAGCGGTCCCAACCTCTTATTGTAATTCGTTCGTTACGTTATGAATATCCGATTTCGCCGAACTTGAAATTATTCTGTGTGACATGCTCAGATCTTCATCGTAAGGCTAGGCCTGAGGCTTCAACCCGGGTTCCTGCTTCGGGATCGGGGTGAATCTCCTTCCCTGGCTCAAGCGGCGGAGCCGCTGTTCGCGCCGGATGTTACATGGATAACGCGGGCTGGGCTCATTTAGTCAAAACGGCACCGGCCGTACCTTATGAGCGCCCCACCCTGCTAGTGCCGTTCCAGCTATCTGCGACCATTTCCAATGGTAGCACCGCCAGTAGATCCTGCCGGCGGGTCGATGCACCGACTCGGGGTAATAAGTTGGCACGGCACTAGGGTCGCGCGCCGCATCGGCAGAAAAACAATCATACCGACATTCACCCCGATCCCGAAACAGGAATCTCAGGACGGCCTTAGAGGTAGCGTTTCTACAAACATCTCAACGTGTCACGCAGAGCGGTTTCAGCTTCGGGATCGGGGTTCACATCACGCGCAAGATCAAACATTTCAGATAGTGCGTTTCGGGTACGGTCAGCAAGATCGGATGATCGCGCGCCTGCGTGCGCCGTTCAACCACCGTCACGGTGCGATGGGCATCAAGCGCGGCGCTGGCAATGGTGGCGAGCAGGTCCGCCTCGCTCACGTGATACGAGCAAGAGCAGGTGATCAGGTACCCGCCGGAGTTCAAGATCTTCAGTGCCCGCAGGTTCAGCTCCTTGTATCCCCGCAGGGCCGCGTCGAGGTTGGACTTCTGCCGGGCAAACGCCGGGGGGTCAAGCACGACGGTGTCAAACTGTTGCCTTGCTTGGTCCGCAGCTTTCAAGAAGTCAAAGCAGTTGGCTTCTTGCCATTCCAGGTTCGTAAACCCGTTCAGTTCCTGATTACGCCGCGCGAGGCGGAGGGCTTCCGGCGATATCTCAACTCCCAGGACGGAATCACACTGCGGCGCCAGGGCGAGGGCAAAAGCTCCCGTATAGGTAAAACAATCGAGCGCCCGGCCCCGCGCGTACTTCCGCGCTGCGGCGCGGTTCTCGCGTTGGTCGAGATACCCGCCGGTCTTCTGCCCACCCAGCAGGTCGAAGCAGAGTTTCACTCCGTTCTCTTCCACAACCACTTCGGCGAGTTCCTCGCCTGCGAGTACACCTTTTTCCTCCGGCAGCCCTTCGAGTGCGCGGACCGCCACGTCGTTGCGCTCCAGGATCGAGACAGGGGCGCATTCCTCCTGGAGGATTTCAACGATCTGCGACTTCATGCAGTCCATCCCCTGGCTGAGAGTCTGAACGACATAGCATCCGTCGTAGCGGTCAATGATGAGCGAAGGCAGCAGGTCGCCCTCGGCGGCCACGAGGCGATAGGCCTGCGCTCCTTCCACCACCCGTGCGCGAAATGCGGCAGCCGCGCGAATCCGTTCGGCCAGAAAAGCGCGGTCGAAGGGCCGGGCCTCGCGCGTTAAGAGCCGCAGAGCAATTTGCGATTTGCTGCTATAAAGCGCCTGCCCCCAGAAATGCTTCTTGCGGTCGAGAACCCGGACAACCGCCCCTGGCTCGACGCCGGAGGCGTCCGCGACGTCGGCACGGTAGACCCAGAGATGGCCGGAAAGAATTCGTTCAATCCCCCGCGCCGTGATGGTCACAGCAGGGAAGCTCATAAACTGACTCTACCATAAGGCGCAAAAAATGCTTTGGTGCTGAAGTTTCTGGTAGGGGAGGGCTTGGCCCTCCCGCGGGAACCCGCAGGGCTCCCTTACGAGATCGAGCAAGCGTAGCGCGGACCTCTCTTGTAGGTCCGCGGCTTTCAGCTTCAAATCCTCGAGTTCTCATCGGCTGGGAAACGCACGCGATCAATGGCCAGCCCGCACCGCTTCTCCTGTTCGGCGGCATCCACCCCCGCGTACTCGGGAAAGCTAGACCACTTCCACTGCGCGGGCCGCTTCACCAGACCTCGGCGCACCGGTCGTAGCACGGGCGTCCCGCCCGTGAACAAGGAGAACCCACGGCCAAGATGGCCGTGCTACAACAAGCAAGCGTATCGCGGACCTGTCTTGGATATAGCGGCCATAGAGGAACGGACGCCGCAACCTGGACATGCGATCAATCCACCCGCGGTGCGGTGCTGAGGCAATAGCGGTAGCCACGGTCAGCGTTTTTGTGACCGTGGGCTTTTTCCCTGGGTTTACGAACCCACGGCAAATCTAAAAAACGGATTTGCCGTGGCTACCACTGGCGAGCGCTGGCGGGCGTGAAAAGCCGCGTCCCGACGAGTCGGGACGCGCTACGCTTGCTTTCGAGAGTCTAACCCCCTGGCTTGCAACGTAATAGCCATGATCAAAGCTATTTAAGTTCGGGATCGGGGTATAAAATGAGCAGCGGATGTTTCTTCAGGAATTTGATTACCCGCTTCCGTCTGAGCTGATTGCCCAGCGACCTTTGGGGGAGCGCGATGCCTCGCGCCTGATGGTGCTCGACCGGGCAACCGGCACGTTTGAAGATCGGGCGTTCCGGGAACTTCCTCAAATCCTCTCACCGGGCGATCTGCTGGTTTTCAACAACACTAAAGTCTTCCCCGCGCGATTGCTGGGCCAGCGGCGAGGAACCACTGCCCAGAAAATCGGGAAGCACAATCCTGCGGCGCGCGAATTCTTGACGGGTGAAGTCGAGCTGCTGCTGACCCGGCAGGAAAGCGCGGACACCTGGCAAGGGCTTGTGCACCCGGGACGGAAGGTGCGAACGGGCGAGGTGCTGATATTTGGCGGGGGCGAGCTGGAAGCAGACGTTGTGGGCCGGGGAGAGTACGGCCTGCGCCGCGTTCGCTTGAGGGCGCGGGAGGGGTCCGTCGAGGACGCCATCGACCGCCTGGGGCACGTGCCGCTGCCGCCTTACATCCATCGCGCGGACGAGCCACAAGACCACGCGACGTACCAGACCATCTATGCTCAGGTGCGGGGCGCCGTGGCAGCACCCACGGCCGGATTCCACTTCACGCAGCGAATCCTCCTGGCGCTTGCGGATCGCGACATCGAAACTTGCGAGATTACGCTCCACGTCGGTCTGGGCACGTTCCAACCCGTGCGCACCGAGCGCGTCGAAGAGCACAAGATGGAGGCCGAGCGCTTTGAGATTTCGGAAGGCGCGGGGGGCGCGGTTAACCGGGCGGTCGAAGAGGGGCGGCGCGTCATCGCCGTGGGCACCACCAGCGTGCGCACGCTCGAGCATGTGGCGCGCGAGCACGGCGGGAGGATCGCGCCCGGACGCGGCGATACGAGCCTTTTTATTTTCCCCGGCTTCCAGTTCCGGATTGTCCGCAGCCTCCTGACCAACTTCCACCTTCCCAAGTCCACCCTGTTGATGCTGGTCTGCGCCTTCGCGGGCAAACAACTGATCTTGCGCGCTTACCGTCACGCTATCGAACAACGATATCGTTTTTACAGCTACGGCGACTGTATGCTGATCCTTTAGCCCGGATCATTCGCGAATGGGGTATCCATCTGTTGGCCGCGGATGCTTCGTGAATAATCCAGGCTGCTCATACCCTTTCTCCGTACGCCAGTTCACAGTGCGGCTGGAGGTTCCGGGGGCGGCTTTCTCCAGTTTAAGCGCAACCTTTGTCCAGTGGGGTGCGCCAATGTAGTGACCGGGACTGGGGTTCTTTTAGTTGCTAACCAGGCTTTCGGGGCTTCGTCAAATCCTCAGAGTGAAAAATATGCGGAACATCGGTAAGGGAGACGGGTTCGCGAGGAGAACAAGGCGATGAAACGGGCCGGGTTACCAACGCCCCTCGTCATTCTGGCTTTAACCGCCTTGCTTTCGCTGGTAAGTGCGTTTGGAGGGCGGGCGCAACGGTCGGATTCGGAAGGACGACTCGATCCTGCTGTGCGGACCGTGGAGGGGCAACAAGCGGCCGCGATTTATTTTCGGGTCATGTCCTGGCTCTCGCGATTCGTTCCCAACGAGGAAGCCCCAGCCGCAGCCGCTCCCCCGGTCTCAGCAGCAACTGAGGCTAGCCAGAGTACTGCGGTTAGTGGTCGTGCCGCCCAGTCCCAACCTTGTGCTGGCAGCACAGGCGGGCATTCCTTGAGGGCAGACCGCACCCTCAGTCGGGCCAAAACCGGTCCCGGCGGTGCTGCCAAGCAGGCGAAAGCGCGTGGTGTGCGGGCAATGATTGCCAGGCTCGGGCACCCGGCCCCAAGCGCTTTCTGAACCGCTGTAGCGGCGGGCTTCCCGATTTCCTCTGGACAGGTCAGCCTGTTGTTTCCTTCCCGGAGCTACCACCGCACGCGGACGCGGTATCGCAGCACGGATTCTCCGTCCGCCGCCACCGGCACCATGAACTGGGCCGCGAAGGCCGCTGTCTTCTCGTACTTGAAATTCGAGTCCACCATCTGCCAGTCGCCGCCCAGGGGTTCATTGACCTCCACGGTGATGGGTTCCGGCTTGTGGTTGCGGAGGGAGATCTCAAACGCCATCTCAACCGCGTGCGAGCCGAGCCGCTGATAATCGGTCTGTTTACGCTCCGCCACCACGTCGAAGGCGTTGCCGATATGCAGGTCCAGCGTCTCATCTTTGGGCGTGTGAGTGATTCGATCCTCGCCAATGAATTGCACGCGGCCTTTGGAATCCCCCTGATAGACACGCACGGTGCCCGCAGGCAGCGGTATACCGAGAGAGTTTTCCTGGGAATTCTTGTACTTGATGTGTACCTCGACCGGTTCCTTGATGGGGGCGCCCGGGGTTTGCGGATTACGGTAGTAGTACTGCTGGCCGTTTACCCGAAAGATCTTTTCAATGCGGATCCCCGTGGAAGTCATCAGGCTGATTTGTTTGGTTTCGTTGTTCTGGATGTTGGTGCGGCGCTCGAGCGTGTAAAGGTGGTATTCGGAGATCGCCTCCTGGACAAACTGGGGGGCGGCGGCTTCCGCCGCCTTCATGGCCATGACTCGACCCCCCACGGTCTCGGCGTAAACTCGGTGCAGTTCCCCCGCCACAAGCTGGAGCTGGGCATTCCGGTAAGCGGTGCCGCTGTTGTTGACGATGGTGACCCAGCCGTTTAAGTCCGCCGCCTTCTGGTCGGCAGCCACCGTGAGCACGTAGTCAGCGTTCCAGTTCATCTGGTTGGTCAGATACGATGCCTCTACCGTCTGCTCGCCGGCTTTCCGGTTCTCGAGCCGCCAGACCAGCGTGGGCTTGCTGAAGAGGTTTTCCGGCAGGTCAGGAAAAACGTATCGGTCTGCTCCCATGCCCGTGATGATCTCGTTTCCGACCTTCCAAACCGGCCCTTCGTTGTAGGCGAGCAGCGTCGCCTTGACGGTGTCTTCCAGCACGGAGCTGGCCTGGGTCCGTAAGCGAATGAGGGTCAGCTCTTTGCCCACATATTTTTGCAGCAACTTCTGGGGACTCAGCAGGTCATATTCGTAATTCTGCTCGAGCACCGTCAATTCCTTGGGTGCGGACAGGGAAACGATATGTACCGTGGCGGGGTTCACCTGTGCCGCGATGTCCATGTACCGCAGGTCGAGGCTGCCTGCGGGCAGCCGCAGCCGTCGGACGTCACGCACCAGGGCAACATTCGAGTTGTAGACGGTGACGGCGAGGTCTTTCTGATCCTGCTCCGTCGAGGTTAGGGTGGTTTGAGCCAGCGCTACTCCACTGGCCGTCCATAGCGTGCAAAGCAGTGCAATCACCAAGCGGCGAGCAACGAGTGGGGTCAGCATAGGTCACCTTCCCAGTCCAGGAAAACGTTCCTGGGAACTTTGAAGCTTCCAGCCTAACGCGTGTTGCTCCCGAAAGAAAGCCCGATGGGCACATTTGGTTTGTGAGTTGACAGGTTTCCGTTCTTATGACATTATCGAATTTCGATAGCGAATCAGGGCATCGAAACACAACATGGACGATAGAGCTCTCTATTCGGGGCTGATCCGCCTGCACATTCTCCACCACGCAGCCGAAGAGCCTGTCTACGGAATTTGGATCGCCGAGGAACTGGGGCGGCACGGGTACAAGGTGAGTGCGGGAACGCTCTATCCCATCTTGCACGGGCTGGAGCGCAAAGGTTATCTGCACTCTCATGAGGAACGCAAAGGCAGATCTGTGCGGCGCGTTTACGAAGTGACTCCGCTAGGTCGAAAAGCGCTGCGCATGGCTCGCCGGCGAGTGCAAGAACTTTTTGGGGAAATGTTTGGGATCGGGCATCACCGATGAGAAGGGGACTCGGGGTTAGGGACTCGGGCGAGGCCCGAAATTCGAAAATCGGTTCGAGTTTCTAGTTTCGAATTTCGAGTTTCGTCTTTCAGGTCAGAAATGGAAACAGCATGACACGGCGAATCCACGCGGGATTGTTCGGACTCGTTCTGGTTTTGGTTTCGGGGCGAAGCCTTATGGCGCAGGCGGCCGCGCCGCCCGCGCACGCATTGACTCTCGAAGAGGCTATTGATTACGCCCTGGGGAATTATCCGGCGGTACGGGCGGTGCTCGAGCAGGTCTCGGCAGCGCGAGCGGGTGTCGGCCTGGCCCGTACCAGTTACCTGCCACGTGCCGATTCTCTCTGGCAGTCGAATCGCGCCACCGTGAACAACATTTTCGGGACGGTACTGCCTCAGCCGTTCATTCCCTCCGTCTCGGGGCCGGTGTTACCCTCCACCTCTTATCGTGGCGTCTGGGGAAGCACCGCAGGTCTGCTGTTCTCGTGGGAGCCCGCAGATTTTGGACTTCGACGCGCCACCGTGGATGCCGCGCGCGCCGGCCAGAATCGAGTCACAGCAGAGGCTGCGGTCACCCGGCTGGAGGTTGCCGTGGCGGCAACCGACGCCTTTCTAACCTTGCTGGCCGCTGAGCAAACCGTGCATGCCGCAAAGGCAAACTTGACACGCCGGGAGGCCTTGGCGAAGTCCGTCCACGTTCTTGCCAATAACGAGCTTCGCCCGGGAGCCGACGCCTCGCGAGCCGACGCCGAAGTCGCGCTGGCGCGTACCAACCTCGCGCGCGCCGAGCAGCAGGCAAGAATCAGTGAGGCGGCCTTGGCTGAAATTCTGGGGATCGCCGGGAGCAAGGTCCGAATCGAACCAAGCCCTCTGCTCGGTCCACCGCCGGAGACGACCCTGCCTGCCGGCCCGATTTCCAGCCACCCCGCAGCGACGGCGCAAGAAGAAAGAGTAAACGAGTTGCGCGCGCGCGCGCACATCCTCGACCGGACCGACTATCCCCGCCTCTTTTTCCAGTCAGCCGCGTACGGACGCGGCAGCGGCGCCAACACGAACGGTACCTTGGCGAATGGACTGAACGGATTAGGTCTGGAGAGAGGGAACTGGGCTGCGGGCATGACGATCATCTTCCCCAATCTCTTTGATTTCGCGGCTTTGCGAGCGCAAAAACGCATCGCCGCCGCAAACGAACGGGCGGAATCGGCACGCTACGACCAAACGGTCCAGATCCTGACGGGCCAGAGGGAACAAGCGCGCGCCGCGGTGGAGGGCGCGCGACGCGTCGCTGAGAACACCCCCATTGAACTCCAAGCGGCGCGCCAAAGCGAAATCCAAGCTCATGCCCGGTACGAGGCAGGGTTAGCGACCATCGTAGAAGTGGCCGACGCCCAAGGCCTTTTGGTCCAGGCCGAGATCGACGATGCGCTGGCACGCCTTGCCGTGTGGCACAACTTGGCTACTTTAGCCGCGGCCGAAGGGAACCTGGAACCATTCCTGGCGATGCTCCATGCGAGTTCAGGAGGGAGGCCTTAAGTCATGTGGCTCATCCATACAGCTCTGCGGCGCCCCATTACGGTGATTGTGGCCGTGATCGCCATCGCCCTCTGCTCCCTCCTTGCGGTCACGCGCATGAGGGTTGACATCTTCCCCGATCTCAACCTGCCGGTTATCTATGTTGCCCAGCCGTACGGCGGCCTGACGCCCGAGCAGATGGAGGGTTACATCGCCTACTACTATGAGTATCACTTCCTCTACATCAACGGCATTGAGAGTGTGGAATCGAAGTCGATTCAAGGCAACGCTCTGTTGAAGCTCACGTTCCACCCGGGAACGGATATGAGCCAGGCCCTGGCGCAGACTATTTCTTACGTCAACCGCGCTCACGCCTTCATGCCTTATGGGACGGTTCAGCCCTTCGTCATCCGCTTTGACGCGGGGACGGTGCCGGTCGGCTACCTGGTCTTTTCGAGCGAAGCACGAACTCTGGGCGAGATTCAGGACCTCGCTCTGAACCGCGTGCGGCCCGTGTTCGCCACGCTGCCTGGGGTTTCCTCACCGCCTCCTTTCGGCGGCAACCAGCGAACGATCGTCGTGACCGCGGACCCCGAGCGCCTGCGCTCCTACGGGCTGTCAGCGGAGGATATAGTGAAGGCCCTTGCTTCGGGGAACACGATCGTGCCCGCTGGAAATGTCCGCATCGGCGACTTCCTGCCGATGGTGCCTACCAATTCCGTCGTCACGAACATCAAGGATCTTCTCACCTTGCCGGTGCGTATGGGTGCAGGGCCCAGTGTTTTCCTGGGTGACGTCGGCACCGTGGCGGACAGCAGTGATATACCCACCGGGTACGCGCTGGTCAACGGCAAGAGGGCCGTCTACATCCCCGTGACGAAGCGTCCCGACGCTTCCACGCTCGTGGTGGTCAACGAGGTCAGGCAGAGTCTCGCGCGGTTTCGCTCTCTCGTTCCCCCTGATATCCACATCAGCTACGAGTTCGATCAGTCGGGTTACGTGAAGGGCGCGCTGCTTTCCGTCGTGCGGGAAGGCCTGCTGGGAGCCGTCCTGGTCGGATTGCTGGTTTGGCTCTTCCTCGGGGACTGGCGAAGCTCGCTGGTTGTGGTCACGACGATTCCTTTTGCCTTGCTGACAGCCGTCGTAGCTCTGTGGGGGGCAGGCCAAACCATGAACATCATGACGCTCGGGGGGCTGGCCCTTGCGGTGGGCATTTTGGTGGATGAAGGCACGGTTGTAATCGAGAACCTCCACACCCACCTCGCGATGGGCCAGAAGAAAGCGCGGGCGGTGCTCGAGGCCAGCCGTGAGGTGATTTTTCCACGACTGCTGTCGATGTTATGCGTGCTGGCGGTGTTTGTCCCTTCGTTCTTCATGACGGGTGTGGCGCATGCGCTCTTTGTGCCCTTGTCGCTCGCGGTCGGCTTTGCCATGGCGGCTTCTTATTTTCTATCGAGCTCCCTGGTGCCTGTTCTCTCAACTTGGATCCATCGCGAGGGGAGCCATCAAGAAACAAGCGAACGAAGTTCGAGGTTTGCGAGATTTCGGGGGCATTTCGCTGATTTACTTCGCAAGCTGATGCCCCGGCGAGGCGTGATCGTGGCCGCCTACGGCGTCGTCGCTCTGCTGATCATAGGGCTGATCGGTCCCCGACTGGGGAGGACCATCTTTCCCAGCGCGGCGGGCAACCAGTTCCGGCTGCGGTTTGACGCGCAGGCTGGAACACGCGCGGAGGTCACGGAACAGTTGGTTCGCAAGGTGCTTAAGCAAATTGAGCAGGAAGCAGGCCCCGGCAATGTGGCCCTGAGCCTGGGCTACGCCGGTACGCAGGCGCCGGCTTATCCCATTAATACCGTCTTCTTGTGGACCGGCGGGCCGCAGGAGGCCGTGATCAGTGTCGCCTTGGAACCCTCCGCCGATATTGATGTCGCGGAGTTGCAGGAGCGGTTGCGGAAAGTATTGCCACCCTTGTTCCCGGGGTGCGACTTCTCTTTTGAGGCGGGCGACCTGGTGAGCCAGATCATGAACTTTGGGGCACCGACCCCCGTGGAGGTTTCCGTCACCGGGCCGAGTTTCGCCGCCGTGCGGGGATACGCCAGCCAGGTGCGCGGCCATCTCGAATCCATCTCCACCCTGCGCGACCTGAAATACGAGCAGCCACTCGACTACCCCAGCATCAACGTCGATGTGAACCGCGTGCTGGCAGGCCAGTTGGACGTAACGGCGCAGGAGGTGGCGCGCTCCGTGGTCGATGCCACTTATTCGAGCCGCTTTGTGACGCCTCTTTACTGGCGCGATCCAGTTTCCGGTGTGGGGTATCAGGTGCAGCTCGAACTTCCCCAGTCCAGGATGACTTCACTTCAAGACATCGAGAACATTCCCGTGATGCCGAGGAGAGCCCTCCACCCGTTGCTGAGTGACGTAGCCCGAGTAAGCCAGGGCACCATTCCTGGAGAGTTGGACCGGCAGAACGGCCTGTGGATGGTGACGCTTTCGGCGAACATGGTGGGAGAAGATCTCGGCCACGTGGCGTCCCAGGTGGGGCGCGCCATCCAACAGGTTGGCACTCCGCCCCGGGGAGTCGCCGTAGGCGTTCGCGGTCAGATCGCCCCCATGCAACAGACCCTCGCTAATCTGGGGGTGGGGCTTCTGCTCGCGGTGCTGGTCATCTTCTTGTTGCTGGCGGCCAATTTTGAGTCGATGCGCCTGGCGCTGGTCGTTGTCTCGACGATCCCGGCAGTTATCTGTGGAGTCATTCTCATGCTGCTCGCGACCCGCACCACGCTCAACATCCAGTCTTTCATGGGCGCCATCATGGCGATTGGTGTTGCCGTGGCCAACGCCATTCTGCTCGTGACCTTCGCCGAACACCATCGTCGCCAGGGACATGCGTCCACCGTGGCGGCTGTGGAGGGAGCGCAGACGCGGCTGCGCCCCGTTCTGATGACCAGCCTCGCGATGATCTTCGGCATGATTCCCATGGCCCTCGCCCTGGGAACTGGAGCGGAGGCGACGGCGCCGCTGGGGCGGGCGGTGATCGGTGGCCTGCTGGCCGCCACGTTCGCCACACTGACTATTCTGCCGTCGGTGTTTTCAATTGTGCAGGAAGGCGCCGGAACCGTCTCTCCCTCGCTCGATCCTGAAGATCCCGAAAGTGCGCACGCGGAGAGTGGGCCGGGCGCAAACTAGCCGGAATGAAGAGGAATCGTCATGAAGGGTTTGCGATTGTTTGCCTTGTCAAGTTTAATCACGGCCTCCCTCTCGGTTCTCTCGTGCCGTTCTAATCCGCATTCGGCCAGTGCGGCGGGCGCGACCTCCCAACCTCGCAACGCCGCGCAGACGGTGGAGGTGGTTCGCGTCGTCTCTCAACAGCCTGGCATGACTCGTACCCTCCCGGGCGAGCTTTATCCTTACGAGACTGTGGCCATTTACCCTAAGGTGACTGGGTTCTTGAGTTGGATTGGGGTAGACCGCGGCTCATGGGTAAAAAAGGGTGAGCTGATTGCACGGCTGGAAGCGCCGGAATTGGTGGCGCAGCGGGCGGAAGCTGATTCCAGGCTGCAAAGCGCCCAGTCGCAACAGGCGGCTGCGGAAGCCAAACTCGCTGCAGACCAGAGCACTTACGAGAAGCTCAAGAAGGCAGCGGAAACGCCCGGAGTGGTCGCGGGAAATGACCTGGTGCTGGCGCAGAAGGCCGCGCAGGCCGATCACGACCAGGTAGCTGCGCAGTCACACAACGTTGCCGCCGCAGAAGACGCGCTGCGAGCAATTTCGCAGCTCGAGGGTTACTTGAAGATCTACGCTCCTTTCGATGGAGTCGTGACGCAGCGCGATGTGCATCCTGGTGCACTGCTGGGTCCAGCAGCGGGTCCCGGCGGGGCGGCTCCAATCGTGTACATCCAGACATTGAATCACCTGCGGCTGGCCGTACCGGTTCCGCAGGTGTATGTGGCGGGAATTCGCGAAGGCACTCAGGTGGATTTTACCGTGCCTGCCTATCCAGGAGTAATCTTCCACGCTCCCATCGCACGAATCTCCCATGCCGTGGACATCAAGACGCGCACCATGCCGGTGGAGCTCGACGTCAGCAACCCAGATCACCGTCTGGAGCCGGGAAGCTTTACGCAGGTTCTTTGGCCCGTACGGCGGCCCTATCCCACGCTCTTTGTTCCCTCGTCAGCGGTGACCACCAACCTGCAACGAACCTTCGTGATCCGCGTTCGAGACGGCAAGACCGAATGGGTAGATGTAGTGA